>Ga0182019_10002076_pt1 | contig 10238 bp, 6 predicted proteins | sample 812E2MmetaG_FD_120483 | JGI IMG/M metagenome (GOLD analysis project Ga0182019, IMG submission 120483) | Permafrost microbial communities from Stordalen Mire, Sweden - 812E2M metaG | ecosystem: Environmental > Terrestrial > Soil > Wetlands > Permafrost | place: Sweden: Stordalen | collected... | reverse complement strand
CGCAGATTGTTTCACCTCGGTATTGGCCCCGGCCTGGAGGATGACCATCTGGTCGCTGCCAGCAAGGCTGTCCACCCACTTCAGGGCTTCGGCGCGCGCTTTCTCGAAGCGCGAGGGCGTTTCATCGGTGGCCTGCATCGAAGCCGAGGCATCCAGGATGACCACGCGCAATTGGGCCGGCTTGGCTTTCGTGGCAAAGTAAGGCCGGGCCAGCGCGAACACGACCAGAGTCAGCAGAATGATCTGCAGAATCAGCAACCAGTTCTTGCGGAGCTTTTGGAACGGCGCGCTGGCCTGGGTTTCCGCCAGATACTTCCGCCAAAGCAAGGTACTGGAAACCAGTTTCACCACCCGCTTGCGCTTGAGCAGGTAGAACAGGATCACCACCGGGATGGAGGCGGCGAAGGCGAAGGCCAGTGGGGCTAGGAAGTGCATGCCGGGACAAAGTCCGAAGTCCGAAGTCCGAAGTCCGAATCAAAGCCCGAAGTTCCTGCCTTCGGACTTCGGACTTCGCACTTCGGACTTAATTTCACCCCCACACCTCCGCCTGGCGCAGTTGCTTGAGCAGCAGTTCCTGCAAATCGGTGTTCGAGCTGGCGGTAAAGAAGTTGATGCCGCGGACCTGGCAGAACTCGCGCAGGCGCTGCATGAAATTCTGCACGGTCTGCCGATAGGCCTTGAGGCGGAAGCGGCCAAAGGTCACCTCCTGTTGGGCCCCGGTTTCGGAATCCACCAAGCGGAGGTCGCCGAAAGTCGTGGGGGACAGTTCGTCCGGTGCAAGGATTTGCACCAGGTCCACCTGGAACCCGCGCCCGACCAGGGCATTCAGCCCGGATTCATAACCTTCCGGATCAAGGAAATCGCTCAGCACAACCGCGAGGCCGGCGTGGCGGGCTTGGAGGGCGCCGCGGCGCAGCGCCTGGTTGAGATTCGCGGGGCCGCCGGCGGAGAGCGCGCCCAGGTTCTGAAAGAACTGGATAGCGGATTTCTTGCCGCGAACGGAGCGGAGCGCGCCTCGAGCGGCCAACTCCATTGTGCGGACTGCCGGGTCTGACTTGGCACCGTTAGCGAGATCGGGGAATGGGATGACGCTGACGCGGTCGAAGCCGGCGAGAGCGACGTAGCCGATCGCGGCGGCGACCTGGCGGGCGAAATCAAACTTGCGCGGCTCGCCGAAGGTCATGGACTCGCTGGCATCCAGGAAGATGCGCACCGGCAGTTCGCGTTCCTCCTCGTAGAGCTTCAGGAACAGCCTCTCCAGCCGGCCATAGAGGTTCCAGTCGAGGTAACGGAAATCATCGCCGTGGACGTAGTTGCGGTAATCGGCGAACTCGACCGACTGCCCGCGGGCGCGGCTGCGGCGCTCGCCTCTTGCCGAACTCTTGGCCCGGCGCGCAGCGAGCAGTTGGAATTGCTCGAGGCGCCGCAGGAGTTCGGGGGTCAGGAGGGCGTCAGGCATGGCCTACAAAGGCTTCCTGTGCTCACCGCAGCCTATACACTCACCGCCAGCGCATCCCGCGGCACGTCTCTCAAGATCTGCCCGACGATATGATCGGTGGTGACGCCTTCGGCTTCCGCTTCGAAGTTGAGAATGAGGCGATGGCGCAAGGCGGCGGCGGCGACCGCCTCGATGTCATCAAAGCTGACGTTGAAGCGGCCGTTGGTGAGGGCGCGGACTTTGCCGGCGAGCAGCAACGCCTGGCCGCCGCGCGGGCTGCTGCCGAAACGGAGATACTGGCTGGCAATCGGCGCAGCCGTCTCGGTCTTCGGATGCGTCGCCATCACGAGCCGCACGGCGTAATCCTTCACGTGCGACGCGACTGGAACCTCGCGCACCAGCTTCATCAGCTCCAGCAGGGCTTCGCGGGTGAGCACGCGCTCGACCTTTGCGCCCGCGCCGATGGTCGTGCGCGAGAGGACTTCGGTCAACTCTTCCGCCGACGGATAGCCGACGAGGATCTTGAAGAAGAAGCGGTCGAGTTGGGCCTCGGGCAGCGGATAGGTGCCTTCCTGATCAATCGGGTTCTGCGTGGCCATGACAAAGAACGGCTCGACTAGTTTGCGGAGTTCGCCGCCGGCAGTAACCTGGTGCTCCTGCATGGCTTCGAGCAGCGCCGATTGGGTCTTGGGCGTCGCGCGGTTGATTTCGTCCGCGAGAATCAAGTTGGCAAAGATCGGCCCGCGCTGAAACTGAAACTCGCGCCGGCCACCGGGCACCTCCATGACGATATTCGTGCCGAGAATATCGGCCGGCATCAGGTCCGGCGTAAACTGGATGCGGCTGAATGAGAGGTCGAGCGCTTCGCCGAGGGTGCGCACGAGCAGGGTCTTGCCCAGCCCAGGCACGCCTTCGAGCAGCACATGCCCGCCCGCGAACAGCGCGATGAGCGTGCCTTCGACGACGGCGTCCTGGCCAACAATGACCTTGCCGATCTCCGCGCGCACGATAGCATAGGCTTGGCGGAACTGCTGGATTTGGTCTTCGGTGTTCATGGGTTCACTTCTTCAAATCATCAAAATAATCGCGCACCGCCCCCTGGTATGCGCGCGGGACCTTTTCCTGGCTCAGCGCGCTCTGGGCATCGGATTGCGCAGCGGTGGCCGCTTCCTCGTAAGCGACTTTGCTCTGGCCTTTGATGCTGACGCCTTTGAGGGTGAGGCTCGGCATGGGACCGCCCGGCTTGAATTGGCCTTTGACTTTCGTCGGCCTGAGGGCGTCGCTGAGTTCGCCTTCGCCGCGGTCGGTTTGCCCGCGGGGATCCATGTCGGGCCGGACGATGCCGGAATTGTCCCAGCGCTCATTATAGAGGCCGTCCCATTCGGCGCTGCTGTCCGACCAGGTGCCGACCCCGCTGCCTGGTCCTTGGCCGCGAGGGTTGAATCCCGGGTTGTTGCCCTTGCCCCAACCCTGGCCCGAGCCGATGCACATCGAGGCCTGGTTCAAGCTCTCCAGGCCGGCCAGCATCGCCTGGGCGTCGCCCAGTTGCTGCATCAGGTCGCCCAATTCCTTGGCGGCGGCGGCGAGCGACTGGGACGCGCCGGGTTTATCGCCCGTCCGCATCTGTGCGGTTGCCTGTTTCAAATGCTCCGCCACTTTGCCGTAGTTGGCGGCGGGTTCGATCGCCTTGGAGACTTCCTGCAGCATTTTCTGGAGTTGCTCGTGGGAAAGGTTGGCCGACTTCAATTGAGTAATCATCTTCTGCAGCGTCATCTGCGCGGCTTCGGGCTGGCCGTTCTTGAGCTGCTCGGCCAGGTCCTTGCCCATTTTCTCCATCTGCTGCTGCAGTTGCTGGAGCGACTTCGCCATGTCGCGCAGTTTCTCCAGGTCGGTCAGGGAGGCTTCCAGGTCTTTGAGAACGAGGTCGGGCTGGTTGGCGGCCAGTGCTTGAATCGCCTCGTCTATTTGCGGCATTTGGATGCCCATTTCCTGCATCTGTTTCGAGAGCGCCGAAAGGGATTCGGATAGCTTCTGGCGCTCACCTTCCGTGCCGGGAGAATTCTTGTCGGCCATGCCTTTGGCCTCTTCCTGTAGTTTCTCCAGGTCCTTCCTGAGCTTGTCGAGCGCCTCGGGGTTGCCAGTGGGGGTGCCGATCTGTTTCTGGAGGGATTCGAGTTGCTTTTGCAAGCCGGCGGCAGTCTGCGAATCGTTTCCCGTTGAGGCGCGCGCGGCCTGCTCCAGTTTCTTCAACGCCGGGTCTTTGCCCATTTCTTTCAGCTCGTCCTTGAGCTTCTCGGCGGCGTTGGCCAGGTTCTTGAGCGCCTCGCTGCGCGTAGTGGTCTTCTTGGCGAGCTGGTCGCCCAGGTCGGTGACGGCCTCAAGGGCTTTCTGGGTGGGCTCGAGGGCCGGCGGGCGCTTCTCGAGGTTGCGGCGGGTCAGATCGGCGAGTTGCTTGCCGACCTCCTTGATATTCTGCTCGTCCGCCTTCTTCTGCAAATAGCTCTTGCTGCGGTATTCGGGAACGAACCCGAGGCCGGCACCCAGGGCGAGGATCACCACCGCCCAGCGTGTGGCCCTGGGCAGGTGGAACGGGACGAGCCGGCGAAGGTCGAGGCCCTTGACATGCTCGGCGGCGTCGGTGACCACGAGCTCGCGCCAGGACCCGGCGTCCTGTCCCGAGGAAACTTCCAGGGCGGTGCTGAGCCGCTCCTGCAAATGCTGCCGGCCATCCACCCATCGGGCGACTTCGTTTAACACCGGCTTGCGCCAGCCACCGATCAGCAGCCCTCCCAGCGCGCACAGAAACGGCGCCACGGCGGCGATGGTGAGCGTCCAAAGCGGCAGCGGCAGCAAATGCCAGGCGCCGATCAGAAGGAGTGCAAGCACGGCCCCGACGAGCAGCCCCTGCCACAGCCCGCGCAACGCCCGCGCCCAGCGGCGGCGCCGGGCCGCCTGTTCCAGGGCCAATTCGATGACTTGAAGCTCGCTCATGGCTTAGGCTAAACGTGCCGCACCCGTGCCCGTTTGACCAGTGCTAAATCCTTAGACACAGCTGCGGGCAAAGAGTTCTGTCAAAAAGCGCGGATCATCCTGTTTGGCTCCTACGCCTACGGCAGGCCCACCCCGGACTCCGCCGCGGCCCTGTTGGTGGTCATGCCTTGCAAAGGCCGGCGGGAGAGTCTTATGGGTAGGAAACTGTTTTTGCTGGTCAATACAGTTGTTGGCCCCGGAGCAGAAAGTATTCGTTGTAGGGGCGGTCGTCGGTAATCCGAACGCGCGGGTCGGGGTGGACAACTTCTCCGGCCTCGTATTCGCGGACCAGGAGCTCGTCGAGCCAGACTGTTACATCCTGGGCCGGGCTCCACTCCAGCAGGTCCTTTTTGGCGCCCGCAGGCATTCGCGCCGCCAGTTCGGTTCCAGTCAGCCGGTCAAGGGGTTCCATGGAGGCCAGCAGGTGGGTGCCATACCCTTCGACTCCGCCAAAAAGGCGCACGTAAGGGAAGGATTCACACAGGGACCGCACCATGGCGCGCGCGGCGAGCAGGTCCCCGCCCGGATACCAGGTTTCGAGAATGCCACCAGGATCGAGGTGCTGCCGGGCCACCGCATAGAATTCTTCCGAATAGAGCAAGCTTGAGCCCGCCGCTTCCACCGGCGGAGGCGGATCAATGACAATGACGTCATACCGGTCGCGCGTGCGCTTGAGATAGCGTCGGCCGTCATCAATGACGATGCGGCCCTTGGGATTCTGGAGGACTTGAGCCGCGTCCGCATGGTAGAATCCGAAGGCCTCTTTGACGCTGGGAATCAATTCCACCGCGGTCGTCGAGACCTCCCAGCTCAAGGCTGAGCGATAGGTGGTCCCCATGCCGAAACAGATCACCAGGGCCGATGCCGGCCGCCCCCGGTGGAAAGCCAGCGGCAAGTGGACCATGAACTTGGTTATCGGCGTCAGCGTCGTCATGCCAATGCCATTGACGCACAGGAGTTTCTCGAAGCCTTCGCCGGACGAAAGGACGGAAGCGGCGTAGTCGCGCCTGACAACCGCGTGTTTGTCGGATTTCAACAACCGGTCCTCGTAGCTGTTGGAGAAAAGCAGGGCGCAGGCCAGGATCGCCCCGGCGGCTAACCCCAGGCCCAGTCGTTGCCGGCGGGGCAAGGTGGCGCAGGAAAGAAAATAGAACCCGAAGAAAGGCAGCCCCAGGAGAATGAGGGCGGAACGCTCGCTGACCTGGGGCAATAATACGTAACAGGCAAACAAGGGGCCCAAAATGCAGCCGAGCACGTTCAGCGCATAAGCTCTGCCTGCCTCCCGCGGTGAACCGCCGGCGTATTGATCCACCAGGCCGGGCGTCAGATACCCAAGGACGGCGCAAAACGGGCAAATGCTCGCCAGCACAATCATCGTGCTCACCGGATCAGCGGCGTAGAGCCAATTCGCCTTCACGAAACGAGGGTCATTGGCCAGGACCGGAAGCAACGCCGCGGCGCACAGCAGCACCAGTAACTCCGCGATTGGCCGGGGGGCTTTGTTCTCCAGATGGCGGCGGTAGAGCAGCGAGCCCAGGAACGTTGCCCCCAGGTAGGCAGCAACCACCAGGGCGAAGGAATAGACCTGCGTCTTTACCACCGGGGCAAAGGCGCGAATCCATACCACCTCCATCGCCATCGAAATGAACCCGGTCGAGAACAGAATCCACGCCGCGCAAGGCGGCGACGCGCGAGGGGTGTCGGGTGTCGGGAGGCCTGGTTCATGGTCCGTCATCCCTGGCCGTCGGTCCGCGCGCTTAGCCGCGCCCAGTCGCGCGCTGATCCCCGTGATCAAGAAGTTTCCGGCTGCGGCCAGCCACAGGGTGTGGCGGAAACCCAGGCACTCCACCAGGACCAGAGCCGTCAGCAGGGTCCCGGTCATGGCGCCCAGCACATTCGCCAAGTACAGGTAGCTGAAGCTTTCGGCATTCCGTGGCTCCCGTTCCCGAATGTAGGCCATCATCAAGGGGAAGGTGGCCCCCATAAAAACGCACCAGGGCAGGATCGAAAACGCCAGAACGACGGCCGAGAAGAACAGATACTGGAGCGAATCCGTCTGGCCCAGCACCAGCAAGAAGTGTTCTCCCAGGGCGAACAGCTTCGGCACCGCAAAAGCTCCCATCCCGATGACAAATTCCGCCAAGGCGTAGAAGCTGATCGCTGAATAGCCGGTCTTCCGCGTCAGGTCGCCAACCCACCGGCCCCCCGCCCAGGCGCCAAAAGATAATCCCAGCATAAAGACGGAAATGACCACCGACAGGACGGGGGTAATGATGCCGAAGGAAGCAAAAGCCAGCCGGGTCCAAACCACCTGGTACAGCAAGCCGCAAAAGCCGGACACGAAAAACAGCGCAAAGAGCAGCCGGCGGTTCAACGCTCTCATATCATTTCTCGGCACAGGCAATCGCAGTGGCGGACATAAGGAACCTGTCGTTATGGTTCCTGGACCACCACAACTTTCAGCGAATCGGCGGTCGGATGCGCTGCCAGCTCGATTGCCGCGGCTGTCTGTTCGAGAGGGAACCGGTGCGTTATGAGCCGGCGCACGTCCAGCTTCCGCGAGAAGACCAGACGCGCCACTTCGGTTTGCAGGAGGAAATCAGCGGAATAGCTGCCGATCAGGTCCTTCTCGTCCGCGCAGACCGTCGCCAGATCCATGGGCGCTTGATCGCCGCGGCGTGTGTGGGAAAACAGCAGCACCTGGCCCCCGCCGCGCACCAATACCTGGGCTTCGCGCACGACGGCGTCAGAGGGCACGGCGATGACCGCCGCGTCGAAGCCTCGGCCGCCGGTCAGCTTAGCGGCGAGGGCTGAGAGTTGAGAGGCTGCGGCTGGATGCGTAAGTCGTGAAACGTGAAACGGGGTGCGGGGCGCGGGAGATTGGGTTGCGACGCCAGACCTCGGATTTCGGATTTCGGACTTCCTTCGGACTTCGGCTTTCGGACTTCGGATTTTGACCACCCGCGCTGCCCCGAACTCGCGCGCCAGCTTCAGCCGGGTCGGCAACAGGTCAGTAGCCACCACCTGCATCCCCTGCAAGGCCAGCAAACGCGTGAACATCAGCCCGATCGGCCCCTGTCCGGCCACCAGCACGGTGTCACCAGGCAGCAGCGCGAGGCGTTTGACCGCCTTGAGCACGGTGTTGACCGGCTCCAACATCGCGCCTTCGAGAAACGAATTGCGTGCCGGGATTTTTACCACGCCGGGCAGCACAAACGGCATCACGCGCACGTATTCGGCATAGCCGCCACCCGCCGGCTCGAAGCCCGCCGTAATGCCGGTGCGTTTGTATTGCGCGCACTGCGCGAAGGCTCGGTGCCGGCAGGCGTGACACTCCCGGCAGGGCACATGGTGGTGCAGCGCGACCCGCTCCCCGACCTTGAATCCTCCGACCTGCGCCTCGGCGTGGACGATCGTACCGGCCGTTTCATGCCCAAAAATGCGCGGCGCTGGCACGGTGCCGTATTGGATTTTCTTGATGTCCGTCGGGCACACACCGCAAACGGCTACCCGGACTAACAATTCTCCCGGGCCGATGCACGGCACCGGCACCATTTCGAGCTGCACCGTGTTCGGCCCGCGATAAACCGCCGCCCGCATGGTTTTTGGGATCAGAAACATCGAAGCCCTTCTGTCCTGACCAAGTCAGTGGGGATTGAGCATGGCGGGAGCGTCGTGTGAACGTCCTTGCACCAGGCTGACCCTCATCTCCTTCACGCTAACGGCGCGGCGGCGGAACCGAATTAGTGCGGGTTCCGCCATCACGGTGCGCGGGTTTCTTCACCAGCGCCGTTTCCGGGGGCGCGCGGAAGGTATGGAGTCCGCGCGGAAACTGCGGCGACTCCAGCCAGTCGGCCAGCAGGTGCAGCTCGACCGAGTTCAGGCCGACGGTGGACTGGCGCATCAGGGAGAGCTGGGCTGGGCCGGTTCGCATGACGGCGCTCACGCAATTGCCGAGCTTGAATTCGAGGGCTTGGAGCCAGGCGACGCTGGGTGAGTGCGCGGGCACTTGGGCTAGGTGCAGAAACAGGCGGAAGAACTGGCCAAAATACAGCCACTGCACCACGCGCGTCCCCGTCATCTCCCAGTCATAGGCAACCAGGTTGGTCGGGCTGGTAATCTGCGCGAACAGCGCCGCAGGTGGCCAGTTAGTGCCAATATCCCGCACCAGCCCGCCATAGACCATATCGTCCGCGCCACCGGGCATTGATTCAATGAAGGGTTCGACCAGCGGCAGATCTTTCCAGGCCACTCCGTTGCCGTTGGTTAATCGCGCGAACGCGCCCTGGCTGTTGGTGGCCAGCCAGGGATTGGCCAGTTGCACCAGCCGACCGGCGAGTTGGGACAGCTGGTTGCTGGCATTGGGGAGCCGGGCAACACCAAAACTCAGGAACGGCAGCCCGTTTTCCGCCCAAAAATAAAGCTGGCCCGGCGGCGCTCCGGCCGAGAGGTTCTGCCATAATTTCTGCGAGAACAGCCAGGGTCCGATGCCTCGAAGGGCGGTAAAACTTGCCAGCGGATCATGGATGAGATTGGTTGGGATATTCCATTGCCCCAGATCAGCCGGCAGTGGTTTCGAAAAATCCAGTTGGCCCCGCGTGCGAACGGTTTGACCGTCGCCGCTGACGCCCAGGCTTATCCGGGGCAACTCTGCGGGCAACTCCCAGTCCAGCGACAGGGCGCTGGTGACCCGGCGCAGGTCAACCTCGCCGTAAAGCCAGAAATCCTTCGGCTGCCGTGGAAAGGGCATGCCGGTGTTTTGGATCAGGCCGTAGAACTCCGTGGTCAGGGCGTTGGTCTGCTGTCCCAGTGCCACAACGGTCCATTCGCCCACGCGCGCCAGTTCGATCTGCCGGGTGATGGGGGACTGGTGACTAGTGACTGACCAGCGCCAACCGTTTGTGCGGCCCGGGACGGAAAGGGGGCGGCTCCCGGTCAACGATTCCACAAGCTGGGCCACATTCGTCTCCCAGAGCCGGGCGCGCTCATCCTGCAGCCGGATGGCGAGCACCAAGTCGCCCGGCTGGTTAGTCACCTGCCGAACTTCAACGAACGACTCTTGTTGGAGCAGGTCCTCCAGCAGTGGGCGGAGCAAGGCGGGCAGGCCAGAAAGGCGGGACTGGCAATTCGTGACTACTGTTTGGTGATTGGTAATTGGTGATTGGAGGCCAGTCACCAGGAACTGGTTGCTGATCACCGACGCGCCGTTGGTGGCCAGCAGTCCCACCGCCAACCGGTCGAGCGTCTGCGCCTCGAGCTGCTTGCTTTCCGCCAGATTCCAGATGCCCATGAGCGAAGCCGCGTTGGTGTCGGCGGCGAGCCGCTGTTTGCCGAGCCAGCGAACCCGGGCAATCGTCTCGGGCGACGGCGGGGGCAGCGGCGAGGGTGCCGGCGCGGATTTCCTGCAACCGCCGGCCAGGGCAGCCATGAAAAGCAGAGCCAACCACATGGCTGCGCGCCCCACCTGTTTCCCGGTGGCCGGCGCTTCACCGCTCCGGCACTCCGGGACTCCGTTTTGTCTGATCCACATAAAGCGCAGGCTTATACAAAAGAAGCCCCTGCCGCGCAAACCGAATTCTCTAGCCTCCCTTTCTTCGATCACTGCTTCTTGGGATTTCTGTTCGCCGGCTTGCGCACCATGATGTCGCATTCGTTAAAGGACTCGACGGTGACGAAGTTATCCTCGAGGTAGCGCACGATTCTGTTGCCCGAGATGTCGCGGCCACGCGTCCAGAACTCCACCAGCGGGTTCCAGCGGACCACGCAGAGG
>Ga0182019_10002074_pt1 | contig 10239 bp, 6 predicted proteins | sample 812E2MmetaG_FD_120483 | JGI IMG/M metagenome (GOLD analysis project Ga0182019, IMG submission 120483) | Permafrost microbial communities from Stordalen Mire, Sweden - 812E2M metaG | ecosystem: Environmental > Terrestrial > Soil > Wetlands > Permafrost | place: Sweden: Stordalen | collected... | reverse complement strand
CATACAATAAAATTTCATAACCTATCCTAAGCTCATAATCAATCCTATCCCTTATTGTTCGGATAGATAGATTCCACAAACGTATTGGTATAATATTCCTGCACATCTAGTGTTTTGTTAAGCAAGCCCTGTGTATATAATATATTCTGCCCATTTTCCCATTTGACAGCATCCATCCACCCAAGAGGGGATTCTCCAGTATGTATCAAGGGTATTGATTGCTGGAGCATATATTCTTCATGCACCCTGGAATTTTTTTTATCATATAATAATGTCATATTGACTGCTTCCTGCGCATTCTCTATAGAATATTGCCATCCCTCTAATGTGGCCTGAACAAAGCGCCCGACCATCTCAGGCTGCTCATTAATGGTCGTATCTGTTGTGAATAAGACATCTGCATAAATGTCAGCCCCATATTCTGCAGCCAATATGGTATTGACGTCATATCCCTCCTCCTTGGCCGATTGAGGCTCATTTATGACATATCCTGTCCCGACATCAACAGTACCATTGATGAGCTCTGATGCATCATAGCCTATTGGCACTTCTTTTATCTGGCTCCTATTGATATGAAGTTTTGACATCATGACAGCATATAGATACTGGACATTTCCGCTTTTCTCAAGCCCCACAGTCTTGTTTATGAAATCCTGCGGCTTCTTTATCCCCGAACTCTTCAATGCATAGGCGCACACAGGATTTATCTTATAGATCACTGCAATGGCTTTTATCGGAATGCCTTTCTGTCTTGCAATCATTATCTCATCTGCACCAGCTATCCCGAATAATGCCTTACCGCTCACCACTGCATCAATATATGACGCTGATGGAGAAAGCTGTGTGATTGTAACATTGAATCCCTTATCTGCATAAAAACCTTTTTCTACAGCAACATAATTCCCTGCAAATTGCGCCTGATGATACCATTTGAGCTGAAGATTCACATTCTCAAGGCTCTTTGGAGGAGTATGTTGTAGGTTTGCAGGATTATTGCATCCTGAGATGACAACAATCAATGCAAAACATATTAAAACCGTGAATGCTGTGTTTGTTTGTCCTGATAATTTTTTACGTAAGCTTGATCTATTTATTTTATTCATATTATTTATTTTATTTATGTTATTCATTTGGTTCCTTGAAGTGATTTCTCAGTCAGTTCATCAATCTGTTTTTTCAGTTCAATCATCTTTAATTCCCTATCTGTTGCGAATCTGTTGAATTTCTCAAGATCCTCATTCTTTCTTATGATCTCATTCTCCACAGTCTTTGTTTCCGTTATATCCCTCACTATCACAAGCGATTTGCTATCTTTCATGGACACAACCCTTAATTCAAGATATTTGTCTGTGCCATCCAGATTGATTATGGATTCAAGTATTGCCGGCTGGCCAGACTTTGCTGATTCTGCACGGGCAACAAGAATGTTTCCGATAGTTTCTGGACTAAAAAATATTGATAATGATACTTCCTTGGTCTCTGAGAGTTCTTTCTCATGGTCGAGAAATGTTGAGAACTTGAAATCAAATATCTTCCCAGAGGCATCGATATAAAAGTATGCATCAGGATTTGCCTCGAATATCGCCTGCTTCTCTGCTGTCACTTCATCCACAGAATCAAACGCCTTATTCATCGTCTTAGCAAGCGAGGAGAGTTCATCATCTTCGCCCACAGGAAGCCTTGATGACAATATCTTCTTCTCTGCCATCTCTTTCATGAAAGTATCTATCACTGTCAAGCGCTTCACAAAAAACGCATTTATCATCAAGGAAAAAATTACTGCAGAGATTATCCCGACAATAATCAATGATAACATCATATATAACATGTCGCTCTTGCCCTGAGCATATATTTCCCTTGGTTCCTGCACGTCCAGTATCATCGCAGGATGTCCGTCCATATCGCTAAGCAGGGCATATCCTTCTATAGTATTCTCATCTATAGATCTCACAACAATGGAATTGTTCGCATTCATCAAAGGCTTTACCTGAGCAACATCATCGGGCAATGCAGAATCATAAACATAGGCAGATATGTTCAGATGCATCTGTGAGGATATTTTGTCGACAAAACCCTTATTCATCATTCTAGCAAATATGAGAATGCCTGGACTTGGCTCTTCACCACTGGTAGGAAATATCTTTTTTACAGATATCAGCGCAACACCATCTGGCAAGATTATGAAACCTTTTTTGGATGTATCAGACCCTTGCGGGAACAATGATAAGCCGTTATTTCGAAAATAAGCAAATGCCGGATCATCTGGTGTAATGTTCTTCTCAATGCCAGAATCATATTGTCTTGCAAACAATATCGTGCCGTTCTCATCGATGATTATGAACAGGTTTATCCCGATCCTTTCAAGAGTACCAGGATTTACGTCTGTGATAGAAAAATTTTCATTTTGACCTAACACAAAAAAATAAGTATTATCCCAAGTAGCATAATCACTAGAGGTCATGTCCATGGCATCTAAGTTTACCAGAGCAGCATCTGTCACACGTGCAGCATCCTTTTGAATCCTTTCATCCTCTATCCTGAGGATATCATTCATAGTAGTCTTTGATATGATCAGATAAGCTGCTATGATGAGAAATAATATGACTATGATCGTTATGACGAATATCTTTCTCCTAATCTTCATTGACAAAACCTCTTTTATAACTTTTTGTTATTGTTATGGCTGAATGTTATTGTAATATGATTGAATATTATTGGATTATGGACTTTTGCTAAGCGTGTCCTTCAATTCCTTGATTTCCCTCTTCAACTCCACCATCTTCAATTCCCTGTCTACAGCCAGTTTGTTGAACTTCTCCATTTCTTTTACTTTTGATTGCAATGCCTCGTCAGCCATCTTCCTGTCTGTGATATCCCTCAAGATCCCGAGGACAGCAATGACTGCTCCTGATTCGTCACTAATTGGATTTAATTGTGTGCTGATATAAGTTGTCTTCTCATTAGCCATATTATCACTGATAATATATTGTTCTTCGATAATCTTATTTTTTTTGCTGCTAATTACATTTGTAATATTATCCATAAATTGCGCAGTCTGTGCAGTCTGGCCATAGATATCGGCTATTGATTTGCCGACTATCTCTTCAGGTTTTTTCCCAAGCGGTCCTGCAAGGGAATTGCTTACAGATAAATACCTAAAATCTTTATCTAACATAAATATCTGGTCTGTAGAAAATTCTAAGAGGGCATGATAATTATCTTCAATTTCTTTAAGCAATTTTAATGACTTCTTTCTATCAGTGATATCTATGCCATTCACCAGAAGCGAAATTATTTTATTGCCTTGATTTATCGGATTTGATGCCTCACTCAGAAGTATGGTCCTTATCTCTCCTTTTTTTGTTTTCAGCTCTAATTCCATTGCACCTTGTGGTTTACCTAGAAATTCTTGCATGAGAGCATCCCCGACTTTCTTCAATGAGTCCTGCATGAGGAAAGATGCTATTGGCTCTCCAACAACTTCATTTTCATTGTAGCCTAGAGCTGTGAGAATATATTTATTGGCGAACAATATCTTCCCAGTCTTGTCTACAATAACCGCCATTTCCTCCATCCTATCGACTAAAAATCTATATTTCTCTTCGCTCTCTTTTAACAATTCATCTGCATTCTTACGCGCAGTGATATCTTTGACAAAAGCAAAATTTATCTCCTTATCACCGTAATTGACGAAATTCAATGCTATCTCTACAGGAAAGCATCTGCCGTCCTTAGTCTTATGTATGCTCTCAAAAATCTTATACTTCTTGCTTTTCATCTCTTCCCAAAGGCTCTTATACTTCTCTATAGAATATAGTGGATCGAAATCAGGCACGCCAAGCTTTAGAATCTCTTCATAAGTATATCCGAGAGAGCGACATCCTGACTCATTCGCATATACTACCTTCGCATCCTCTCCCATCCAGAATATTGAATCTGCTGCCTTGTCTATTGCAAGCTGGGTCAGAATCAAGGACTCATCAGTTTTCTTGTCAGCGATTTTATCTTTAGTTTTATCGTTCATGGCATGCCTAAACTCTTTCCAATTTTTTTAGAGTTCATTTTTAATAATGTATTTTAACTTATAATCACTTTATTTTAGCCTATAATCACTTTTTCAAATAGTATTCCTGCAACCGCAAAATAATCGATGATATCAGTTGATGTTATCAGTTCCAGGCCTTATCGCGATATCCTGAAGAGAGAGATATTTTTTTCTTGAATCTCTCTATCTCTGTGAATGCTGCTCCAGAATTCTTGACACCTAATTCATCTATGACTTTGTGGAACAATTGTGTCGGGCTCCTTTTCAAGAGGCTATTATGTGAGAAGGTGAATAATTCTTGCGTCTCAAGATAATTATGCAATTGCTGCCTTATCTTTGGTGAATAGAAAAAATTATCAAGCTCATTCATGTCCTTGAATCCGAATAATATTATGTGTGTAGCGCTCAGTTTCGGGACCCTGTAGACGCTTATGACATGAGGGCTGTTCATCAATTCATTCTCTACCTCTAGCTGACCTTTGTCTAACCCCTCTTTGGTCATCTTTGATATCGCTATCGCAAATATATGTATCCCTAGTTTAGAATAATTCAGCTCTACAGTATATGACTCTATCACTGATGTCTCTAGCTTTCTTCTTATCTTCCCTACTGCCTGGCTCGATATGCCTAGCTTTGAAGCGACTTCAGAATCTGTTATTCTCGAATTATCTAAGAGAAGCTTCAATGTCTTTTTTTCGTTTTTTGTAAGTTCCACTTTATGTTGTTAGTCGATGATTTCTGGTGCTGTTCATGTTGCTACGTTTCTGGTTGTAATTCTAAACTACATGTGGTTCACTTGTTTATATATTTAACGTTTCTATATTAAACCGAAAGTAGATTCATAGTTTAATAGATAAACCATCCATTTATATTGTTAACAACATCATTAACAATACCAATAACGATGTTTTGTATATTGGTATATTAAAAAAATATTTGTATGATAATGGCTTTTCAAATATGGAAGAAAAACTGATATTAAAAATTCTTGACGAGAACAGATCAGGTCTGACCATAACAGAGATTGTCAAGCATACAGGGATATCAAGGGCGGCAATCCGCATAGCCCTTGCAAGGCTTGAAGGTTCAGAAAGCGTAAACATCAGAAAAATAGGGATGGCCAAAGTTTATATTTTAAACCAAAATTCTGCAGTTGAGCACGCAGCGATGTGTTTTGCAGAAAAAAGTGAGCATGATAAAAAATATCCTGGCACAAATCAAAGAGTGAAGATAATATCTTTACTTCTGGTCATACTGATCATCTCAATCCTTATAGGTTCTTGCGTAAATGCCTTGATTGTGAATAGCAAACATAAGATATATACATTAAGCGAAATAAGGGGCAAGCAACTGAACATAAAATCAGATGCATATACAGGAGTCATGGACATCAGCAAGCCAAAATATATCTCAACCACAGAAGAATACCATAGAAGCCCTAATATAATATACGACGGCAATGAGTATTGGCTATTCTATGCAAAAGCAGACACTCCTGCACCTGCAATAAGAGGATATTATTATTATAATCCTGATGCTGATTCTTATTCGATATATTATAGGCATAATGCGACGATGGATGCCTTGAATTCCAGTCCAGAAATCAAACTCAATCTTTCAGATAATCTGCTGCTTGGACCATCAAAAAAAGTCTCTGCAGTATTTTTCCAAGGGAAGATATATTTATACATATCTGCATATCATGTAGCGCCAACATCAATACCGACATCAATATATTATTATGTTTATGATCAGGCAAATTCAAACTGGCTCGGACCTTACACATTACTCCAGGACCCGAATACTCCAGAGGAACAATTTCTTGAAAACAAGCCTGCAGGAGTCGGCACAAATGTAGATGTTGCGGCAGATGAAGACTGGATGTATATAACCTATTCAGACGGCAATGCTGGATATATCACAACTTTTAACGGGACAGACTATGGGACAGGGCCAAACATCATAGATAAGAGCGAGGATGTCGACATCTTTGATTATCCGAAAATAAATATCATGGGAGATAACATATACCTGCTCGGATTTAAGGATTATGAAAAGACAGATTCACAAATATTTACTGCTCACATAGGTCCGGATCCTGTATTCGAAAAATCATCAAAGCCTTTTAGCGGGATAACTATTATTGACATGGACATATTCAACAACGGCACGACACTCTTTGTCACAGGCTCTTTGAGTGATTCTCTATCAGACCATCTGATAATCACAAAATCTGAAGACAATGCCTCGTCATGGATGAATCCCAGCGATGTGACATTTGCAATATACGATCAAGAGGGCGATCATTATTTTGAACAATTCAGGGAATTATGGAATGATATGGAATGCTCTGGCGTCAGCATCAACGGATCTACATATATCTACTTCACGACAGAAAGTGATGATTCGATGGGTTTTGGCAGCGCAAAGATAGCATATCTCCCACTTGATTGGGATGTGCAAAATTATCATTATAATACTATACAGAATGCTATATATCTGTCTGATAATTACGAATCAGTGAGCATCTCGAATGAGACATATTATGAGTCTCTTGTGATGGATTTCCCCCTGACATTCATCGGACATGGTACAACTCTATCCCCTGGATATGACAAGACAGCAATCATCATCAGATCAGATGGAGTAAATATCACTGGCCTAAAGATAACAGGAGCAGATACAGCTATAGCGATAAGTCCAGAGATCGATCCTACATTAATGACTGAGACCATAGGTATAACCAATAATGATCTTAGCGGAAACAATATCGGATTGGTCAACAATGCGACTGGAAGAATCGATGCCACATTGAATTATTGGGGAGACATAACTGGCCCTTCAGGAAACGGCATCGGCATCGGAAGTGCTGTCCTCGGAAATACTGCATACAGCCCATGGTATATGTCACAAGAATACTCGGGCACGCTCTATGCTGATGTGCTTTATGCAATGAACGATCTGACCTTTGGCAAGATAAAAAATCAGAACATCATGCAGGACGAGATTGCTGCAGACCTCAATTTGATAAAAAATTATCCTGGAAACACTGTCATCACATGGGCTTCCAGCAATGTAAACATATTATCTAATTCTGGAAAGGTCACGCGGCCAAACATCGACACACCAGTATATCTGCTTGCGATAGTTAGCAAGGCGCATTCAGCAAGCCTTTACAAAATATTCAACATGACTGTCAAGGCAAAAGAAGTCTCAGATGAAGCGGCAGTAGATAGCGAATATGACGCATTGACATTCGAGAGCATAAGACAGGAAAACATCAATGAGAGCTCGATAATATCAGACTTGAATCTGTCTATGGATGGTATCAATGAGACAGCAATAGCCTGGAAATCAAGCAATACTGACATCATCACCAATCAAGGGATTGTTTATATGAACAGCTCTATTATTTCTGTAGTCTTGTTCGCCAATATCACGAAAGGAGATGTTTCAAGAATCAAGGAATTTGATTTTAATGTAATGGCATACACAGATGGCGATGAAGAAAAAATAGTATATGCAAAATCTAAGCTTACAGATAGGATGATATTGAATGGTAACGCTGACATGGATAACATCTTATCAAGCATAAATCTCCCTTCAAACATATCTGATCCTGCATTGGCTGATTTGACAATCACATGGAACACATCTGCTCCTGAAACAATAATACTGGACGACCCGAAAGATGAAGTCGTAGTATTGAATGATGATGATCTTTACACAGATAAATTGCTCAGCAATGCAAACATCAGTATATACCATGATCCAGATACAGGGACTGAATCAGGACCGATACTTGGCAGCAACATAGAGTTTGCCTGCGGAAAGTGCAGCGATGCTAATTTTGATAATTATGTTTCTTATATCGGCCAATATATGCCATTATGTGGATATTACAAAGGAGTCATCGCAGGGATATTATCAAATAAGGACACTATATGTGCAAAGATATACGAGCCTGAACTCATGTATGAGATAGATTTGAAATCCTACGCCACCGATACATGCATCGATAGAGGAGATGGTTCTTGCGATCAATTCCAAAAAACCTCCTATGATCTAAGGCCGATGTTCTCTAAAGGCGATGTCTTGAGGTCTAGCTCTGCAGACAAACATGTGATTCTTAGGGCTACACTGCAACTGAACAATAGGATTGCAGTGAAATATTTCCCATTGACTATTAAGATGAAAATTCCTACAGCCACCTTTGATGAAAATGGGGATGCCGTCATCTCTAATGACAGTACAGAATATGTTATAGATAATTCCAATAGGTATAATATAACATCTATCGACATTCCAGAATATATAAACACGAGTGATGTAATAACCATGAATCTTGCAGGCCTGATGAATCCCAATGCATACAACCTGACATTAGGTATGAGAAGCCTTTCTTTGATAAGGAATACTGCAGGCGGGAATAAATATATCATAGACTTGTTTGAGGATACCATGATCTTTACAGGAGATTCATGGAACGGATTGTTCATGCTTCCTACAGAACTGAAGGCCGGCGATTATTCAGTGGATCAAGGGACAGTGAATCTTATCATAGAAGCAGGCTGGGCGTATGAATTCACATTCTCGCATCCTGTAAGGATAACCTTTGTTGGCGTCGGAAACAATAAAATGGCTGCATATGCACATAGCGGCAATGTATTGACAAAAATCGCAAACAGATGCCTGTCTGCAACAGATTATAGCAATATAATAGGGAACAATGATTGTTATTTTAATGATGGAGATAATCTGATAATCTGGACATACCACTTCACCAAATTCGCAGCATATACCCCTGCTACACCTGTAGTTGAAACACCTGGTAGATCCACTACAAAAACTTCAGCTACAGGAGGAGCAGGAGGCACAGGAGGAGGAGCAGGAGGTATGACATCTCTTAGCGCATGCACAGAGTCTTGGGTCTGTGAAAACTGGAGCCCTTGCATCAAGAACATTAGCACCAGATCATGTACAGACATCAATAACTGTGGAACTTCTGCTAGCAAACCCTCGACAGAGCTGCAATGTACAGACTCTACGATAAATGGCTCATATGATCTGGTGATAAACGATTCTGGGACGATCAAAAATAATCTGACAGGAAATATCAAGAGCACATTATTCGATATAGTGCTAGAGATATTGCAGCCTCCTACAAAAGAGGACCAGTCATTATCGATTAAGGTCTCGCTAATAAATTTTGGACTGCCAGGCAAGGTTGATGCAAAATTGCATTATACTGTCAAAGACAGCCAGAATCTCACTGTCTTTGAACTGTATAAGAATCAGAGTGTCGAGACTCAATTAGAGTTCATCGATAAGCTAGACCTTTCAGCCCTTAAGAAAGGGGATTATAATCTGATAATTGATCTGAAGTATCCTGGCCAGACAGAGCCTGCTAGTGCAGAGAAAAGCTTTAGTGTACAGGCGCCTTCATTGAGCCTAGAATACATAGTGCTCTTTGTAGTCTTTGGGCTGCTTTTGATTTTCATCATCGCAGTATTCCTCAAGAGAAAGCAGAACAGTACACAGGCAAAACAGTAAATAATATAAATAAGAACAACAGGATTGTATCGCAGATGTTATTTAGAGGCAGCTAATAAATGATACAAGAGACGGCTATGAGTGGAAAACATGGCATACCGGACGGAGAAGATTCTAGGGTAAAGGCAATTCTAGATATGATGGATCCCGGCTATGCACCAGATCCAAGACAGAAAAACATTGTCAGCAAGGTAGAAGAGGCATTGCAATTGTCAGAGCATTTCATGAAGCTTGCTGCTGAGAAGAACAATACCTGGACAACAAAAGATGTCGATCTTGATAAGAGGATGGTATTTAGGAACCAGATGGTCGCAAAATGTTTCAATGATCTTATTCCAATACTTGAATTCATCGACCCAGACACTTTCAACTCTCATGTCAATTCTATGAAAAATGATATAGCTGACTGGATAGAGGCCACATTCGACAAAAAGGAAATATCCAGAAAGATACGGGTCTCAAAAGACAAGGACGAGATGATATCTATACTAAAGAGTACTGCATAAGATTTGTAGAGTGCCATTTTATATCCTATCTCACTTTAAGAAAATTTATAAATATCTTTGTTTATAGCATATTATGCCTAAGCCTTCTAAATCTAATGAAAAAATTCCCCAGCTTATGGAATTTGAAAAAAAGAT
>Ga0182019_10002071_pt1 | contig 10248 bp, 6 predicted proteins | sample 812E2MmetaG_FD_120483 | JGI IMG/M metagenome (GOLD analysis project Ga0182019, IMG submission 120483) | Permafrost microbial communities from Stordalen Mire, Sweden - 812E2M metaG | ecosystem: Environmental > Terrestrial > Soil > Wetlands > Permafrost | place: Sweden: Stordalen | collected... | reverse complement strand
GGGAGCCCCTACCAGTCGAGGACAGGATGCCGGGAACAGACGGGATTGAACTCCGCACCACAGGCGGGACGGAGACCGGTCCCTCTGTCCCCCGGCATTGCCGTGTCCGGGGAGGAGGGGATTGCTTTCCAAGGTCCTGAGCGGCGCAACATACGGCGTGAGCGCCTACGTTGTTGAAGTCGAGACCCACCTCGAGCGGGCAATCCCCGCATTTTCCATCGTGGGGCTCCCTGACAACGCGGTGCGCGAAAGCCGGGGGCGCATTGCAGCGGCTGTGCGCAACTCGGGGTTCGAATTCCCGGCACGGAAGCTGACGGTAAACCTCGCCCCCGCGGACATCCGGAAGGAGGGCTCATCGTTCGATCTCCCGATGGCAATCGGGATACTTGCGGCCAGCGACCAGGTGACCCGGGCGCCCCTGAGAGAGTTCGTCATGATCGGCGAGCTTGCCCTCGACGGGTCTCTCCGTCCGGTGCACGGCACGCTCCCGATCGCGATGGAGGTCCGCCGGAGGGAGATTGCCGGACTTCTGCTCCCGTCGGAGAATGGGAGGGAAGCCTCAATGGTGCGCGAGGTGGCTGTGTACCCGATGTCCTCACTCCGGGATGTCGTTTCATTCCTGAACGCCGGGGAGGGGCGCCCCGGCCCGCTCCGGATTGATGTTGCGGACCTGTTTACCGCCGTGCAGACCTGTTCCGCTGATTTTGCCGACGTGAAAGGGCAGGAAACAGTCAAGAGGGCGCTCGAAGTCGCCGCCGCAGGCGCCCACAACATCATCATGATCGGCCCCCCCGGTTCCGGGAAGAGCATGCTGGCAAAGCGGGTCCCGACGATACTCCCGCCCATGAGCTTCGACGAGGCGCTGGAGACCACGAAGATACATTCCGTGGCCGGCCTGCTCCCGCCGGGCGAGGCGCTTGTGATGAGGCGCCCCTTCCGGTCCCCGCATCATACGATTTCAGACGCCGCACTCGTCGGCGGGGGGATAGTGCCGGGCGCGGGTGAGATCTCGCTCGCACACAACGGCGTCCTCTTTCTTGACGAGCTGCCGGAGTTTGCGCGAAGCGTGCTCGAGGTGCTGAGGCAGCCTCTTGAAGAGGGACACGTGATGATAAACCGGTTGAAGTGTTCGATCGACTTCCCGGCGAATTTCATGCTCGTGTGCGCCATGAATCCCTGTCCCTGCGGCTATTATACCGACCCCGCGAAGGTATGCACATGCCAGAGCGGGGAGATACAAAAATACCTCTCGAGGATCTCCGGCCCCCTGCTCGACCGGATCGACCTGCATATCGAGGTCCCGGCGGTGAAATACAGGGATCTCGCGGGGAGTGAACCGGGAGAGACCTCCGCGGGTATACGCTCGCGCGTGGCGTGCGCCAGAGAGATCCAGTCCGCCCGGTTCAGGGGGAGACAGGGGCTCTATGCGAACGCAGGGATGCAGACGGGGGAGATCCGCCGGTTCTGCCGGCTGGACAGTGCGGGGGAGGAGCTGCTGAAGACGGCGATGACGAAGATCGGACTCTCCGCGCGCGCGTACGACAGGATACTCAAAGTCGGGAGAACGATAGCGGACCTCGCCGGATCGGACGGGATCCGCCCCGAACACATCGGGGAAGCGATACAGTACAGGAGTCTCGACAGGAATATGTTTGACGGGATGCGCGCCTGACCTACTTGCTTCTTTAGGATGGGAGTCATAACTTCCGTTCAGTACACGCAGACCAGAAACACATCGCAGCGTTCTTGCAGGATAGGCCTCTTCACGCTTTGGCACGGCGGGAGAGGCCTCCTCGTTTTCAAGGTGACCCCATGCCCCGCCTCCCCGGGTACTCCCGGTTGACCGCATTCTTCCCGCCGGCACTCCGTTCCCTGTTGACTCGCCGGCCGGCCGTGACATATGCGGCTGCGGCCCTTCTGGTTGTCTGCATCATCTGGTTCTTCTCGTTCCCGGCGTCGGCGGCGAAGTCGGAGGTGATCGTGACCCCCGTGAAGGGACAATTCCTTGTCACCGTGACGACCACCGGCGAGCTGCAGGCGAAGAGCTCGATCAACATCATGGGTTCGGAGAATGCCCGCGCGGCGAATATATGGCAGATGAAGATCACGAACATCATCCCCGAGGGGACGGTGGTGAAGAAAGGGGACTTCGTCGCGGATCTCGACAAGTCGGAGATCACCGGAAAATTCAAGGATTCGCAGCTCTCGGTCCAGAAGCTCGAAGCGCAGTACCTGCAGACGAGGCTCGACAGCACGCTCGCTCTTTCGCAGGCGCGGGACGAGCTCGTTAATCTCTCCTACACGCGGGAGGAAAAACGGCTCCTGATGGAGCAATCCGTGTACGAAGCCCCGGCGATGCGGCGGCAGGCGGAAATCGATTTTGAACGGGCGCAGCGGGCATACGAACAGGCGGGAAAGAACTACGTCACCAAGAAAAAGCAGTCTATCGCCAAAGCCCAGGCCGCCGAAGCCGATCTGATGAAAGAGCGTCGTCAAATGGACCTGTACCAGAAAACGATGGTGGAGTTCACGATCAAGGCGCCTGCGGACGGAATGGTCGTTTACGCGCGCGAGTGGAACGGAAAGAAAAAGGTGGTCGGGAGCACGATCAATGCCTGGGAGCCGACCGTGGCGACGCTCCCCGACCTGCGCGAGATGGAGTCCATCACGTACATCAGCGAGCTGGACATACAGAAGATCGCCCTCGGTCAGCAGGTGAAACTGAAGCTTGACGCGAACCCGAACAAGCCGCTTTCGGGAACGGTGACGGCCGTCGCCAATATCGGGGAGCAGAGGCCGAATTCGGACTCCAAAGTCTTCGAAGTCCGGATCAAAGTCATCGAATCCGACACGACACTCAGGCCCGCGATGACGACGTCGAACGAGATCCTTGTCGCAAAGCTCGACAGCGCCATTTCCATTCCGCTCGAGTGCGTCCACACGGAAGGGGCGACCACGTTCGTGTACAGGAAGAACGGCGGGGGGATCGTCAAGCAGGAGGTGAAACTCGGATTGATCAATGAAAACGCGACGGTGATACAGAGCGGTCTGGGTGAGAAGGACGACGTGCTTATGACGGCGCCGGCCGAACCGGGCAAACTCAGGGTCGTTTCACTCGCGGGGCGGAATTGAGCGTTGCAGCCGGAGGGAAGGGGTTCCCTGCGGACGGGCCCGCTGCGATGATACAGCACCTCGCCCAGAGCTTCAGGATCGCAATCGAGGCGATCGCCCACAACAAGCTCCGGGCCGTCCTCACCTCACTCGGCATCGTGTTCGGCGTGGGGTCGGTGATCTCCATGCTCGCCGTGGGGACGGGAGCGAAGCAGGAGATCCTGGAGCAGATGAAGCTCCTGGGGACGAACAACATCATCATCACGCCGATCGTCGAGCAGGAAGAAGGGAAGGTCGCGGATGACGAGCTCGCGAAGAAGACGGAGAAGAGGCGGTTCAGTCCCGGCCTGACGCTCTCCGACGGTGAGGGGATTCTGAGGACGATCCCCGGGGTCGAGTTCGTCAGCCCGGAGGTTCTCGTGGAGACAATGGTGTCCCGCGAAGGGCTGAAGAGGACAAGCAAACTCGTCGGTGTCGATTCCATCTACTTTGCCACAACCGATTTTGAACTCGAGAGGGGGCACCTCTTCTCGAGGATGAACATGGACCTTGCATCGCCGGTCGCCGTCATCGGACAGGCCATCAAAACCAGGTTCTTCCCCATGGAGGACCCGATCGGGGGGAGGATCAAGTGCGGTCGGCTCTGGTTGACGGTCATCGGAGTGCTGAAAGAACGGAAGGTCAGCAAGGAGAGCATCCAGCATCTCGGGCTTCGCGACTTCAACTACGATGTCTACGCTCCGGTGAGCACGATCCTCCTCCGGTACAAGAACCGGACGCTGGTGACAAAGCTTGACGTGCAGCGGGCCGCACGGGAGACCGGCTCGGATGATTCCGGCGACCAGGCCCCGAAAAAGGCGGTCAACTATCACCAGCTTGACCGGCTGGTCGTGCGCGTGGCGGATTCCGAACAGATGGTCGCGCTCGCGGAGGTCATCAGCCGGATGCTCCAGCGTCGCCACAACCAGGTCGTCGACTTCCAGGTGATGGTCCCCGAGCAGCTCCTGCGGCAGGCGCAGCGGACGCGCGAGATATTCAACATCGTCCTCGGCGCCATTGCGTCGATCTCGCTCGTGGTCGGGGGGATCGGGATCATGAACATCATGCTCGCCTCGGTGATGGAACGGATGAAGGAGATTGGGATACGGCGCGCCACGGGAGCCACTCGGAGGGCTATCGTCCTGCAGTTCCTCAGCGAAGCGACGATGATCAGCGTGACGGGGGGCGTCATCGGTATCCTGCTGGGCGTGGGACTGAGCTACGCGATCCAGCAGCTTGCGGGTGTCCTGACGATCGTCTCGGTGTTTTCCGTCGTGCTTTCGTTTTTCATCTCGATATCCGTCGGGATCGCCTTCGGGATATTTCCCGCCCGGCGTGCCGCACAGCAGGATCCCGTCGTCTGCCTCCGGTACGAATGACCGGGGGTATCGAACGGCGGCACTTGATCCCTGGCAGCGCATCAGATCCCATGAGACACATGCCCCGGCTGACGCTCCTCCTCCTCCTTGTCCTGGACGCCATGAGCGTTTCAGCCCAGGTTCAATCCCTTCCCCTGACACTCCAGGAATGCATCCGTCTTGCCCGGGCGAACGGCCCGCTCGGCGTGATGGCGCAGAGCGCGTTTGAAAGCAGGCGGTCGGCATACAAATCATTCGCCGCGGCAAATTATCCCCAACTGTCGCTCCAGGGGGATGTGCCCGGCTATTATCGCTCCATCAACCCCATCGTTCTTCCGGACGGCAGCACGGTCTTCACCCCCCAGCGGCAGGCCAGCTCATCGTTGAGCCTCGGGCTCACGCAGAAGATCCCGCTCACGGGGGGGCTCATGTCGCTTCAATCCGGACTGAACCGGATCGATCTGATAGACCTGAAGACGCAGTACTATCGCTCCAACCCGCTGATGCTGACCCTGAGCCAGCCCCTCTTCCAGATCAACACCATGCAGTGGGATCAGGAAGCCCAGGAGATCACGTACAGGATGGCACCCCGCGAGCTGGCGGAGGCGCTGGAGGATTGCGCGTTCGATGTGACGAACAAGTTCTTCGACCTGTACCTGGCGGAGATGAATTCCGGCAACGCCGCGGTGAACCTGGCGATCAACGACACGCTCCTCAGGATCTCCCGCGGGAGATTCAACGTGGGGAAGATAGCAGAGAACGACCTGCTGCAGAGCGAACTTGCCTACCTCAGCGCACGGACGCAGCTCGAGAACGCCAACGTGGGGCTTCACCGGTCCGGGCAGAACCTCAAGGCCGCCCTCGGCCTCGCCCCGGCGATCGCCATCGTGCTCCTCCCGCCCGTCGAGATCCCGGAGGGGCGCATCGACCCGGATTCCGCCCTCGCCCAGGCGCGGAAGAACCGGAGCGACGTCCTCAACTTCGACCTGCAGCTCCTCGCGGCCGAACGGAAAGTGCGGCAGGCGAAATCGGACAACTCGTTCAACGCCACGATGACTGGGAGCATCGGATACAACCAGCAGGCGCCAATTCTCCCCGACTCGTACCGGAATCTGCTCGACCAGGAGCAATTCAGTGTCGGATTCACGATTCCGCTGATCCGCTGGGGCGCCGGCAGCTCGGCTGTCGATGCGGCGGTGGCGGACCGGAAGCGTGCGGATGCATCAGTCGGTCAACAACGGCACGATTTCGAACAGGAGGTGCTGTACGAGGCGGCCCATTTGAACCTGCTCCGCGAGCAGGTCGCGGTTGCCGCGAAGTCCGACACCATAGCGCAGCGACGGTTTGAGGTGGCGAAGGACCGGTACGTTATCGGCAAGATCGACATTCCGATCCTGTTCATTGCCCAGAGCGAGAAGGACAATGCCCGGCGCGCAAACGTCCAGACGTTGTGGGATTACTGGTCGACGTTCTACCGCGTGCGCCGCCTGACGCTCTATGATTTCCAGACCGGTGAAGCGCTCTCCGGTGGAGAAGCCGGCCGTTGATAACTCACGGGATCCTCCCTGCTATTGGTGCGCCGTGAAAGAACGGTGACTTCACAACCCTGCGGAAAATCCCTCCGAATATCAGGGAAGGGGCCGGATTTGACAATGGCTTCCGAAAATGCTACGTTGATTCCATGATGCCGATGAGCATAAACGGATTTACGCTTTCGCACCCTCCGACCGCGACCACGTCCCTCACAATGGACGGTTGAGGTTGGCTCATCCTGTTGTCACTCCGGAAGACCGACTTCACCGAGCTGAAGCCGGTCTTTCTCATTTCAGGGGATTGCCATGCACGTCATGAAATTCGGCGGCTCATCCGTCGGCACTCCGGACAGGGTCCGGAACGTCATGAATATCATTGCCCGCGCGCGCGCGCGCCACAGGAACCTGGTGGTGGTGTTCTCCGCGTTTGAGGGGATCACAGACCAGATCATCGCCACGAGCAGGCTCGCCTCGCGCGGGGACAGGAAGTACCTGCGCGGCCTGAAGAAAATACGGGACAGGCACCTCGGGGCACTCGCCGAACTCGTCCCGGGGCGGACCCGGAGGCGGGGAGAGAAATTCGTGCGGGAACAACTGGCCGACTTCTCCAACGTGCTCCATGGCGTCCTCTTCACCAAAGAACTGACGGTCAGGACGCTCGACTACACGATGAGCTTCGGAGAGATACTCTCGACATCCATCATTGCGGAGGCGCTGAACTCGACCGGCGTCCCCTGCGGGTATATCGACAGCCGGACGCTTATCAAGACGGATGACACCTTCGGCGCGGGAAAGCTCAAGTACGACCTGACCTCGCACCTGATCAGGCAGTACTTCCAGAAGCACCGGGGACTGCAATGTGCGTGCGGCTTCATCGCCTCGACGACCGACAACGATACCGTGACGATAGGACGGGGCGGCTCGGACCTGACGGCCTCGATATTCGGCGCCGCGCTCGGGGCGCGGGAGATCGAAATCTGGACGGACGTCGACGGGGTGATGACGGCGGACCCCAGAAAGGTCGAGAAAGCGTTCTCCATCCCGCGGATGACCTATGAAGAGGCGATGGAAATGTCGCATTTCGGGGCAAAGGTCATTCACCCCCCCACGATGCAGCCGGCACTCGACAGGAATATTCCGATCCGGATCAGGAACACGTTCAACCCGGATTTCGAGGGGACATTGATCGGGAAACGGAACACCTCCGACCGGTTCCTGATCAAAGGGATCTCGTCGATCGACGAAGTCGCGCTCCTGCGGATACAGGGGAGCGGCATGACCGGGATCGCCGGCATCGGAAAGCGCGTGTTCAGCGCGCTCGCGGAGGAGGAAATCAACGTCCTTATGGTCACGCAGGCATCGTCGGAATACTCCCTTTGTCTGGCGGTCCTTCCCGGGGCCGCGGCCGCGGCCAAGCGGCTCATCGAGAAGGAGCTGCGCTTTGAGATCCGCGATCACCAGATCGACAGCGTCGTGATCGAGGGAAACCTCTCCGCCGTCGCCGTCGTCGGCGGGAATATGCGCAAGAAAACGGGGATTTCCGGAAAACTGTTCCAGGCGCTCGGGAGAAACGGCATCAACGTGGTGGCGATTGCGCAGGGATCATCCGAGCTGAACATCTCCACGATCGTGGACAAGGCGGACGAGGCGAAGGCGCTGAACGCGCTCCACGACGCATTCTTCCTTTCGGGGACAAAATCGCTCCACCTGTTCATCGTTGGGACGGGCCTCATCGGCGGCGCCCTGCTGCGGCAGATCGCCGCCCAGCGGCAGTTCCATCTGCGCGCTCAGTCCCTTGACGTGCGCGTTGAGGCGGTCGCCAACAGCCGGAAGATGATGTTTGACGGAAGCGCTCCCCTCCCGGGGCAGTGGCAGAAGAAGCTCGGCCGGGGGAGCACGGCGATGAATCTGGAGACGTTTGTCCGCCGCATGAGGGAGATGAACCTCCCCAACAGCGTGTTTGTCGATTGCACGGCGAGCGATGAGCTTGTGACGCAGTATGAGACGATACTCGAATCCAGCATCTCCATCGTCACGCCGAACAAGAAAGCCAACGCGGGAACCTTCGCGCTCTACGAACGACTGCACAGGACCGCGCTCCGGCATAACGTCCGGTTCCTGTACGAGACGAATGTCGGCGCGGGTCTTCCGATCATCAACACGATCAACGACCTCATTGCGGGAGGGGACAGGATACTCCGGATCGACGGCGTCCTCTCCGGAACGCTGAGCTATATCTTCAATACCTTCACCGCGGGCCGGTCGTTCGCCGAGGTTGTCGGAGAAGCGAGGAGGAAGGGATATACCGAGCCCGATCCGGGAGACGATCTGAACGGGGCGGATGTCGGGAGGAAGCTCCTCATCCTTGCCAGGGAGTCCGGCCACCCGCTCGAGCTCAAGGATATCAGTGTCAAGCCTTTGATTCCCCGGAGCTTCCGGCATGCAGGGACCCCGGATCACTTCATGCGGAAGCTTCCCGTCCTTGATGCGCCGTACGCCCGTGAACGAGACGCCGCAGCGGAGGAAGGAAAAGTCCTTCGCTACATCGCAACGTTCTCCCGGGGGAAGGCGGAGGTCTCCCTGAAGAGGGTCGGACCCGATAACCCCTGTTATGCGCTTTCAGGGAGCGATATTATCATCGCGCTGACGACGGCCAACTGCCCCGATCAGCCGATCGTCATCAAAGGCCCGGGCGCAGGGGCCGAGGTCACGGCCACGGGAGTGCTCGCGGACATCATCCGAATATCGTATCACGAGGGCTGATATGGGGAAAGAAGTCACCGCGTTCGCGCCGGCATCGGTATCCAACGTCTCCTGCGGGTTCGACATTATGGGGTTCGCGCTCGAAGGGGCGGGTGACACGGTCACTGCCAGGCTCAGCACGCGGCCCGGCGTCCGGATCGCCAGCATCACGGGCTCGAGGTCCGCGCTCCCCGCGGACGCCCCCGCCAACACCGCCGGGCCACCCGTCATCGCGCTCCTCCGGGAGTGCCCTTCCGGTACGGGGGTGGAAATCGGGATCCACAAGGGGATCCCGGTGGGGGGGGGGATCGGATCGAGCGCTGCGAGTGCGGTCGCCGCCGTCGTCGCCGCCAACGCGTTGCTCGGGACGAACCTTCCGATGGAAAGGCTCCTCGATCTGGCAATCGAAGGGGAGAAGATCGCCAGCGGGTCGGTCCACGTGGACAATCTCTCCCCCTGCCTCTGGGGAGGGTTCGTCCTCGTACGGGGATACCACCCGATCGACATCGTCCGTATCAGAGTGCCGGACTCGCTCTGGTGCGCCGTGATATCGCCGCAGATCGAGATCAAGACCGAACATGCAAGGAAGATACTCCCGCAGAGCGTCCCCCTGGGAGACGTCATAACGCAGACCGGGAACGCGGCGGGTCTGATCGCGGGGATGCTCACGGCGGACCTCCCTCTCATCGGACGCTCACTCTGTGACGTGATCGCGGAGCCTGCCCGGGCGCATCTCATCCCGGGCTTCGCTCTGATGAAAGAATCCGCACTTGCGCACGGAGCCCTCGGGTGCGGAATATCCGGTTCCGGGCCTGCGCTCTTTGCACTCGCATCATCACGGGAGGACGCCGGAAGTGTCGCCTCCGCCATGGGAAATGTACTCGCGGGGATGGGCTGCCTGTACACGACGCTGGTCTCGCGCGTCGGCGCGAAGGGGGCGTGTGTGATTTCATGAATCTCTGCAGCACAATGGACCGCGGGATGTCGGTCTCCTTCACCGAGGCGGTCCGCCGGGGGATCCCGGCGGACGGTGGGCTCTTCACCCCCGTGACCGTCCCCGGCTGTCCCGCGGGGTTCCTCCGCTCGATCGGGGGGCTTTCCTTCCCTGAAATCTCGTTCGAAATCGCACGGATCCTCCTCGGCGGGGAGATCCCGGATGCGGACCTCCGGACGATCGTCGCTGATGCGATAACGTTCGACGCACCCCTGTGCCGGCTTGACGACACCACGGCCGTTCTCGAGCTGTTCCACGGTCCCACGCTCGCGTTCAAGGATTTCGGAGCGCGCTTCATGGCGCGCATGATGGCGTACATGCACAGGGGGGACACGGACAGATACACGGTGCTTGTGGCGACGTCGGGAGATACGGGAAGCGCGGTGGCCAACGCCTTCCACGGGATTGCCGGCGTCTCTGTGGTGCTTCTGTATCCTTCGGGGAGGGTCAGTCAGATACAGGAGAGTCAGCT
>Ga0182019_10002070_pt1 | contig 10250 bp, 5 predicted proteins | sample 812E2MmetaG_FD_120483 | JGI IMG/M metagenome (GOLD analysis project Ga0182019, IMG submission 120483) | Permafrost microbial communities from Stordalen Mire, Sweden - 812E2M metaG | ecosystem: Environmental > Terrestrial > Soil > Wetlands > Permafrost | place: Sweden: Stordalen | collected... | reverse complement strand
GTGGCCACCATCGCGACGACGTGGGCCCTCATCGGTTTTGTGATCGAGCCGTAGTTCTTTGCGTCACCGAAGGCCATCACCTGGCCGCGCGAAGTGACAAGCCAGTACCCGCGACCGTCAGGCGTCGCTGCGGCGGCCACGACCGGGTCCCGCCGCAGCTTGCCCCCGGCACCACCCTCCTTGCGGGCATCCCCGAACGGGTACACGCTGCCGTCGGCGCCGATCAGCCAGTAACCCTTGCGATCAGGGGTGGACACCAGCTCGATGATGGGCGCGACCAGGTGCTTGCCGAAAGCAGATCCGTAGTAGGCGGCTTTGCCAACTGCGACGACCTTGCCGTTGGCCTCGGCGAGGTCGTAGGCGAGATCGTTCGTCACAGCGGCTCTCGTTGAGCTCGGCTTCGAGCCGGTGAGCGCGGAACTCGTGGCGAACTGGCCTACCGAGGCGGTACCGAGCCGCGGCGTGGCACCGGCATCGCCTGCGCAGACGAACGAACTCGTGCCGAGCCCGATCGCCAACGCAATCGTTACAACCGAAATCATTGCAAGATGGCTTGGTCGGCCCTGGCCACTCATGGTCGATTTCGCTGACATGGCACCTCATGATCCGAGGCGTCCCCGTTGCCGCGAGACAAGCCGTGGGCCGCCAGACATTCGCCGACCGTTCCAGACCGTTGGTTTATGAGCCGAATCTGTCGACGGTGTTGCTTTGAGACTAGGCGGCTTCTCAACCGGAGCGACACATTCCGCCTGAACTTGACCGGCCCGCACCGCTAGGGTTGTCCGCGAGCACGAAGGATATGAGGGACGTGTCGTTACGAATGACCGTGTGCCTTCGCTTTATGGACCGTGCCGGTTCATCCCCACCCCAAGCCTTCCTCACTTCGCAGATACTGACGCTCCGCTGTGGACGTGCCGGCCCAGATTCCGTGGAGTGACGGGTCTTCAAGCGCGGTAGCAAGACACTCTGCTGCGACGGGACACCCTGCGCAGATACGCTCCGCACGAGCGAACGCGACGCTGTTTGTAGGAAAGAAGAATCCGGGTCCCATACCCCGGCACGCGTCCTGTGATCGGTACTCACTGTCACAACGTCCATCAGGAACGGGATGAGACGAAGCCGGCGGCGCTCGGCTTCTTGGCCATTATCATCGCGAGTATTCACCGGCCTTCATCGACGTTTCCCGCGAGTTCGGGTCGCGTGCATATGAGGTGCCGATCACTCACTGCGGCGGTCCCGATGCCAGCCGCACGGTGACGGTCTGTTGCGCGCCCGAAGGGTCGACGTAAACGAGCGGCACGGACGCGCCCGGCTTCTCGTTTTCGATGATCGTCGTCAGCGAGTCGGGCGAGCTCACGGACTGGCCCCCTAGCGAGGTAATCGTGTCCCCCTCGGCGAGGCCGGCCTGCGAGGCTGGCGAGCCCGACATGATCGACTCGATCTCCGCGCCGGAGGACGTCGGTGCCGGAACGGGCTGGCCAAAGCCATACCCACCAATGCCGAATCCGCCGTCGGCGCCACTGCCTGCAGAGATGACGCTCACGCCGAGGAAGGCCGTCGGGCCGACGTGCACCGTCGAGGACGAGTCGCCCGCGGTGATCTCACCCGCGATCTTCAGCGCGGTGCCGCTCGGTATGGAAAAGCCCTGGGTCGTAGAGGACCCCCCCTGTACGAAGGAGTACCCAGCCGAGGCAGCCGTGTCCATGCCGATCACCTTTCCGCTGCTGTTCACCAGCGGGCCGCCGGAGTCGCCTGGCTGGATGTCGGCGTTGGTCTCGATGAGGCCGGTCAGGTTCTCGGAGGTTCCGTCGCCTTGGTCGCTCGCAGTGATGGACTGCTCGAGGTTGGTGACGCTGCCGCCCGCGTAACTCGGAGTTCCGCCGCTCCCTCCGGCGTTGCCGATCCCGACGACTGCTTCGCCGCTGCTAACGCCCGAGGAGTTCCCGAGGCTGACCGTCTTTAGACCCGAAGCCTTTTCGAGCTGAAGCACTGCAATGTCGCTCGTGCGATCGTAACCAACGAACCTGGCGCCATAGGTCCTTCCATTGCCCACATCGGTCACGCTGATGGAGGTTGCGCCCTCGATGACGTGGTTGTTCGTGAGCACCTCACCGTTGGAGGTGAGCACCATGCCGGTTCCGGCCGCTTCCTCGTTCTCGTAGTTCAACGTGGTGTTGATGTCAACGAGCCCCGAGTCGACCCGTTTGGCGATCGAGGAAGCGTCGACAAGTCCACCCGAACCGCTGGAGCCCGAGGAGCCCGATCCCGGCACGCCGGTCTCGGTGAGACCCTCGCTCGCCTGGCCGATCACCTCTATCGGGGAGCGTGACCCCGATGACGGGACGACAGCGACGTCCATGTCACCAGCGAGCATCGTGATCGACGAGTAGGTGCCCGGCGGGAGGAGCACGCCGAGAGCGCTCCGATCGGAAGGCTGGACAACGACATTCCCCGTCTGCACATGCACGACGACCTTTTCGAATACTGCGAAGGTGACGAGAGCGCCGCCGTCAGCGAGGCGGATGTTGAAGCAATCGGTACCTCCCGCGCTGGTCACCCAGACCACGCCACCGGAGATGTCGACGAGGGGGAACTGGTCGGTGTTCGGGAGCGAAGCGCCAGGTCCTCCGTCGACTCCCGAGGGCAGGGTCTGGCAGTCGTGTCCATAAGAGGATGAGAACAACCTGAGCGGCGAGATCCGGTAGTCGTAGATCGAGCCGCAAACGCCTGGGTCCCCACCTGAAGCCCAGACATTCCCATTGTCGGCGGAGAGCCAGACCCCTCCATTCGGTGGGTTCGGGATGATGGCGCTCCCGATCAGGCGACCGTTGCTTCCATCACGCTCCTGGAGCAGGAGCGTCGGACTAAGCGGCTGACCCCGAAAGGCTTCAGGGCCGACTTCGACAAAGAGCCGCTGACCCTCATTGTCCATCACCGTCTCGCACTGGGTTCCGCCGTGAACCGTCACGACTTGTAGGGATCGCCCGGACCTCGGGTCCAGCCGGACCAGCTTGCAGCCGAGGGCCGCCCAGAGCGGGCCACGACCGGAGCCGGTCAAAGAGTCCGGCGAACTGCTCTCCGGCACAAAGCGCTCTTGCCGAAGTGTCATCGGATCGAGGGCCACAAGACCGGTGGGTAGTCCCCGGCCCTTCGAGAACCCGGCGATGAGCCACAGCGTGTTGTCCACGAAGGTGGGCGAGAAAGCGCCGGGCAGGATGGCTGAGCGGGCAACGATACGGCCTGAGGCAGGATCGAGACGGACCACCGTGTTTCTCGCCAACTGTGGCCCGTGTTGAGCAAGTTGGACGGAATACAACCATCCTCCGCCCGACACGAGACCCGAGAACTGGCCCTTCGCCACGACCGTTGTCTTCACAAGGGTGACGGGCACGCTGGTTGGCATCGTGGGGCTGGTGGTCGTCGTCGGGCGGCTGGCTGAACTCGTACACGCAGCGAGCATCAGCGCCATAACCACCATCGCGACTACGCTGAGCTTGCGCACCGTATGGATCTATACCACCGACCATCCTCGCTGGGGGGGTCGGGTCGGAGGCTCGTAGACGAGCTTGGCGGTCTAGCCCCGGTTCCGTGGACCGCCCAGTGACTGAAGTCCATCTCGGGAGGTTCGCCACCAAATGGCCACCGCCCCTCGGCGATCCTCTGCGTTATGAAGTCGGCGAGTTCTCCGATGGTCGTGTCGGATCTCAAGGTTCCGGCAATCAGCCATCCCACGACCCGACTGTCCGATGACCTTGGGTCAAGCCATCCGTAGTGCCAGCTAGACCAGCAGTACCAGAACCCGACAACCGTGTGGGGCAGGTACACCCGCAGCAGTCCCGCATGGTGGTGGTCCTCGGTCGGCTCGACACGAAGGCCGCTCAAGTCGCCAAGAAGTTCGGCAAAGCGCTCCGGGACCAGCAAAGCTGTGGTCCCGGTCACATCAGCGTCGAGTTCCTTGGCCAAATGGTCACGCTCCTTGCCAGACACGGCTGGATCTTCCCGTCATCGAGAGGTAGTGGACTGAGAGGAACTGGACCTGGACCCGCTGGCGTACCACCTGACCGTTCACGACCGTGGCACGATCCTCGGTCACATCCTCAGCGAGCACCGCGACGAGGTCGATCCAGACGAGGTCAGGGCAGCTCGTTCAGGGTTCCGGGACCGTTCGGCACTTGAATGGCACGTACGCACCTTGCACCCGAAGCGCTCGTGACCAACCGGCATTCTATTTGACGACGGTAAGGGTCTGCTTAGCCGAAGCCGAGGCGTCGAAGTCGGTGCTGCCGCCGTAGGTGGCGACGAGGCTATAGGTGGCCGCGTTGAGCTTCCTGGCGGACAACTTGCACGAACCCTTTGTCGAGGAGAGCGTGATCACACACAGCGTCGTCGTGGACTCCTTGATCGTGACACTCCCGTACGGCGTCGAGCCGGTGAACTCCGGCGAGACCGTGACCGAAAGTTGCTCGACGCCCTCGTCACCGTAGGTCACCCTGGCGTTCGAGAGCTTGAGGGCGGTCTTGGACGTTGCCTTTGCGACCATGAGGGATTCCTTGACAGAAGTCGAACCGTCGAAGTCGGTGCTGCCTCCATAGGTGGCGACAAGGTGGTAGGTGCCCACCGGAAGCTTCTTGGCCGACAGCGTGCACGAACCCTTTGCCGAGGAGAGCGTGATCACACACAGCGTCGTCGTGGACTCCTTGATCGTGACACTCCCGTACGGCGTCGAGCGGGTGAACTCCGGCGAGACCGTGACCGAGAGGTGCTCGACGCCCTCGTCACCGTAGGTCACCCTGGCGTTCGAGAGCTTGAGGGCGGTCTTGGAAGTGGGCGGTGGCGAGTAGGTGAACGCGTCAGAAGTGTCCACCGCGGCGCAGAAGCTCGCCGTCGGGCACGAGAGGGAGGTCAGCACGCGCCCCACTGCGATCCTGGCCGGTTTCGACCACGCGCTTCCGCGGTAGGTGAGGGCGTTGCCGTCGTAATCCAGGGCGGCACAGAAGCTCGCCGTCGGGCACGAGACGGACTCCAGGCCGCCCTGGTTCAGGCCGATCCTGACCGGCTTCGACCACGAACTGCCGCGGTAGGTGAGGGCGTTGCCGCTCCAGTCCACGGCGGCGCAAAAGCTCGCCGTCGGGCAGGAAACGGAGGCCAGCCCGGTCGTGTCGATCTCGTCGGGTGACGACCACGAAGTGCCGCGGTAGGTGAGGACGTTGCCTTTGTTGTCCACCGCGGCGCAGAAGCGCGCTGACGAGCAGGAGACATCTAGAGAGGTCAGTTCGCTCGGCGCGTCGATGCTGACCGGTTTCGACCACGAGCTGCCGTCGTAGGTGAGGACGTTGCCGCTCCAGTCCGTCGCGACGCAGAAGTTCGACTTGGGGCAGGAGACGGAGTAGAAGGGCGCGCTCTGGTCGATCTTATAGGGTGACGACCACGCGCTCCCGTTGTAGATGAGGACATTGCCAATGCCATCCACCGCGGTGCAGAGGCTCACCGTCGGGCAGGAAACGGAGGCCAGGCGGTACCCCGCGTCGATCCTGACCGGCTTCGACCACGCGCGCCCGCGGTAGGTGAGGGCGTTGCCCGAACCGTCCACGGCGGCGCAGAAGCTCGACTTGGGGCACGAGACGGACTCCAGGCCGCCCTGGCTCGGGTCGATCCTGACCGGCTTCGACCACGAACTGCCGCGGTAGGTGAGGGCGTTGCCGCTCCAGTCCACCGCGGCGCAGAAGCTCGACTTGGGGCAGGAGACGGACTCCAGGCCGCCCTGGTCGATCTTGTCAGGTGACGACCACGAAGTGCCGCGGTAGGTGAGGGCGTGGCCGTAGAAGTCCACCGCGGCGCAGAAGCTCGCCGTCGGGCACGAGACGGAGGGTAGCCACCCGCCGCTCGCGTCGATGCTGTCGGGCGACGACCACGAGTTCCCGTCGTAGGTGAGGACGTGGCCGTACGTGTCCACTGCGGCGCAGAAGCGCGCCGTCGGGCAGGAAACTGAGTTGAGGGCTTTCTCCGCGTCGATCTCGTCGGGCGACGACCACGAGTTCCCGTCGTAGGTGAGGACGTGGCCGATGCCGTCCACCGCGGCGCAAAAGCGTGCCGTCGGGCACGAGATGGAGTACAGGTAGTTTCCGGCGTCGATCCTGACCGGCTTCGACCACGATCTGCCGTCGTAAGTGAGGACGTGGCCTTTGTCGTCCACGGCGGCGCAGAAGCTCGCCCTCGGGCATGAGACGGAGGTCAGCTCTTTTCCCGCCTCGATCCGGACCGGCTTCGACCACTCGCTCCCGCGGTAGGTGAGGGCGTTGCCGATGCCGTCCACGGCGGCGCAAAAGCTCGCCGTCGGGCACGAAACGGAGGTCAGTCCGTCCCCGCCCAGGTCGATGCTGACCGGCTTCGACCAGGATCTGCCGTCGTAGGTGAGGACGTTGCCGCCGTTGATGTCCACCGCGGCGCAGAAGCTCGCCGTCGGGCACGAGACGGAAGTTGGACCTCCTCTTAAGGGGTCGATCGGCCTCCCCTGTGACCAACCGGACGCGTTGCCGGCGGCCGGCGAAGCCGCCGCCTGCAACGGAAGCCCGGCGGCGAATATCGCCGAGGTCGCAGCAAGCATCAGCAAAGCGGCAGCGAACAGACGAATGGCACCGGACTTACACACTGTGAGGCGCCTGCCAAGTTCGTCGGCCTTAGACATGCTTCTCCTTTTGGATCGGTCAGTAGAGCCGTTGCGCGCTCCCCCGGGCGGCAACCTGAGCGGTCGTCCGCCTCACACGGGCGTCCCTGCTGATAACAGTCAGAAAAATACACCTTGGCTGTCGCCAGATGGCGATGAAGTCAGTGCGCGAGCACGACGGCCCAAACAAGTGCTCTGGTGCCATCGCGCTCCTCCGTACGCAGTTGGGACAGCCTCTGCGTTGAGCTGACCGGCGATCTCGCTCCAACCGACGCGTGCTCCGTGAGCAGCCCCAGGCGGACTGCGACGTCGGCCGCAGGTACCGCCGGATGATTCAGCCTCCATTACCGGGCCGAGGCGGCAGATGGAATGGCGCTCTCCCTTGGGCCAAGGGTCCGCCGTGGGCTGAGCACAAGTGGTCGGTGGCTCGGTCACGCAACATCGCGGCTTGATCTCGTATCATCGGCGCAGCGACGCGGGGTGCGAGGTGAGCACGACTCACAGGCGAGGACGAGAACTAGAGCAGCTCCTTGGCGGCTTCCTTACCCGACACGGCTACCAGGTCCGCTACAACGTCGTGATCGAGGGAAGGTCGGGCGCGCGGCACGAGTTGGACGTTGTCGGTGACAAGTCAGACGGGCTGACATCCTTCCGACTCGTCGTCGAGTGCAAGGCATGGAATGCAGCCATAGACAAGGATGTCGTCTACAAGCTGGCTGGCGTACTTGCGGACCTCGGTGCTGCCAAAGGAATCATTGCGGCATTGTCTGGCTGGACTGTCCAGGCGGCTCAGGTGGCAGCGCAAGCCAACATCGAGCTTTGGGGTCCAGACGAACTCACCGCTCGACTCGGCCAGGCGACGGTCAGCGATTTACGGTTCACGAGTTCGCAGGTGCAAGCCTTGGGTGTTCTCTTTGTCGCGGCGGGAGAACCTGCACGTCGGCTGGTCGAACGCTCGGCTCGTGGAACGCTCGGCGTCGGGCGCGAGGAGATCGTCTGGTTCGGCCTGATCTGGTTGCCGGTGTGGATTCTGCAACTCGGCATCACCCGACTCGAGGGCTTCAGGCGGGTGTCCAGGGTGACGCGGAGCTGGAACCGCTACGAAGCACTGACCGGTCGTCACCTGGGATCGAGCCACGAGCCTCCACAACTCGTGCCGATCGACTTGGGGACGTCTCATCTCCGGCCCATCCTCTCCGATGCGAAGATCCGGGAGACCCTGATCGCGAGCGTCGAACGCTGGCGGTCGGTGAGTTCTGAAGAAGCCAAGAAACGACACGCTGCGAACCTGGCCAAAGCCGGTCTCCAGGTACCATTCCGGCATGTAGCGGCAGAAGGGTCGCAACCTGCCTACGAACCTCTCTGGAGCGCCTTTCTGACAAAGGGAGGCAAGGAGTGCATCGTCGCCATCGACGGTGTGACCGGCAGGGAGCGGCCTGACCTCGGACACGCGCTCACGACGAGGGTGCAATGGGTACGGGAGTCGCTCGCGCCTGCCTAGAACGACGACATCCTGAGTGCGGTACTAGGCGGACTGCCCAAGCACGACGCGGAAACTCCGAGCCGAGTTGGCTCGCTCAATGCAAAACTGACCCTGTGCGCACGTCTCTCAACCTGATCTGGCTCGTACTTTCGGGCTTGTGGCTAGCTCTGGCGTACGCGTTCGCCGGAGTGCTCATGTGCGTCCTCATCATCACGATCCCCTTCGGCGTCGCCTCGTTCCGCCTCGCCGCCTATGTCCTGTGGCCGTTCGGCAGGACGGTGATCCGCCGACCCGGCGCCGGTGCCGCCTCCATGGTCGGCAACGTGCTCTGGTTCCTGCTCGCCGGAGCATGGATAGCGATCGCGCACGTGTTGCTTGGGCTGATCCTCTGCATGACCATCGTCGGAATCCCGCTCGGGCTGGGGAACTTCAAGCTGGCTGCCGTCGCCATCGCACCGCTCGGCAAAGAGATCGTCTCGACGAGCGACCCTCGCGCCGCGCTCGGGGCCATCTCGTTTTGACCGCCCTGCTGGCCTTCGCTTGACGTACCAAGCCACCGGTCACACGATGCCGCGACGCCCGGTGTCGTTGCGACGCGTGGACCTTGAACGTGGCGTCTGATGCTTTCAGAGTCCCTCAGTGCCAGAATCGTGAACGTGATCGTTGAGTTCATGGACAACGACAAGGGCTACGTGGCTTGGCTCGCGGAGCATCCAGACGGGTTCGTCTTGAACTGCGACAGGCAACCGAGGCCCTCGTACCGTAACCATTCACGTCCCCGAAGTGCGGCCTGGGTTCGTCACCTTGAGCACACGCGAGCCTGTGACCTGGGGATTCGCGAAATCACACTGATGTTGCTTGACTTTGGGACGTGCCGGATGACGATAGGGACCGCTCGCTCGAGTCGTTGCTCGCCGAGAACACGGTGTTGCGGCAAGAGATCAAGACGCTCCGAGAAGACAACGGTGCACTCGCTGGCCAAGTCGGGCGACTGACACCCAAGGTCGCCGAGCTCGAGACCCGCCTCGGCAAGAGCTCGCAGAACTCCTCGTTGCCGCCGTCCTCGGACGCGCCAGGAAAGCGCGCCGAGGCGACCAAGACCCGTGCCGAGCGGCGCGCCGAGGCAAAGAGGGCGCGCAGGCAAGAAGGCCGTCGGCGCGGAAAGCAAGTTGGTGCGCCCGGTCGGAACCTGCCGCCCAGTGACGATCCCGACGAGGTCGTGATCCACGAGCCCGAGCAGTGCTCGTCGTGCGGCGATGACCTGTCCGGTGCATCCGAGGAGGGCTTCGAGCGCCGCCAGGTGTTCGACGCTCCGCAGCCCACGCTGATCTGCACCGAGCACCGGGCCGTGCCACTGCGGGAAGGTGACGACCGGAGGGTTCCCGCCCGAGGCCAAGGCGCCGACGTGTTACGGCCCGAACGTGCGCGCAGCCGCGCTCTACTTGCTGCACGGACAGCACCTGCCCGTCGAGCGGACCGCCGACGCGATCTCGGCGATGTTAGGCGCCGATGTCTCGACTGGCTTGGTCGCCTCGCTCGCCGGCGAGGCGGCACGCTCGTTGACAGGGTTCACCGGCGAGCTGCGGACAAGGCTCCGTGCCGCCGAGGTCGTCCACGTCGACGAGACCACCGACCAGGTGCGTACCAAGCAGTGGTGGCTGCACGTCGCGGCCGACGAGCTGTTTACGTACCTGTTCGCCAGCCCCACCCGCGCCAAGTCCGCACCTGACGAGGCCGGCGTGCTCGGGGACTTCCGGGGCGTCATGGTCCACGACCGCCTGGCGATGTACTTCAAGTACGACAAGGCGACCCATGCGATCTGCGGCGCGCACTATGGAGAACGCGGGATTATGCGGAAGCTTCTCCGGTGGCGCCCCGTTTTCCCAGTGAGGGCGGCCCTCGCTCGCCCATTGGTGCTGACGGGTTCTGCATAATCACAGCTCCAAGAGGAACGCGAGGAGCGGGTCGGAGGGCCGATAGCGACCAGGTGCGACGCCGAGCGGCGCGGTGCGCGCGATGGCTCGTTCCTTCATCTGGAGGTCGGCATGCAAATAGATCTGGACGGTGCGGAGATCCTCATGGCCCAGCCAGAGCGCAATAGTT
>Ga0182019_10002068_pt1 | contig 10252 bp, 5 predicted proteins | sample 812E2MmetaG_FD_120483 | JGI IMG/M metagenome (GOLD analysis project Ga0182019, IMG submission 120483) | Permafrost microbial communities from Stordalen Mire, Sweden - 812E2M metaG | ecosystem: Environmental > Terrestrial > Soil > Wetlands > Permafrost | place: Sweden: Stordalen | collected... | reverse complement strand
CGGAACCTCTTAAGAGCCGTATGCGTAAACGCGCTTGTACGCTGGAAGTCTGTTGCGCTTGATTCAATCGCTTGCACAGAGCTCGGGTGTTGGAGGCTAGTTGAATTGGCCTAAATGCGATTGATTAGAGAGGAACGGCATGGGAAGAAGATGATGAAAGTGTGCAAAATTGACCAGCCAGCCAACCGCTACCGCGCACTATTCTTGCCCCCTTCCTCGAGAGTGTTCATATCGAGTTGTGACCGACCAAAGATCCGCGGTCGCGGGCAATCGTGGGCCTGGTCACATTCTTGCCGAGATTAAAGAGAGTAAAGTATTTCAATTTACCAGTACGATAACCACTCCCGAGCAAAGACGGGGAGTGTTGTACTTCATCAAGGCCACTAATCTGGTTCTGGGCTGAGCATCACCGCATTGTTTCAGTGCGAATTGATGGCGGCTTGGCCGCAGTTTCCGAGTCATGAAGGAAGAATTCCTCTCGTGCTAGGTGGGACAAGAATGGTACTCACCTGCCGCCCAGCTCGCGATTGTTTAGGGCCACCGCCCTGCCCCGTGAACCGTAGTTGTCCGTCGCGTTGGAATCGTGCCGCGAGAAGTTCGGCAGTAACGAAGATTCACTGCGTTTTCTTGTACACCGAGCTGCTACCTGCCTGGTTCAGCGAGAACTCCGTCACCTTTCCGCTCGGATCACGCTTAAAGTCGACTGTCCACGCATTCTCGCCCTTCAGAGCAAAACTATTCCCGCGCAGTGGATCGAGTTCATAGATATCCTGATTCGCCAGAGTAGCAGTCAGTACGTTGTCGCTGCGAAGAGTGATCAGAATCTTGAAATCGGCGATCTGGTACACCCCTACCAACGGCTCGAGGAAGGTGCGCTCCCGCATGCGCTTGTCCGGCAAACGGGTAAAGACAATGTCCTTTACGCGGGGCTCCATGGTGCAATAAAGCGTTGCCACGTTGCCTTCCCAGTCGGTGTTGAACATGATTTCGGTTTCCTGCAGGAGGTCGAGCGGGTTGTGGGGCGTGCGCCAGACTTCGTAATGCCAGTGTTCGGCGGTGGACTGCATGTCGTGGAACGACAACTTCAAATCCTTGTCGTTGCCGGCGCGCTCAATTGCGACCACGCCATACGCCGGATTCCCATACTCGCCCACGTAGTCGTCGATGGCATGGCTAAATCGCGTCCCCGTGACACGAGGCACATAATTCTTTTCGCGCGCTTCGTCATCAGCCTTTTTAAACGCCACATAGCGGTCGAGTTCGCGCTTGCTCCAGTCAATCTGGTCGAGCCCTAGGAGCCGGTCGTTGATGTTCTGAGAAAGAACTTCGCGCAAGCTGCTGCCGTCCATATTAAGCAAGATCACGCTGCCGATGTTATCGTCCGGCAAGATCGAAATGAGCAGCGAGAAGCCATCGAGGTTGCCACCGTGGGAGACGAACTTATGTCCGCGGTAGGTAGTCACAAACAGGCCCATCCCGTAGTTGCTGTAGCCAAGCTCCGGATCGAGATCAGCGCTGTGAATGATCATCTGCGGGCTGATCATCTGGCGAATGTCCCCCACAGAGATGATCTGCTTCCCGTCGTGCTTGCCCTGGTTCATATACATCAATAGGTACTGCGTCATATCGTTCAGGTTCGAGACGATTGCTCCGGCCGGTCCCAGGGCAACGTCCCCCGGGTAAATCGGAATCTCATTGGCGACTTCGTTATCGTCTTTGCGATAGGGGTGCGCCACATCACCGCCCGCGTTAAACGTTGCGCCAAAATCGAAGTTGGAACTCTCCATGCCCAGCGGAGCGAAGATTCGTCGCTGAACAGCCTCTTCCCAGGTGGTGGCGTTCAGCTTTCCGGCGAGATAGCCCGCTGTCATGAACATCAGGTTGTTGTATTGGAACTCGCGACGCAGGTCACGGCTGGGTTCAAGAAACCGCAGACGCCCATACATCTCTTCTCGGGTAAGGCCGGAGCGATACCAGGTGCCATCATGACGTGGCAGGCCGGTGCGATGCGTGACCAGGTCGCGCGCCGTTACGCGCAGCGTCATGACGTCGTCATAGAGCCGAAAATCGGGCAGGTAATCGCGTACTGGCTTGTCCCAGTCGAGTTTCCCCTCCGTCGCCAGGGTCCCCAGCGTCGCTACCGTAAAAGATTTGGTGATGGACGCGATGGGAAACATCGTCTGTTCCGTTACGGGCAGGTTGCTCTTCACGTCGCGGAGGCCATAGCCCTTGCTCAGGATGACCTTGCCGTTTTTTTGACAATGGCGATGGCGGCTCCCGGGACTTTCCAGTCTTTCATCGTCTTCAGTACGTAGTCGTCGAAATCGGCCAGACCGGGCGTGGCATTGAAAACGGTTTTTGCGGCACGGGCGGGCTTCGCCGCGTGCGGCGTGCCTTTCGACGGACCAGGTCCTTGAGGAGAAGCGTTCTTTTGGGCAAACGCGCTTGCTGTCACGACAACATAGACCAGAATCGTCGTGAGTTGTGAAGGTTTCAGTCTTATCTCCCGGAAATCAAGCAGTTGGCCTGCTTGTCATCACTCGTTGCGTTACAATTTCAGCGGTGATACATTTGTTTCGCCTGTATCGTTGCACAATTGAGATCGCTGTCCCAGGGCAAGGCGATGCAGAAGTCTATCAGCCGGGAAAACGTCATCCGCAGCCTACCGAGCTTCGGCGAACGCATCGGGCACCTCAGCGTCAAGCGCCAGGAGTTGATGCGTCCGATTCAAGAACGACCGCGCGACTACGTTCTACTCAGCATTCGCGACGTCGCCCAGAAGTTAGGCACCGACCCCGCCACGGTTCTCCGGATTGTCCGGAGCATGGGCTTCCCCAGTTACCGGGAATTTAAACTATACATCCACGAACTTTCCATCGCGGCCGCAACTTCGCTGGAAGGAATGCGAGCCATCCGCCCTGCCGATTCGGGGCTTACCTCGCACGTTCGCAAGGCGCTCGATCAAGATCTACAGAACCTCCACACTCTGCGCAACACCTTGGATCTGGATCGAGTCGTCAAGCTGGCTGAGCGAATCTACAAAGCGCGGCGGATTCTACTGATCGGGGGCGATATGGCGGTCAGCCTGATCGACTTCCTCGATTACAAATTGACCCTGCTGGGCTTGCCTGTCTTCACCGCCATCACCCCGGGAAAAACGCTGCACGCGGTCCGGGGAGTGACAAAAAAGGACCTGGTCATCGCGATTAGCTTCCGCCGCGGATTACGGCAGACCGTCGAAGGCTTGCAGCAAGCCCGTGCCAATGGCGCTTATTGTGTCGGCATCGCCGACACTTTCGTATCTCCTATCGCGCGCTTCGCTCATGAATGCTTTTTGACTTCAGTAGAAAGTCCCTTCAGTAACTCCTACACCGCTCCCATCAGCCTTCTCCATGTTTTCTTTACAGTCTGCGCTCATTACCGGCGCGCGCGCACACTGGCAGTGCTCGAAAAGGTGGATTACGAGCAACGCCACGGTTTTCGCTGGTATATGGGCTAGAAAACTCTGCCGGAACTGGCTTTTCAGGCCCTTTGGGCAACACCAAAGGGCCGGTAGTCGACCGTTGGCCCTGACGTATCGTCTCCCATAATGAAACACACGTAGCGATTGTGACGAACATCATTGACATATGTTGCGGTCAAGTGTATATGGTTGGCGTTCCCAAACAGGGACTCTGTACAAATGGTCCCCGCTTGAGGAAATTCTGACTCATCGCCAGGCGATTCAAGGCCATCGCTCCGCGAGGTTCTGAGGGAGGTCACATCCATGACCAGGAGCATTCACTCCAACCGTACTTTTGCCGTTCTAATTCTGCTTTCCGTGCTGTTTCTAGCTATGCTGGCCACCGCGCAAACCTCCCGGGTCACAGGCGTGGCGCGTGATGCCTCCGGTGCAGTCATCGAGAATGCGACCGTCACCTTGACCGACGATGCGACCCAGGTCTCCTTTAGCGCGCCCACGACTTCCGCCGGTGTTTACGTGTTCGATGGGGTCAAGCCGGGGACCTACACCCTCAAGATCAGTAAGACGGGATTCAAAACCTTTGCATCCACGGGGAACGTCGTAACGATCGGCCAGCCGACCGCAGTCAGCGCAACGCTGCAGGTGGGTGCTACTTCGGAATCCATGGTCGTAAATGGCGCGGCGGAACTGGTTCAGACGGCGACCTCGGGCAATATAGGCAATCTTTTTGACAATGCGGCGGTTAATACGTTGCCGATTGTCGGGATCAGAGGTCGCAATCCAATCTCTCTCGTGGAACTCCAGCCCGGCGTCGTGGATTCCGGAGGATTCGGTCAGGGAGGCCCAAACGTTGCCGGAGGCGGCGTGCACGCCAATGGTGCCCGCGACCGGGCCTGGAACTACACGCTGGACGGCGTCGACGTTAATGAGACCAGCGCCAGTGGCGCGAATTTCTCTCCGCTGCGCACCAATCCAGACCAGCTCGCTGAATTTCGCGTGGTGACCAGCAACCCGACCGCGGAATATGGACGCAACAGCGGCGCGCAAGTCGAGATGGTCAGCAACTCCGGAACGAATGCTTTTCACGGCTCCGCTTATTTCTTCTATCAAACGCCCGGTTTCAATGCTAATGATCCCGCCGTCAAGGAACAAGGACTCGGAAGGCCGCAATTCATTCAGAAGATTCCGGGCTTTACCATCGGTGGCCCCATCTTCAAAAACAAGACTTTCTTCTTCGCCAATTTCCAGTGGCTGCACGCACTAGTGACCCATTTGGACATCCAACCGGTGTATACGCAGCAAGCACGCGGAGGTCTGTTGCGATTTATCGACCAGAACTCACCGATCTGCTCTGGAGCGTACGCTGGATCATGCTTCAACGCTGCCGCGGGAAACTCGAATGCCACCGTGGATGCGAGCGGGCAGCCCCTCGCCAACGTTGATGTCCAGTCCTACAACGTCGCCGCCAATGACCCCGCTGGCATCGGCCTCGACCCCGCCGTGCAACCAATGATCAACAGTAGTTCGATTCCCCCTCCCAACGACTTCGGAATCGGGGATGGGCTGAACGTAGCCGCTTTTGACTGGCTGGCCGCGGAACATGAAAAACAGATGGATTACATGGTCCGCTTTGATCACACCTTCAGTAACACGCAGAGCATTTTTGTGCGCTGGTCTGCGGGACACCAGAACACAATCGCCGATGGAGGAAACGGCGGGCTCCCGGTGTTCCCGACCACGCCCAACATCGTCAACACCTACCGAAGTCCGAAAAATCTGGCAGTCGCGTGGCGCTGGGCGGTCCGACCCACGCTGCTGAATGAGTTTGTGGTCGGAGTGAACCGGTTCTTCTTTGATTTTGCCAACCCCGATCCCAATGCGCCCAACAACCCGCCTTTCAACTTCTTCGCCAATCCGGTTTGCGCATTTCAGGGCATCGCATGCATGAGCGTTCCCTTGCAGAACTATTCATTAAACGGCGCTCCAAACGCCCGGTACCTGACCACAATTCAACTCCTCGACAACATGTCTTACTTACGTGGCGCTCACGCCTTCAAGTGGGGAACGAATTTGCGCTATCAGCGTCATATTGATCAGCGGGCGAGCATCGGCGCTCTCTCTGCCGGGCTGGCGGTCAATTTCGATCCTAATGTCAACAATGTGGATCCCCTACTTTATAAGTTCCCGAGCAACATTAATGGATGGGCGAACAATTTCACGGATATCGAGGGCAATGGCGGCGATGCTTATAATCTGACCGGCTTCGTTAACGATCTTCTGGGCAGGGTGGGCTTGGTCCAGCAAGGCATTGTCGCTCAGAGTCCTACCCAGTGGGCTCCGCCGGGAACTTGGCTGCACTCCGATTTTCGTATGCCAGAATACGATTTCTACGTACAAGACTCCTGGCGCGTCCGTCCCAACTTTGTCGTCGATCTCGGCTTGCGCTGGGAGATCAAACTTTCGCCTCGCGTCACTCATGCGGATAACATGTTGCGTCCTGATGGGCCGTTGGGATGGGGATTCAGCAGCGACAGTCTCGTTTGGAAACCGGGCCAGTTATACAAAGACGCCTACAAGAATGTTGGCCCCTCGATTGGGTTTGCCTGGGACCCGCGCAATGACGGCAAGACCTCGATCCGAGGAAATTTCCGCATTGCCTACGACCGTTTCAATACCTTTGCCCTCTCCTCAGCGATTTTTCAGGCAATGCCAGGGCTGAGCACCCAGATTACCGACGGCGTTTATGGTCCGGCCAACGACGCACGCATGAGTCAACTCACGCCGTCCGTGCTCAGCAACCTGTTCGATTCTTACCTTGTGTCCGATCCCACCAGCTTGCGCCAACCGCCGAACTATACACAGTGCCCATCGTGCGCTTCCAACTTCAATACCGTGGTGGATCCTCGGTGGACGCCGCCTCAGACCTATATGTGGAGTTTCGGAATTCAACGCGAGTTGCCTTACAAGTTGGTTTGGGAAACGAACTATGTCGGAAGAAAAGGTGTGCACCTGTCCGGCGCCTACGACGCAAACCAAGCCAAGATTCGCAGCAACGGATTTTTGAATGCGTTCAATACTGTTGCCGCAGGCGGGGATAGCCCCCTCATGGACCAACTCCTGATCAATGATCCTGCCTGTTCGGGGGTAAACGGTTCACTGTGCCTGTACCAAGGAAACAGCACCTATTCTGGGGATCTTAGCAACAACGCGGTCGCTCGTATGGCTGCGCGTCTGCAAGCCGATGGTCTCGATGTCGCGGCCGGGTTGCCGGACACATTCTTCATCAACTATCCCCAGTTTGCCGGTCAGGCTCCAAGTACCTCCGGTGGATTTGTGGTTTTTGATAGCAATGACTTCTCTACCTATCACGCGCTGCAGACCGAAGTGCGCCGCTCGTTTAACAATGGCTTCACATTCCAGGCGAGTTACACGTGGTCGAAATCGATTGACACGCGTTCCTTCGATCCAGTCTTCACCGTTGTGGCACGTCAATCCACTCCGTTTGGCGCTTCCAGCACACCATTCGATCTCGACCACCGAAAGTGGAACTATGCACCTTCCGACTTCGACCGTACTCACTCCTTCCAAAGTCTTTGGGTATACGAGTTACCGTTCGGTCGTGGCAAGCGTTGGGGACACACCCAAAACTCGATCTTCGACCGGGTAATCGGCGGTTGGGAACTCGGTGGCTTTGCCATTGTCCAGAGCGGTCGCCCAACCACGATTTTTTCGGGCTCCAACGACTACACACTCAGCAGCATCGTGCGTACCGTTGCGAACTGCGACGGGTGCTCGCCACACATGTTCCAGATCCATCGTGATTCTGGAACAGGCTTGTTGACCTACCTCACGCCGGACCAGATTGCAAAATTCTCAACGCCCGGTCCTGGTCAGTTCAGCAATGTCGGAAGAAACTATTTCCGGCTGGCTGGAGTCAGCAGTCTTAGCATGTCTGTTGGAAAGAAGACCCGCATTACCGAACGCCAGCAGTTGGAACTCCGTCTGGAGATTCAGAACCTCACCAACTCCGTGCACTACGATGAGCCTGGCTCCAATCGTTACAATAACGGCGATGTTGGCGTCGTGGATCCGGCCACCGTTGTGGGAGATGGTCGCGCACTTACGAGCGACCCCCGCAGAATGCAGGTTTCCGCGAAGTACACTTTTTAACCGTGAGTCAGGGCGCCACTGCTGGAGGTGACGCCCTCTTGTGGGCTTTCGTGTCCTTTCGCGTTTCCGCACTTCGTGCCCGCCGGGGACACGACGGATCACGGTCATTCGTAGCTTCACAGAGGGTTCAGCAATGGTCCGAACCGGCTTCCCGCATTACTTCTTCGCAATTCCAAGATTCGCGCTTCTGGCTGGCGCGCTGGTCATCTCCGGTTTTGCCCAGACTCCCGCCAAGGTCCTGATCCGCGTTCCGGTCGCCAACCTGTTTTCCGCTCCCTCCACCGACACCGACGTAGTTTCGCAGGCCATCTATGACTCTGAGGTCTCCGTCCTCGAACAGAAAGACGGTTTTACTCACGTTCGCACGCCCGATTCCTACACCGGATGGATCCGCGACGAAGATCTTCTCCCCCAACCCGCTGCTTCCTCTGCGGCCTTCGCTCAGGTGCGCTCGCTGAGCGCGAATCTCTACCGCGAGCCCGACGTCACCAGGCACGCGCCTCTGCTGACCGTGCCCTTTGAAACGCGTCTGGAGATCATTCCCCAAGCCCCGCCAGAGAATGAAGACTATCTCCGCGTCCGTCTTCTCGATCAACGCGAAGCCTGGATCGACCGCGGCGATGTGGACCTGACTCCGCGCCTGCTCACCATTCCGGAGTCCATCGAACTCGCCAAGCGCTTTCTCGGCATCACCTACACCTGGGGTGGACGCTCCAGCTTTGGCTACGACTGCTCCGGCTTCACGCAGATGCTGGTTCGCAGCCGGGGCATCATCATGCCGCGCGATGCTGACTTGCAGGCCGCGTGGTCGGGGTTGACCCCCGTCGAGCGCAAGCAGCTCAAGCCCGGCGATCTGCTCTTCTTCGGCAAGGCGCCCGACCACATCACGCACACTGGCATGTACATCGGCAAAGGCCACTTCATTCACGACACCACCAACGGGCATCCCGGCGTGCAGGTCAGCCGCCTCAACGATCAGCCCTGGACACGGCTGCTGGTCGCGGCAAGGAGAGTGAAATGAACCGACGAGATTGGTTGAAGACCGCCGGCGTAACCGGCGCGGCGTTCGCTCTTCCCCCTGTGATGCTTTCCCGGCAAGCCACGTCGGGGGCAGCGCAGCTCGAAACTGAGATTAAGCGCTTGAAGCTTCGTCATACGTGGACGACAACCATGTCGTCCAGCGAGTTCCGGGACACGCTCTACGTTCGCTACACGCAGGACGGCGTTACCGGCTATGGAGAAGGCGCTCCGATCGTCCGCTATCACGAGAATGCGGTCAATGCACAAAAGGCAGTTGAGAGCATTCGCGAATTCCTTTTGAGCGTGGACCCGTGGCAGTTTCGGAAGAATACAACCACGTTGTTCCAACGCGTAGAAGGCCAGTTCGCGGCCAAGTCGGCGATCGATATCGCGTGGATGGATTGGATCGGGAAAAAGCTCGGCCTTCCCTTTTTCCGTTTTCTCGGACTCGATCCCAAAGATACTCCCGTAACAACTTTCTCTATCGGCATTGATACCCCGGAAATCACCCGACAAAAGACTCGCGAAGCCGAGGACTTTCCAATTCTGAAAGTGAAAGTCGGGCTGGCCACCGATGAGCCGACCATTGAAGCGGTGCGCTCGGTTACGAACAAGCCGCTGCGGGTGGATGCCAACGAAGGATGGAAAGACAAGGAAGAAGCAGTGCGCAAGATCAACTGGCTGGAATCGCAGGGGGTGGAGTTTATCGAGCAGCCGATGCCTGCTGCGATGCTGGAAGAAACACGCTGGGTGCGCAGCCGCGTCCACATCCCGATTCTGGCGGACGAAGCTTGCTTGAACGCTGCTGCGATCCCCAAATTGGCGGACGCCTATGATGGTGTCAACGTGAAGCTCGACAAAACCGGCGGTACTCTGGAAGCCCTCCGCACGATTGCGGTTGCCCGCGCCTTCGGCATGAAAGTAATGCTCGGCTGCATGGTATCGAGTTCTGTCACGGTGACCGCTGCGGCACACCTCTCGCCGCTCGTGGACTACGCGGATCTTGACGGGAACCTGCTTATCGCAAACGACCCGTTCATCGGTGTAAAGGTAGCGAAAGGCAAGCTCATACTGCCGGATGGACCCGGTCTCGGATTGCGCCTCTCGGAGTCGCTCCGGTAGCTCGGCCAAGAGCCGCTCCAACTAGCGCGCTTACCCACGGGCTCCCCCAAGTGAACATGAACTCCCTGGCAGCGCGAGATCACGGCAGAGCATCTCCGCTTCCTCGCGATGGAACTTCCGTTCCGGCCACTCCCCAGAGTCGATATTGATACTGAAATCCCCAGCTTGAGTCCGACTTGCCTCCGGAAAGCATCTAGAGTCTTTCCCGGATGGTCGTCTCCGTGCGCCGGGAAGATCTCCGTGCACTTCAAGCGCGGAAGTCGGTTGCGCTTGATGCGATCGGTTTGCAAGCCGGATTGGAGGCTAGTTGAATTGGCCTAATGCGATTGATTATGAGAGGAAACGGCATGGGAAGATGATGAAAGTGTACAAAATTGACCAGCCAGCCAACCGCTACCGCACTATTCTTGCCCCTTCCTTGAGAAGGTTGATCATCGAGTTTGTGACCGACCACAGATACGCGGTCACGGGCAATCG
>Ga0182019_10002067_pt1 | contig 10253 bp, 8 predicted proteins | sample 812E2MmetaG_FD_120483 | JGI IMG/M metagenome (GOLD analysis project Ga0182019, IMG submission 120483) | Permafrost microbial communities from Stordalen Mire, Sweden - 812E2M metaG | ecosystem: Environmental > Terrestrial > Soil > Wetlands > Permafrost | place: Sweden: Stordalen | collected... | reverse complement strand
CGAGACCTCTTTCCAGCCGAGGTCTCGCCTCAGGTCCAATTTCCAGCCGCGGTCTCGCCTCAGGTCCAATTTCCAGCCGCGGTCTCGCCTCAATTCGGCACGACGACGATCACGACCTTGCGGCCGTGCGCCGTGTCGCCCGGCACGAAATCATGCATCGCCGCCATCAAATTTTGTTCGGGGTAAAGAAAGCCGTTGCCGAAGCGCGTGCCCGAATCGTTGGTGATCCAGTGACCGTCGGGCGTGTAGCCCCGAAGCACGACGACGTGATAGGGCGGGCCGCCGTTCTTGAAATTCGGGTTTGCCAATTCTTTTCCGTCGGCCGGAAGCAGGATCGGGTAGCCGAGATCGAGATTATTTTTAATGTCCGCGACCGAAGGATCTAAAAGCAGCTTAACGTTCTTTAAGCCGTAGTAATCCCGCAAAATCGTCATGATCTCATCGGCATTGGTGTCCTTATACTGGCCGATATTCGCCTTTTCCCAGGCGATCGTTTTACGAAACGCGGCATCGGCTTCGGCCGGACCGGAGATCGTTTCTTTTTTGAAATATTTTTCGACCATGAACATATCCGCCTCTTCGCAGGTTTCCTCGTGAAGCGCGTCCCAGACCCGGTAGGGCGCTTGCGAGGTGAACGGGACCGGCAAATTCACGCCGGCGGATGTTTTCGGCGGCGCGACCGCGTTCGGCAGGGGCAAACGCAACATGACCGAAGCCGCGGGTTTCTTTTTTTCCGCGGCTTTGGGCGCATGGATGATCGGGGCCGCCACGGCTTTTTGGACCGTTGCCCGCGCGTCAGCTTCGATCTCGCGCGCGTATAAAACCGCGCCGCCGCAAAGAAGCGCGGAAACGACGGAGATGAAAATTATTCTTTTCATAGATCTTCCGGTTCGGGCAGCCGTTCCAAACGGCGCTTAAGGAACAAGGTCGCGCGGACGTCGTCTTCGTTGTAAGCGACGATGTCCTTCAGTATTTTTTTCGCTTTTGTCCGATCGCCTTTTTTACCGCTCGCCCCGAGGCGCAGGTAATCCTCGTACCAAAGAATGGAATTGGCGCCGCTCGCCGCCTTGTTCCGCCATTTGAACCCGAATTCCTTGGCAATGTCCTTGAGCGAGTAAAAATAGACCGGCAAGGCCGCCGCTTCGCAAACGACCGGCAGGAGGTTGAACAGATTGTTTTTCAATTTTTCGAGCGTCGCCGCGTCGCCGCCGTAAAGCTCGGCGAACCGCGCGACGACGGTCTTTTCGTAAGTTCCGTAATGATAGACCGGCGCGCGGTCGGGAATGTTTTTCACGAGATCCAGGAATGAAAGCCACGCCTTCTTTTCGTCTTCGGGATTTTCCGCAAGCGCGTAATCGTAAACGCCCTTGGCGCGGGGGCTTTTTACGGTCAGGAGGCCGAAAAGGTACTGCGCGTTCCTTAGCGGATCGCCCTCGATGTCGAAATAATATTCCGGCCCGCCGGTCGGAAATTCGGGCTTTTGGATGACGATGATCGTTTTGTCGCGCAAGGACCGCGCCTGGCGCCGAAGCATTTCCAATTTTCGGCGGCTCATGTCCGGAACGGCCCTTTCGAGCGCGCCCGGATCCATGCCCGCGAGCTCGGAGACCGTCTTAATGCCGGCTTCGTAAAGTTTGGCGTGGTCGGGGCGGCGGATCTTGTAGATGAGGCAGATGTCGTCGCACGCTTCGGCTTCGCGGCGGCACTCGGCGAACCACGGCGATTCTTTGCATGACGAGGAGAGGAACGGCGCCGGCTTCCGCCCGTTCAATATTTTCTCGATCTCCCGGAGCGTCAAATGGAAATCATTGAGCACGGGATCGATGAGGACGCCGTGCACGGTCTTGTCGGCGGCCACGACGAACCCGTCCTCCGGCCGCAGGCCCTGCAATTTTTCCAAAATGAGCGCGTAAAAAGCCAGTTCAAAACGGTACTCGTCGCGGAGATCTTTTTCCTCGACGATCACGGCACTTTTGATTACGTAGGGAACGTACAGCCAGCCGCCGAAGCGGGAAACGGTTCCGGCCGGCGCCGGCTGTTTGACCAGAATATCCGGCGTGCCGACCCAATTCCCGTCCATGAGCCGGCCGCGGAAGATCGCCGGACTGCCTTTTTTCATGAGCTCGACCGTCAGCCGAAAACGTTCTTCTTCGTCGGCGTCTTCCGGCACCGTTTCCGCTTCGGGAAAAGCGGCGAGGTATTCTTCTTTCCTAAGAACGGAGTGCTCGCGGATCTTCTCCAGGAGTTCGTTCTCTTCGCGGCGTTCGTCCGCGCCCCCGTAGAGATCCCAATAGACCCAATGCGGGCAGCGCAGGTACTTGTAAAACATCTTATCGGTCAGGCGCTTCATCAAGGTTCCTTTTTAGATCAGCCCCGCGACGTAAATGATCTGCCCGACGGCGCTCAAAAACGAAATGATCAGGGCGACGACGAAAAGCGTCCGGCGGCGCGGCGCCGCGGGCAGCTTTTCCGGATCAAAAGCCGGAAATTTACCGGCCGGATCGAAGACGACGGCCGTCTTAAAGAGCGCGTCCTGAAGCGTGCGTCGTTCGGGGCTCAAAAGCATCACTACGTAATTGACGCCGGCGAAAAGCTGGAGAAAGGAAGCGGCGATCAAGCGGAACGCGGCGCGGTCGATCCCGATCCCGTCGCGGTTGGGCTGGTCGATCCTGACGAGCTTAAGCTTCATTAATTTTTTGCCGACGGTTTCGCCGGCCTTTCCTTCCATGAGAACGAAATACAGAAGTCCGACCAGAATATTGGCGAAGATAACGCTGTAATTGTAAACCGAATCGTATTTCGCCTGGGTGACCGGCGAAACGTAAAGCGCGACGACGACGACGGCGCTCGCGAGCGCGTAACCGGCGAGGCCGACCAAAAACTCGTCGATCGAGATGGCGATCAGTCTTCGCCAAAAACCGGCGTATTTCATATAGGTTGCTAAAAGTTAAAAGCTAAAAGTTAAAAGTTTCTACTGCGACAGATCGGGCAGGTTGGAATAATCGTTTCGGGCGTTCCAGAACAGGAAACCGGACGACTTGTTGTCGCGGGCGGCGCGAACTTCGTCCATGATCATCGCCGGCGTGTATTTGGCGCCCATGTCAAAGGCCTGAAGCCATGGCCGCTGGGTCGCGATCCTTAGGGAGGGATCGCCGGCAAGCGCCGCGCCGATCACCTCGTTCCCCTTCATAAGCGAGTCGGAGATTATTTCATACGGATGTTCGGCCGGATTCTTGAATTTTAGCACGCCTGTCGGATAATGCGACGGATAAACCATCGGCGAAACGTAATTCGCCGACCTCACGGCATCGTCGTACCACTGGCCGATGCCAAGATCGTTTTGGTGCCAAGTGACGAATCCGAAAACGTCGACGGAGACGGGGATCCCCTTTTCTTTGAGTTCGCTCCCCAGATAAGAGAAAAAACGCGAGATCACCTCCCGCATCGTTTCTTTCGTTTTATCGTAGATCGGAAAAACGATCTTCGAAGTCGCCCCGTCGGTCGCGAAACGGACGTAATCGAACTGGATCTCGTCAAAACCGGCCGCGTACGCCGCGCGGGCGATCGCGGCGTCGTAATCCCAAACCGCGGTCGCGTCGGGATCGAGCCATGCCAAGCCGTTCCGGTCGGTCCAGATCTTTCCGCCGGCGGTTTTTAAAGCCAGGGCCGGATGACCGAGGGCGTAATTCGGATCCTCAAAAACCGGCATCCGTCCGATGAGATAAAAACCGAGTTCGTGGGCCTTGGCGGCGAAGGCGGCCAAGTCTTTAAGCGGCGTTGTTTTTCCGGCCTCGGTTTTTAAATCCACGTCGTCGGAAACAAAAGCCAACGAACCGTCGGTATTCTTAAGGTCGACGACGAGAGCGTTCACCCCCTTCTTTTTAACGGCATCGGCAATGGCGTCGAATTTGGACGCGTTTCCCGCCGTAGCCGCGACCAGATATACGCCCCGCACTTCGGGCGGCGCGGGAAGGTGGGTCGCGGGAGGGACGGTCGCCGCGGCACTAGCCCCGGAAAACGCGATCTTTGCGGTATTTTTTTGGGGAACCAAGAACAACGCCGCTCCGGCCGCGGCGAGGACGAGAATGACCGCAGCGCCGATCCTGAACGCGTTATTTTTGCGGGATGAATTTTCCGGAACGATCTTTTCGTCCATAAGGTTATTCTATCCTGGCCGGGGCGACGACGTCTTTCCCGCCATCCGCGAAAACCGTCGACACGGCCGGCGCGTAACCGAAATAAACCGCGCCGTTCATCGCGCCGGAGAGAAGCGCGGGCGAAGCGACGCTAACGAAGCGGAGATCGATGCCGTTCAGCCTGACCGCGGCGTCAGGCAGGATATGCGTGCTGTTTTCCGAAAAAATATCGGTTTCGTTGCCGGTTTTATAAAGATATCCGTCCGGCATTTTCCCGTCCGGCAAAGGATCGCCGTAAACATAGCCGGCGAAATACGCCACATCCATGCCGACCACGCGTTTTGACCAGTTCGCGCCGTAAAGCGATGCGGCCTGTTGTTCGTTCTGGATCCAGCGCAGCTTCCCCTTCGGCTCCACGGCGTAGACGCGCGGATCGGACTGGATCTTAAGGAGGTACGTTCCGGCGCGCATCGGCACGCTTTTCCCGAGCGGGATATCGGCCAATTCGGGCGCGGGAACGGTGACGACGTTCGAGAAATCGGGGAACCAGGAATCGTAGGTCATGAAATCGGAAAACACGTTGCGCTTGCCGTTAAGGTACCAATATACCGCCGGCGACGCCGCGGATTTGATCCTGTCGCCTTCCAGAATGACGGTAAATTGTTTCGCCTCGCTCCCCGCCGTTTTCCCGTCGGCCGTCATAGAGCTGACTTTGTACGAGTAAGCGTATCCGCGGAGGAGGCCCCCGACCAGAACGTCGTGGTCGGTCGCGGGATCGAGGCTCCCCGCGGCGATGGGCGCCGTAAGATTGCCGCCCGTCACGGCGACCGAGGACGAACTCGGGGCGTCGGTCGTCCATCCGACGTGCACGGCGTACGTCGTTCCGGCCGAAGTCGTCGTTTCGCTCCAATCGCCGAGCGACGGGCCGGAGACGATCTGCGGAGCGCCGGTTTGCGTTCCGCCCAGGGCGTTCACCGTTATTTCCGCGAGTTTGGTAAGCGCCGGGTCGTAGGCGTCTTTATAGGAAACGAAAATGATGTCGTTTTGCGCGACCTCGATCTGTCCGTTCCCTTGGACGGCCGCGCTTTCGTGGACGACGAGCGGCCGGGTGACGAAAACGCCCGTGGCCGCTCCCGTTTCCTCGAGCGAATAAGTTTCCTTGTCTCCGGACATCGTCGTGACGGTCAGTCCGGAAATATTTTCCGCGCTGCCGCCGTTCCGGTTGCCGTTCTTGTCTTCAACAAGGACGCTCACCGTGCCCGAAGAAGACGCGAGCGCGGTAATGTCCGACGAATCGGCATTCGTGACGGAAAGCGATCCGACGGGAACGCCGATCGCGTTATCGCCCAGGATCCTGCCGAAGTTCTCGATCTGTCCGCCCGGCACCGATAGGTCGTAGCCGCCGAGCGAAAGCGCGGCGTCCGCGCCGATCGTCAATTTCCCGTTCACGGCGGTTTGCCCGGAAAGGGAAAAGATCGCTTTACCGGCCAGTTCCAGGTCGTTGTACGTTATCGGGGCGATCGTAACCGAGCCGGACACCGGCGCGTAGCGGACCGAAGCGTTCGAACTCGAGTTATAGCGTCCGGTTCCGAATAACGAGAACGGCTTCCCCAGACTGCCGACAAAGACCAGTTTTCCGCCGGCGGAATCCAAATTGCCGCCGGAGACCGCCAACCCGTCGCCGAGGGTCATGGTTTTTCCGCCGAGCGAAAGATCGCCGTTCGAGACCGTAACCGTTCCGTCGCCGTAATAATCGTCCGCCAATTGAACGCCGGCATAATTGCCGTTCACGGTCATGTTCCCGAAATGATTGCCGCCGGAAAGGATCGTTTTCTGTCCCGATCCGGTAAAGCTCACCGTCGCGGCCGAAAGATCGGCCGTGCCGCCCGAAAACGTCCAGCCGCCCGTCACGTTCACCGAGGAAACGCCGAAGGCGCTCGCGCCGCCCGCGAGCGCGACCGAGCCGCCGACGGAGATCGCGTTGCTTCCCGAATCAAAGACCCCGCCCAGAACCTTAAAGTCGCCGGTCGTGGTAAGCGAAGTTTGAAGCGAAACTTTTCCCGCTGAGACGAATGACGCCGGGATGACGCCGGCGAGATCCCAGCTGGCCGTTACGCCGGCCGGAAAGCTGACGTCGTCGCCCGAGATCGGGAGCGTCCCGCTCTCCCAGTTCCCGGCAAGCGACGCCGAGGCGCTTTGCGAATTCGTCTTGAATGCGTCCGTCGCGGCTTCGGCTTTATCCGACAAGAAAAAAAGTCCCGGTACCAACATTAAAAAAGCGAAAATAAGCTTTATTTTCATAGGAAAGATTATTCCAATAGAATACCTTTCCTTTCGCTATGTGGCAACCTCGCGCATTAAACGAGCCCCGTATCGCATGCGAGCTTCCTAAATGTCTAATATCTAATTTCTTCAGCCCGAGGCTGATCCGCCCTGGGCGGAAATATCTAATCCGGGGAAAGAAAAATTCCCCGCCTAAGGCGGGGAATTTTTCTTTCTTTGTTTGTATTTGCGATTAGAGAACAGCCTCTTTCGCCTGTTTGGCAACGCGGAATTTGACCACGGTCTTAGCGGCGATCTTGATGCTCTCGCCGGTCGCCGGATTGCGGCCCATGCGCTCCTTACGGTGAACCTTGACGAGCTTCCCTAAGCCGTTGATCGTGAACTGGCCGCTCTTTTTTACTTCTTTGAGCGCCATGTCTACCAGTTTCTCCATAAAGGAAGCGACGTCCTTTTTGGACATGCCGGTCGCTTCGGCAAGCGCGGCGACCTGTTGTGATTTGGTCATCTTGGCCATACTTATATTTTTTTAAGCGCTTTCGCGCTGTGGATAATAATTAATTATCTAAAAGTATCAAATTTCCTAAGAAAACGCAAAAAACTTATGAACAGCTCTTAAACAATCCGTCAAGGCTGAAGCGCTTCCGCGGAATTTCCTTCAACGCTCACGACCACGGACTTCACGCTTGGAAATTGCAAGAGCGTCTTTTCGATCTGCGATCTTATTGCCTCAACGCGGCACGAACCGCCCATCCCCTCGTCCATTTTCTCGTCAAAATCGACGCGCGCCACGCCGTTTGCGATCGTTAACGAGTTTATTTTTACACCGGCATTCAAAGAGGTGGAATATCCCCCGTTTTTTTCGGGCTGAGTCGGTCCGGAAAGTAGTTCCGTAAGCGCGGCTCGGGCAACAGCCTGGGTTTTTGCGACTTGCCGATCCACGGGATATACCAACCCGCAGTCCGCCATGTCCTTATTCAGATTACTGTTTCCAAAATAGACTTTTACCGTACTTAGCTCTTGATCCGCCCCGAGTAACGCTTTCGCGCGATCCGCGCCTAAATCGGATTTGGTCACGCGCGGAGACGGCGCGGGAATGTAGCCCAACTCCAAAGTCTTGCCGATTAAAACCATCCCGCCGAGCGCGACAAAAGCGACCAAGCCGGCGACAAGGATCTTAACGACTTCGTTTTTCGAGCTATTTCTCAACATCTTGGATCGTTACCTTGGTCATCACGTCGCCGACCGCGATCTTTCCGACCACGTCCAGACCCTTCGTGACCTTGCCGAAGACGGTGTAGAGGGGCTGAAGCGAATCGGGGCTGGAATCCGGTTCCATGATGAAAAACTGCGAGCCGTTCGTGTCGGGGCCGGAATTGGCCATGGCCACGATCCCGGGATCATAGGCGCGCTGCACCGGCTCGTCCTTGAACTGGTAACCCGGACCGCCCATGCCGGTCCCTTGCGGGTCGCCGCCCTGGATCACGAAATGCGGCACGACGCGGTGGAAGGTCAGGCCGTCGTAAAAACCGGCCCTGGCGAGTTCGATGAAGTTTGACGCGGCAAGCGGCGCGTCGGGCAAAAGCGCGAAGACGATCGTTCCTTTGTTCGTTTCGATGACGGCTTCTTTCCCGGTGCGTTCGGCAGCCGGCAAAACGGTCGGCGGATTCAATTTATTCATAGTTTTTGGCGCTTCCCCCGCCTCCGGCGCCATGCTTTCGGACGCATTGGCGTTCAGATTGGCGTTCAGGTCGGTATTAAGATTTAAATTGATGTTCGCGGCCTTTTCCGCTTCTTCGATCGGACTCGTCTTGTGCTCGGCGTAATACCAATACAGGCCGCCGATCGCGACGATGGCGACGACAAGGATGAGTTTAACGGCGCTTCGTTTTGAGATCATGTTTTTGAGCGTTAACGGTCAAGAAATGCATTTTAGCAAATATTCGACTTATGGCGAAGGGTATTTGCCGGGGCGAGAGCCTGAAAAATTCTTTTTGTTCGCTTTTGACTTTTGCGTCGAGAATACTGCGCGCAAACGGAAAGTCGCCGGCGTGCGGTAGCGGGTCACCGTTTTGTTCGTTTTGTGGGAATAATTTTTCATTTTTTTTAATAATTTATGCGAGGGCGTGCGGCTCCTACCAAGATCCTCCCCCGCCGCCGCCGAATCCGCCGCCGCCAAAGCCGCCGCCGCCGAATCCGCCGCCGCCGCGCGCGGACGGCGCGACCGCGAGCGAACGACCGAAGGACGACGCGGCGCTTGTCATCGAACTCGCGAAGAAAAGGGGCGACCAAACGAGTCCAGGCGCGCCGCGGTACCAGCTCGGAGGATTCTTATCCAGCCCTTCGAACGCCTTGGCCCACTTGTCGGCCACGCCGAAGATCATCGCGTAAGGGAGGTAATCGGAAAAGATATTTTCTTTTTCTTCCCACTTGGCGCGGTACTTTTCCGCCTTTGAAATGAACTCCTTGAAGCCGAGCGTTTTCATGTAAGCCGCGTTCCCGGCGGGCGTGCGCGCCGGCATGAAGTACCCGAAGATCGCGGTTAAGACCGCGGGCGCGAAGAGCGACGCGTAACCGGTCGGGCCCAGAACGGAAGAACCGACGAAGGCGCGCGAAACGATATAGGCGGCAAAAGCCAGGCCGCCGGCGACGCCGAAGTACGCGCCCCGGACCCGGGCCGGCGAGGCCTTGTACCAGCCGCGCTTGACCGCGGCGTCGGACATCGCCGACTTGATGCCCGGAAGCGCGGTATAAAACTTATTTTCCAGATCGTTCAGATTGACCCGCTCCCCGACCGTTCCGTCGAAAATATTATCCAGAATGACGCGCTCGAAATCGGCAAGCGACGCGTCGGACGCGAATTCTTTCTTAAGCTCGAAAACATAGCTCCTGGACGTACCGATGATGTTCTTTTTTTCCGATTCTTCGATGACCAGATAGCCTTTGACGGCCAAGTGGACGATCGTCGCGGAAATTTCGGGCATTCCGCCGCTGCCTTTTTCCAGAACCGCGAGTTCGGCCGGGGTCGCGCCATCGGTCGGCTCGTATTCCACGATCACGGGGCCGGTCATCTTCGGATCGCGGCCGAATTTCCACCAGCGCCAGAACAAAAAGGCGAAAGCGAAGATCGGGATGATCAGGATCCAATTGTCGCCGAGCCACATTAAAAATTCATCGAAGGTCGACGGTTCGCGGACAACGCCTTTGGGCCAGCCGACGACGATCGTCAAAACCGCGCCGTCATACGCGCCGGCGTTCGCGAAGGCCGCGCCGTCCGCCGATTTCGACATCGTGCAATCTTCCGAAGCGCCGGCGCCAAGCCCGGTAAAACACCGCGTTTGGATCTTGTCCCCGCCGACGGACGAAGGCAGGGTCACTTCGGCGCTCGCTTTCGCGGGCCAGCCGAGGTCGCTCCACGCTTCGGTCGAGACGTTCCAATAAAGCTGATCCTGATCGGCCAAAAACAGAAGGGCGCGGGAGACCTCGTAGGTGATGACGTACTCCCGTTTTCCGGTGATGAGCGTGTTCGGGTCGCCGATCTTGATCTCAAGGTCGCCGCCGCTTTTTCCGACGGCATAGGTGAGCGGCGTTCCGTTCTCGTCGGTCACCGAATCGACTTTGACCTTGATGGAAAACGGATTGCCGGCGTCGGTTTTGTAATTTACGGGAATGTCGCGGTAGATTCCGTGCCGTTCCTCGTCAAAATTAACGAGCACCGTTTCCGTGACGGCAAAGGTCCCGTCGTTCTTGACGTTGATCTTCTGATCGAACGACGAGATGCCCGAAGCCAGCGCCCGCCCTGCCATAGCGAGCATTAATGCCGAGATCGTGATGATG
>Ga0182019_10002066_pt1 | contig 10256 bp, 7 predicted proteins | sample 812E2MmetaG_FD_120483 | JGI IMG/M metagenome (GOLD analysis project Ga0182019, IMG submission 120483) | Permafrost microbial communities from Stordalen Mire, Sweden - 812E2M metaG | ecosystem: Environmental > Terrestrial > Soil > Wetlands > Permafrost | place: Sweden: Stordalen | collected... | reverse complement strand
CGTCTTCACGGTGCGGGTCTCGGCGCGGCCGTTGCGCACGACGAGCCGGTGGCCGCGCTCGTCACGGTCCTCCAGATGTTCGGCGACGTAGGCATCGACCTCGGCCTCGAGGGCAACGGCAAGCATGCGGCGCGCCCCCTCCCGGCAGATCTCATCGATCCCGAAGGCGGGCTCCTCGCTCGCGGCCTTCTCAGCGACTACCTTCAACATTGGCGTTCCTTCCCTCCGCCGGCGTTCGACCGTCGGCACTCGTCGAAATTCGTTCAACGGGGAAGGTACGTCGCGCCTCCGAGCGAGTGGGTGATCCACAACTTCAGGTCATACCTCGCTGGCACTTGCAGCCGGCTGGAAATCACAGTCAACTGGCGAAACCATGAGTGCGTGGCTCGATGCACAGAGACATGGCGAAGTGGTCGGCACGTGACCGCTCCCCCGCTGCTGGAGCTCGAAATTGGTCCGATCGCGGCTGGCGGTGGCTGCGTCGCGAGAGCCGACGACGGCCGTGTCGTCTTCGTGCGCCACTGTCTGCCCGGCGAGCGCGTAGGCGCGGCGATCACCGAGGAGACGAAGTCGTACCTGCGGGCAGACGCGCTAGAGATCATCCACTCCTCCCCCGAGCGCCTGCCGCCTGCGTGCCCCTACGCAGGCCCAGGGCTGTGCGGGGGCTGTGACTGGCAGCATGTCGCGCTTACGGCCCAGCGGAGCCTCAAGGCAGACCTCGTGGCAGAGCAGCTTCGGCGCCTCGCCGGCATCGAGCGGGTCGTCCAGGTCGAGGAGGTCGCCGGTGCTCCTGAGGGGCTCGGCTGGAGGACCCGTGTCCGTTTCGCGGTCGACGACGCTGGTCATGTGGGCCTCCACAAGCATCGCTCGCACGAGCTACAGCTGCTCGACCGCTGTCTCATCGCTTCGGCCGCGGTCGAGGCACTGGGGGTCGAAGGCCGCGAGTGGCCCGAGGTGGAAGATCTCGAGGTGTTCGCGTCGGACGAAAGCGGCGAATGCGTCGTGTCGCTCACCGCCCGCGGGCGGCGGCTCGGGCACCTGCCGGCCCTCGAGGCCGGCCTGGTCGTGAACGGGCGCGTCGCCCGTGGGCCCGAACGATTGGGCTTCGAGGTCCTGAAGCGTCACTACGAGGTGAGCGCGGGGGTCTTTTGGCAGGTGCATCCCGGCGCCGCTCAGGTTCTCGGTCGAGCCGTGCTGGACGGGCTCGCTGCCCAGCCCGGAGATCGCGTGGCCGATCTGTATGCGGGAGCCGGCCTGTTTGCCGGGCTGGTCGGGGATGTCGTGGGCCCGAGCGGATCGGTGCTCGCTGTGGAGCGAGACAGGTGGGCTTGCGCTGACGCTGCGAGGAACACGGCCGAGCAAACCCACGTCGAGGTGCTCAAGGCTGGCGTCACGCCGGCTCTGGTGACCGAGCGACTCGGCAGTGTGGACCTGGTGGTGCTCGACCCGTCTCGCGAGGGCGCTGGCCGCGCGGTCATGGCTTCGCTAGCCGCCCTCGAACCTGATCTCCGCCGGATCGTCTATGTCGCGTGCGACCCGGCGTCGTTCGCGCGCGACCTCCGTGTCCTGCTCGATGCGAGCTGGGCCCTCCATTCGCTGAAGGCGTTCGACCTGTTCCCGATGACCGAGCACGTGGAGCTGGTCGCCGTCATCGAGCCTCCCGAGGCCACAGCCGCGAAGTCCTTGTGACTGCAGGGCTATCTCGCCGTTGCTCTTTCCAGGGATATCTAGCGACGTCTACGCGTTTCTAGCCGTGTTGCGTAGATGGCTGCTGACACGAGAGCGTCAGACCCCCTCCCCCACCCTTACCCGTGGAGGCCGAATCGGCGTGCGGGACCCCGCGAGTGTCGCACCCCGTCTTCCCATGCGACCTCGCTGCCAAATCCGAAACCGGCGAACACCGGGTTGACATGGCGCCTTCGACCGGAACCCCTCGGATGCGCTCAGAGCCTCTGAAACCGGCTCCGGCACCCAGTTGGTGGACCGGACCCTAACGGGTCGCTGAATCACTGGCAGGCGCATGTTCCTGGGCGCCGCGGTCTTCGACCTTCACAAAGAGCGGCCTTGTCGCCATCGTCTTACCCTCATGGGCAGTGTCAAACATGTGCAATCCCGATGAGTGCCCTGGTGCCACGGTGTTGCAGCACGAGACTGCCACTGCAGAACTGCCCTATGGGCGGGACGTGGTCGACGAGGCCCTGCCGTTACGTTGTATCGACGACCTGAAAGCCCTCGGCCAGCCGCCCTTCGGGCAGACCCAGAGACGCCGCAGTCGCCGCCCCCCACGAGCGGATCATCTCCTCGAGGTGGTCGGTGTCAGCCATCTGGCTGCGATGGCAACGCAGGGCGGCGAGCTTGCGTTCGATGGTCGCCGTGATGTCCACGCCGTGCGCCGAGCGCGGTGAGGCCATGAGCCATACCTCTCCGACCACGTGAGGCTCGAGTCCCGCAGCGAGAAGCTCGGGATGGGAGTACGGGTTCCTCGCATCCGGGTACACCGCCTGAAGCGTTGCCTCGCCTGCGGCGAGGTGGTCCGGGTGACTCGCGCGGATGCGGTCCCAATTGCGCTCCGGCGACTGGCAGACCACCCTGTCGGGCCGGACGATCCGGATCACGCGGGCGATGTCCCGGCGAAGCTCCTGCGAGACTTCGAGGGAGCCGTCGGGGTAGCCGAGGAAGTGCACGTCAGTGACGCCCACCTCGGCCGCCGCCTTGCGCTGCTCGTCTCGGCGGATGGCTGTGAGGGCGCCGGGCTCGATGGACGGGTCGGTGCTTCCGGCCGAGCCATCGGTGACGATGCAGTACGAGACCGCGATCTTCTCCTCGGTCCAGATCGCGACCGAGCCCGCCACGCCGAAGTCGACGTCGTCGGGATGCGCCGTTACGACCAGCACCTTTGCCGGATCAGGTGAACTGCTCACGCCTCGACGCTTTTCAAGATGACCACGGGGATCACACGCGTCGTCTTCTCCTGGTACTCAGCGAAGCCCGGGTAGCGCTCGGACTGGATCGCGTAGAGACGATCCCGCTCCTCTCGGCTTGCAACCTCGGCGTCAACCTCGAAAGTCTCGGTCCCGACCTCAACACTCGCCCGTGGATGAGCGACAAGGTTGTGGTACCAGTCCGGGCTGGTCGGAGCACCAGCCTTGGACGCGAACACGACGAATCTGCCACCGTCGGCGAGATACATCATCGGTGTCGTGCGCGCCTGACCGGTCCTTGCGCCTGTGCTGGTGAGGAGCAGGATCGGTGCTCCCGCGAACTGGCCGCCCACCTTGCCGCCGGCGGAGCGGAACTCTTCGATGGTTTTCTGGTTCCAGTCGTTGAAGTCCGTCATCATTCCTCCGAGGCCACGAGGGGGTTCAAGGTCTTCGCCACGGTAGCGGGCAATGGCATGGCCTCCGGCTCTCTTCGGTCCCCGACCAGCTCCAGGAGCTGGATCAGTCGAGTGCGAGCCGGTCGATCAGAAGCGACCGAGCACAACGCGCCGCCGGCCCGTGCTCGGTCCGGAGCCTGCTCCCGAGATCGCTATCCCCTGCGACTCACCGGAGGTGTGCGATTCGAGACCAGCCCACTCCCCCATCGGCAGGCGGCTCAGGTGGATCGTGAGGTCTCGGTTGATGAACATCCAGTGCCCGAAGTCGAGGAGACATGGTGTGATTGGCTAGCGCGCGCTCGCGATCGCGAGCAGATACCGACACACAGCTGCTACACTTCGGAGGTCCGGTCGGTTGACCGGTTTCCGGCTGTCGCCGGTGAGGCCTCGAGACGATAGTTCTGGTTGGCCTTGTTTCTTGAGCTGACTGGAGTCTCTTTGTCCTCCACCTTTGCCGATCTCGGTGTGCCTGCTGACGTCATCGCGCTGCTTGAACGCGATGGCATCACAGCCCCGTTCCCGATCCAGGAAGCGACTCTTCCCGACGCGCTCGCCGGCCGCGACGTATCTGGTCGGGCACCGACGGGCTCTGGCAAGACCCTCGCCTTCGCGATCGCCATCGTGGAGGCGCTCACCGGCGCCTCTGGTTCCAAGGCCCGCCGCCCTCGAGGTCTCGTGCTCGTGCCAACCCGGGAACTCGCCGCCCAGGTCTGCGCCGTCCTCGGCCCTCTTGCCAAGGCCCGAGGCCTCACGGTCGTCGCCGTCTATGGCGGTGCGGGCTATGGCCCCCAGCTTCGTGCCTTGCGCGAGGCGGTCGACATCCTGGTGGCCTGTCCCGGCCGACTCGAGGACCTCATCGACAGGCGCGACGTGAACCTCGGGGACGTGAGCATCGCCGTTGTCGACGAGGCGGATCGGATGGCGGACATGGGGTTCCTGCCGGCCGTGCGACGGATCCTCGACCAGGCCGCGGTCGACCGCCAAGTCCTCTTGTTCTCTGCGACGCTTGACGGTGAGGTCGACGTCCTGGTCCGCCGGTACCAGAAGAACCCTGTACGTCACGAGGTCGAGCTGGCAGAGGCCTCCTCCGGTGAAGTGCGCCACATGTTCTGGAGAGTCGACCGTGCAGACCGTGTGCAGCTCGCGGTGAAGGTGGTGGCCGGCCACGAGACCTCGATCATCTTCTGCCGAACCCGGCACGGCGCCGACCGACTCTCACGCCAACTCGTCAACGCCGGTGTGCATGCGGTCGCGTTGCACGGGAGTCGCACCCAAGTCCAACGCGACCGAGCCTTGCAGGCCTTCCACTCGGGAGCGGCCCGCGTGCTCGTCGCCACGGATGTCGCGGCGCGCGGGATCCACGTCGAGAAAGTTGCCTGCATACTTCACTTCGACCCGCCGAGTGACCACAAGGACTACGTGCATCGCTCAGGTCGCACGGGCCGGGCAGGCGCAGACGGCACGGTCATCTCACTCGTCACACCTGACCAAGCAAGTTCGGCCCGCATCATGCAGCGCGTGCTCGGGTTTCGACAGAGCCTCGACCAACCAGTCGACCTGCCGTCGGTCCCACAGCGCACGACGCACATGTCGCCCCACCCCGTCCTGGTTCGCCCGAAGCCTTCGCCGCACGCGCCGGTCGTGCCAAAGCGGTCAGAGCATGGCAAGCGACCTGGGCGCGATGCTCGTCCGGTTCGTGCCGGGCACCTCGACGCCTCGAAGGCAGGCATGCGCAGTCCTCGATCGCTTCGTCCGGCAACCGGGACGCTGAAATGGTACGACCCCACCAGAGGGTTCGGCTTCATTGTCCCGGACGCCGGCGGTCGTGACGTGTTCGTGCACCGTTCCGCGCTGAACGGGGCTGATCAAGTGCCCGCCGAGGGTGCCCGCGTCGAATTCCTCTTTCGCCCAGGGCCGAAGGGCCTCGAGGCCGTGGAGTTGCGCGCCAGCTGAGCGGGCTCTCAGCAGACGACTTCAGGTAGTCCACCGTTGGGATCCGAGAGGCCAGCGCCCTGCTCTGACGTGCTCAGCTCGTGCCTGCTTCCGGCGCCGGCTTGGCGCCGAGCACGAGAGAGATTGTCATGAGCGTTCGACGTCGGTACAGCTCGACCGTCACTCGTTCGCCGGGATGGGCCGTGCGTACGGCCACGGTGAGAGACACGTCGGTCGTTATTGCGTGGCCAGCGAAGCTGATGATGACGTCGCCAACGCCGATTCCGGCCAGCGTGGCTGGGGCGCCTGGGAAGACGCCCACGACCAGTGCGCCACTTGTCGCGGTGAGCCCCCAGCTTGCGCGCTCAGCTGGCGTGACCGAAACCACTTCCACACCCAAGAAGGCCTTGGGCGCCCCGGTCTCACCCCCTTTCGTCAGTCCGGAGAGGAGCGACTTGATGGTACCGATCGGGATCGCGAATCCGACGTTTTGCGTGGGCGCGTTTCCCGCCGTACTCGTAGCAGCCGCTGTGTTCATGCCGATGACTTGACCAGCGCTGTTGACCAGCGGACCGCCCGAGTTCCCCGAGTTGATTGCCGCCTGGGTCTGCAAGAGCCCGTTCAGCGACTCGGTTCCGGCACAATCGTCCCCACCGGCTTTGATGGACCTCCCTTCAGCAGAGATGATGCCCTCGGTGACCGAGGGCGTGCTCTGCGAAAGAGCGAGCGCGTTCCCGATCGCGAGAACATCGTCTCCGACCCGGATCGGCGAGGAATCACCCAACGAGACCGCTCGAAGGGTCGTCGGCCCGTGCACCTGAAGCAGTGCGACGTCGTAGGTGGGGTCCGTGCCGACAAGGGTTGCCGGGTAAGCCGTCTTCTGGCCGTAGAGCGTGACTCTGATTTGAGTTGCGTTCGCTATGACGTGATCGTTGGTCAGGATCGCGCCGCTACGCGTGAGGATCATCCCGGTTCCCTTTTCGAACTGGGTCGCCCCGCTGAGAGATCCCGATGTGCAGCTAGGTCCGAACGCTTGGATTGCCACCACAGAAGGCAGGACCCGTGCGAGAACTGCCTGGACGTTGTTCATGCGCCTGAACACGCTCGTGTTCGGCGAGAACTTGATGGTCGTGGTGTCGTGGGCGTGGATCGACGCGGCGACTCCTGCACCCACGCCAATGCCAGCCGCGGCACCGACCAATGCGGCGATGAGCACGACTCCAATCCAGCCCCGGCGCGTGTTGCCGGATTGGGGTCCTTCGGTCGAAACGCCAGCTGAAGGCCAAGTAGCAGAAGGGAATACCGGCTCCGCAGCGGGATTCGGTCGAGGTAGTGGACGAGGGGTCCCGGTGGCCCTGAGGTCATCTGGGGGTTGCCCTTCACCGGCGTCGCGTTCCACGGTTGAGGTTGTAGCGCGTCGGGAGGCAGGGCGTGGCGCGTGACCGTTCGCGCGCCTCTCAGCGACCGCCACTTCGCAAACCCGGCTCCAGCCTGTAGTTTGACCGGAGCATGCCTAACCGTCTCGATATCGAACTGACCAGCGTGCGGGGTGACGGCAGCTACACCTGGCGCGCCGCTGGGGCACGGCAGCCGAAGGGCGTCATCGATTCCAAGATCCTCGCCGACAACGCCAAGGTTGGAGATGTCCTGCGCGTCGAGGCCGAGGTCGAGATCGATGGGATCACGATCCTGGCTGTTTTGCCGCCGAAAGAGAAGGCGACGCCTTCGGGACGGATCGAGTTGCTCGCCTCGTCCAAGTCGGTTCCAGCGGTGACGACTGTCCTTCTCTCCGAGGGGGGTCGCGGCGGCGATCGCCGCGATCTCCTCGACAGTCCGCGCCGCGGCGGTCGAACTGGCTCGCGGGATCGTCCGGCACGTGGCGGAGAGCGCCCAGATGCTCGTCGACCGCAACCGGCTGCCGGCGCTCTGGAAGCGGCCGGCGAGCGGCGTCCCGAACGGCGACCGCGACCGGAGGGAGCGCCCACAGGCGGTTCTTCTCGTACCGCTGAAGGCCGCCCGGCAACCTCTGGCGGCGAGCGGCGTCCCGAACGGCGACCGCGACCGGAGGGAGCGCCCACAGGCGGTTCTTCTCGTACCGCTGAAGGCCGCCCGGCAACCTCTGGCGGCGAGCGGCGTCCTCGGACGGTGGGCACCGGCGCTCGTCATCCAGGAACGCTTGGCGGAGACCAAAGCCGCACCGACACTCGGCAACTCGCAGCCTCGCGCTCCGCCCAACCACAAGCCGCACCCCGCCGAACCATCCCGCGCTTCGAACCGGGAACAGAGCATCGCGATCTCTTGATTGCAAGTCTGGCGCCTGAGCAACGACCCATCGCGGAACGTCTCGCTGCCGGAGGCATACCGGCAGTTCGCCGAGCGATTGCCGTAGAGCGGGAACGGGCTCGCGCTGAAGGCAGGCCCGAGGCCACCGGTGAGGCGATCCTCGCCCTAGCAGAGCAACTCGCCCCATCAGTCAAGCAAGCGACCTGGCTCGACCGGGCAGAGGCGGCAGTCGCGCAACTTGATCAGATCTCCCTTCGAGACCTGCGAACGACGGTCGCGGCGGCAGCGCCGCGTGACGAGACAACGAGAGAGCTGGACCGCACGCTTCGAGAGGAACTCGACCGCCGGGTGAAGAAGCTCCGTTCCAACTGGGAAGAGCAGATTACCCATGCCCTCGAAGAGGGCCGCGTTCTTCAGGCGTTGCGCTTTTCGGCCCAGCCCCCGGAGCCGACTGCACGGTTCCCGGCGGCCCTTGTGGAGAGCCTCGCGAACAGTGCAGGCGCGGCAATGAGCGCGAGCACGCCCGTTGAACGCTGGCTGGCCATTCTCGATGCTGCTGTCACCTCCCCGATCCGGCGACAGATCCATCCCGCAGGCCTGCCTGAGGATGCCTCCGGGGAGGTAGTGCGCAAGGCCCGAGTCGCGGCGGGCAGCCTCCCGGCGCTCGCACCGATGTTGGGCCTGTCCATGCCGCCACCACCCAAGCCGCTTCGACCGACTCGACCCCCTCGTCCAGCGCGTCCGCCCCGCTCGACGGCGCGTGCCCCGCAACCAGCCGTTCTGGCCGGAGCGACGATGAGCGTCGAGGCTCCCGCTGATGCCCTGCCGGTCGAGGCTCCCGCTGACGAGATGGCGGAGGCCCCCGCTGACGCCCTCCCGGTCGAGGCCCCCGCTGACGAGGTGGCGGAGACTCCCGCTGACGCCCTGCCGGTCGAGGCCCCCGCTGACGAGGTGGCGGAGGCCCCCGCTGACGCCCTGCCGGTCGAGGCTCCCGCTGACGCGGTGGCGGAGGCTCCCGCTGACGCCCTCCCGGTCGAGGCTCCCGCTGACGCGGTGGCGGAGGCTCCCGCTGACGCCCTGCCGGTCGAGGCTCCCGCTGACGTGGTGGCGGAGGCTCCCGCTGACGTGATGCCGGTCGAGGCTCTCGCTGACGCCCTGCCGGTCGAGGCTCCCGCTGACGTGGTGGCGGAGGCTCCCGCTGACGTGATGGCGGTCGAGGCTCCCGCTGACGTTCCCTCGCCTTCAGCCGACTTGCAAGGCTGACGGGCGGTGCTGGCCGCTGCCCCGGTTCATCTGCCTCGTGGGCCCGCTATTGCTTGTCACCTATTCAGGCGTTGGTGCATGACGAGAAGGCGCGCGACAAAGCCCGAGCGCTCGAGGAAATTCTTCGATGCCCTCATCCCAGGGAGCACTTCCACGTCGATACCGGTGGCGCCGCGCCGAGCGGCCCAGTCGACGGCTGCCTTGAGAAGCTTCTCTTTGATCCCCACTTCGCGCGCGGCCGGATCGACGTAGACGACCTCGACGGTCGCGAGGAACGACGAGTCCGGCATCTCATCGAGTCGAGCAACAGCGAGGCCAACCGGCACATCGTCGAACGTCCCGAGCAGGACCAGCCACTGGTCATCGTGGACGATGGCTGCGAAGTGCGGTTCGAGAGGCTCGCCGAAGGCCTCCTTCAACAGGTACATGCTGCCACCTCGCTCGCAGGTGAGGGTTTCCCGGGACGCTCGGTAGAGCTCCACGAGCGTCCCCACATCGCGTTCGGTGCCAATGCGGGCCCCCGCATGCATGCTGTCGTTGTCCTCTTCGTGCATCGCCGGCTCAGGTCGTGGCGCCGTCGCGTTCGGAACTCAGCTGTGCGATCCGGTGCAATACGGTGCGGCGTTGACGACCAGCCGATTCGTGCTTTCGCACGGTCTCGAGCTCAGCCGCCGTGAGTGAGGCCAGCCTCTCAACGACCTGTGATGCGGCGAGGGTGTCGTAAGCCGGAATCGGAAGTTCCGGACCAATGGTGCTTGCCGCGAAGCCCGACGATTCGGGGGGCCCTTTCTTCCCAGCGGCCGTGGGGCGTGATGATTTCGATAGCGAGCGCCCGCTCACAGACGCGGCCGGTCGCCGCACAGCGCGGGCTCCAGGAGCCGCCGCTCCAGCTGGACGCGAGTCGCCATGTTCCTGCGCGCGCTCTTGGACCTCCTCAGCGTCGTGGTCCGAAATCCCAGGAGAGCCCGACGCCGTCGCTGGCGTCGTTGTCGACGCGGCGCCGTTGGGCGTGAAGAAACCGGACCGCGAGCCTTCCTTTGACTGATGGGCTTGCTCGCGCGACGGACCGGACGAGGGTGCTCTCAAGCGCCGGCAAGCTTCCTCCGCGGCGAACCTGCCGACCAGCCGAGCGACGGCAATACGCTCGCGGCCGCGTTCTGCGAGCCGGGGCACTTCCTCGACGAAAACGACCGCCGCACCCAGCGGCGCGTAGAGGAGGCAGTCGAGCAGCGTCTCGTAGACGGGGCGTTCTTCAGCCACGACTCGACGCTACCGCAGGCCTAGGAGTTTGCTGAAGTAGTCGCCAGGGGATCCCCGAGATTCACCTGCCCAGCTGACAGAATTTGTACATGGCGCTCGGGACCTCACAGACCCAACAACGCTTCGAGAACCCGAGGAATCT
>Ga0182019_10002065_pt1 | contig 10256 bp, 7 predicted proteins | sample 812E2MmetaG_FD_120483 | JGI IMG/M metagenome (GOLD analysis project Ga0182019, IMG submission 120483) | Permafrost microbial communities from Stordalen Mire, Sweden - 812E2M metaG | ecosystem: Environmental > Terrestrial > Soil > Wetlands > Permafrost | place: Sweden: Stordalen | collected... | reverse complement strand
ATGGGGGCGACGCTGAATTTGCTGCTCGGCACGGGAGGCGGGAAGCTCGCCAAGCCGCAGGACTGCGGGATCGCGGTGGACCTGCGAAGAACCGTCATCGATGACTTCAATGGCGACGGCAATGCGGACCTTGCCACCTTGCTCTATCCCAATTACTCGGTGAGCGTGGTGCTCGGCAGCGGGGGCTGCGCGTTCACGGCGCGCGACGACTACCCGACCCCGTGGCTGCCAACGACGCTGGTCGCCGGCGATGTGACGGGGGACGGGATTCTCGATCTCGTGGAAGTCGATGTGGATGTGAGTGTGCCCGACGCCGCCGCCGCGAGCCACACCCAGGTCCTGGTGGGCAAGGGAGACGGCACTTTCGCGCCCTCCGCGGAGTGGCTCGGCAATCGGAACGTGAGCGACGTTCTCATCGCCGACTACAACGGCGACGGGCGCGTCGACCTTCTGGTCACCGACGATCAGGGCGTGCACACGGAGCTCAACGCGTGCCAGTGATGCCGATGGACAAGCGACCCAGGCCAGCGGGCGTCCTCATAGGGATCCTTTTGGCCGGTTGCGGGGGCGGACGTACGCCTCTCGGCACCGCCATCGGGCCGGGGACACGAACGCCAGGGCCCATTCCGCCGTCGCCTCCGGGGATTGCTCCAGGAAAGGACGGCCTGTGTCCTTCGGGTATGGACTTGTGCGGCACCTGCGGCGGGGCGCTTTGCTTCGATCTGCGGACCTCGGCGGACAACTGCGGAAGCTGCGGCAAGCAGTGTCCGCCCGGCATTCCCTGTGAGTCCGGCCGGTGCAGCCTGTACGCGTGTCGCGGCAAGGTGACGATGAAGACCGTCCCCGTCGAGTGCCGAGGCAACGGCGGCGGCATGTCGCTCGGCGACTTGGATGGAGACGGATTCTTGGACGTGGTGTGTGCCAGCGCTGGTGCGGACTATTTTCAATACCAGCCTGCCTACAGCGTGAGCTCCTTCCTCGGCAAGGGTGACGGCACTTTCGTGCAGAAGGTGTCCTTCCCGGTGGGCCGCTTCCCGACGGAGGGCGCGCCCGAGTCAGGTTGGAGCACGGCTCTCGCAGACGTCAACCATGACGGCATCCTCGATCTGATCGCCGCAGCCCAGGCGCCTGATTCTCTCGCCGTGAGGCTCGGCCAGGGCGACGGCACCTTCGGCTCGGAAGCCGACTACCCGATCGGGGCCGACCCGGTGGGCTTCCTCGTCGCAGATGTCAGCGGGGATGGTTGCCCGGATCTCGCGGCCGGCTTGGGGCAAGCTGGCGCCCTGTCGTTGAGCTTGGGCGCCGGAGATGGAACCTTCGCCGCGGCTACGACCTTGCCCCTCGCGGGCTCTCCAGGCTTCGTCACCACCGCGGATTGGAATGGCGACGGAATCAGAGATCTGGTTGCCATGGACAGCTACCTGCACATCCTGCTGGGCACGGGCGGCGGGACATTCGCCAAGGCCCTGGACTGCGCCATCCCCCTCGACTACTACTCCAGAGGCGGGAGTGGGCAGAGCTCCGCCCTCGCGGACTTCGATCAGGACGGACGGATGGATCTGCCGGTCGACGATGGCGTCCTGTTCGGAATGAACGGATGCAACTTCTCGAGCCGCTTCAGCTACCCTAACTCCCTCCCGCTGGTGGCCGGTGATTTCAACGGCGACGGGCTGCCTGATCTGGTGCTTTCCACCACGCAAATGTCGATGGCGACGCCGCTTTCGCTGCTGATCGCGAACCGCTCCGCGGGCTTCTCCTCGCCCCAGCGCCTTCCCGACGCCAACTACACAATGTTCGACACGGCAGTTGCAGGCGACCTGAATGGTGACGGCCGCCTGGATATGGTAGTCGGCACCGGCGGAAGCGCGATGGCCCTTCTCAACACTTGCCCCTGAGCTGGCCAACGCACGTAGCGAAGTCCTGGATGTCGAGCGCGGATAGGGTAGTGACGTTGGCCAAGGCGTTCCTGGCGGGAAATGCGGCACACCGGCGGCGACCGCTACCAGGTCACGGTCCAGGTCGACCAGGACCCCTTGGCGCCTGACGGGGTCATGGCGACCACGCTGGCGCGCGGGACGGCGGGGAGACGAGCCTGGCGAACCTTCTGCTTCTGTGCCCGCGCCATCGCCGAAGCTCGTGCTCGATTCCGCTCGCCGGGACATCCTGGCCATGGTCGGCGGTTACGGCTACCGCCTGGGTGGCTTCGACCGCAGCCAGCGCCCCTCGGCAGCCGGGCTCCGCCTTCAAGCCCTTCATCTACGCCGCCGCCATCGACTCCAAACGCTACACCGCGGCCTCGGTGGTCGACGACAGCCCCGAGGTCTTCAAGCTGTGGAAGCCGCAGAACCACGAGAAGAACAAGTTCCGCGGCCCGGTGCGCGACCGCCAAAGCATCGAGCGCTTCCTGCTTCACGAGGGCCTGTGGAGCGAGCCGCTCGGCCTTGCCGGCATCGCTCTCCCCACATTCCTTCCATCCTCATCCCCAGACTCCCTTGAATCGGTTACGCTCCGACAGCACGAAGAACTTGTCGCACACAGGGTCCAGCCACGCGCCTACACTTTGGAGAACCGCAGAGAGCATAGTCGACCGCGCTTCTCATCCCCCGATGATCTCAGAAGCTCCCTTGCAAGACCATTCCGCCCACGGTGGGGGCCAGCACGACCGATACATCCGTGTTCCGAGACTTCGCTTTCTGCGGAGCGCCGCCGTGCGAGAGCGCGAAATACAGGGCCATCCCGCCTGAAATGATCGTGGCGGCGCCAAGAGCATCCGTCACGTACCCATAGTTCTTGCTCTTCGTGCGCGCGTCCTCGATTCTGGCTTTGGTGTTTGGATAGACATTGAGTTGGTTCTTCAGGTCCTTCTGGGCACCGAGCGCGAGGTAGCCGCACACGCCCGTCGCGACGGCGAGCACCGCCGTCGTCGAGAGGCTGACCATCAAGCCAGCTCGGCTGGGCGCTGTCGGAGCCTCCGCTCTGAGGACCAAGGCCCCGGTGGGCGCGATGGTCGTCGGCAGCGGGGACCGCGGCGCTGCGCCCGACTCGACCCGGGCGGAAGCGGCCACAGGCTCGTCGATATGGAGATCGACTCTCATGTGCTCTTTGCCGGCCACGGTGAGCATGCGAGCCGCCACGGGCGCGCCGACTTTGACCGCGCTCACCCTGCGCGGACCCACGTTGACCGGGACGGGCCCGGGCAGGGGCGAGGTTCCCACGCTGACGTCGTCCACCCGAATGTCGGCGCCCGTCACGTTCGTCGAAATCTCCAGATGCGCGATTCGTTCTGCGAGCCTCGCCGACATCTCGTCGACCTGGGCTCGACGGTCGGCAGCGATTTCGCCGCCTCCCTCGCCAAGGTACTGCACAAGGGACCTGTATGCGCCGACGAAGTCGTGCAACGCGTATTGCGCCTGCGCGATATTGTAGAGCACGCGGTAGGACGGGCTGATTTGGTATGCCTTTCGGAACTCGGCCAGCGCCCCCTCGTAGCTTCCCTCCCGGTACAATTCAACGCCTTGCTGGAACCTGGCGGCCGCTTTGGCTGAGTCTGCGTCCTCTTTGGCCCGAGGCTGTGCCATGCCTGCACTGGCAATGGAGAGCCACGTCAATCCCACGACGACGGCAAAACCCTGTGTTTTCATGGCTTGTATGGGTTCCTTTCATCAATCGCTTTGGCATTGGGGCGCACCGATGGCCCCTCAAGGTTCATGCCCGGCTCTACGCGTGGGACCGGCCGCCCGGCCACTGGCGCGACGTCGCTCTTGGGCCTTGACTCGACCGGAGCGGCGCGCGATCTGCCCCCCTGGCGAAAAGCAGGGGTGTGGTCTCGGCGAAGGTTGATGGTGAGCACTACGTCGTTCGAGAAACTTACTTGTTGATTGAATGGGATGTACCCCGCGGCCGAGGCGCTTACGACGTGAATACCCCGATCCTTGGGGACCCCCAGATTCAGCCGATGCCCGGCCAGCACGTTGCCGTCGAGGCTCAGCTCGGCTTCCTTGGGCTCAGCCGTGACTTGGACACGGATGACCTCGGGAACGGGGTTGACGGGAGAAGGGAGCACGGGGGCGGGCAGCCGCGGCGTGACGGACGGCCCCTCCGATTGCGGAGCGTGTGCACTGTTTTTGGGCAACGGTGCTGGAGAGGCAGAACCCTTTCCCTTCGTCGCCAACGCAACGACGACCCCAATGACCACAACGGCGATCATCCCCCCAGGCACGAACCTCTGCCACCTCGGAGCTCGGTTCGGCTTGCTGGGGAAAGCCTCCTGCATGGTCATGATGGCAGACTCCGGGACCTTTCGCGTGATCGCTTCTTCTTCGCTGATCTGCACGACCGGCGTGGCCTCCTCTTCGGCCGCTGGCCGAAAGCCTCCCTCGATTGCGACCAAGCGCAGCGGGGTTTTGTTCACCATGACTTCATCCACCTTTCCTTCTTTCGTGATGCGAGCATCCCGCAATTAGAACAGGCTCATGATTGCCGGGACGCACGTCTTCGCCAGAAGAGCTATGCCGGAAATCCCCAGAAGCAAGTAGGTGACCCTTTTGAAGTTCAGGTCGGACGTCCGCCGGTAGAGCCACAGGCCACTGAGCGTCCCCGGCACCACCGCCGGCAAGGTCAAGGCCAAGAGCAACCAGAACCGACTGCTCAGATAGGCCGGATGTAACACCGCCACGAGCCCCAACGAGTACACCTGGGACATGATAATGTACGGCTGCACGATGGCGCGATGCTGTACCTTGGGAAGGCCGCGTAATCCCGTCCACACGACCACGGCCGCCCCGGGGAAGGCAGTGAACCCGCCGACCACGCCCCCGAGGAACCCGACCACCGCGCCGCACAGTGGACCGTCGAAGCCGCGCACCTTGAAGCGGGCGGGCCGGAGGATGGAATAGACGGCGTACACCGTCAGCAGTGTTCCGAACACCGCCATCAGCCGCGCTGCTGGCAAGTGAGACAGCAGCCAGATTCCGATGGGCACGCCGCCAGCGCCGCCCAACATGCATGGCCCCGGGCCTGCCCAAAGGTCTTTGCGCGATTTGGGCATGTCTTCGCGCAATTGTCCGGCCGAAAGCAGCTGGTTCCCCGTCGATAGCGTCTGAAACAGCGGTACTTGCAAGATGGGTGAGAGGAGCAAGAGGCTTGCGGCCCCGATGGCGGAGAAGCCGAACCCCGAAAGGCCGCTCATCACACCGGAGAGAAAAACGATGGCCTCGATGCTGCCCAGCTCCCGCAGGCTCAATCCGGCGACCGCGTTCCGCGTCGTCGGCAACGACAGGACGATCGTCATCGTGGCCACGACACCCGCGACGGCGAACAGCCCTAGTGTAGTCGGGCGATATCTTGCCCGCTCTGTCCCTCGACGCGGCACTCCGCAGTTGGCGGCGATGTCCCGTTCGGATATGACGATTCCTAGCGGCGTTGCTACTCCCATATTTCGAGCCCTCCGCAAGTTCGGCCAGCCACACGCGCGCCATCAACATCGTGGCGCGGCACGCTGGCCATCTAGGATCCGTATTTCATGGTCACTGCGTGTCCTCACGAGCATTGCGTGAGGGGACCGCAGCTGCCGAGCCTGCGATGTTCGTTTGCTTTTAGTCGATGCTTTACTATCCGCGTGGCTTGACGCTACTGTGCTTCACAGAAGCCGTAGTTGCACGCCGGCGCGCTCGCCGGGCAATCGTTGGACGTCGTACAGAGCGGGCATGATATTCGGCCGGTGATGTGGAAGTCGAAATAGCAGCCACATTGGAACTTGTACGGATTGGGCACGAAGGCGCCCATTTCGGTGTCCCGGGCGACTTTCATAGCGCACTGGGGAACCAGCGACGCGTCGATCATGGCGTCTACTAACATGCGGTCGAGCTTCGGCACCGAGAAGCCGGTTACGAAAGCTCCCGCCGCGGTAGAAGGCGCCCCATTGATGTTCGCAGTATAGAAGTGAACGTAGCCCCAAAGGGGATAGTGGCCGTCGCGAATGTTTATCTTGTCGAGCGAGGTCGGCGTGGAGTCGGGCAAGAATCCGGACAGTTGGCCTCCGCCCTGCAGATAGAGAACGCGTAGATTGCCGCGGGCCTTGTCGGCGTAGTCAATGGATAGGATGCCGATGGATTGGTCGGGTGCCCCGGACTCCATGAGCGAGTCGCGGATGTTGTCGGTCGACAGCCGGTCGATCCCCCAGAACGCAGTTCGCGGTACATTGATGAGCTGAGCCGCCAGAGCGGTCGAGCCCGCGCCGGAATTCCTGATGGAGTAGTAGGCGGGATCGATCCAGGGATTCGCGCTGAGGCCGAGCGGATTCTGCCCGCCCAGCCCGAAGATGATGTGGGCTGCCTCGACGCTGATCGAGTCCTGCTTGGAAGCTGCGGGTACGGTGAACCCGAACGTGACGACCGGCCCCAGGTAGCCAGCAATGGCGGCGCCCGGCACGTCGGCCGGATTGCAAACTGTCGAGTAGAGGTTGGAGACCCCGATGTCGACAACGGTACCCTCCGGGTCGAGCAAACAGCTCACCTGCACACCGGCGTTGTCGAAGTAGTATGCATAGCTCGCCGCCTTGGTCTGCGTCCCCGGCACGTCCTTGATGAGGGTCATCGTGGGATCGAATACGGCGTTCACGCCGCCGCACGAAGTCCCGCTCATGAATACCGGGCGATACGGCGGGCTGTTGGCCATGAGCAGCGGGGTAACTTGTTTGAGCAATGGCCCGAAGTCGGATGTACCCGTCATATAGATGACGTTGGGCCCCGCGTCAGCGCAACGCACTGTCGGTGGCGTCACGGCTTTGACGGTTGCGGTGAGGGCGCCAGCACTTTGCGGAGGAATTGCGTCAGGCGGGGCGGCGCCAAGACCACAAAGGCCGAGCCTGGCACAATTGTCGAACGGTCCATTCTGGGCGGCCGTGCAGGCGTTCAAGTAGTCGAGAACGGTCGTAGGCGCTCCCGTAAAGCAGCCCTTGGGACCGAGGCCAGAATTTGCGCACAATCCCCGGACGCAGACAGCGTGGGCGGTCAAGCCCGTCTCGAACTTGGCACAATCCAGGTCGGAACTGCACTGCTCGATGTCTCTGTCGATCATCACGCTGCAGGTGCTTGTGACAGGGAGGAAAGCTGCCAACGCAACGCTCAGGGCTTGATTCATTTTTGCCATTACATCTTCTCGCTGGAAGGTCCACAGTGCCTCGGGCCTATCGGCGGGCCCAATGCGCTTCTTTAGCCTCTGCGAAAAATATTCGACGCCGCGATGACGATGTCGCAACTGGTCCAAATTTGCGCACCACAGACCACATGGGCGGCATTGACCCTGGGCGTTGCTCGCCAACGCGTCGCAAAGATTGCCAAGAGCGCGGCAAAGTCAATGAGGACGCGAGGTTGTCTTCCGTAGTCGTCCCGAATTGCTGTTGCATCTCCATTTGTTGGCCTTCAAAGTGCAAGCGCGGCGGTCGCCGCAGCGTACTCAATCTCACATGGGCCTGCTCGCGTATGGCTCCAGTGCCCTTATCCGGCCGACGCCCAAACGAGTTCAGGCACAGTGCAATCGTCGAGCCGAGATGAAGTCGCGTGATGTCGCGGAAATCGTCACTGTGTGGCTGCTTGGGGTGGTCACAATCGACCAACCGACGACCGCAAGCGACCAGCGTGGCTGCTCGGTGGGGCGACTCGACGTACTGTGCAATTGGCGACGCTGCCCTCCTATGTCACGCGCGCGAAATTGATACTTGGCAGTGGCTTGTCGCATCGGCCGTCCCATCAGTCAGTACGATCGCCCCCGCATCCCAAGCACAGTGGGAGTCGCGCGTACAGGGCAACACACTGACAATACGCGAGCGGATCTCGTCCTACACCGGAGCGACAATCGAGACGTACAGAAGAGAGCAGCCTTGGGATCGGAGAACCGCGCGGCGAGGCGATGTAGGGGTGCGTAGCCGATACCGTGCGACCAGGAAAGGCTGGCCCGAAAGGAGTGAAGCATGCGATGAATTCATGAAATTCGGTATGTCGTAGTGTCCGGAAAATGGTCGCGGCGATTCTCGCATGGAATTCGAGGGGATAAGCAGCTTGGAAAGGCCGGCTTGAGCCGGCAGGGTAGCCAGCGAGGTTGCCCACGACGCTGCAAGGTCTCATCGTGATGATCGCCACCGCGATCAACGACCGAATGCAGCGCAAGCTCGACTACACCCGGGAGGAGGTGAGCGTGCTCAAGGAGCAACTCGCGGCGCTGACCGGAGGCAAGAAGATCTGCTTCACCGCCTGCAAGCGCCGTCGCCTCGCTGTGGCCGGCAAGCTGCTTACCTCCGAGGAGCGCCGCAAGTGCTGCCAGCTCGTCAAGCCCGGGACGATTCTGGCGTGGTTTCGGCAGTTGGCTGCGAGGATGTACGACAGCTCCGAGGCCAGATGGGGCCGGCCTCCCAAGCCCAAGGATGTGCGCAAGCTCGTGGTCAAGATGGCCATGGCCAACCCCGGCTGGGGTTACACCAAGCTCAGGGACGCGTTGCGGACTGCCCTCGCGATCGAGATCGGACGTACCACGGTCGCCGAGATCCTGGCCGCGGCCGGCATTGAGCCGGCGCCGGAGCGGGACAAACAGCGAACCTGGAAGGCGTTCGTCAAGGCTCACTGGGACTCGCTCCATGGGTGCGACTTCTACTTCCGCGAGACAGCCTGAACCGCGACGATGAATTTCTGGACCGTACGCGCAACCAGCACGCCCGTCTCTTCCAATCGTCCTACCGACCGAAGTCCTGGTCCCACAAACCTGCCCGCTCTTCTGACGGGCAGAACTAGTTGACATGATGCCTTCCTTCGGCCATTTTGCGGACGTGATTCGGCGAGGGCAGGAGGGCGCTTGAACCCAGGCGCTGGCATATACCTTGCGAAGCGACGCGGACGTGTTGTCCACAAGCAAAGGAGCTTCATCATGAGATCAGTGCAGATGGTTGGGATAGGGGTGTTGTTGTCCGGACTCGTCGGGTGTGGTTACACACAGGACGATCAGGTTGAGATGTCGAGCCATGCGCTCGTCGTCAGTCAGGCGAATGTCCTCGGGTTCGAGGATGCGACGCAATGGCAGTCGACCGTAGCGCTGTCGTCGAGCACGACGCACTCGCAGGGGGCCAAATCCCTCGGGGTCAAGGCCAAGGGCTACGTCGAGGTCAACAGCGTCGCACTATCGTCGCTAAGCGGTGTGACCAGCATGCTGAGCATCGACATGCAACTGCCGGCCGCGCAGTCGAACCCAAGCTGGTACGGCTTCGTTCAGCTGCTGGTATCGGTGCCCAGCAAGGGAATTTACAACGCCTTCCTCGGTCAGCAGGAACTGACCGGGCGACCGCTTTCGCAGTTTCTCCCGCTTACCTTCAGCCTGACGCCGAGCCTGGTGACCACGCTGCGGGCGGGCGGCTATCAGGATTTCAAGATCAAGTTGGTCGTCAACGTGCCCTGGGATGCGACCGGAACGTATCTTTTCGACAACCTGCACTTCCTCGCCGACTGCCCAACTGCGTGCGGCGCGCACGGTGGATGCAATCGCAGCACCCTGAGGTGCGATTGCAACCTGGGTTGGACGGGGAGCGCCTGCGCGACATGCGCGGCCGGATTCGTCATGCAGGCGGGTGCTTGCGTACCGGCGAACGGTGACTCTGCTTCGGTATGGCCAAACCAGTTCAGCAAAGCGAGCAGCGATGCCTGGTTGGTCGCCCACCACGACGAGATCCAGACGGTCAAGCCGAACGTGCTCGTGCTCGACTTCGTGAACGTCAGCACCCCGGCCGCCGATACCGCCCGGGTGAACCAAATCTTCGCCGCCCACGCCGAAGCCTCGCGCATGCAGGGATTCAAGAACCCGGCGCAGCCCTCGCAACTTCAGTATCAGCTGGCGAAGTTCGTCGACCTGCGCGACGGCGTGAATGGGCGTCCGGCTGCGCCGGCGGGATTCGCCTACCAGAACAGCACGCTCTACCCAGCCAGTGCCTCGGCGCGAAGCACGAGCGCGGGTGTCGACTACTCGATGTTCTTCGGCCAGGCCTTCGCCAATCTGTACGGCTATGCGGATCCCGCGCAGCCTGGCCGCTTCCTCACCTTGTGCGAGCTGGTCGAGAAGGGCTTGGTGCACGAGCTGTGGGTGGTCGCCTCTGGCGACGTGCCCGACGCTGGGATGTATGAGGTGTTGGAGTCGAAGCAGCGCTACCTCCCATCGGGAGAAAAGGTCGCTGGTTCGTTTGAGCGCTGCGCTGGCAACGGTTGTTTCGACAGCACGAT
>Ga0182019_10002064_pt1 | contig 10260 bp, 12 predicted proteins | sample 812E2MmetaG_FD_120483 | JGI IMG/M metagenome (GOLD analysis project Ga0182019, IMG submission 120483) | Permafrost microbial communities from Stordalen Mire, Sweden - 812E2M metaG | ecosystem: Environmental > Terrestrial > Soil > Wetlands > Permafrost | place: Sweden: Stordalen | collected... | reverse complement strand
GATCGCGGCGGCCCGCCATTTCTTCGGTGATTTCGATCCCTTCGGCGATTTCGACCTGATCTTCGGCGCGGCCAAGCTCAACCTCAAGATCGTGGAAGTCCCGGTTCGCTACCGCGAGCGCGTGTACGGCGAGACCAACATCTCACGCTGGCGGCACGGCTGGCTCTTGCTCAAGATGTCGGGCGTGGCGGCCAAGAAACTCCGCTATGTCTAGTCCGCCGCCGCTTTCGCCGGCCTTGCGCGAGAGCACACTGCGGCGCTTCGCGGAGCACCGACGCACGTGGGACAACAACCCGGCGTTGCGTGCGTGCTACGCGCACTGGTATCACCAGGTGCGCGAAGCCTTGCCCTCGCCTGATCTCGGCGAGTGGATCGAGCTCGGTTCGGGCCCTGGCTTCGCCGCCGAGTTCATCCCGGATCTGGTGCTCACCGATATCGTGCAGGCTCCGTGGCATGTGCGCCAGGTGGCGGCCGAGTCGCTGCCCTTTGCCGACGGTGAGGTGGGGGCACTCGTGCTCTTCGACGTTCTCCACCATGTGGGAGAGCCGGCGGAGTTCTTCGCCGAGGCGACCCGCGTGCTTCGTCCGGGCGGGCGCATCTTGCTCCTCGAACCGTACATCAGTCCACTCTCGTACTTGATCTACCACTTCTTCCACCCGGAGCTGGTGGACTTGAAGGTCGATCCGCTCGCGCCTCACGGCGTCGGCACCGCCCGCGCGGGCGAGCCAGCCAAGGATCCTTTCCTATCCAACCAAGCCGTGCCGACGCTCATCTTCTGTGGCGGCGGCGGGCGTCGGTTCGCGCGGATGTTTCCCCAGCTCCGGGTGACTCGCACCGAGCGGCTCGCCGGGCTGGCCTACCCAGCGACGGGCGGTTTTTCGCGCCGGCCTCTCCTGCCGCTGCCGCTGTGGAAGGCGCTTTTTTCGGTCGAGAACCTCATGCCCGAGCTCGTCTTTCGTCTGTTCGGATTTCGCATCTTCGTGGTGATCGAGCGCCTTCGCTAGTCCTTTCTCCACGACGTGCACTGGTAGAGCGCGATGGGGATTGGCGCGAGGGGCGGAATCGATCTTCGGGCAACCGGACGTAGAATGCGCCGCAGGGCCCGGTCGATGGCCACGGGCGCGGTCACGTGGTGGGCTTCGATGTCTGCGAAGCCAATGGCGCGGAAGAACCCAGCCATGAGGCGGTTCACCATCGGGTAGCCCGCCACCAGGGTGCCGCCGGGGACCAGGGCTCGCGCCAAGGCGGCGGCGGCGCTCTCCACGTCGGCGACGTGCTCCAGCACCGACAGGCAGACCACGGTGTCGAAGCTCGCCGCGGGCAGGTCAGCCGGCGCCAGCAGATCCGCGCGCACGAACCGGGCCTGGCACCCCGGCGCGACCAGCGGCGGCAGGCCATCGGCCAGCACGAGGTCCGCGCCGGTGTAGACCGGGAATCTCGCGGTCAGGGTGGGGACCAGGATGCCGCTGCCCACGCCGACCTCGAGTACGCGCTCCCCGCCGTGGGGCAGGAGATCGAGACCCATCTGCAGACGCTGGCGGTAGAGCCAGCCGAGAAGTGGCCGATAGTAGTAGGGCAGGGGATCGTGCTCGTTGTTTGGCTTGAGCGTTCCCGCCGGGGGAAGGACGAGTTTCATTGTGGGGTGGGGGCCGGCGCGGAAGCTATGGGGTGCGCGAGCATGCCGAGAGCGGTGGTGCGCGGACCCGCGACGATCGCGAAGGCTTCGGGCGAGCCCGGCAAGCGACCACCGACCAACTTCTCGAAGACGCGCAGATTCTCCTCGAGCTGTTCGGACAAGCGCTGGCCACGCAAGATCATCAGTTTGCCCTTGATTTGCTCGCGTGCCTGCGGGTTGGTGGCGACCGCGTAGGCCTGCTCGAGGTAGCGGATGGCCAGGTCATCGCTGCCGGTCTTGGTCAGCATGCGCGCGACGAGCGTGGGGATGTAGTACGGCACCCCCTCGTAGAGTGCGGCCTGCCGCAACATCTCGACGCCGCGCTGGCGCCAGCCGGGCACGCGCGGATCGTCCTCACCAGCGTCCTGGGGCAGCTCGAACAGATAGTCGAAGCCCATCTGGAACGGGAATTCCCATTCGAAAGGAAACGCCTGTTTTCCACGCTCGAGCACCCCAAGCGACGCCAGCACCATGTCGGGCGTGATCTTCTGTCCGTTGTAGATGAGCATGGCGGCGCCGGCGATGTACAGACGCTGGAACTGCGGGTCCAGGTCGATGGCGGCATTCAGGTAGTTGGCCAGCCACTTGGTCGGCATCTTGGCGTGGAGCTGGGTGCCGAAATACACGTTGGCCCGCGCGTGGATCAGATCCGCCAGAAGCTCGGTGTGACGGAGACTGGCGACATGCAGGGTCGAGGCGGGCGGCAGGTAGAACGTGTCCGCCTCGGGCGGCCAGCTGTCGCGCAAGCGATTGGCGCGCGCGAGGCACAAGCCGGACACCGCGGAGAGCGCGCCCAGGCCGGCGAGCACGGCGAGGGCGAGCCCAGCGCGGTGCCGGGAGTTCGCGGAATACGGGGCGGGGGACATGGCAGTCTAGGAATCCGGAGTGGGGGAACGATCGGCCAGGTCCACGCCGGTGTCGAGGCCGGTGATGCCGAGCTTCGAGAGCCGATAACGCATGGAACGGAACGAGACGCGCAGCAGGCGCGCGGCCTCGGTGCGGTTGCCACCGGTCTTCTCCAGCGCCTTGATGAGGATCGTGCGCTCGTAGTCCTCGAGGTGGCGTTCGAGGTCCAGTCCGTCGTCGGGCAGGTGATCGAGGGTATTCAGGCCGGGCGCGACGCCCTGCAACCCCGCGAGGCTCGGAAAGGCGTCGAGGGCAAGCTGATCCGAGGTCGCTAGGGTAACGGCGCGCTCGATCATGTTTTCCAACTCGCGCACGTTGCCCGGGAAATGGTACGCCATGAGGGCCGACATCACCTCCGGCGTGGCGCTGGTCACGGGCCGGCCGTGCTCGGCGGAGAACTTGCGCACGAAGTGATCGACGAGCAAGGGGAGATCTTCGCGCCGTTCCCGCAGCGGCGGCAGGCGCACTTGGATCACGTTGAGGCGGTAGTAGAGATCCTGGCGAAACGTGGCCTTCTCCACCTCGGCCTCCAGGTCGCGGTTGGTGGCGGCCACGATGCGGACATCCACCTCGCGCTCGGTGACGCCGCCGACGGGCTTCACCTTGCGTTCCTGGAGAACGCGCAGGAGCTTGACCTGCATCGCCACCGGCAGATCGGCGACCTCGTCGAGGAGCAGGGTGCCGCTGTTGGCGGCCTCGAAGAGGCCCTGCTTGTCGGTGCTGGCGCCCGTGAAGGAACCCTTCACGTGGCCGAACAACTCGGATTCGAGCAGGGTTTCGGGGATGGCGCCGCAATTGACGGCCACGAAGGGGCCGGTGCGCGGGGAAAGCTCGTGCAGGGCGCGCGCGGCCAGCTCCTTGCCCGTGCCTGATTCGCCGACGAGCAGCACGCTGGTTCGCGTCGAGGCGACCTTGCTCAACAGATCGAACACGCGCTGCATGGGCTGTGACTTGCCAAGCAGCCGATCCAGCTTGTAGCGCCCCTTGATCTCGTCGCGTAGCGCCAGGTTGTCGCGCGCCAGGCGGCGCTTCTCCATGGCGCGGTCGACGACCAGGGTGACTTCGTCGATCTTGAAGGGCTTGGTCAGGTAGTCGTGGGCGCCCGCCTTCATGGCGGCGATGGCGGTTTCCGTCGTCGAGAAGGCGGTCACCACGATGACCTCGGTGTCTGGGTGCAGCCGCTTGGCCTCGCTCAGGATCTGCAAGCCGTCGCCGTCTGGCATGCGCAGGTCGGTGATGACGACGTCGAAGGCGCGGGACTTGAGCGCGGCCATGGCCTCGGTGCCGCCCGGCGCGGTCTCGATGCGGTAGCCCTCGCGGCGCAAGTAGATACCGAGGAACTCGCGCATCGAGCGCTCGTCGTCGACGATGAGAATATCTCCGGCGCGCGTGGTCATGGCATCCGCTTGCGGGCGACGACAATGAGGAAGCCGCCCAGGTTGCGCAACCCGGGCAGGTCGCAGGCGAACCGCTCGGCCTGCTCGAAGAGGCTTCTGACCAAGGGCAAGCGGAACACGTGCGAGGTCGGCGTTAGCACCCGCACGCCGCGCAGAGAAACGAATTCCACGTCCGGTGGCAGGTAGCCGCGCGCCGTCCCGACGGTGTCGTAGCGGGTGTAGACATCGCGATCGGTGGTGCCCTCGGCGATGGGGGCCGCGCCGCCCACCATCTTCGCGAGGTAGCGCAGGGAGCGCGGATTGTAGAATTCGAGCAAGAGGTGGCCACCCGGGCGGGTCACGCGGGCGAGCTCCGCGACCGCCTGGCGGATCGGTGGCACATGCGCCAGGACCTTCATGCTGTACACCACATCGACGGAGGCGTCGGGCAAGGGAATCTGGGTGAGCGAGCCTTGCACGACGCGCAGGCCGCGCGCGCGCGCCCGCGCCAGCATGCCGCGCGAGAGGTCGAGTCCAATGGCCGAGCGGCCGACACGCGCGGCTTCCGCGAGCAGCAGGCCCGTGCCGCAGCCGGCTTCCAGAATGTCGCGCCCGGTCCCATAGCGCCGGACGAGCTCCAGCTCGAGCTCGTCGACGAGGCGGTGATAGCCGCGATGGCGTTCGCGCTCGTAGCTACCCGAGAACCGGTCGTAGTAGCCCTGCGTCGAGCGAAGCTGCCGCTGCTGGTCCATGTTCGCTGCTGATTATGCGGTCAGCGCGGCAAAGAGGCGAGAGACTTTCACCAAGGGTGGGGATCAGAAAAGATCGGACCAGCGGCAAAGCTCGATGGCGCGGGCGCGGATGGCCTCGCGCACGCGGCGGGAGCACAGGGCCGCGACCTCGCTGTCGGCAGGCGCGGTGGGCGCCCCGGGGTCGAGGTTGGGCGCGCAGAGGATTTCATGGCTGCCCGGGCCCAGGCGGCCGAGGATTTCGAGCAGGCGGATCTCGTCGAGATGGCCCGCCTCGAAATGCCCCCAAGTCTGGGGACCGTGGCGGAGCGTGCCCAGGTGGTGCCGGGCGTACCAGGACAGCGCACCCATGGCGGCGGTGGTGAGCGCCCGCGGCACATCGGCGGCCCAGGCCAAGGTCGGCTTCTCGACCGAGGTGCGTAGACCCGCGATACCGTACCGGCGTGCTGCCCTCTCGGCGGCCAGCGCGACCACGGGGAGCGCGGCGAGGTTGTCCTGGCTGGCGAGGTGATCGATGCGCAGGCCCGCATCGCGCCAGCGGGCTACCTGGGCGGCAAATTCCTGTTCGACGTCCTCGCCGCGCAGGGCGGCCTTGGCCCACACGAGAAGGACGTCACGGCTGCGTGGCGGGAACCGGCCCTCGGGGCCCACCAGCGAGGGCACGTCCACGGGCGGTGCGGCCGGCGAACCGCCCGCGAGCGCGAGCAGAAGGCCGGTGCCGAGCGACGGCGCGCTTGCCAGCTCGGCCATCACCGCCGGCGCATCGGCGGCATTGCCGAGCACGGAGGTGCTGGTCACGAAGCCGTCGCTATGCGCCGCCAGAATGCCGTGGTTGCGCGCGGCGGATGTGCCGAAGCCATCGGCATTGACGACCAGGCGGATGGATGCAGCGGAATGGGCCACGGCGCTTTCTAGCATTCTCGCGCCGCCGGGGTGCGGCGCTTTGTCGGGGCAGCGTGTGGTATGAAGGCCTTCCGATGGCCACCAGGAAGCACGCGCGACGCGAACCGCCGGACGGGGATCTCATTCCGTTCCCGGCCCGGGTCGACACCGCCCGCCTGGGCAACGGGTTGCGCGTCGTCACGGTCGCGACGCCCCATCTGCACGCCGCCGCGGTCGGGCTCTACGCCGCCACCGGCTCGCGCTACGAAACCCGGCGCAACAATGGGCTGTCGCATTTCGTCGAGCACATGCTCTTTCGCGGCTCGGCCCGCTTTCCCAGCTCGTTCGCGCTCAACCATGCCATCGAGGAGCGGTGTGGGATGCTGAACGGCGAAACCGGCCGCGACTACTCGCTCTACCAGGTGCAGTTTCATCCTCGCGAGCTCGGCGAGGTCCTGCGCATCCTCGGCGACCTCTTCACGTCGCCGCGGTTTTCCGACATCGACCTCGAACGCCAGATCGTGCTCGAGGAGATCCTCGACGATTTCGACGAGCGCGGGCAGCGAGTGAACGTGGACGACGTGGGGCGCGGCCACGCCTGGCGCGGGCATCCGCTGGGTTTTCCCATCACCGGCCCGGAGCGCAACATCCGACGCTTCTCGCGCGCCGCCGCCCTGGCGCATTTCCGCCGTCATTACGGCGCCCGCAACCTGGTCCTGGCTGCGGCCGGCCCGCTCGCGCACGCCCGCGTGCTGGCCCTGGCCCGGCAGGCGTTCGGCCGGTTGCCGGCGGGCCGGCGCCGGACACCGCGGGTCGCGCCGTCGTCGCTCGCCGGGCCGCGCTTTCATTGCGTGCGCACCGACTCGGCCCAGGTCGAGGTGCAGATGCTTTTCCACGGGCTTTCCGACCGCCACTCGCGCTACCCGGCGCTGGTGACGCTCTTGCGCTTGCTCGATGACGGGATGGCGACGCCGCTGCACTACCGCGTATGCGATCGCAAGGGGCTGGCCTATCACGTCAGCGCGGGGCTGGAACCGCTCGGCGACACCTCGCTGGTCGAGATTGGCGCGGCCTGCGCGGCGGAGAAGCTGCCCGCCTTGCTCGGTGAGATCTTCGCCATCCTGCGCGAGTTGCGCGAGCGGCCGGCCGAGGCGCGCGATCTCGACAAGGCCAAGCGCCGCTACGCCCGCGATCTGGAGGCCGGGTTCGACGACGTCGAGGGCCTCTGTGCCTGGTTCGGTGACAGCCTACTCTTCGATCGCCCGCTGCGCACTCCGGCCGAGCGTTACCGGCGCCTGGCCCGGGTCAGCGCGACGCAGGTCCAGCGCGTGGCCAGGGACATCCTGCGGCCCGAGCGCCTGGTGGTCACGGCCGTCGGCAACTTCACGGCGGCCGCCGCTCGCCAGGCGCGCGCTCTCGTGCGGAGCCTCGGCGCTACGACTTCCTCTTCATCTTCGATGCGCCGCTAGCCTTTTTCGCTGGCGCGGCCGGGGGCGCCGCCGCTTCGGCGGCCAAGGTCAGCTTCTCCTTGACCGGCCGGCAAGAGTCTTTCTGGCAGAGGACGAAAGCGGCCTCGGCCTCGATGACCTTCTTGCCCGGCTCGGCCAAGGTCAGGCCCACGTCGAAGCGCGCCGTGGTTTCACTGGACGCAGCGAGATCCGCGCGCTCGAGCTTGGCTTTGTCGACGACGACGCCGGGCGCTGGGGCCAGCTTCAAGGTCAGCGGCGCCTCCTGGTTGAGGTGCCAGCCTTTCTTGGCCGTGATGCTCACGCTGGCGGTCGCCTTGGCGCCCACGGCCGCCATCCCGTCGGTCTTCTTGATCTCGAACGTGTCGTCCGCGGCGAACGCATGGGTGGCGACGAGGAAGAGGGCGACGGTGGCGAGGGCTGTGCGCATGGGCCTACGAGGAATTCTAGGAACGTGGATGTCCACCTGCAAACCTATTCGCACCCGGGCGCGGAATCGGTTAGCCTATGGCCATGCCACCGATCATCGACAAGCCGGAAAGGGCGCGTCAGTTCGCCCGGGCGATCGCCTCTGATCTTGCGATGTACAACGAAGCGAAGCTGGTCCAGGGCATTCAGAACGACACCCTGTTCGACGCGATGAAGGACGAGATCGAGGAAGGCCGGCAGCACTTCCGCTCGCGGGTCACTCCCGAGATCACGGCCACCAATCTCTTCGAACGCGCGCTCGTGGACATTCTGCTCAAGCAGCGTGGGCAGGGCATCAAGTCCAAGATCTGGTGACTCGCGCGCGGCCGTCGAGCGAAGGCGTACCGGCCGCTGGGTCGGGCGCCACGCGCCGGTTCACCATCGGCGGGGACCTCGCGGGCCGGCGACTCGACGTGGTGCTCGCCGAGCGCATCGATTTCGTGTCCCGCACGCAGCTCTCGCGCCACATCGCCGAGGGCGCGGTCACCGTGAACGGCGGCCCGGCCGCGCCCTCGCAGAAGGTGCGGTCCGGCGACGTGGTGGTGTGGGCCCGGCCGGCCGTGCGCGAGGTCGAGCTGGTCGCCGAGGCGATCCCCCTACGCATCGTCTACGAGGATGCGCACCTGGTGGTCGTGGACAAGGCGGCCGGGCTAGTGGTGCACCCGGCCGCGGGCCACGAGGATGGCACGTTGGTCAACGCGCTTCTGGCCCATTGCCACGACCTGCGCGGCATTGGCGGCGAGCTGCGCCCCGGCATCGTGCACCGGATCGACAAGGACACCTCGGGCCTGCTCGTCGTGGCCAAGGACGACGCGACCATGAACGCACTGGGCGCCGATTTCAAAGTCCACCGCATCAAGCGCGTTTACGAGGCGCTGGTGGTCGGCCGGCCGGCGCATGCGTCCGGCACGATCGACACCTTGCACGGCCGCGATCCGCACGACCGCAAGAAGTTCAGCATCAAGGTGAAGACCGGCAAGCGCGCCATCACCAACTGGCGCGTGGTGGAGGAGCTGGGCGGCGCTACGCGCGTGGAGGCCGAGCTCGAGACCGGGCGGACGCATCAGGTGCGCGTGCACTTCGCGGCCATGGGCTGCCCGCTGCTCGGGGACGCGACTTACGGGCGGCCGCCGCGCGACGAGGATCTTCGCGCGATTGGTAAGCAACTCGGCCGGCAGGCCCTGCACGCGCGGGTCTTGGGTTTTCATCACCCCGCGACGGGGGAATGGCTGGAATTCGCCAGCCCGCCGCCCGAAGATTTCATGGCCGCGCTTGCGGCGTTGCGGAATCTGGTGGCGTGATGGAAACGCGATTCGTGCGCGGAGCGGATGGGGACGAGCTGCCACTCCTGGTTTCGCCGATCGTCCCCGCGGGGTTCCGCCATGGCTTCACGACGCGCGCGGGTGGCGTAAGCGAGCCGCCCTTCGCTTCGTTGAACCTGGGTTGGAAGTGGGGCGACGCTTCTGACCGCGTAGCCGAGAATCATCGCCGGCTGCTTGCCGTCGCGGGCGCGACCGCCATGTTTCGCGTCGTGCAGGTCCACGGGGTACGCATCCTGCGCGTGCGCGGCGCCGATGATGCCGCGCTCGTTGCCGCTCAGGAGGCCGACGGTCTGGCGAGCAGCGAGCTCGGCCTCGGCCTTTCCGTTCACGTCGCGGACTGCACCCCGATTCTAATGGCCTGTCCTGAGACGGGCGCGTGCGCGGCTCTGCACGCGGGCTGGCGGGGCACCGTCGCGGGCATGGCGGCCGCTGGTGTGCGGAACATGGTCGCGCAGTTCGGCTGCCGGCCGCGCGACCTGTGCGTGGCCATGGGTCCCTGTATCGGCGCCTGCTGCTTCGAGGTCGGCCCCGAGGTCGCCACGGCTTTCCGCGCGGCCATGCCGTCGGCGGGTGAGAACGGCGTGATTCTCTCGCCGGCGGGGAAGAAGGACCGCATCGATCTTCGCCGTTTTCAACGCGTGCAACTCGAAGCCGCCGGCGTCCCGCCCGAGAGCATCGACGCCAGCACCGACTGCACCTTCTGCGATCCGCGTGTCCGCTTCTTCTCCTTCCGTCGCGCTGGTCGCGCCACCGGCCAACTGGTCGGCTTCATCGTGCGCGTGGCGTAGCGGGCCTCGGCGTAAGCAACTTGCGGCCCCCGATTGCCGAGAATCTGTCCATGACTGAACAGAATCTCGTGCCGTTGGACCGAATCGAGCGTGCCATCCTTGCCCTGCGCGGACAGAGGGTCCTGTTGGATTCAGACCTGGCGGCCTTGTACGGAGTAGGAACCAAGACCCTGAATCGCGCGGTCAAGCGCAACCTCTCGCGGTTCCCGGCCGACTTCATGTTTCGGCTCACGAAGGCGGAGACGAGCGGGTTGAGGTGCCAATTTGGCACCTCAAAGGACCGTGGAGGCCGCCGCTACTTGCCCTACGCATTTACCGAGCAAGGCGTGGCGATGTTGTCGAGTGTCCTGCACAGCCAGCGCGCGGTGCGGGTGAACATCGGGATCATGCGGACCTTCGTGCGGCTTCGCCAGATGCTCCAGACCAACGCCGAACTCGCGCGCAAGCTCGCCGTGTTGGAACGGAAGTGTGATGTCCAGTTCAAGGCGGTCTTCGAAGCCATCCGTGAACTGATGACGCCGCCGGTGAAGCCCAGACGACCAATCGGTTTTGACTGCGACGGCCGATGAATTCAGTGCGGGGAGGGGGACTCGAACCCCCACGTCTTGCGACACCAGATCCTAAGTCT
>Ga0182019_10002063_pt1 | contig 10265 bp, 8 predicted proteins | sample 812E2MmetaG_FD_120483 | JGI IMG/M metagenome (GOLD analysis project Ga0182019, IMG submission 120483) | Permafrost microbial communities from Stordalen Mire, Sweden - 812E2M metaG | ecosystem: Environmental > Terrestrial > Soil > Wetlands > Permafrost | place: Sweden: Stordalen | collected... | reverse complement strand
GGCGCGGTAAACCTTGTCACGTGGGTGATATCGCTGGAACGGGGGGAGAAAGAGACGCTGCAGACCGAGCTCAAGCTGGCGCACGATGTGCAGATTTCTCTCATGCCGAAATCCGCTCCTTCGCTCCCCGGGTATGACATCGCGGGGATGTCCCTCCCCGCGGCGAACGTGGGGGGTGATCTCTATGATTATGCCCATCTCGGGACGAACGGTGGGGTGTTCGGCATATCGGTGTTCGACGTCTCCGGGAAAGGGATGCAGGCGGCGATGTCTGCCGTTTTCACGATCGGCGCGCTTGCCGGGGAAGTCGGCATGTCGACATCCCCGGCACAGATACTCACGCGGCTCAACAGGTCGGTGTTCTCCCATTCCCGGCGCGGGCATTTCGTCGCGTACCTCCTCGGTGCCATTGACACGGCTGCCGGAACTGTGCGGTTTGCCAATGCCGGACAGACGAAGCCGCTCCTGAAGAGCCGGTCGGGACTGAAATGGCTCGACCCTCCGGGCGTCAGGTTCCCGCTCGGGATGCAGGAGGAGAGCGCATATGAAGAGATGACCGTGCAGCTCGAGAGCGGAGATGTCCTCTTCATGCTGACGGACGGGTTCACCGAGGCGATGAACCCTCATGAGGAAATGTTCGGTGCGGAGAAAGTGGAAGATGCGGTAAGGGGAAGCGCAATCGACGGCCTCTCCGCAGAGAAGATCATCGAGCGCCTGACGACGTCGGTCCGGTCGTACGCGGCCGGGGCGCCCCAGCACGATGACATGACGATCGTTGTCGTGAGGGTACTGTGAGAAGACTCCTTTTCCTTTCCTTCATGCTCCTGCTGGCGGCGGCCTCCCGCGCGCAGCAGAATGACATGTTCAATGTATACCTCCGGATTGACTACGCCTCGGCCGAGAAGACACTTGAGCTGTACCGGGGACTCGGCGGAAGGCCCGCGGACATCGCGGCGCTGCGCGGGAGCCAGATCGCCCTCTCGACAACGGCCTTCCTTGCGCAGCGGCCGCTCGACACCCCGGAGCTGGAGGAGGCTCTGGAGTCCGTCAAGTTCAACCAGGGTCTGGGGGACGACATCTTCCGCATGCACGATGCGCGGGCGAACGTGGCTGCGATAAGCGAGCTTCTCGCGGAAGCACAGAAGAGAAATTTCGGCCAGAAGGTCGTGAGCACTGTCGCCCAACTGTTTCCCTCCGACGCGAGAGTGAGCACGATGATCCCCATCTACTTTGTTGCGTTCGGTCATCAGAATATCGACGCGTTCGTCCGCCGCGTCGTATGGCGGGGGGATACTCCCTCGTTCACCGGCGAGGGGCAGGGAGAGCTGACGATCGTCGTGAACCTTGCCAAGTGCGTGAACTACGGCCACAGCGTGGATGAGCGGTTCATCGGGATGCTCAGCGTCGTCGCCCACGAAGTGTTCCACGCGGCATTCGGCGTCTACAAGGACGGCTCTTCGGTCTGGAAGGACTACTACGCTTCACACCGCACTCCGTTCGACCAGCTCCTCGATCTCTCCCATAACGAAGGGATCGCGTATTATCTGACCCTGATCCAGTCCTCCCGCGGCAGGCTGCCGGCCGACGGCCTGGAGCGCGCCCGGCACTCGTTCGAGGACTTCAACAGGAACGCCGCCGAGCTCCTGGCGCCCGGGACGACGTTCCGGAGGTCCGAGGATATTATCCGCCTCTCAAACACGTCGGGATACTGGGAAAGTTACGGCGCGATCACCGGCATGATCATCGCACGGCAGATCGACCAGGCGCTGGGCCGCCAGGCCCTCTCGGAGACGATCGCCCGCGGGCCTTCGGATTTCTTCGGAAAGTACGCCGACCTCATGAAGCGCGATGGCAATATCCCGGTTCTTTCCGGAGCAATCATACAGAGCGCAACCCGCTGACGCTTGTGTTGCGCCTCCCCCCCCGATTTTGTATCTTTCACGAACACTCGCAATTTCTCCAGCCGTTTTGAATCTGTTTGTCAAGAATATCTCCCAGCTCGTCACCGTCGCCTCCCGGGGGAAAGCCGTGAAAACGGGGGCGGAGATGAGGGACCTGGGAATCGTGGCCGACGCCGGCGTCCTCTGCAAAAACGGGAAAATTGCATGGGCCGGCCCGATGCGGGAATGGGACGGGGTGCTCCCCCCGGACATCGCCGAGCTTGATGCCTCAGGGACGACCGTCCTCCCGGGGTTTGTGGATTCGCACACGCATATGTTGTTCGCCGGGAGCAGGGAGAGGGATTTCGCGCTCCGGTGCGCGGGTGCGACCTACGCCGAGATCGCCCGGGAAGGCGGCGGGATACTTGACACGATCAATCATGTCCGCGCCGCCGGGAAGAAGGCCCTCAAGCGTCAGACGGTCCGGTACATGAACGGGATGATGCGGAGCGGGACCACCACCGTCGAGATAAAGTCGGGCTACGGACTCGACATGGATTCCGAGATCAAGATGCTTGAGGCGATCGTCGAGCTTGCGGCGGAAGAGCTGATGGACGTCGTCCCCACGTTTCTCGGGGCGCATGCCGTCCCCCCTGAATACGCCGGCAGGAAGGATGAGTACATCACCCTTCTTGTTGAGAAGATCATCCCGTACGTGGGCCGTAAGAAGCTGGCGCGTTTCTGCGACGTGTTCTGCGACGAGGGGTTTTTCGACACGGCGGATGCGGAACGGGTGCTTGTCGCCGCCCGCTCGTGGGGGATGCAGCCGAAGATGCATGCGGATGAGCTCACGGCGGCCGGAGGGGCCGAACTTGCCGCGCGGCTCGGCGCCGTGTCGGCGGATCATCTGGAGCACATAACCCCGGAGGGGATCGTCGCGCTCAAAGAGGCGGGTGTGGTTGCGGGGATACTCCCCGGAGTGTCGTTCTTCCTCAATCACGGATATGCGCCGGTGCGGGAACTCATCGACAGGGGGGTGGCGGTCGCGATCGCAAGCGACTTCAATCCCGGCTCATGCATGTCCTGGTCGATGCCGATGATGATGACGATCGCGTGTACACAGATGCGCATGACGCCCGAGGAGGCGATTACCGCCGCGACGCTTAACGGCGCGGCGTCGCTCGGGCTCTCGGCGGAGGCCGGAAGCATCGAACGCGGGAAAAAAGCCGATCTTATCGTTGCGGATATCCCCGACTACCGGTTCCTTGCCTATCACTTCGGCACGAACCACGTGCGGACGACAATCAAGAACGGCACGATACTGGAATTCTGACCCGGAGATCCCATGGCACGTATCGTCGAATGCGTTCCCAATTTCAGCGAAGGGCGGAGCATACGCGTCATCAATGCAATCGCGGGAGCGATAAGCGCGGTTCCCGGCGTGAAGTTCATAAGCGCGGAGCCGGACAAGGACTATAACCGCACCGTCGTGACGTTCGTCGGCGAACCCGAGGCGGTCCTGGAAGGGGCGTTTCAGGGGACGAAGCAGGCGGTCGAGCTCATCGACATGTCGCAGCACCATGGAGAGCATCCCCGTATCGGCGCCGCGGACGTCGTCCCGTTCGTTCCTGTTTCGGGTGTGACGATGGAGGACTGCGTCGGCCTCTCGAAGGAATTCGGTGCGCGTGTCGGCGGGGAGCTGGGGATTCCTGTCTACCTGTACGAGGAGGCTGCGACCCGGCCGGAGCGAAAGAACCTCTCTGTCATACGGAAAGGGGAATACGAGGGGCTCGCCGAAAAGCTGAAGGACCCCGCGTGGGCGCCCGACTTCGGGCCTGCGGTCTTCAACGCCGCCTCGGGCGCGGTCGTCACCGGGGCACGGATGTTCCTCATCGCGTACAACGTGAATCTGGACACAAACGACGTGAAGGTCGCGAGCGAAATCGCCCTCCGGATACGCGAGAGCGGCCGGATCAAGAAGGACGGGAAGGGGAATCCGGTACTGGACGCCGGCGGCAAGAAGATCACGGTCTCCGGATCGCTCCGGGCGGTGAAGGCGATGGGGGTCCTCCTGGAGGCGCACAACATCGCCCAGGTCTCCATAAATCTCGTGAACTACCACGTCACGTCTCCCCACATGGCGTTTGAAGAGGTGAAAAAGGAGGCCGCGACGTTTGGCGTGCACGTTACAGGGAGCGAAATCGTCGGCCTGACGCCGAAAGACGCACTCCTTATGGCGGGGAAATTCTACGCCCCGGAGGCCTCCGGGGAAGAAGCGATTCTTGCGGCGGCGGTCGCCTCGCTGGGCCTGAGCCAGCTCGAGCCGTTTGACATGCAGAAAAAGGTCATCGAAGCACAACTCTAACAGATTCCGGACCTCCATATGGCTGCGAAAAAGACACTTGCCGCATTTCTTGATGAACTCGCTTCCTCCTCCCCGGCTCCGGGCGGGGGGAGCGTGGCCGCGCTCGCGGGAGCGCTCGGCGCCGCGCTGACGTCGATGGTGTGCAATCTGACGATCGGCAAGAAGAAATATGCCGCCGCGGAGGAGGAGATGAAAAAAATCCTCATGCAGTCCGAAGAGATGCGGGAGCTCTTTACGGTGCTTATCGACAAGGACACGGAGGCCTTTAATAAGGTGATGGAGGCGTTCTCCCTTCCGAAGGAGACGGAGCCGCAGAAGGCGCTTCGCTCTGCGGCGATCCGCGAAGCCACGAAGGAGGCGACGAACGTTCCGCTGGAGGTCATGAAGCACTGCATCGACGCGCTCGCGCTCGCGCAGCAGGTCGCCGACTCCGGCAATGTGAATTCCGTGAGCGACGCCGGCGTAAGCGCGTACATGCTCCATGCCGCCGTCGAAGCCGCCGCGCTCAACGTGCGGATCAATCTGAACAATCTGGGTGATTCGGAATTCGTCGGATGGAAAACGGACGAAATGGAATCGCTCAGAAACACGAGCCGCATGATGCTTGAGGAGATTCAGGGGATCGTCGCCGAGAAGCTGAAGAACGACTGAACAAGGCGGGAGAGTCCCTCTTTATCCCGGGGAGATATTCGAGCGCCGGAGGGTTGACTGACAGGGGAGGTGGCAACTCTCCCCGGAACGATGTATTTTGGTTGCCGGACCCGATTCGACAGCCCGGCATGCCCAAAACTCCCCTTGGTTCGATACTTGCCCTTGCCCTCCTGCTCCGCATTGCCGCGGTCCCTGCCGTGCACGTCGTCCAGTACACATCGGACGAACGGGAGTACCTGCACATGGCCCGGCAGCTTCTTGACCGCGGGATGTTTGAGGACTCAAACGGAGACCGTGCGATCCGGGCCCCTCTCTTCCCCCTGTTTCTCGCAGGCCTCATCGCGGTCTTTGGGGAGAGGCTCTTCGTCCTTCATCTGGCGGGGTGTCTCCTCGGGACTGTGGGAGTATGGCTTGTGTACATTCTGGCGATGCGTCTCTGGGCGGATTACCGGGGAGCCCTCTGTGCCGCTGCGATCGCAGCGCTCTATCCCGGCCTGATTGTATACAGCGCACTCCTTCAAACCGAAACCCTCTACGGCGTTCTGTTCCTTCTGGTGTTTCTCTGTTTCTATTCGCTCTCAGCATCTCCGCGGCTTTCGATTGCCGTTCTTTGTGGTGTCCTATGCGGCCTTGCCGCACTGACGAGAGCAGTCTTCGCCGGCTTCATACCAGTTCTCCTTCTGATCATGATGTGGCAGCAGAAGGACCGGCTGCGACGGATCCTCCCCGCGGCGGCACTCATCCTTCTTTCGGCGGGGCTTACTATTGCTCCGTGGTCTCTCCGGAACGCAGCCCTCTTTGGACACGTTGTCCCGATCGCTTCGGGAGGAGGGAATTCGTTGCTGACCGGAAATAACCCGTATGCCGTGGGAACATACCGGGTCCGTGAGGGTTTCGATGAGTGGTTCCGCGAGCAGGCGGCTGCGAGGGGGGTCACTGATCCCTCGGTCCTGGACGAAACTCAGCGGAGCGATCTCAGCGCGAGGATAGCCGTGGGGTATGTGACATCCCACCCCGTCGATGCGTTTCTCCTCTCATGCAAGAAGTCGTATATTTTCTGGGTGTATCCGATACTCCACACTGATTCGTGGCCGGCGGCCCAGGCAATTGCCGTCGGCGCGGATGGCCTCCTGCTGATCCTCTGCGTCGTCGGTGTCACGGGGATGTGGTTTCTCCGGGGCCGCCTCCTTCCGGTGTATGCCGCGATTGGATTCTTCTGGCTCGTCCAGGCGGTGCTTCACGCCGAGTCCCGGTTCCGCCTTCCGCTGATTCCACTTTTCGCCGTTATGGGGGGGTGGGGGGCGGTAATCCTCTGGCGCACGGAAAGAGTGAAACGTCTCCTCGCACACCGTGGGAGCCGTACAGCGCTGGCAGTGTCTCTGGCGGGAGTTCTGGCCCTTTATGCGGTGACCGGTGTTCTTTATCTTACTGGAATAGTCCGGTAACAGTCACACAGAGGTGCGCGGATGAGCACAAACGACCCAAAGGAAATAAAAGTCAAAATCACCCCCCGCGGCGAGGATTTTCCGCGCTGGTACACGGACGTGATCGCCGCGGCCGAGATGGCCGATTATTCCCCCGTCAAGGGGTGCATGGTGATCCGTCCCTGGGGCTACGCGATCTGGGAGCTCATACAGAAGACGCTGGACGGGATGCTGAAGAAATCGGGGCACGAGAACGCGTATTTCCCTCTCCTGATCCCCGAGGGATTCCTTCGCCGGGAGGCGGAGCACGTCGAAGGGTTCTCTCCCGAGCTCGCGGTCGTGACGCATGCGGGGGGGAAGGAGCTCGAGGAGAAGCTTGTCGTCCGCCCCACGTCCGAGACGATTATCTACGACAGCTTCGCGAAGTGGATACACTCCTGGCGCGATCTTCCGCTTCTCATCAACCAGTGGGCGAACATCGTACGTTGGGAGATGAGGACGAGGCTGTTTCTCCGGACCACCGAATTCCTCTGGCAGGAGGGGCACACAGCGCACGCGACGCATGAGGAAGCGGAGACCGAGGTGAAGGCGATCCTCGAGATCTACCGCGCGCTCGTGGAGGAGACGATGGCGGTCCCGGTCCTTCCGGGGGTGAAATCGGACGGCGAAAAGTTCGCGGGCGCGCTCAGGACGTATACGATCGAGGCGATGATGCAGGACGGGAAGGCGCTCCAGTGCGGGACCTCGCACGACCTTGGACAGAACTTCTCCCGCGCATTCGGCGTGAAGTTCCTTGATCAGGAGGGGAAGGAGCAGCTCGTCTGGCAGACGAGCTGGGGGGTCAGCACGCGTCTGATCGGCGCGCTCATCATGGTACACGGGGACGACCGCGGGATCGTCCTTCCCCCGCCTGTTGCGCCTCTTCAGGCGGTCATCGTGCCGATATGGAGGAACGACGCACAGAGAGGCGAGCTCACCGCCGCCGCACACCGTCTCGCAAAGGGGCTGGAAGAGGAGGGAATCCGGTGCCGCGTCGACGACAGGGATGTGCGCCCGGCGTGGAAGTACTACGAGTGGGAACGGAAAGGAGTCCCCGTCAGGGTGGAGATCGGGCCGCGCGACGCGGAACAGAACCAGGTGGTTGTCGTCCGGCGCGACACGAATGAAAAGAGCGCGTTCCCCCAGGCGGAACTTCCGGCACTCCTGAAGAAGACGCTCGGGGAGATCCAGACAGCCCTTTTCCGGCGCGCCGCGGATTTCAGGGAGGAGAACACGTTCGACGCGAAGACGTGGGAAGAGTTTACCGGCATTATCGGAGGGAAGGGGGGGTTCGTGAGAGCGTCCTGGTGCGGTGCCGCAGCATGCGAGGCGAGGATCAAGTCGGAGACAAAGGCGACGATACGCTGCATCCCCTCGGATGCGACGCAAACCCCGGGGGCGTGCATATCATGCGGCGCCCCGTCAACGCTTCGCCCGGTGTTCGCGCTTTCCTACTGAGGGCGTTCAGCCGGGAGGCTTCCTCCGCTCCTGGAGGAGCATCGCGCACGCCACGAGCGCCGCGGTCTCGGTCCTGAGCCTCCGGGCGCCGAGCGAGACCGGCTGAAATCCAGCCCCCTGGGCCCGGGCGATCTCCTCATCGCTGAATCCTCCCTCCGGTCCTATGCAGACGACCGCCGGCGCATCTCCTGCGGGGTCTGCAGACGAGAGCGGCATTTCCGCTTTCTCATGGGGGATGATTTTCAGATCCCCTGCGCCGGCCGACGTGAGAAACTCTCCGAGCGGCATGGGTTCGCGGACCTCGGGGAGAATGCACCTGCCCGACTGCTTCATCGCCGCCACGCAGAGCTTCCGCCAGCGTTCCGTCTTCGCGTGGTGCGGTATCGTCCTCTCCGTGAGAAGCGGGACGATCGCCGCCGCCCCGAGTTCCGTCGCCTTCTCGACAAGGTAGTCAAACCTGGAGGGGTTCTTCAGTATCCCCGCCCCAAGCGTGAGCTGCCGGGAGGGTTCGTGCACCCGCTCGGCGCGCGCCGTGATCGTGCACGTCGCCTCGTGCCGCGTGATCGTCCTGATGAGCGCGTCGTACGCGTTTCCCTTCCCGTCGACAACCCGGACCTGGTCCCCCTCCCGCATCCGCATCACGTGCGTCATGTGCGAGAATTCTTCGCCCCTCACCGTCAGCGTGGGCGGCGTGACCGATTCCGGCGGGACGTAGAAGTACTCCATCGTCAGATGTTCCCGCGTATGTCGATGATGAACTGTCCGTGCCCGAGCTCGTTCCATGCGTACTCGGTCCTGAGCACGACGCTGTACGGCAGGAGGAAGTGTATCCCCGCTCCGTAGCCGGTGGCGAACGACTCCGGCGTCAGCTTGTCTCCCCGGAACCACGTAGTGCCGGTATCCGTGAACAGCGCAAGGCTGATGCCGAACCTCCAGACGGAAAATTCGTTCGGCACGGTTACCGCGGAAAAGGAGATCGTCCTTGCGTCAAGGAGTGAATATCGGAGTTCGACTGTTCCCCCTGCAATATCTTCCCCCTCGACGACCGTCCTGTAATATCCCCGTATCCTCTCGCTGGTGCCGAAATACGTGTGTGCGTACGTCGGGACGAGCCCGCCGGAAACGAGGGACCCGAAAAGTCTTGTGGCAAGCGAGAAGCCCGCGCCGAACGGGACGTACTCCCGCGCATCCGCGCCGAACCTGGCGTAGTTCAGCTTCGACTCGCCGAAACCGTTCTTGTTCGCGTAAAGCGATATCATCGTACCGTTTGTCGCGTACTCCCGCAGGTTCCGGGAATCGTACATGTAGCTTGCGGTGGCGTACAGGTAGGCGTCGTGCCCGTCCGGCGAGGCGGTTCGGCCGGGGAGGTACGAGGTCACCGAGACGTCATGGAAACCTATGTTGATCCCCGCGGTCGCGAACAGCGTGAACCTCTTCCCGATCGTTCCGTTGAAGTCGGTGTGCTTCTCGTAAAAATTTCCCGTCAGGTCCTCCTGGATGACGCTCCTGTTCGTCACGCGCGAGTAGCTCGTGGAGAGCCCGAAGTACAGATTGTTCTCCCTGTCGAGCTGGGGGTCCGAAAAGGAGAATGCGATCGAGGGGTCGTACCCGAATATGACGGAGCCGTAGAGTTTCTGATTCCGTCCCCGGAAATTGTAGTGGAGGAGGCCCGCGCCGAAATAGATCTTGTGCGGATCGCCGTCACGGAAGCCGAAGAGAGGGAAGGGGACGAAGTACCATCGTTCGCGCACGTCCACGTACACGAACCGCTTCCCGCCGACCGAATCATACATGACATCGACGCTCGTGAAGAGCCCGAGGCTGTAGATCCGCCCCCTGTCGTACTCCATGGCGTCGTAGGAGACGGGGCTCCCCTGTTGTATCGTCATCTCGTCCAGTATGACGTAGGCCTCGGTCTTCTCGTTCCCGCCGACGATGATCGTGTCGGCGGTCCCGAGTATCGTCGCCGTGGTGCGCGTGGAGTCCTGCGCGTATGCGGCGGAGCAGAGGAATGCGGCGGCCAGGAATAGGCCGCGGATCGGGGGAGGGAACCGGAAGGAGATCATCATCCGGCGAGCCGCCGGTGTTCGACCATGATGCACCGGTCGAGGACCACGTCAAGGCCCCCGCGGGAGGCGAGCTCCGCTGCCTCCTCGTCCACCGTGTCGAACTGCAGCCAGAGGCTCCGGGCGCCTGAACGGAGTGCGGACTCGGCAATGGCGGGGACGAATTCCGGCCGGCGGAACACATCGACGATGTCGACAGGGCGGCCGATGCTCTCGATGTCGGGGAACGACTTCGTGCCGAGGACTTCGCTGAGCGTGGGATTCACCGGTATGATCTCGTACCCCTGCTCCTGCAGGTACAGGGCCACCCGGTGGCTGTCGCGGCCGGGGGAGCCGGAGAGCCCGACGACGGCGATCGTGCGGGAACGCCTGAGGAGCGAAG
>Ga0182019_10002062_pt1 | contig 10267 bp, 7 predicted proteins | sample 812E2MmetaG_FD_120483 | JGI IMG/M metagenome (GOLD analysis project Ga0182019, IMG submission 120483) | Permafrost microbial communities from Stordalen Mire, Sweden - 812E2M metaG | ecosystem: Environmental > Terrestrial > Soil > Wetlands > Permafrost | place: Sweden: Stordalen | collected... | reverse complement strand
TGCCACCCGACCTGGTCCCCAATTCGTGCTGGTTCGTCCACCGGACGAGCGGCTTAATCCACCTCAGAATCGTGCGTGTCCTTGGGACAAGTCCACAGTCTCCACACCATTACTACGGTGATGACGAGATGAGAAGATAGATAGACAATCCACCTAGAGTAGGATCGTTATCCGACACCCCATTTTCTCAACTACCGTCCGCCATGCCCGACTCAGGGGAGAGAACCCGACGTGAAGCTCTCGGTCATGCAAGAGAACCTGGCTCGTGGTCTCCAGGTTGTCAGTCGAGCCGTGTCAGCCAGGAGCACACTGCCCGTCCTGAACAACGTCCTTCTCCGGACTGAGGACGGCGGTCTCAAGCTGACCGCCACCAATCTGGAAATCGGCATGACCTATTGGGTGCCGGGGAAGATCGATACGGACGGTGCCATGACCGTCCCCGCCAGGCTCCTGGCCGACATCGTGGCCGGGCTTCCGGCGAACGAGCGGGTCGACCTCGAGCTCCAGGCCAAAGAGACACTCCACATCAAGGCCGGCCGGTTCGAAACCCACATCAAAGGCATCGACGCCGAAGAGTTCCCGGCCATCCCGACCGGTGGTGAACGGCCGACGACGCGTATTCCGCAGAATGTCCTGCGCGAAGCCCTCGGTGACGTTACATTCGCCGCCGCATCGGACGAAGCAAGGCCGATCCTGACTGGTGTGCTGGCCAAGTTCGAGGGCGACACCTTGACCCTTGCCGCTGCCGACAACTACCGGATTGCCGTCAAGACGTTGACTGTGCTCGACCCGGTCGAAGAGACAAGTGTCGTCATCCCGGCGCGGTCTCTCCAGGAGCTGGGGCGGATACTCTCGGACACGTCCGACCCGGTCGACGTCATCCTGTCGCACAGCCGAAACCAGATCCTCTTCCATATCGAAGGCATCGACCTGATTAGCCGGCTCATCGACGGCCAATTCCCCAACTACCAGCAAGTCCTGCCGAAGGGCTTCACGACCAAGGCCACCGTAGACCGAGAGCAACTCCTCAAGGCAGTCCGGCTGGCCAGCCTGATCGCCAGTTCGTCGGCCAACATCGTCAAGCTCCAGGTTGGCAAAGACGCTGAGATCGGCTTGACCGTGAGCGCCGCCGCGGACATCGGAGACAACAAGAGCGAGGTCGAGGCGACCGTCGAGGGAGACGGCACCACGATCGCGTTCAACGCCCGCTACCTGATCGACGTCCTCACGAACGTGGACGTAGACCAGTTCACGCTAGAACTGAACGGACCGCTTTCGCCCGGGGTGCTGAAGCCCGTCAGTGACCGCCACTACGTGCACGTGGTCATGCCGGTCAAGACGACCTCGTAGGTCGCACGACCCAGTAGGAGTCGCAGATCTCCGACGCTCGGCCGGGCGGGACTCACTCGAGACCGCCGACGCTCCTCCGCTCCCTGGCCATCCGGAATCTCCGGGGCTATGCCGAATTGGACATTCGATTCGGGTCGGGGCCGCAGCTGATTTGGGGACCAAATGCCGCCGGCAAGACCACGCTGCTCGAGGCGGTCGTCCTGCTCGGGCTCGGCAAGTCGCATCGGACCACGACCGACTCCGAGCTGATCCGGTGGGGCGCCGACTACCTCCGCATCGAGGGCGTGGTCGGGCACCTGGCCGACGCCATCGAGAACTCGCCCGCGGCGGTGTCGGACGTGACCCTCGAGGTGGCGTTTCAGGCCGGCGGTCGCAAGAGGATCCAGGTCAACGGCGTGCCCAGACGTCCGACGGTCCTGGCCGAACACCTACGGACCGTCGTGTTCGTGCCCGAGGAGATGCTTCTCGTCATCGGCCCGCCGGCGTTGCGCCGAGCCGCCCTGGACACCCTGACCGCTCCACATGACCGGAGCTACGCCTCCAACCTTGCGACTTACGGCAGGGCGCTTCAGCAGCGGAACAGTCTGCTGAGGGCAATTCGCGAGGGAGGAGCCGAGCGCGATCAGCTCAGGTTGTGGGACGAACCCTTCCTCGCCGCCGGAGCCGCGATCGTGGCCGCGAGACTTCGTTTATTGGACTTGCTGGCAGAGTCGCTTGCCGCCGCGCACCGCGAGATAGCCCCGGCCGAGGAGCGTTTGACGATCGGCTATGCCTCGAACGCGGCGCCGCTCCCCGACGAAGGGCCGCGCGATGCGCTGGCACGGCGGCTCCACGAAACCTCCGACAAGGAGATTTGGAACGGCTCGACGCTCATCGGGCCGCATCGCGACGACATCGTCTTCAGTAGCGGCGGCCGCGACCTGTCCACTTTCGCATCGCGCGGCCAGCAGCGGACCGCCATCCTGGCCCTCAAGCTCGCCGAGTTGGACCTCCTGACCGAACTCGACGGCAAACCCCCGCTGCTCCTGCTCGACGACGTCTTCAGCGAGCTGGATCCGGCCCGGCGCGGCCACCTGGTCCGGCGTATCGCGGAGCTGCCGCAGGCTCTGGTCACGACCACGGACCTGGACGACATAGACGCCGATCTCCGTCGCCAGGCTCGGCCGTGGCGTGTGCTCCTGCACGATGATCCCGAAGGCAAAGGCACCGTCTCCAGGATCGTGGAGGGCGGGAAGTGAGCGGCCAAAGCCGGCCGCCCGGCAGAGGGCGCCCTCGCCTCCCTCGCCTTGCCGATACCGAGGCCACCGAATCCCAGCCCCAGGGCTCGCCCACCGCAAAGTCGCGAGGCATGGAGCGGCTGGCTGATCTTCTGCCTCAGACGGTCCGCCAGTTCGGCCTCGAGGACCAATTCGAGCAGGCCGCCGCCGCCGCCGCGTGGCTACGGGTCATCGAAAAGCGAGTCCCGGAGGCAGCCGGGTCATGCCGTCTCAGCAGCCTCGGCCACGGCATTGCCACGATAGAAACGGACTCGGCAATCGTGGCTCAGGAGATCCGCCTGCGGACTCCGGAACTCCTGGCCGCCCTCCGCGCCTCAATTCCGACCCCCATCCGTCAGATCCGGGTGACGATCCGACACGTATAATCGCCACCTGCCAACGCCGGTTCGGCCGCCTGGGATGCGGCCGGGTCCCACAAGCGAACCTATCCCGCCGCTAGCAGCCACAAATGGCCGTCCGTCTCCACATGAATCTCGGCGTCATCGCCGAGTCACAACGCCTACCCGACTCCGCCGACACGGTGGTCGTGGTCGAGCCAAACATCGGCTCCACGTCGCGCACCAAGGGCAACCTGTATCTGCTCGTCACAGCGGCAGGTGGGCGGAAGCAGCGCGAGGCCACCAAACTCGTCGCGGAGCGAATTCGGGACGACTACTACTACGACCTTTCGGCCGGTATTTCCGTCTGCCTGCGAAAGGCCGTGCTGGCCGCCAACAGAGTGCTGCTCCACTCGCCCGATCGGCCGGTGAGCGCACTCGGCGAAGCGTCTGCTTTGGGCCTGGCATTGGCCGTGATCCGAGGCAATGAGCTCTACGTCGCCACGCTCGGCCCGGCCGAGGCCTACCTGGTCCGGCAAGCCCGACTGCTGACGTTGCCCGATGCCAACCCCGAGAGCGGGTTGCCCGCAGCGGACATGGATGGTCCCGAGGTCTGGCACGGCGAGATTGCCGCAGGTGACTGCCTGATCCTGATATCACCCAATGTGACCCGACGCATCGGCCTCGGCCCGATCCAGGACGCGGTCATGCAACTCCATCCGCAGGCTGCCGCGGAGGAGATCCACCGCCAGTTCGGTTCCGGCAGTCTCGGCAGCACGGGCGGCGACGGCGTCCTCTTCATCGAGGCTTCCGAAGTCGCGTCCACCCACAAAGTCGCTCCCCTGAAGCCCGTCTGGCCGGGCGACTCGATGGCCGGCGCTCCGGAGCGCTCGCCGATCCCGCTGGCGGACGCCGTGAGCGGCCGCGTGACCACTGCTCAGACGACGGCGCGCCACGCTCAAGTCGCCGCCGACAGCTGGCTTCGCCGTGGCGTCTACAGCGTCTTCGATCGTATGCCGCAGCGGGAGATGTCTCGCGGCCGAGTCACGCCCATGATCGTGCGCCGCGAGCGCCAGCAACGTGCCGCCGTCGCGGTCATCGGCCTGCTGGTCATCATCACCCTCGTGGGAACGAGCATCGCGTTGTTCGGCGGCGCCAATCAGCGCGACAACATCGACGTCCAGCAAAAGGCCCAGCAGGCGTTCGCCCAGGCTCAGTCCGACATCGCCGCCGTATACGGCGTAAACCCCGACCTGCTGTCCAGCGATCCAAAGAAGGCGGCCGACTACCTCAAGCACGCCTACGCGCAGATCAAGGTGGCCGAGGACAACGGCTACGCGCCTACGCTGTTGAGCGACGCCACCGCGAAGGTGACGGCCGGTCTCAACCGCTTCTACAACATCACCACGATCCAACCGCAGGTAGTTGCCACGATTGGAACCGACGACCTGACCGCGGCCGTCCTGGGACCATCCACAGACGGCGGGGCCTATGTCCTCGACCGGACGGTCGGCACGGTCTATCGGATCAACCTCGACACGGGCGCGAGACTTCCGGTCGTCGAGGTCGGTCACGCACCGATTACGGGCGGATCGATCATCGGCAACCCTCGCCTGCTCGCGACCGGCGGAGTCGACGTGCTGGTCCTCGACGACTTCAACTCGCTGTGGCGTTGGCGGCCGGCCGACAAGACGGGCCACGGCTCTCTCGTCAAGGTCAACATCCCCGACAACGCATCCTGGGGAAATGGGCCGCTGGCGATCGGCACCTTCGTCGTGAACCCGCAACTCCAGCAGTACAACCTCTACATCGTGGTACCGAGCGCAAACCAGATCCTCAAGTACCCGCCGGCCCTGGACGGCAGCAGCTACCCGAAGGAAGCCCGAGCCAACTACCTCAGCGTTGGGCAGGACCTTCACAAGGTCGATGACATGTATGTCGACGGCAAGATCTACCTGGTCGACAGCGGCAAGATCACCCAGTACGAGCTCGGCCAGGCCGGCCGCGGGTGGTCGGTGGACGCGCCTCCGGACGTCGAACTCAGACCGAACGCGCCCGTGTACACACGCCTCACGGCCGACAACCCAGCCATCGACCAGGGGACTTTCTACGCCTACGACGGCCCCAACCGCCGTGTCGTCGCCTTCAAGAAGAGCGACGGCAGCATCGTTGGCCAGTACATCGTTCCAACCACGACGAATTGGTTCTCCGCACTGACCGGGATGTTCGTGGTGCCGGGCGTCGGCACCGCGTCGCCGACCCTCTACTGGACCGAAGGCAGCAATCTCATGCGTGCCTACCTGGGCACGGGCGCGGCACCCAAGGCATCGTCCCCGCCCAGCGACAACCCCGGCGCGTCGACGGCAGGACCCAACCAGTCCACCGTGCCTTCGTCCGGCCCGAGCGCCGCCTCCCCGTAGCGCCATGGGCGATCAGGCCCTTGGATCGGCTGCCTCGCACTGTCTGGAGTGGGATAATCCCGCCATGCCAGAGTCGCTCGCTGAAGTGGTAGTCGAGAGCGTCCGCGTGCACATGCTCTCGAGCCAGCACGTCGTCCTGCTCAAGCAGACGGACAGGGATCGCTACCTGCCGATCTGGATCGGGCCGTGGGAGGCGAATGCCATCGCCGCACGCCTGCAGGGCGTGGCACCCGAGCGGCCTCTGACCCACGACCTCTTTGCCACGACTCTGGTCACACTGGGCGTTGAGTTGCGTCGAGTCATCGTCTCCAGCCTGAGCGACGAAACGTTCCACGCCACTCTGGAACTCGAGAGGGACGGCAAGACGTACGCCATCGATGCCCGGCCTTCGGACGCCGTGGCGCTGGCCGTACGGACCGGGGTGAAGATCTTCGCCTCAGTCGAAGTCCTGGATCGAGCCGGAGTCGAGCCCGAGCCGAATGCCGTCGACGAGCGCCTGGAGGTCTTCCGCGAGTTCGTCAACTCGCTGGGCGTTGACCTGGACGAGGAGCATCGGCAAGGCCCAGGGGCAGACCAACCGCCCCGCCAGTAGACGCGCGGCGGTCGGCCGGCACATTGCGTCGTTGGCGGCTGCGTTCCTCGCTCCTGCACCTTCAGGTGCACTCGCTGCGGTACTCTCCGCCGCCTAGCACTGCGCTCGGCGGGCCGCCGCGCTGAAGTTGAGTGACAGCTCGGGTCGGCCGGCACATTGCGTCGTTGGCGGCTGCGTTCCTCGCTCCCGCACGGGCGGGTGTGATCGCTCCGGTGCTCGTTTAGAGGATCGGTTCGCCCTTTCGCATGCCTCGCCCGAACCACAACCGGAAGCGGAGGGACCAGAAGTCGCGGACCGCCCGGAAGACGACCGAAGGCTTGGCGCCGGTCGGTGAGCCGGCCGTTCGCGGATAGTGCGGAATTCCGACCTCGGCCAGCCGGCGGCCCTCGAAGCGAAGCTTGATCAGGAGCTCGGCGGTGAAGAAGGCGCCCCCGGACGAGACGCGGATCGGGGTCAAAGAGTCGCGTTTGAAGAGCTTGCAGGCGCAGTCGATGTCGCATACCCGGACGCCGAAGAAGATGCGATTCGAGAAGCGATACACGCGGGCGTACCAACGCCGAATCGGTGGATCGGCACGCTTGAGGCGGAAGCCGACGACGACATCGGGCGCGTCCGGCCAGGCCATTCGCTCGGTTAGCCGGCCAACGTCGGCTACCTTGAACTGGCGATCGCCATCGATGAACGCAATCAGTTCGAATCGGGCAGCGTGGAAACCGGAGCGGAGGGCGGCTCCGTAACCCAGGTTCGTCGGGTGATGGACGACTCGGAAGACGTCGGGATGCTTCAGCGCCAACTCATCGGCGATGGCGGCGGTTCGGTCGCGCGAGCCGTCGTCGACGGCGATGATCTCGAACTTGTCGGCCAGGGCGGGCAGCGCTTCGAGCGCCTCTTCGACCAGCGCCTCGAGGTTGGCCTCTTCGTTATGGGCCGGAAAGAAGAGCGACAATTCGGCGACGCGGGCGGCGGTCGATGGCGTAGCCGCCGTCGACGAAGCCTCGCCGCCCTTGACCGGATCCGAGGCTGCCCTCACTAGTTTCCCTTTCGACCGATTACGTGACTGATTGTCGACCCGTCCTTCAGGGCGAACGGCTGGATGTCGAATTCGGTGTTCAACGCTTCCATGCCGTCGACGCCGCCGTTCAGTCTGATCGTGAAGACGGGCCTATTACCGAGGAACTTGTTGAAGACATCCTGAACCTCGCCCAAATTGTCGTCGAGGCGGGTCCGATCGTCGACGATATAGATGTCCGGCCTCATGGCCAGGACTTTCTGTCCGTACCAGAGCGTAGTGGAGGTGCTCCACCAGCTCACGATGACCGAGTCCTTGGGCAAGCCGCCCTGATCGGCAGGCGCCAACACGGCACTGAGCCAGGCCGCGTCGCCGGTCTTGTCGGCCTCGCTGACGCCCGCCGGGTTCAGCCCGCTCTCGAGCTTTTGGCGTTGCGGCACGAGTCCGATGACCGGAAACACCAGAGCCGCGGCGACCACGAACTCGCCGGCCAGGACCAGCCAGGGGGTCCAGCCGGTGTCTCGGCGTCGAACGCGGGATGCCGTGGCTTCGGCTGTGGCTTCGGCTGTGGCTTCGGCTGTGGCTTCGGCTGTGGCTTCGGCCGGCATCAGTCGCCGCCCGACCTCGTTCACCGCCCAGGCGGCGATCGTGACCACGTCCGCCGCGCCCAGAGCCGCCCACGTCAGGACCACGAGCAGCGGCACCAGGTAGTAACGCTCGATGTCGGCGTTGGCGTAGGAAGCGGCGAAGACGCACGAGACGACGAGGGAGATGCCGCTCAGCAGGATGTAGCGCGGCCTCCGGATCAGGCTCGTGGCGACGCCGATCGCGGCGAGAATGGCGAGCGGCCCCACCCAGCCCGTCATGAGGTCCATGACGTTGCCCATCTTCGTGCCCAGGTCACCCAGCGGGTCGGACAGGCTGCCCCTGAACTGCTCCGCCAGAACCACATATTGGAAGCCACTCAGCGTGTCCGGGTGGCCGTAGACGAGCGGCGCGTGCATGGCGGCCCGGATCGGGAGTTCGAGGAATAGGACCACGATCGTGATGCCCAGGGCGCCCGCGCAGGCGGCAATGGTTCGTGGGCGGAAGATGATCCGAGGATCGACCGCGAGCACGTAGAGCGCGATCGCCGGCGGCAGCAACAGGGCCAGCGAGTGATTGGCTACGGCCACGCCGAAGATCACCGACGCGGCCACCAGCCAGCGGTCGGCCCGTTTCACCTTTTCGGGGTCAGGGCTCCGGCGTCGGCTCTCCCAGACCACCAGCACCGCGAAGAGAATCGCCACCAGGGCCACGTGGAACATGTGAGGATCGGCGTGGGTCGACAGCCGCCAGAAGAGTTGGGTGGAGGCGAGGACGAGGCCGATGGCCAGTGCCAGCAACCGCCGGCCCGTCAGGACCTGGACCAGGGCAACGGTCCCGGCAACGGCCGCGGCAGCCAGGAGCGCCTGCAGCAGGTTCATCCGGAAGGCCGGATCGCCAAAGGGCTGGAGGATTATCGAGGCCAACCAGCCCAGGACCACATAGGCCGGGTAGCCGGTCGGGTGAGCCGTACCGAGGACGGGACCAACGGTCTGGAACTCGGCCGTGTCCCAGTTCGAGACACCCGGCGCCAGGGTCGGAACCACGAACAGGAGCGTCAGTGCCGCGGCGGCGAGTGGCGCCGCCGCGGCGCCCAGGCGGTCCGCATTCGCGAGACGCCGCAAACGCTGCAGGCCGGGCCCCCGGGCGGGCTCGAGGACCTCTACGGAATCACCAGCCAAGGATCACACCCCACATTACGCCCCAGAAATTTACGACGATCGACAGCCCGACCAGAACCGCCAAAAGCGGCCACCAGCGACCCAGCCGGCTCGCACCGAGGGCGACGAGGATCAGCGCGAACGGGACGAAGTCGTTGCTGAAACGGTAGCCGAATTGGACCCATCCCTGGCTGAAATGCATCAAGTTGATGGTGGCGATGGCCAGGACCGCGATGGTCGCACCGGCAGTCGCGCGATCGATCTTGAGGTTTCGCAATGGCCGGAAGGCCAGCAGCCCCACCAGGAAGGCCGGGCTGGACAGGATGATGCTCGTGCCCGTCGCCTCCGGGATCGCGAGCGGGCAACTCCTGTCGAACAAACCGCGGGCGGAGGTAGCCACGCACAGCGCATCGCCCGAGTTGCCCGGGAAGACGCTGGCGAAGTGGGGCAGGATCCTCGGTGTGCCGAACAACATGATCCCGATGTTCTGGGGGATGTAGCGGATGTCGGTGATCGACCAGGCCCCGTTGTAGTTGAACATGGTGTAGCCGAGTTCCTGGTGGTACAGGTAGTCGTAGGCCGGATTGAAGAGATGACCGCTCGAGGCGTAGGTGATGACCAGCAGAGTGAACAGCGGAACGGCCGCTCCCGCGCCGGCCAGCATCGTCCGTCGCAGCCACGTGCCGCCGCCGCCCACGAGCATGAGGAACGGGAAGCCGAAGAGGATTGTGAGGCGGGCAGTGACCGCGAGTCCGAACATGATCCCGGCCGCAACCTGGATCGACTCGGGCGCCGAAAAGGCCAGCCGCAGCGAGTCGATGGCCCGGTCGAGGCGCCCGCTCCCGCGGCGACTGAACCACCACAGGGCCGCGATCGCGACGGCGAGGCCGACGTCGGCGAAGGCGATGAGAATCTGCGATTGAGCACCCGCGAGGATCGCGGCCGGCACACCGCCCACGATCGCCGCGGCCAGGACCAAGGGAGCCAGGACGCCGGGCCGGCCCGCGACAGTGACGGCCAGTAACGCCGCCAGCAAAGACAACAGAACCCCGACCCCGGCCAGGGCGGCGGCGGACGTACCCGCGCCGGCTAGGACGAAGAGCAGTTCTCCGATTACGCCGAGGGCGACCACGACGGCGATGGACGACCAACCGCCCGGCCAGCTGAACCTGCGGACGGCAACGGCGGTTTCGCGCAGCGGCCGTGGCTCCGCCGCGCTCCGGTCGACGGAGAGGGCCAGGCCCACAGAAAACAAGAGACAACCCACGGCCACGACATGGGCCCAGAACCAGGTCGTGCCGATGACGGACGTGTACCAGAGGACCGTACCCAGGCCGAGGAAGAGTGCGGACAGGCGCCGGATCCGCTGGCCTACCGGCAGGAATCCGAGCATCCAGTAGGCGATCCCGACGTCAACGGCGCCGAAGATCGCGGCCAGCAGCTGCTCGTTTGTGGCGAGGTGCCAGATGGCCACGAACGGCAGAAGGACGGCGGCCGGCAGTGGCGGGAAGGGGATGATGCCCCGCTCGGTCGGCTGGCCGTTCGAGTCGAGGATGG
>Ga0182019_10002061_pt1 | contig 10270 bp, 8 predicted proteins | sample 812E2MmetaG_FD_120483 | JGI IMG/M metagenome (GOLD analysis project Ga0182019, IMG submission 120483) | Permafrost microbial communities from Stordalen Mire, Sweden - 812E2M metaG | ecosystem: Environmental > Terrestrial > Soil > Wetlands > Permafrost | place: Sweden: Stordalen | collected... | reverse complement strand
TAGGATCTGGTGTATTTATTTATGGCCTCATCATACTTACTTATTATCTTTTCGAAAGCCTGAGCAATCTATCTGAAAAAAAAGCTAAAGAAGCACAGCTCGAGAGCCTTGTAAAGGAGACTGAACTCAAAATGCTGCGGTCGCAAATAAATCCGCACTTTCTCTTCAACAGTCTTAACTCTATAAGTTCTCTCACAATTACCGACCCTGAAAAAGCAAGAGATATGGTTGTTAAGCTCTCCGAGTTTATGAGATACGCTCTTTCAAGAAAGGATGAACAACCAGTCTCCCTTCTGAACGAACTTGAAAACCTTCGATTATACCTTGATATTGAAAAAGTTAGATTCGGTGATAAGCTTACAACCGAAGAGATTATTGACTCAAATTGCCTTGATTTAAAAATCCCGGTAATGCTTCTTCAGCCAATATATGAGAATGCGGTAAAGCATGGTGTCTATGAAAGCACAGAAAGCGTTCAGATTAAAACCGTGGCAAGACTTATTGACGGTTACTTTGAAATTATAATCAGCAATAATTATGATCCGGCCCCATCATTAAAAAAAGGAACCGGCACCGGTCTCTTGAATGTTTCCAGAAGGCTGGAACTGTTCTACGGTAACAAGGCATCGTTGAAAACTTTGAAAGAAAATGGCATTTACACGGTTAACATTTATATCCCAAAAGATTATTTGTAAATGTAATTTGAAAATTAATTTATAATTTTAAAAGGTAAAACTGAAGATAATTTTAGCAGTTCAGGTATACTTGAAATCTATGGAAAATATCAGAATTGTAATTATTGATGATGAAACTCCCGCCCGGGAAATCATAAAATTTTATTTGAAAGAGGTAGATGCTGTTGAAGTGGTTGCTGAATGTGCTGATGGTTTTTCAGGGTTAAAAACAATTTCAGCTGTAAAGCCTGATCTGGTCTTCCTTGATATCCAGATGCCCAGACTTACAGGGATTGAAATGCTTGAAGTCCTTACTGAAAAACCCGAAATAATCTTCACTACAGCCTATGACCAGTTTGCTATCAGGGCTTTTGAGCTCAATGCTGTAGATTATCTTATGAAACCTTTTCAAAAAAGACGGTTCCTTGAAGCAGTTAAGAAAGCGATAGATAAGATAAAGGCAGGAGCAGGAAACAAAGAACCTGCAAGCCAGCTTCTGGCAAAAAAACCCGAGTCATCTACCCCCCTGAACAGGTTTGTTGTACGCAAAGGAAATGCTATAAACCTGATACCCGTTGAACAAATCAGATACGTGGAAGCACAGGATGACTATGTTATGATTTATCATTCGGCAGGAAAAGCTCTTAAGCAGCAAACAATGAAGTCTTGTGAAGATAACCTTTCAAAAATCGATTTTGTAAGGATCCACAGATCATATATTGTCAGGATACAGGAGATTAAAAGGATAGAACCTTACGGTAAGGATAATCATGTTGCAATTCTCGAGTCGGGCGACAAGCTTCCTGTAAGCAGAGCCGGGTATAAACATCTGAAAGAGGAGCTGAATTTCTAAAGGCCTTACCTCTTCAATCGGTCTTCTTTTTCTCTTCTATTGAATAGTTCTGAAAACGGCCTGTATCTTCTGAACCTGAAAAGAGGTACCGGGTCATAACCATGAGTCCCTCCCGGTCGGCATCTTAGAATCCGTCCTGTTCCTAATAGCAATCCGACAAATGGCCCATGGATCTTCAGTGCATCAAGCATATACTGTGAACAGGTTGGAACATGACGGCAAGAGGGCCGTAAAAAGGGTGAGATTGAGTACCTGTAGAATAATACTGGAAGAGATAAAAGAAATGATAATAATCGTTTAATCAACTTAATCATAAAACAAAGATAATAACAGTTGTCTCCGGTGCAAGGAGCTGAGGGCCTGGAAAAGGGAAGAAATCTTAACGGGTCTCCTTGCGAACTTAGTTCTTAAAACTATGCGATCTTTGCAGTTTATGGATTTCTGTTTTTCTTTTTCTGCCAAAATGTCGAAATATTAATGACAGAATGAGTTTGGCAATAATTTTGCAGCTATAGATAAATTTTAAATTTAGGAGGAAATTAAAGTCATGAATATCTGGATAATTTTTATTGGTTTTATGATCCTGAGCTGGATTGTAAGTATGACACTTAAATCAAAATTTAATAAATACTCGAAAATACCTCTCGATAATGGAATGTCGGGCAGAGAGGTAGCGGAAAAAATGCTGCATGACAATGGTATTACCGGGGTATCTGTTGTCAGTGTGGAGGGTCAGTTGACTGATCATTATAATCCAACAGATAAAACAATAAATCTCAGTCAGGAGGTATATAATGGGCGCAGTATATCCTCTGCAGCGGTAGCGGCGCATGAGTGCGGGCATGCTGTTCAGCATGCAAAAGCGTATGCATGGCTTGGTTTCAGATCAAGCCTGGTTCCGGCAGTCAGCTTTGCATCCCGATGGGTACAGTGGATATTGCTTGCAGGGATACTTATGGTTCGAACATTCCCGGCGCTGTTGCTTGCCGGAATAATCCTGTTCGCTCTGACAACCATTTTTAGTTTTATTACACTTCCTGTTGAAATAGATGCAAGCCGGAGGGCTCTTGCCTGGTTGTCAAATGCCGGAATAACTTCTTATCAGAATCAGGCAAAAGCTCAGGATGCTCTCAAATGGGCTGCATATACTTATGTTATTGCCGCCCTCGGGTCGCTGGCAACATTGCTGTACTATATAATGATTTTTACCGGGTCAAGGAGATAATTAATGGTTGGTATTTTCAGGGACGTTTAATGCAACGTCCCTGAAATGCAATTTTACCTTCCTTCCATATCCAGCCAGTGTGTCTTTTTTTCAATTGTTCTGAGGATAAGCCATATTACTCCGGCACATACGAACAAATAGATCCACAAACCGGTCAGATATATCCTTTCAGAAAGAAAGTAGTTTCTGAACAGATCAAGAATTGTGAAAATCACAAAAATATTTACAAAACTGTTATATTCTCTTTTAAGAACTATCTTGAAAGAAAACGGAAGCCGTGATGGGATGAATTTAAATGAAAATGGGACAATAGAATGCACTGATTCTGACCACTTGTCATAAATATCACCAAATTTCCTTCGCAGGTACTCTTCCTCGGCAAACATAATGCGTTCATAATAAAGCCAGTATATAAGTACAAATATTATTATTGCTTCTATTGACCTCAGGAATAAAACCGGACCAAGCCACATGAAGAAATTTCCGAGGTAAAGCGGATGCCTCAAAAGCGAATATATCCCCGTCATATTCAGTTCATCAGCAACCTGGCCGTTTACTGTATTTCTCCCGGAGGTATTCTTAGGAGCAAAACCCACGGTCAAAATTCTGATTATCTCACCAAATATACTCACTCCCAGGAAGATAAGCTCATCTCTCATGTCATAAAGGATTGCCTGCCTGTTGCCAAGATACATCATTCCAATACCTGCTAAAATAATAAAAACAGGAAGCCAGCTTCTTCTTTTAAATAACCAGTTCCCGCTATTTTCAAATTCATGTATCAGAGCCATCTTTTGGTTTTTAGTGATGAAGCAAAAGTATAAAAAATATAGGAACTGACTTAAAGTTTGAACCGCCAGTAATCTTTTCACAGACTATCAGAATTCCTTAAAAACAAATATTTGGAGATTCCTAAATGATTATTCTGGAAAGATTTTTTATCTTTATCAGTTGTACATAAACCAATTTTACAATGGCAAGTCTCAAGCTTCTACTGGGAATGATCCCATCTACATCTAAAATCGAGCAGGCTGAAAAATCTTTAATCGCTGAATTTGATAAACTCAATGCTTTTTCAAAATCGGAGGTCCTTGCCAGATATAATGAGCTTAACGGACTGGTTACATCTTCCGATTTTGCACAGAAATGCAAAGAGATAAAATCACTTCGCTACAGTGATTCTGAAGAATATTCAAAGGAGAAGGAGTTTATTTCCCTCCAAAAAGCAAAGGACATAGTGCAATATTTTAAAACCATTTCAGGGAATTCATTGAAAAGGTTTAAAGACATGGAGGGGTCCAGTAAAATAAGTGACTTTGAAACTCTTGAAAAATTCATTGAGTCGCCGTCATTCAGGGAAAAGCAAAGGATGAAACCTATTACCTTCAGGGACAGTGATGAATACAGGATGTTTGATGAATATAAAGCTCTTAAAAAAGATCCTGAAATTAAAGTATTTTTGAAACCCCCTAAGAAAAAAAGAAGTTTCTTTAAATCACGCAAAAATATCCCGGAAACAAAAGTTGAAATAATTAAAACCAGGTCAATATTGAGATTTGAAGAGCTCAATGCATTTATTAAATCTCCTGCATTTCTGGCAAAGAAAAATATGAGGCCAATAACTTTCAAAGATTCTGAAGAGTATAAAAAGCTTATTGAATACAAAAGGTTAAAAGGAACACTTGAAATAAAAGAATTTTATAAGTTTAAGAATTCCAAGGAGTATGCAAATTTTCTGAATACAGATGGTTCAGCCCGACTTTCAAGATATCATGAACTCCAGAATTATGTTGCTACAAAAGAATTCAAAGAAAGGAAAGTATATCTTCTCGATAAAAAGAGATTTGAGAAAACAGAAATGTTTAAGGAGGAACAGGAATACAAAAAGCTTAAGAAGAATGAGGATATTATCTGGTATTTCAAAATAAGGGACTCCGACAAGTTTGATATTCTGAAACAAAGGGAATTGACATTCAGCGATGAGTTTGACGGTGAAAAACTTGATACAAAAAAATGGCTGACCAATTATTACTGGGGAGAGAAATTACTTAAAGACAGGTACTCTGTAGAGTCAGATCTTCAGGCTTTTACTGAAAAAGAGAACTTTGAAGTCCGTAATAGCATTCTCAGGATCAATACAAAACCCCAGAAGATTCAGGGAAAAGTCTGGTCTGCATCAAAAGGTTTTACGTCCAAAGAGTTTAACTATACATCCGGACTCATAAATTCCGGCAATAGTTTCAGACAGAAGTATGGTCTCTTCACAGCCAAAATCAAACTCGGCAATCCGGCAACCAAAAGCGCTTTCTGGATGCTTGCGGATAAAATCACACCCCATCTGGATATATGCAGGACAGGGGGGGGCAAAATATGGTTTGACTATTTCTCTTCGCAGGGAAATACTTCTAAAACTTCAGTCGGATCGAAATATTCCGGTAATTACTTTATATATTCTCTGGAGTGGACCCCGGATAAATTGATTTGGAGAATAAACGGCGCCGAAGTATTTACCCAGACTTCTGACATTCCAAAGGAACCAATGTATGTTCTTTTTGCAGGCGGTCTGGATAAACCGATTAATGGACTTTCATCCATGGAAATAGACTGGGTAAGAGTTTATAAGGCAAAATAACAACAACCAGATAATATAAATTACAGTGTAGAGACGCCCAAATTGGGCGTCTCTATTTATTAACAATTGGGCGTCTCTATTTATTAATAATTTGGGACATCCCTCCTATTCAATAATATAATCCTGCCGGCAATATTATACCTGATTAATTTCATTTGGTAATCGATATTAAATAAGCAACCAGCCTTCTTATTATCAGAATCAATAATACTATGGTAATTGTAATCATATCTAATCTGATTATATTGTTTTAAGTATTTGTATTATTGATGATTAAGCCTTTGTAATTAACTTATCAGCAACAATCTGCTTATTTATATTTATTTTAAAGAAACAGAGAAACATTAAATTTGTTTAACAGGCAATCCCCATATACGGGAAAACTGATATGAAATAACATGAAATAAGTAGATACGCCCAAACTGGACGACTCTGCATTATTTTTAAAATGGCTGTAACTTTTCATGGTTTCATTCGTCCTTGCTTTGTATTTGATCTTATGACCGTAAAAGAATATAACAGATCTGTTGAAGAATTTGCCGATTCTGTTTACCGTTTCATCAGGGTAAATCTTAAGGATGATGAAAGGGCGCGCGATATTGTGCAGGATAGTTATGAGAGACTCTGGAAAAACGTTTCAGAGATTAAATATACAGTTGCCAGATCATGGCTGTTTTCAACAGCATATCATTTAATGATTGACATTATCAGGAAGGAGAAGAGGATTACGGATCTTGAACTGATGCCTGATAATGCAATGATCGATGAATCGCAGTACAGTGATCTGAATGAAATTCTGCATAAAGCTTTGGAAAAACTTCCCGAACAACAAAAAATCTCAATACTGCTAAGAGATTATGAAGGATACAGTTATAAAGAAATCGGAGATATTACCGGTTTGAATGAGGCCCAGGTGAAAATCAATATCTACAGAGGGCGTGTTGCTCTTAAAAATTATATAGGAAAAATTGAAACGGTTCTGTAGCCATGCAAATCGACAGATCAAATTATGAAATATGGTTCACAGACTGGCTCGATGGAAAACTAAATGAGATCCAGGTCGGACAGATATGTCATTTTCTTAGCAGTAACCCTGATTTAAAGGAAGAATTTGATGAACTTGCTTCCTTCAGGTTAAATCCTTCCAAAAAGTCCTTTCCCGACAAAAACCAGCTGAAAAGAACAACGGCAGATCTTTCAGAATCTCAGTTTGAATTTTTATCTGTTGCCTGCCTTGAGAATGATCTCTCTGCTGATCAGCAAAATGAGTTTATGGAGAGCATCCAGCATAATCAGGCGAAAAAACAGTCTTTCGAACTTATTCAGAAAATGAAACTTTCTCCCTCAGATCTTAAATTTAAATATAAGACCCGTTTGATGAGAGAAAGAATCCGGTGGAATGTTATCAGCCTTTCATTAATCGGATTATCAGCTGCTGCTGTAATCATTTTTGCGGTAATCCCCTTTTTCTCAAAACCCGCGGCTCTGCCACATAAAACTGAAAAGATAGCCCTGAATAACCCTCCATTCATTATTCTGAACAAACCATCTGCTAAAATAATTACCGGTAAAACAAGACCTGAAAATAATATAGTCCCTTCCAATAGACTTACTAATATTGAGGCAGATGCATCAGGTACTAAAAGATTGCGAACGAAAGAACCCGATAAAAATCAAACTTTACATGATGACTCGCTGCTGACGTCGGCTTACTCTCTGCCAGCAATTATAAATATGGCACCTTCATTAATAGTGACTGCTTTAAATATTGAACCTGTTTCAAATAACCTGGTTGCTTGCAAATCCATTATTCATTATCCTGAATATGACGATGAAAGACCCAGGCTTGGAAGATTCCTTGCAAAAACATTTCGCGCAAAAATAATGAAAGAGAAAGCAGCGACAGATGATCCGGTGGAAGTTTACGAAATAGCTGAAGCTAGCGTTAACAGTCTGAATAAACTACTTGGCTGGCAAATGACCCTTGATGAAAGAAAAGATCAGAACGGAGAGATTAAATCTGTCTATTTCAGTTCAAAGATTTTGAAATTTAATGCTCCGGTTAAAAAATATGAACTGCTGCCGTAACTTTTCGTACTGCTTCTCCGTCCAATTTCTGAAACACAATTCAATTTTAAACTTTACAACCATGAAAAAAATTTGGATATCGATATTGCTCACCACGATAATTATTTGTGGATTCAGCCTGAAAGTATCAGCTGACAGCAGGAACGGAGAAAAACAGGAAAACGGAGCTTCTAAAAAAGAAACCCTTAAAGTCTCAGTCAGCAAAGATGGGTTAAGTTCTGAGGAGAGTGATTCATCGCTTAACATGAAGACCGGAAACAGGGGGCTTGATATATTGGAATCATTAGAAGGACCCTGTATAGATATTAAAAAGTGTACTGCCAAAGACGATTGGGACAATGAAGATGATGAAAGGGAACATGAAAGAAGAAGATCCAGATTCAGAGGGCATTGGACCGGAGTTGAACTGGGTCTTAATAACTATTTATCTTCAGGTAGTAGCTTTTCAATGCCTTCAGATATAGACTACATGACTCTTAATTCAAGCAAATCAACCTGTTTTAATATCAACTTTACGCAGTTAAGTCTCGGTTTTGGCAGGCATATCGGATTTGTAACCGGTCTTGGATTAAACTGGAATAATTACAGGTTTGATGGTAACAACAATATACAAAAAGGGCCAAATGGCATTATTGAGGAACTTGATCCTGGTTTAAACCTTGAAAAATCAAAGCTCGCATCTTTGTTTCTGACTCTTCCATTCATGCTTGAAATACAGATACCTGTCGAACATAACCGCTTATACATTTCAGCAGGTCCAATCGGAGCAGTGAAACTGGCATCACATACCAAAATGGTTTTTGAGGACGGGCATACAGTCAGATCTTATGGAGATTTCAGTCTGAATATGCTGCGATACGGAGCAACTGCCAGGGTAGGTTATGGAAACTTCCAGCTTTTCGGAACTTACTATTCGACTCCCCTCTTCCAGACCGGTAAAGGACCGGATGGCAATGATCTTTTCCCTTTTGAAATCGGAGTTGCTCTTACCTTTAACAATTAATAATTACATCATTCCTGAAAATTGCCGGAGATGCCCGGCTTGGGCGTCTCTATGTGTTATAACATTGTTATCCCGACAGTTTTTTATTTTGCTTCTTATATACCGCTGGCGTATATTTGCAATGTTCAGATGATTATTTATATTAAATATGGCCGTTGGTATATTTTCCCCCAGGGAACTAAGAAGATACAGTAAACAGATAATGATCCCTGAAATCGGGCTCGAAGGTCAGGAAAAGCTAAAGAAATCAAGTGTGCTGGTTATTGGTGCAGGTGGATTAGGATGCCCTGTTCTTCAATATCTTACTATGGCAGGAGTAGGGAAAATAGGGATTGCTGAATATAATAGAGTTGATGAAACTAATCTTCAGCGACAGCAGCTTTATGGTTCAACAGATTTAGGAAAATTAAAATCAATAATCGCAAAGAACCGGCTTGAAAACTTAAACTCCTTCGCAGAGATTGAAGTATATAATCTGAAATGCGATTCTTCAAATTCACTCCGGATTTTAAAAAATTACGATATTATTGTCGATGCAACTGACAACATCGATTCCAGGTTTATCATCAACGATGCCTGTGTCATACTGGGTAAGCCAATGGTGCATGGAGCCATCTACAAATTTGAAGGAGTGATTTCTGTTTTTAATTATAAAGAAGGACCAACCTACAGATGTTATTACCCCGATGCAAAAAACGTCGAACTGTTAAATCCTCAGCCTTCAGATGTAGGATTATTTGGCGTTCTCCCGGGAATAATCGGAACGTACCTGGCCAATGAAGTGATAAAGATAATTACAGAAACCGGTGAAATTCTCTCCGGCAAGGTCCTTTTAATTAATATCCTGACCAATACTTTTAATATATTTAATGTAATTAATGTTCCTGAAAATCATAATATAAAGGAGTTTGGAGTGAGCTAAAGTCCGGAGTACTTAGAGTTGAATAAAATGAACTAACTTTGCCCACCGGTAATTCTAACGGTTGACTGATATTTCTTTTATTTGATGAAACTATTCCTGAAAATAGGGAAACTTCTTGCAATACTGATCTTCACAGTTTCAATTATTCTCATTTCGGCCTCATTTTTACTTAAAGATAAGGTTGGATATCTAATTTTAAAATCAATCAATAAGAATCTTTCAACAAAACTGGATGTTGGCTCGTACAATCTATCCTTTTTACGTGAATTCCCCATGGCATCTCTTGAGCTGAAAGATGTGCTTGTTCATTCATCACCGGGATTTAATTCTGCTGAATTTCATGAAATAAACACTGATACGCTTCTGGCTGCCCGTTTTGTTTCAGTCGAGTTCAGATTAACTGATATCCTGAAAGGGAATTATACCATTGAAAGGATAGTGGCAAGAATAGGGAAAGCAAATTTTTTTACCGATACCACAGGCAAAGTAAATTACAATATCTCTTATAGAAGCAACACTGCAGGAGGCAATGAAACCCTGGTTGATCTACAAAGAATTAACCTTTCCGGTATAAAAACCTACTATAATAATCTTGAGGCCCATCTTATAATCAGTGGTGACATCAAATCGGGTAAACTAAAAAGCAGGATATCGGGAAACAATATTGATTTCACTTCAGGGGCAGAGATACAAATCAATTTTTTTCAGCTCTTTAATTTCATTACTAACAAGTCAATAGGAGTCAGGCTTGATTTAGCTCTTCTTAGTTCTAAAAGTGGCATTAAATTCAAAAAAGGGACATTGCATATCGACAATTATGATCTCGGTATTGAAGGATTTGTTTCAGCTGATAATATTCTCGATCTGAGTGTG
>Ga0182019_10002059_pt1 | contig 10271 bp, 8 predicted proteins | sample 812E2MmetaG_FD_120483 | JGI IMG/M metagenome (GOLD analysis project Ga0182019, IMG submission 120483) | Permafrost microbial communities from Stordalen Mire, Sweden - 812E2M metaG | ecosystem: Environmental > Terrestrial > Soil > Wetlands > Permafrost | place: Sweden: Stordalen | collected... | reverse complement strand
CTGTACCCGTGCGCCGCGATGCGTGTCGTATCGACGTAGCCGAGCGATTTGAGGATATCAATGCACTTGCGGGCTCGAAGGATGTTTGCCGTGCTCGCTCCGGGCTCTGTAGTGTCTCCGGGAGAGCCGATCGGAACACCTCCTGCATGCGTGTAGTTCGTGCCGATTCCCACGAGTCCCCAGCTGCGCATTTCTCTCGCAATGGGGGTAGTGAATATGGTGACATTCGAAAGGTGGCCGTGGCTCAGGACGACCGCGGGGTGCTTCGATGTTCCGGCCGGCTTGAACAAAACCCCGGCAAGATCATAAATGATCCCCTGGACGGTGTCGCGGTAGGTCCATGTCGCCCCGTTGGTCGAAGCGGGGTCGCCGGTGAGAACAAACCCGTGGAGTGTCTGGGATGACAGCGTGCCGGCACTGAGCAGGCAGGTCATCCACACGAGGATTTGTATTGGAAATCTCCATGCTGCAAATGTGCGCCCCCTCAATTCACTGGACACAGACATAGCCGAACCTCCGGTTCATTTCTGACAGCAGACAAAAAAGCCGGAATCTCCCCTAAAAAGAAACTCCGGCTTGCAAATGAAGGTTCCGGAAACATAGGCGACTCGACAACAAAAGTCAAGGCTCCAAACTGCCATAGTCTATACTGCCGGCATTCTTTCGATAATGCTGAACTACCGGTATTGTCGATTGGCTAATTATCTCAGGACGCCGACATTTTACAATTCCGTGACATTTCGCCCTGAAGAGTTTGCTATGATTACCCCAGACTTCTCACGGGAACCGCCATGCGAATGATTTCACTAGTGCTTGTTCTTTTGGCTTTCACGATTCCGCTGACGGGCTGCAGCGTGATTGGGCTCGCCATCGGCGCCGCATCTGATGCCCACGCCTCGAAAGAATTTACCCGCCTCACGCCGCTGGTTGATCTCTCTGAAGGATCTCCCCTCACGCTGATCACCGCACACGGTGACACGGTCAAAGGAGAACTGGTCGGCTTGAAAGAAATCCCGGAGTATGACAAGATTTATCGTGAGAGAGTCTCAGGCACTCCTCTGGGCGATGTCATTCCGGCACCTCAGGTTCACGTGACCGTCGTAGCTCACGAGAAAGCTCAACTCTTTGGGACCCATCAGCATAGATTCCAGGCAAAGGTTCTCGGATTCGATCCAGGCGTGGTCCGCTTGTTACCGGGCACATCCAGATACAGCCCCGTTTTCCCTCTTTCGGGAATGGATTCTCTTCTGAGCGATGGAGGACATTCAATTAGCTCCGAGACGCTGATCGAAATGATCAAAGAGAGCCGCGTTCCTTTCGTTTCGATACTGGGAATCCGGGATACCCTTGAGACCCACTGGATCCCGTCTGATGAAATAAGTCTCATCATCGACAAGTCTTCTCGCAATGGAGCTATCACGGGTTTTCTTGTGGGAGCCGCCATGGATGTGTGTGCTGTCCTTGCCGTCCGGAGTGCATTCCATAGTATGTGGGGAAACTGGACATGGTAGCAATGCCCTGAAGAACGTTCACGTGAAGAAAGGCGGATAGAATCCTCCGCCCTCCCGCCATCACACGTGTACACCTTCATTTAATGCGTCGCTGTTACACACGGACGTCACCGCAGTCCGGTCGGGTCACAGCTGGAACCTCCACCGTGTGGAAGTTTCTGGACGCTCATCGGCGACCCCTCTTCGAAGGCGTATGCGGTGTCACACCAGGTGCAACGGAGGTTGCAGTATGTCAGCCGGATGAACACGCAGGGTCTCCTCGCGTGTGTTGACTCACCCTGGATGCTGTGAAATACTTCGTTGACGACAAGCTCAGTCATGAAGCGGGGGAAAATAGCACGGAAAAAAAGCAGTGAAAAGGGGCAGGGAAATCAGCCACCCGGAAAACGGACCCGAATGCTCCTATTCAAAGACATTTTCCATCAGGACGAGCCGGGCGTCGAGTCGCTCCCGTGTAAATAGCCAGCGTGCCCCATCGGGGCTCAATGTCAACCACATTCCGTTGGGTTTCAACTGTTCGAGTCTTTGAGGAACGCGTTCACGCTTTCCCTCCGGCAATGACATTCGCCAGTACGCGTTGGTCGGCCACTCATAAACAACATATCGGAGGTTCGGCGTGAGATGCGGCCACATCGAGGAATCGGCGGGCAGCAGAAGCCTGGGCTTCTCTTCGGACATACTCACCGCTGCCTTGAGCCACCACCCTGCCCGGCCACTCCTGAAATCGTGCACCGCCAGGTACCGACCTCCGGGGAGGGGATACGACAGTGTCGAATCCTCGAAGTCCTGTTCAGGCACGCGACTGTTGACCGAGTAGAGGCTCGAGTGAACGAACGGAGCCCATGACTCCGTCACAAGATGATCTTTGTCTATCCACACCCCCACTAACCCCTTTCCGACTAGTCGTGGCTTGTTCGAAATGGTGGGATCGATCAGGTACACGCAGGAAGAATCCTCAGGATCCGCGAGCCGACGTGATCCATATGCAAGATACCTCCCATCCGGAGACCAGGTCGCAAAATAGTAAGAGACTTCCGCAGCGGCTATTTGCATCTGCGGTGAACCGTCGATACCGTACACCACGATCCTGCTCCCGGGCACCATGTAATCCTCCGACCCAACCGCCACAGAAATGCGCTTCCCCTCGGGTGAAAACTGCGGGGCTCCGAGCAGGCGTTCGTCAAACGTAATCTGCCGGGCTTCACTTCCGTCGGTGGAACATGCCCAGATGTGTGAAATACTCCTTTGTTCCAAGAACAACAACCTCCTGACATCTGCCGAGACGCGGACGCTGACGTCAGGGCCGCTCCCCCGCGTCACCTGAATCGCATCCCCCCCGGCGGCAGGAATCGCCCAGATATTGGAATTTCCCCCCTTGCTCGTTGCCATGAATATCTCGTCGTTAGATGACCAGGCGATCTCGCTAATCGGCTTCTTGTATGAAGTCAACTGGCGCTCTGCACCCGTTGCCAGGTCTCTGACAATCAACTCTTCGTACCCGGGAGACGATCGCAGCCATGCGATGGACTTTCCGTCAGGGGACCAGTCAAAACTCCAATTCCCTGCAGCGTAGCAGAGCGAGTCGATGAACTCCAGTCGATCATTGGTTCCATCCGGGGCGACTGTCCAGAACTCACGCCACCCCGACTGTGAGGGCACAAGGTCACGGTATGATCCAGTGCGGATGTAGCCAATGCGCCTGGCGTCGGGTCGCCAACGAGCGCCAATGCCGGGTTCCGCAATACGACGGCCCGATCCCCCCAGTGACGGAACGATATACAGTCCGTTGGTCTCACCCGCCGGAGTGCCGTCATAGAGGATCTCACTCCCATCCGGGGACACCTCCGCATAACTCATGTACTTGTAGGGTTCAGTTGTCAGCCGGCGGGGTTGCCCCTGCGCCACACTCATGAAGTACACTCCCCACACCCCGGACTCGTCAAGGGCGGAAAAGGCAATCCAGTTGCCATCACGCGAAATGCTCGGAGATTCAATCTGAGAGAGAGGTATCTCAAGCGTGCGAACGAGCGGGTTCCGATTCAGTCTCTGTCCTCCGCGCGACATGAAGAGGACCGCGCAGACGACCGCGAGCAGGAGTCCTGCGAAAAGGGCGGCGACTTTCACTGCGCGCCCACGCCGTTTCCTCCACGGCATGGGCGGGGGTGCACTGGGAGTCGAGAGACTCGTACCGCTCGGTCCGACAGGCTGTACTACCCTCGCCGTTTGCTTCTTCAGTCGTCTGAGATCAATTACCATGTCGTGCGCCGACTGGTACCGGTCTTCCGGGTCCTTGTCCAGCGCGCGGTTGATGACGTGCACGAGATCCGACGAGATCTCCGGCAGATAGCGCTGGAGCGGCTCCGGCTCGTCGTTCACAATTGAATACATCATCGCCGCATCATGTTCTCCTCGGAATGGCAGCCGGCCGGTCAACATCTCGTACAGTACGATCCCGAACGAGAATATGTCCGACCGGGCGTCCACATCTCCCCCCTGGATCTGCTCCGGGGCCATGTAGGCCAGCGTACCCAAGGTGCTCGAGGTCTTCGTGACCCTGAGCGATCCCTTCAGCTTGGCCAGCCCGAAGTCCATCACTTTAATCTGGTTCTTCGAGTTGACCATGATGTTTTCAGCTTTGATGTCCCGATGGACTATACCATGAGAGTGCGCCTCCTGGAGGGCCTCGCCGATCTGTATGGCATAGGCGATCGCATCCTGCATCTTCTTCACGGGAACCATCTCGCGGAGCATCTTCCCCTCCACGTACTCCATGACAATGAAGTTCTGGTCCGCATCCGCCCCGATGTCATAAATAGTGCATACGTTGGGATGGTTAAGTGCGGAAGCAGCCTGGGCCTCCTGGAGAAAACGGGCACGCTCGGGTTCGTGCGATTCCAGACCGTGAGGGAGGAACTTCAGGGCGACGGTGCGGTGAAGGCGGGTATCTTCGGCCTTGTAAACCACACCCATCCCGCCTTCGCCGAGCTTGTCGAGGATCTTGTAGTGAGAAACCGTTGATCCGATGAGATTCGGCATGACAATTCCTCTCCGGGAGGGAAATGAAAAAGGCGTCCATTACCCCCGCAAGAGGAGTTGTGGGCGCCTTTTCAAAGAGCTGATGGCGCCAAAGTAGGCGAGAAACGAACCAAAGTCAACTGTAGGATGTGGGCGTACGGCATCGATTTCAGCAGTGTGTCGCGACATCTTTCGTAATACCTGCAATTCACCGGCGTGATCTGCTCACAACACAAGGCAATCGGCATACGGTCGCGTTCGATGCGGTCAAGCAGAGGGTGATTCTCGAACGATTACATGAACCCGCTTCGAGAAACGACGTCGATGAGCTGCTGGAGGACATGAGGAGAGTGCTGGGGAGATCCGGGGAGAGGAAGCTTACGGCTGAGGAGATGCAGAAAATTGTGGAAGTGGTGCGGGTACTGGTGTCGTGAGGACCGTGAGGAATCCCACTCCCCACATCCGCAGGAGTTCACACCTACCTTCGGGTCAGAGGTCAGGTCGCCAGGTCAGTCATTTCCGGGACTTTTGCTTCACTTCGCACCCGCTCCATTGTCCCAGACCGAGAAGGGCAGGAACGGGTTAAGGACTGACAATGATTTCCTATTTTCCGATTGTGCCTTTAATAGTCGTATTCATACCGAAAGTCGACACATGCATAGTTACAGTTTGCTTGCTAAAGCGCAATTCAAAGATTTGTTTTGATGGATCGCCGATAATGTGATGTTCAATAATAAATGTATCATCATCTTTCCAGTGTCCCTTGCAGGCTATTTCCTCTCCATCGGGATTAACTCCCATTGAAAAATCCGTTTTGTTCATGATATAATTTCCCTTCAAACCAACTTGCATACTAACCGTTTTGTCACGCAGATCATATTTCCATGAGCATGCAGCGTTATTGACAAATGTGAGATTGGTGGATTTGAAACCTATTTGATTCTGTTCAAGAACATAATTGCTGCTTGAAATTGTCGCTGCCATTTCTGGCATCAACCTGTTAGGAAGTTCTTTGGGATTTTCCATTTCCAGAATAGTGCTGTCTAATTCCTGCAACGCTGAGGGATTTGCAGGCAGTGGGGAGTTACTTCCTATGGCTGAGTAGATATTCTCCTCTAGAAACGATCTAAAAAACTCGCCATAACGATTGATATCGTCAAATCCATTAGCAGTGATTACGACCACCAAATCCAAGTCGGGTCTAACAATGATGTACTGCCCACCTGCACCCCAAGCCATATAGCCCTTATCCTGTATCCACCACCAATAGCCATAGTCCAACCCCGCCGCATAGTGAACATCGGTAGGTATTTTCACTTTCCTGGATGTAGATTCTCTTACCCATTCCTCCGATACAATCTGCTGTTGGTTCCATTTACCTTTATTCAAGAATAAGTATCCGAATTTTGCCATATCGCGTGGGGTCAGAAAAATGTCAGATCCTCCCCAATAATATCCATCATCACCTCTTTTCCATCTGTAAGACTTAATACCTAATGGAGTAAAGAGAGTTGAATCTGCAAAATGCTTTGTGCTTTCTCCGCTTGCTTTTGTTAGTATTGCAGACATCATATGTACTAACGTTGTGTTATATTCAAATCTTTCGCCCGGTTTATCCCTCATTGGAATCCTATTCCAGTTTTCTAGATCATAAGGAGATGGTCCAGAATCTTCCATCCAATTGAAGCCAGCCTTCATTGTTAATAGATCGTACAAAGAAATGTCTCGTTTTAGTGGTTGACTAACATATTCTGGAAAGAATTCGGAAACTTTCTGATGCACATTATTCAGGACGTGTTTCTCGAGGGCAATTCCCACCAATGCTGATATTATGCTCTTCGAAACTGATTTTAAATTGTGGATCGTGTTCCTATGGTAAGGAGCCCAATAAGCCTCAGTAATTAAGTATCCGTGTCTTACCACTAGGATGCTATGAAAGTCTAATCTCGACGATTGAATGTTTTGGAACATTGCTAAGATTTGTCTTGAATCCACCCCTTGTTTTTCCGGTGTCGACATCCTCCATTTGTCATCTGGATAGTACGAATCCTTTGTCTCCCCGTATGACGAAATGGATAAACTAATTCCGAAATAAACGGTGAGAAATAATACTGATCGTATTATGAGTTGTTTCATAGAACTACTCCTTACACCCCGAGGGATCCTGCGCCTAAGTGGCCACTGCCAGCGGCAAGCACGCTCATCGACGAATTGCCACCGACCTCCGACTCTTGGTTTATGTGACCCAGTCCCTATCTCAAAACAGTGAGCTTTCGCGTCTCAACCGAGCCGCCCGCCTCCAGTCGATAGAAGTAGATTCCGCTGGCAACGTTCTCGGCATTGAATATCGCCTCATGGCGACCGGCCTGTTCAAAAGTGTTCACGAGTGTCCGCACGTGTCTTCCAAGGACATCAAACACTGTAAGACTGACGTGTGACGCGAACGGAAGTTCGTACCGAATTGTCGTGGTCGGGTTGAAGGGATTGGGATAATTCTGCAGAAGGGCAATTTCTTGAGGGATTCCCTCCCTTTGAGTTCCGCCATCAACCCCATTTGTCTCCTTCACAACAAGAGCACTGAACACCGAATCAGTATATGATTTGAGATTGTTCGCGGCATACACCATAATCCCCGCTTTGGGAGGAGAGGCGGGTTGCCAAGCCGCTACACTGGTGGCATACGCCAAGTCAAAATAATCATTGAGCACACCGACCATGGTCTTGGACGAACCTATGGAATCAGCCCATTGGCTGAACCGAGAGGTGTAATTCGATGAAAAGTAAGCCATATCCATTACAAAGTTGAAATATGCCGCAACGTCTCGCGACTTGCCTATTACAGAACCCGGAGCTCCCCCGGAATAGATGGCTGCCGTAAAGATCTGTGTGGCCCCATTCGATGACAGTGGGCCAAAGTATTTCCCGATTTCTTTTAGGAGTGCTACATAGGCAGCATTCCCTGTTGCCCCATGCTCGACGTCAAGGGAGATACCATCCAAATGCAGTGAGTCAATTGCACAGGCCTTTATGAATGCGGCAAATTGCTGATAGTCGTATTTTGTTCCATCATGCGTTGTGAACGGTGTTGACGTGCTCCACGTTGCCGCATCATCAACATTCATCAATACTTTAACACCTCTCGCTTGAAGTATCCTGACATCCCTGATAATCTCACCGTAGGAATGATAATTCACGTTTCTCATCGCGCCCGTAGAGTAGTGGGCTGAATCAGCTAATTCCCATAATGTTCCCTCGAACAACACAATGATATTTGCCCCGTCGGTGAACGTTGTCAGAGGAAAATGATCAGGTCCGCCGGAATCAAAAACATAGTAGGCCACCTTGTTATGCCCAGGAGCCGGAAGCCCCGCTTCTGACGCGTGCAAGGCTGGGTCTATGCTCGTGAGTAAGCACACCAGCCCTGCCATGATTTCCACCAATGTCATTCTCTTCATCATCATCCATTCAATTATAATGAGCGTTGCACCTCGCATCTCTGGTCCTCGCCAGAACTCTACCCGCGCACAAGATATGGAATCCGGACTTCCTTCGCCAGGTCGGAAGCTGTAGCTGCGCCGGGAGAACCCGCCATCAACGGCTGCGTGGACCAGCGGAAACCGATCCGACCCGCCAAGGCAAAGGGGCAGGTCGATACGCTTACTCGTCGCCGAGAGCACAACGCGACTCCAGTCAGGAAAACGTGGTCGCTAGGCGTTCTATTGTCGATATCACACTGTAAAAAGCTCTCCCCTTCGGCGCCAAGCTCGTCACGGACTCATCACGGCCCACTGGCATATCACAACGGAGCCCCCCTATATGAGAAAGGGAGGCTCCGACAATGAATGACGCGGAAAGTGAACGATTCCGAATCCGCGCCCGAATTATCCAATCGTCATTCGGTACCCAGCCCGGAAACCGATGTTCCCGTGTGATGCAATGTCGAAGTAACGAACCGAAACATCAATCGCTCCCTTTGGAACCACAGGGATCTCAGCTCCTATAGACGGGACAATCGTAATATCCGTTTTTGACGCTGACGAGGAAATTGAATATGTGCCAAAATAACCTTTGTAGGAACCGCTCACTGACGTCGATCCAAACATGAAACCGATCTCAAAGTGTCCGTACACACGGACCGGGGTCTGAGCCTGAGTCACGAAGAGGTGAGGATAATACTTGACGCCCACAAGAACCGGGACACCGCTGTATGAGGCGGAGAAACTGCTAATGGCCGCTGACGTATAGTAGGACTGCTTTCCACTCCAGGTGAGGTAACCAATCTTACCGGTCAACGTCGTATGCGTCGAGACAGCGTAATCGAATTGGCCGGTACCCCCGAATCCGGTGCTCCACTGGTCCCCGAATGAGGCCACGGGGAGCATGACATCGAAACCGGCCCCTACCGCCATGCTGTTTTCCTGAGCGGGAGCACTCGCGGAAGCGAGCAGGGCGATTGCCGTCACCATGGCACACAATGCGATCTTCTTCATCTCATTTGTCCTTTCATGTGAATGTGAGTTGTGCACTGAATTGGCCCTTTACGGGTACATGCGCGAACGAGCGACAGAAGCTGCAGCGCAAACCGTCCTGAAGCACCAGTTTCAGGGAGTCTCACCTGCGGTTTTTCACAGGATTTGCAAAGGGACACCGGTAAGGCCGATACCCGACGAACCGGTCGAGCTTTGTGTCCTGGGCTTCACTGCTTCGGCCTGATCATGGTCGGGGATCGCCTAACCCATATGCCAGTCTCTTAAGAGTTTGCGAGATTCGCACCTGAGAGCTTCGCCAATAGGGAAGTGAATCTCTTCATTTGAGCCACCCTCCTCGAGAGGAAAATGTAACCCGCGATGAGAAGAAGTCCTCCAATGAAGTTCGGCAGGCCAACAGAATACACTGCAGCGTCTGTAAGATGTTGAGCCAGAAACAGCGCGGTACCGACGATCATCAGTCCGCCGATGAGGAGCAGGAGATTGGCAGTAATTGCGAGTGTCGGAATACTTCGATCGCGGCTGCTGAGCAATTGTTGAAGGTAGGTTTCTTCTTGCGGAGTCAGATCTGGGGTCATGATGTCCTCGTAGATTGTCTGGATAGTGTCTACACCCGGTTCCTGTTGGTCACGTTAACGATTAACTTATGCCAGCAACGTTTCCAGCCAGAGTGACGACGGATTTCGTCGGTATTTTCAGCGCCTCCATTGCCACGATGAACGCACGAGAGCTCCGGCCGAAAACCCCGGCCTGGATGTGTGAGTGGCATGATGATTGCGTTATTTGTTGAACACACCCGACGTCTGACCAAAACAGGCACTACTGTGTTCAAGAAACGCGACGCCCAAGAATCGATTCTCAGTTGTTTGATTACCTCATCTTGTATCCTGCCGGAACCGCGAATTTCTCGGGGGGGACCTTCGCGTTTTCCTCGAATTTCACGGCTTTAGTCAGGCTCCGCATCGTCGAGCTGGAGATGTCTATCATCAGGCAAACGTGGTCCCATCCAGCGTACACGGTCTTATCCGTGGAAGATCCAACCATGTAGGATTCACAGTTCTTCCCGGCCACGGTGACGTTCGGCAGTTTCTTCGCCATTCCGCTTGTCCTGTCGTTTTCCGGGATTTCGTTCCACTCGAAACGATATTCCGTCCCGCGGGATTCTTTCCCACGCGTTTCCACGGTCTTCTGGTCGTGCAGGAGCAGATACTTCATCTGGCCGTCGCTGAACAATGAGGAGGCGAGCTTTTCTCCGTTG
>Ga0182019_10002058_pt1 | contig 10277 bp, 6 predicted proteins | sample 812E2MmetaG_FD_120483 | JGI IMG/M metagenome (GOLD analysis project Ga0182019, IMG submission 120483) | Permafrost microbial communities from Stordalen Mire, Sweden - 812E2M metaG | ecosystem: Environmental > Terrestrial > Soil > Wetlands > Permafrost | place: Sweden: Stordalen | collected... | reverse complement strand
GGGAGTAAAGCAAACAGTAATTGATAGAGTTTCAGCCAATATTCCCAAGACCAGGATGAAAGAAGTTTTTAGAATGTTAAGAGAACAAAGTTAGCCAAGTCTCATTATAATGAGCAAACAATTCCCGCTTTAATGTAACATTCTAACAATACTACCAAATACAGTCTTGAATAATTCAAACAACTGTCTACCTCTGTCAGCATCAAGCGACAAAGTAATTGAAATGCTGATAATGGTATTTAATGCTATTCCTTTCCAATCAAACTTATTAGATTTATCGACCGCTTTAGTTAAGTAATCTAATCTTTCAAACACAATAGCATGTTGTTCAGTATCCATTTCGAATTTTTTTTCCATTAACTGCTTAAAATCCCTAATAGCTAATCGAATACTATCTTTCTCAGCAGGTAAAAAGTATTCTAAACTTTCCTTATCTGTTTCATTAATAATGTTTTGACTATCTGTAATATTAGCCCATAAATCAGGTGTTGCTAAATCTTCATTGTATTTATCAATACCTTCTAACCACTGGGTACAATGTGCGACTAATTCCATAATATCGCAATATTCAAGTTCCTCAAAAGCATAGTTAGTATCATTTGGGAAGTAATATCCTATTAATCCCGGCACAAAATCTGTGTAAAAACCTCTAAAGGAATCAAAGTCTCTTGGGTCATTCCAAACTTCAAGATGAAAATTAGATGGTGTATGAACCAAAGTAAAAGTTTTACCATGTTCTGGTGAATCAGGTTCTGAAGCTACAAAATCTGACACAGAAAAGTGACTTTTCTTAATAACATCTAACAATTCATTTTTATACTTATTTAGCATATACACCGATTTTAAAGACTTCAAAATTAACTGAAATAATTCCCATATAGCAAGTAAAGCAACTTGTTAATTATAAGTAATGAAGGGAAACGCAAAAAGAACGAACCAATTAGAGCGCAAAAAGAACGAAGTGGTAGAAAAAGAACGGTGGATGTAAACATATACAAATTAATAAGTTACTAAATAAACCCCAAAAAGAACGAGGACATCTGAATCCAATGAAATGAAACAGAACGGTCGTTCAAACAAACCTTACCCCATCAGAAGCTTTAAACTTGCTAACGGCAAATTATATAACGAATTGTATTTGGATATTGCAGAAGCCAGAGACTACATAGAAGGTAAGAGAGCACAAGGCAATTTATTTGAGAAACCGGAAGAGGAAGAGTAATTCATTTACAAACGATACAACGTACAAATCCTAATCAAGTGACGTACGTTAATTCGTACGATAATACGTACGGAAGATGAAGATAAAGATATAAATGAATATGAAAATTTATGAATAGGAGAGTAGATGAAGTTCATAAGTAACTTGAATAAGATAGAATAGCTTGCTTTGTTTAGACATAGTACATAAATTTAACTCAATATTTTAGGAATTATTATACAATAAACAGTTCTAAATAACATCTTACTTATTTCGTTTCCGAATACAACCAAATTTTAGCATGCTGAAAATAAGTAACGGTGCTCACGCTATGGCGTGGGCTTCGTTTATTCAGCATAAGCCTTTGGTTGGGCTTGGAAGCGGTAGGCGAGGTTCCACGCTGTTTTATTTTAAAGGAGAATCTAAGTGAATAAGACGTTTAAGTATATAATCTATGGGGTACTTGTTTCCGTGGCTGTAGTTATCATAAATATTCATTTTCTTAGTATTTCTGGCGGAAATGGAGTTGGAGATTTTGTGGCTATACATATGGGAAGTGGAGAACGAGTCTATGGCAAAATATCTTCTATAGGAGTAATCACTGTGGATGTTGAAGAGTATTCTGCTGTATATCATCCTAATATCTTTATGGCAAGTTTAAGTAAATGGGAGTTAACAAAATTAAATAAAACTACTACTCTATCCCGATGGGATATTGAACAGGTTAAACATCTGAAGGCTCCTGTTGAATAGACGCAGTTGATTGGACTCGTTTTACGCAACAGAGAAGCCCGTACAAAGACCCAAAAAGAAATACGGATAAATGAATCAACAGGTGGAAATATATCATAGAGGACTCCTTAGTAGTGTATAGGAACAGACCTAAGTAATCTTGATTCTATACCTGCACAAACAAATTCGAACAGCCAGCTTTATATTTACCAACCAAAATATAAAACAATCCTTATCACTTTAATAGTGTATTCAAAATTCAATTGGAACGGCAATTGGAACGAAAGTAGCCCAATCGAAACGATGCCCATAAACATATACACATTAATAACTTACCCAATAGAACCCAAATGAAACGAGTACGCCAGAGTCAAATAAAATGAAATGGAACAGAGTTTAAAATAACACGTGCATTACAAAAGCTTAAGCCGGGCAAATGCATGAGCCTGGAATAAGCCGACTGAAGATGTAAAGGAAAATGAGGATATAAATGAATAAGATTTAACACGCTTTGCTTCCATTTAGCTTAATCTTTTGCTTGAGTAAAATCTTAGCAAGAGCTAAAAAAACAGTGAAGAAACGCCTGAAGATGAAGATTAAATGAAAGGAAGATTTAAGAATAGAAGGAAAGGATATTAATACATATGAGTCAAGTTAAGTCATGCAGATGATAAAGATATCATATACATATCATTCACATGTATATGACATATGGAAAATGAAAATGAAAATGAAGATAAAGATATAAATGTAAATTAATATTTAAGAATAGAAGAGACTGACAATGGCTTTCTTAAACGGCGGAAATAGGTTGAGCTGAAGCTGTTTAGTCAATATAAAATAATAAATCTTCTTTTTACTCGAAGGTTTGACGTATAATCGTTATTTTGAGTTATGAATAATTTCTTTATGCGAACAATAAGCAGGTAAAGAAAGTCATATTAAATACAGTATCTTATAAACACTCAACAGCTAAAGCCATAATTCTGGTTTGTGCAAAAGAGCTACCTTAAATCGGTAGATTAAAATCAATGGGTTAAAAGCATATGGAAGCCGGAAAAAGAACCATCAATGACATTTTTAATGGCAATAAGATTTTAGAAATCCCTTTTTTTCAAAGAGCTTATGTTTGGGATACACCACAATGGGAAAGATTCCTTGCTGATATGGAACATGTTTCTCACAGAAATAAACCATATTTCTTAGGTTCAGTAATTCTCAAACAACAGTTAACAAACTCCCAACAAAGCGTTGGTGATAAAAGGACTGTCATTGACGGACAGCAGCGACTAACAACTTTGAATATTTTTTTCAAAGTATTGAGTCTTAAAACCAACAATGCTTATTTAACTTCACTCTTCAGACTTCCAATGAAGAATAATGAAATAGCCTTGCTCCACAATCATAATGATGTTGCAGCCTTCAATAAGATATTAAACCTTGATAAAGAAGTTAAATTAACAGCCAATGACAATGTAACAAGGTCATATACTTACTTCTCCGAAAATATTGACATAAAAATATTAAACTTCCAGAACATACTAACAAATATCATGTTTGTAGGAATTGACCTTGGAATTGATGAAGATGAACAGCAAATTTTTGATACAATAAATTCCTTGGGTGTAAGATTAACTACAGCCGAATTACTTAAAAACTACTTTTTCGGTAGAGATGATATTCAGCTTTTCAAAGACTATTGGCTTGACGTGTTTGAGAAAGACAACGACACTAAGGATTATTGGGATTTAGAAATTTTTGCCGGAAGATTTAGAAGGTATTTCATAGACCTATTCTTTTATTCCTTCCTGCAAATCAAAATTCAGGATAGTGCCCTCAATGTTAGTACAGAAGACAAAGATGAATTCACAAAGGTAGAAGGGCTTTTTGACTCATACAAGAAGTTTATAAAGAATTATAATATTAATAAACTTGAACTTATTGCTGAAATAAAGGAGTATGCCAAGGTATACCAAGATAATTTTGATATTGATATTACTGATAGTGAACTATCGGAGAGTAATAGTATTGAAAGAATTAATGCGATAATCTTTGGATTGGAAAGCACGACTCTTATTCCTTACGTCTTATTTGTACTTAAAAATGTAGCAGACAAGCAAGAACAGGATAAAATCTTTGACTACCTGGAATCATATATGATGAGAAGAATGGTTTGTCATGAAAACACAAAAAATTATAATCAATTGTTTGGTGACAGACTAATTTCAAAAAATATCTTGACAAAAGATGATTTAAAAACATACATAGAGAAGAGTGTTGATAAAGTTAATTATATGCCATCAGACAGCGAATTGAAAGACGGTTTCCATAAATCCAAGCTTATCAATAAACAAGCGGCTGGTATTTTATATTTTATAGAAACTAAGATTAGAGATAAAGCAAAACATTCAACATCATTATTAGGACTTAAGCGTTATAGTTTGGAACATCTAATGCCGAAGAAATGGGAAAATAATTGGGGCAAGTTATCAAATGACCAAGACAAGATTAATAGAAATAGAAAGCTTCTTACCCTTGGCAACCTTACAATAATAACCGCTTCCTTAAACTCATCAATCCGGGATGGAAATTGGAAAGTTAAGGTTTTTGGAAAAGCCTCTAAAGAAGGATTAAATAAATATGCCACGGGATTAGACACTTTCAGTCAATACCTAACACTTCCAACTTGGGAAGAAAATAACATCACTGAAAGAGCTGATTTTCTTTATGACCATGCTGTTAAAATATGGTCAAACAATTAGAATACTATTTTTGCCTAATCGGATACATAATAGGAGTTCTATATTAGGCTGAATATTTTTATGTAAATATTTGGGAAGACTATGGTTGATAAAAAGAGCCTATCAGAAAGGGATATATGTACCAAATACATTACCCCAGCTATTGAGAAAGCAGGATGGAACAAGCTAACTCAGTTTTTAGAGGAGGTGTCTTTCACTGATGGTAGAATTTATGTTCGGGGAAGGTTGACCACCAGAGGACAAGCAAAACGTGCTGATTACATTCTGTACTTCAAACCCAACATTCCAATTGCAATTATAGAAGCGAAGGACAACAAGCATTCAGTAAAAGCAGGTATTCAGCAAGCTTTAGATTATGCAAGGATATTGGACATTCCTTCCGTATTCAGCAGTAATGGGGACGGGTTCTTATTTCATGACAGGACAGCAACAAACCATAACATTGAAACCGAAATATCTTTAGACAACTTCCCTTCCCCGGTACAGCTTTGGGAGAAGTATAAAAAATACAAGGGGATAGTTACAGACAAGTCTGAAAAAATCGTAACCCAGGATTATTTCTTTGACGGTACAGACCGGAAACCAAGATATTATCAACAGATAGCTGTTAATAGAGCAGTTGAAGCTGTAGCTAAAGGACAAAACCGGATTCTACTTGTAATGGCAACAGGAACCGGGAAAACATATGCAGCATTCCAGATATTATACAGACTATGGAAGGCGGGAGTAAAGAAAAGAATCCTATTCCTTGCTGACCGCAATGCTTTGATTGACCAAACACGGAGAGGAGACTTTAAACATTTCAAAGATAAAATGACCGTTGTTAAAAACAGAGAGGTTGATAAAAGTTATGAAGTATACCTCTCGTTATATCAAGGGCTGACAGGTTCAGAAGAGGACAAGAATATTTTCAGGCAGTTTACACCTGAGTTCTTTGATTTGATTGTAATAGATGAGTGTCACCGGGGAAGCGCAAAAGAGGACAGCGCATGGCGTGAGATATTGGAATATTTTAATAAGGCTACTCAAATAGGATTAACGGCAACTCCTAAAGAAACAAAGGAAGTAAGTAATAGCGAATATTTTGGAGACCCATTATACACCTATTCATTAAGACAAGGCATTGATGATGGATTCCTTGCCCCCTATAGAGTTATTAAAGTCGGGTTGAATGTTGACCTTGCAGGATGGAGACCAGAGAAGGGGAAGACTGATGTTGAAGGGTATTTAGTAAAAGACCGGGTTTACAACCAAAAGGACTATGACCGCAATTTAGTTATTGATGAGCGCACCAATATGGTAGCAAAAAAATTAACTGAATTTCTTACTGGCTATGACCGATTTGCAAAGACAATAGTTTTTTGTATGGACATTGACCATGCTGAGCGGATGCGTGTAGCTTTAGCAAACAACAATGCTGACTTGTTTGCGGAAAATTATAAATACATCATGCAGATTACCGGAGACAACGATGAAGGGAAAAGGGAGTTAGATAATTTTATCAACCCGGAAGAACGTTACCCTGTAATAGCAACAACTTCCGAACTCATGACAACAGGGATAGATGCTCAGACCTGTAAGGTAATTGTCCTGGATACTAATATAGCTTCAATGACTAAGTTTAAGCAGATAATCGGAAGAGGAACAAGGATAAACGAAGAGTACGGAAAGCAATACTTTACAATCATTGACTTCCGTAATGCAACCGATTTATTCGCAGACCCGCTATTCGATGGAGACCCAATAAGAATAAAACCTGTAACGGATTCAAGAGACCTAACCGGAATCATCGATGAAGAAGAGCAAGATGGAGAAAATATTAAGGATGTTGTTACCGGGGATGATATTGTATTTGAAACACCAGAAGTCAGAACTCCTGAAACTGGTCAAGGAGATAGTATAGGACATGAGCCAAGACAAAAGGTGTTTGTAAACGGAGTAGACGTTTCTGTACTGCTTCAAAGAGAGATTTATTTTGACCAGCAAGGCAAACTCATTACTATTAGCCTTAAAGACCATACAAAGGGAATTGTACAAGGGCATTATGCTTCACTTGATTCTTTCCTCAATACTTGGAACTCTGCTGATAAAAAAGATGCTATCATTAAGGAGCTTGAATTACAAGGTGTTCTAACTGAAGCATTAGAAAATGCAATCAACAAAGACCTTGACCTATTTGATTTGATATGTCATGTCGCTTATGACCAGCCACCTTTAACAAGAAAGGAGCGGGCAGAGAATGTTAGAAAAAGAAATTACTTCGCTAAGTATGGTGAGACTGCACGGAAGGTTATGGAAGCTCTCCTGGACAAGTACGCTGACGAAGGAATTGAGAATATTGAGAACATAGAAGTACTAAAGGTAAAGCCGCTGACTGAATTTGGTTCCCCTATTGAAATTATTAAGGACTTTGGTAGTAAGGAAAAATACACTCAGGCTGTTAGAGAATTAGAGCAAGAAATATATAGGGTAGCTTAATGGCAAACATTTCAGGAATCATGGATGGTATCCGCAGAATAATGTGGCAGGATACTGGACTAAACGGAGACGCACAGAGGTTAGAACAATTAGGATGGATGCTGTTCCTAAAGATTTTCAGTGATAAGGACAAAGAGTTAGAACTCTTAGATGAAAAATATAAGTCACCTATTCCCAAGAAGTACCATTGGGTTAAAGAAAAAGGTAATTGGGCTGGTGATGATGAAGGGATAACAGGAGATAAACTTCTGGAATTCGTTGACCGGAGACTATTCCCCGCTCTTAGAAATATTGATTTGAGTGTAGGAAATGGAAGAGCATATATTGTGCGTGAAGTATTTGAAGGGAACAATAATTACATGAAGAGCGGAATAAATATCCGCAAAGTGCTGAATAAACTTAACGAAATAGATTTTAATGTCGCAAAAGACCGTCATGCTTTTGGGGAGTTATATGAAAGCATACTTAAAGATTTACAGAGTGCTGGTAAGAGCGGAGAGTTTTACACTCCGAGGGCTGTAACTCAATTCATAACAGATATGGTAAATCCTAAACCCGGAGAAGTTATCTATGACCCCGCATGCGGTACAGGAGGATTTCTAACATGTGCGGTTGAGAAGCTTAAAGCCCAGGCAAAGAACATAGAAAAAAGGCAAGCCATTCTTAAGAACGTAAGAGGTTCGGAATATAAACCATTGCCCTATTTGTTAGCAACCACTAACCTTATTCTACATGACATTGAAGTACCTAATATAAAATTTGAAGATGCTCTCAGCCGTGAATATATAAGTTACCGAGAAAAAGACAGAGTAGATGTTATATTAGCAAATCCACCTTTTGGAGGTATTGTTGCAAACAGCTATGAAAACAATTTCCCCCAAACGTTTAGAACAAAGGAAAGCGCAGACCTGTTTTTAATTCTAATGATACACTTGCTGAAGCAAGGAGGAAGAGCAGGGATTGTATTACCGGATGGTTCCCTTACAGGAGATGGAATAAAGCAGAGAGTTCGGCAACGATTGTTAGAAGAATGTAATTTGCATACTATTATCCGTTTGCCTAATTCAGTATTTCAACCTTATGCCAATGTCTCTACAAACCTTTTATTTTTTGAGAAGGGAAAGCCTACAAAAAATATTTGGTATTATGAGCATCAATTACCAGAAGGACAGAAAGCTTATAATAAGACAAGACCAATAAAAATAGAGGAATTAAATCCCATTAAAGAATGGTGGAACAATCGAAAGGAGGGAGACCAATCCTGGAAGGTTAATGTCAAATCCATAATTGAACGTAATTATGATTTAGACATAAAGAATCCTACTAAACAAGAAAAGGTTATAGAATATAATAGCGTTGAGTTATTAAGTTTATTAGAGCAGAGCTTTGATAAAAGTAATAAAATATTAGCTGCCCTGAGGAAAGCCAAGGGATGAGACCAAAAATCAACATCATTCCTTTAACCTTTATTAAAAGTAAAGAAGAGGTTCTGAAGCTAATAAAGAACACTATAATTTTCGATTACCTATTTGAGGAGCAACAGGAAACTAATCTAAACTATTATCTTGATTCTACTCAATACGGTTATACGGCTTCGGCTGTTGAAATAGGTTCTCATAGACTTTTAAGAATTACTGATATTAATAATGGTAATGTAGATTGGAGCACCGTTCCCTTCTGTACTTGTGAGAACGACAAAAAATATCTATTGAATGAAAATGATATACTTGTTGCTCGAACAGGAGGGACGACAGGAAAAAGTTTTTTAGTAAATAATCCGCCTGATAATGCAGTCTTTGCAAGTTATTTAATCAGATTAAGGTTAAAAGAACAAACATCTGTTGAGTTCATTAATATGTTTTTAAATAGCTATTACTTTTGGAGTCAAATTGTTGAGCTTAAATCAGGTTCTGCTCAACCTAATGTTAATGCAGAAAAGTTAAAAGAAATAGTGCTCCCCAAGTGTGATTATGAATTACAACAAATATTAGTATCTATAAACAGTGGAAGTAATGAGTTTCATGATAGGGGTATAATAGAAGAAAAAACACGGTTAATTGAACAGAAATTTTTTGGTTATAATGACCTTATTTTAGAATTGAACAATCAAGAAGATTTACTATTTCGACTTCGGAAGATTTTTTTAAAGGAAGCGGTTCAAGGGAAACTTGTCCCCCAAGACCCAAAGGATGAGCCTGCAAGTATATTCTTAAAAAAAATAAAAGCTGATAGGGAAACCCTGATTAGAGAAGGAAAGCTCAAAAAGGACAAACCCCTATCTGCCATTAAGAAGGAAGAAATTCCTTATGATATACCAAAGAATTGGATGTGGTGCAGATTAGGAAATTTAGTAATGTCTATGTCAAATGGAATTTATAAAGAAGAAAAATATTATGATACAACAGGAATAGGTTGTTTTAGAATGTATAACATAAAGGATGGTAAGATTAATTTTAATAATATAAAAAGAATGATTTTGACGGAGAAAGAAATTGCAACGTATCAGTTAGAGGAAGATGATTTACTTGTGAACAGAGTAAATAGTACAGAGTTATTAGGTAAATCAGCTTTGATAAATGGATTAGAAGAGACCTTCGTATTTGAAAGTAAAAATATACGGTTAAGACTTTTCCATAAGCAATACTTAGCTGCTTATATAAACTATCTTTTTCAGACCCCACATATTAAAAATCAAATTCTAGCCTCCTTTAAAAAAGTAACAGGGCAAGCCTCGATAAGTCAGGAGAAACTAAATCATATCCTTGTCCCTCTACCACCTATTGCTGAGCAAGAACGTATTGTAACAAAACTTAAATCTCTGCTTAACCATTGCTTCGAACTAAGTCAATACAATCAAAACAGCAAAGTTCAGGCAGACTTATTGCTCCAAGAGATTTTAAAGGAAGCTTTACAGCCGAAAGTAGAGGAAGTTACCGTGGTGAAATAGTATTAAAGCACTTGCAACAAAGGAACCTATATGAGTTACACCGCAACTGTCTATAAAGTCATGATAGCATCTCCAGAGGACGTTACTGAAGAAAGACGTATCATAAGAGAGGTTTTAGTTGATTGGAATTCGGCGCATTCCGAATCAAAGGAAATTG
>Ga0182019_10002057_pt1 | contig 10278 bp, 8 predicted proteins | sample 812E2MmetaG_FD_120483 | JGI IMG/M metagenome (GOLD analysis project Ga0182019, IMG submission 120483) | Permafrost microbial communities from Stordalen Mire, Sweden - 812E2M metaG | ecosystem: Environmental > Terrestrial > Soil > Wetlands > Permafrost | place: Sweden: Stordalen | collected... | reverse complement strand
GCTGCAGAGTGGGAGCTTGTGACTCTGGGTGCGCTCGGAAAATGTGGACACGTTGAATACGAGAAGGACGACCTTGGTGGCAAGTCGAGGCCGGATATATTCTTCAGACTCGACGGCTCCAGCCGTCTCGAATTCGTAGCTGATATTCTAGCTGTGTCGGATGTGAATGCCCACAAAGAGAATCCCATCGCCGACTTTCACGGAGCAATTCGGCGGTTCCTGCTGAAATACGGACACTCGTCAGCTGGCATCAATGTGCATGTTGATGGCAATACGGAAGGGGACTATCGAAATCGGAAGGTTCTGCTTGCGCTGCCTCGGAAGAGCGAATTGGATGCGTTTGTGAAGAAGGAACTCGGCGGGTTTCTCTTAGGGATTGCGGGCGACGCCACGAAGGACGCGGACACCTCCTATGAGACGAAGGATGTCAGATTCACGATCCGCTACAACTCTAAAGAGAATCGCTATTGCTCCAGTAATCACCCCGCGTACACCATTCCGTGCTCCATTCGTCGCAACCCACTGGCTAACGCGTTGAAAGATAAAGGAGAGCAACTGGCAAAGAGCGGTTACAGCGGCGTAAAGGGCATCATCGTATGCGATGATGGTTGTGATTCGTTGGCTGAGAGGTCTGGATCCGTAGCATTTGGATGTGAACAGATAGTCGAGGAGTTCCTTCGAACGCGCTCAAGGATACTCTGGGTCCTTGTTATCCGGGTTCGTGAGTCACTCCATCCACTCGGTCTTCCCCAGATATCGCTAGGATCGAAGCTTTATTGGAACAAGCGCCGGGAGAAATCTCTCTTCTCCGACATCTCGGAGGTGCTCAAACAAATGCTCGCTTGGCTACCACAGCCCGAAGTCACGCCGACCAACGCCCTCCAAAGGCTGACTGGCCTAAGGGATGGATGGGGAAGACCATTGGGAGGATGCCGTATGGGAAAAGGGACAATCAAGATATCTGCGCGGGCGCTCACGGAACTGCTCGCAGGAAGGGTGACGATGCAGGCATTTCTTGCGAAACAGGGCCTGGATCCATCTCAGTTCTTCGTGCGGCAACTTGAGAATGGCAACACGTTGAAGAACGCTTCTTTGGAAACAGCCGAGCACAAAGACGACGATTGGGTCGTGCTGGAGTATGATGGGCCGGACTCGGCCATCAGTCCATATCGAGGTCGGAAGTCGTAGATAGTCGAATACGCGAAGCCGTGCTCCTGTCGAGCAGACCTGGCGACATATTGCCTCAAGCCGTTAGCGGTCGACGTCTCGCGCCTATGGGCGAATCGCGACTTGCTAGTACTCCGCCGGCAGCTTCTCCAATTCGGCCAGCGTGTACACCGGGCCGTCCTTGCAGACGTAGCTCCGGCCGGTGTTGCATCTCCCGCACTTGCCGAGGCCGCACTTCATGCGGTTCTCCAGGGTCGTGTAGATCTCGCTCTTGCCGAAGCCCAGCTTTGCCAGCACTGGCAACGTCAGCTTGATCATGATCGGCGGGCCGCACACGATGGCGACGGTATTGGCGGCGGGCGGGGCGATTTGCTCGACGATGTGGGGGACGAAGCCGACTTTGCCAGTCCAGCCGGGCTTCTCGCCTCCGGGATCGACTGTGACAACCAACTTCATGTCGGTGCGCTTGCTCCAGTCTTCCAGCTCTTTCTTGTAGACTAGATCGGCGACGCTACGGGCGCCGTAGACGACGGTGATGTCTTTGAACCAGTCGCGCAGGTCGAGGCAGTTCCAGATCACGCTGCGCAGGGGGGGCAGGGCGATGCCGCCGGCCACGAAGATGAGGCTCTTGCCCTTCCACTTGTCGAGCGGGAAGACGTTGCCGTAGGGGCCGCGGAAACCGACGACGTCGCCGACGTCCTTGTCGGCCAGGCTGCTGGTCACGCGGCCGGTCTCGCGGAAGGTGCACTCGATGTAGCCCTTGCGGGTGGGCGAACTGGCGATGCAGAAGGTGCTCTCGCCCTCGCCAAATGCGCTGTAGAGGCCAAACTGGCCGGTGGTGAAGGTGAAGGCCTCGCCCTCCTTGGGATCCACGAACTCCAGGCGGAAGGTGCGCACGGAGGGCGCTTCTTCGGTGATGGCGGCGATGCGCATGAGGTAGGGCTTGTAGATGTTTGCTTCCATGGGCTACTCCGCGGCTTCGGCTAGGTGCTGCTTCAGGTTCATGTCCACGGGGCAGGCGCGCGAGCACTTGCCGCAACCGACGCAGCCCAGGGTCTGGAAGCGGTCGGGGTAGTAGGCGAACTTGTGGTAGATGCGCTGGCGCCAGCGCTGGCTCTGCTTGTCGCGCGGGTTGTGGCCGGAGGCGTGCAAGGTGAACATGCGCATGCCGCAACTGTCCCAGGCGCGCAGGCGCTGGCCTTGCCGGGTGTCGGCCTCGTCCTGGATGTCGAAGCAGACGCAGGTCGGGCAGACGAAGGCGCAGGCGCCGCAGCCGAGGCAGCGCAGGCTCTGCTCGGTCCACAGAGGGCTGTCGAATTTGGTGGCGAGTTTCTGCTGTAGTGCCTTGGCGTCGAAGGCGGGGGCAACGGTGGCGGGGGGGACGACGTCGGCGTTGCCGGTCAGGGGCTGGAAGGCGTCCTTCGCTAGCGCGAGAAGGGCCTTGCCTTTGTCGGTGAGGACTTGCGCGAGGAAACCGCCGGCCTTGAGGGGAGAGAGCAGGATGTCGCTGCCTTGGGTGTCGTCGGGGCGCGAGCCGAGCGAGGTGCAGAAGCAGGAGTCGTCGGCCTTGGTGCAGGAGATGGCGACGACGGTGGTGTTGGCCAAGCGCGCGTTGAAAAACTTGTCCTTGTAGTCCCAGTTGAAGACCACGTCGAGGGCGTGGAAGGCGCGCGCCTCGCAGGGGCGGATGCCGAAGAGCACCGTGGGCTGGGCTTGCGGCTCGGTGTCTTCGAGGGCGACGTTTTTGCCTTCGAAGCGGTACTTCAGCAGGCGCTCGACTTTGGGGAAGACGACGTTCTTGGCCGAGACGACGGACTGGGAGTCCTTCGCGAGATCGGCGAGGGAGGTGATGGGGGCGATGTCGATGCGGTCGGCAACGACCTTCGGGCCGAGGACGCGGCGACCGGAGGCGGCTAGGGCGGCGAGGAGAGAGACGAGAGCGGATTCGGTGATTGTGTAACGGTCACTCATGGTTGTGCTCCGACCCCCTCGCCCCGCGAAGCGGGGAGAGGGTAGGGGCGAGGGGCTCTGTTCCCCTCACCCGTCGAGCTCCGCTCGACGGCCTCTCCCCGTAAGCGGGGAGAGGCTGGAAGTGGGGGCTCGGCTTGAAGTGTCGCTCGCTCATGGCTTCCTACCTAATGAACGTTTCCTTGTCGTCGGGTTTGAAGGTCGACATGGCGTAGTCGAGCTTGGCGCTGGCGCCGCCTTTTTGGCCGAATTGGCGACGGACGGATTGCTCGGCGAAGAAGGTGAGGAGGTGGACGGGGATGCCGACGGGGCAGGCTTTGCCGCAGGTGCCGCATTCGACGCAGCGGCCGGCCAGGTGCATGGCGCGCACCATGTGGTATTCGAGGTTGCCGATGGCATGACTGGCGACCGGGATCCACTGGGGGCGGTTGCAGTCCATGGTGCAGCGTTCGCAGTAGCACATGGGGCAGCTCGACCGGCAGGCGTAGCACTTCACGCAGCGGCCCAGCTCTTCGGCCCAGAAGGCCCGCCGCTCGGTCACCGACATGGCGGTCAGCTTGTCGATGAGCTTCTGATCGGCGTCAGAGAGGGCGTCGGGAACCGTCGCCAATGCCTCTTCGATGGCGTCGAAAGTGGCCAGCTCGCGCAAGCCGCCGTCGATGACCGCCAGGGCAAGGACGTTCTCCTCGCGCAATTGCTTCTCGGCGGCGAGTTGCAGAATGCTTCTCAACGTCGAGGGAAGGGCGACGATGGCCATGCGGCCCAGGGCGCGCACCTCGGCTTTGGTCAAGTAGGTGGCGAGGTTCTGCGTGCAAGCGGCGTCGACGACCAGATCGCCGGCGCGCTCGACCGCGCGCACGAAGATGGGCCGCCGCGTGTCGCCGGTTCCCTTGCCGTAGCCAATGACGACCTTGACCGTGCCCGCTGCCAGCAGTTCTCTGGCTTTGGCTTGCAGTGCTTCCATCAGTCAATCCCCACGGCCGCGAGTTGCTGGATTTCCTTGTAGGGGCCAAGCGCGCGCACGTTGTTGGTGGCCTCGTTGACCAGCTCGGCCCACTTGGCGCCTTCCGCGGCCGACACCCACGAGAAGGTCACGCGGCGCAGGTCGATGCCCACGAAGTCGAGCAAGTCGCGGAACACCATCCAGCGCCGGCGAGCATGGTAATTGCCCGAGGTGTAATGACAATCGTTGGGGTGGCAGCCCGAAATGATGACGCCGTCGCTGCCGCGCGAGAACGCCTTCAGCACCATCATGAAGTCGATGCGGCCGGTGCAGGGCAGGCGAATCACCCTGACGTTCGATTGGTACTTGATGCGGCTGGTGCCGGTGAGATCGGCGCCGGCATAGGTGCACCAGTTGCACACGAAAGCGGTCATCTTGGGTTCGAATGGGTCAACCATAGTCGGTGTCCTAAATGCACATCAATTCGGCGAAGACCTGCTCGTTGCTGAAGCCTTGCAGGTCGATGGCCTTGGTCCGGCAGGTCGACACACAGGTGCCGCAGCCCTGACACAGGCCCGGGTTCACCTTGGCCACGACCTTCAGCACGTCGCCGTTGCGGTTCTTGATCGATTCTTCCTCGATGGCCTGGTAGGGGCAGGCCGACTTGCACAGGAAGCACCCCACGCAATGCGAGAATACCGGGGGGGGCTGGCGGTCGACCACGGCGATGATGGGCTCGCGCGTGAGCTCCGGCTGCGAGAAGAGGCCCGCCACCTTGACCGCGGCACCGCTCGCCTGCGCGACGGTTTCGGGAATGTCGCGCGGGGCCTGGCAGGTGCCGGCCAGGAAGATGCCGGCGGTGTTGGTCTCCACCGGGCGCAGCTTGGGGTGGGCCTCGGCGAAGAACTTGTACGGGTCGTAGGACACGTGCAGCCGCTGCGCCAGCTCCTCGGCGTCGTTCTGGGCTTGCACGGCGGTGGCGAGGACCACCATGTCGGCGCGGATCTCGACCGGCTCGGCGCCGAGCAGGGTGTCCACTCCTTTGACGACGAGCTGCCCGTCGTCCTCGTACACGCGCGACACGCGGCCGCGCACGTACTTGACGCCGTCCTCCTCGACGGCGCGACGGACGAACTCGTCGTAGTTCTTCCCGGCCGCGCGCACGTCCATGTAGAAGACGGTGGCCTGTCCGCCGTGCACCTTGTGCTGGTAGAGCATGGCGTGCTTGGCGGTGTACATGCAGCAGATCTTCGAGCAGTAGGGCACGCCTTTGAGGCGGTCGCGGCTGCCCGCGCAGGCGATGAACACCACGTGCTGGGGCGTTTTGCCGTCGGACGGGCGCTTCATGGCGCCGCCGGTCGGGCCGGATGCCGAGGCCAGCCGCTCGAACTTCATGCCGTCGATGACGTCCTTGTACTTGCCGTAACCGTATTCCGAGAAATTGCTGACCGGCATGGTCTTGAATCCGGTGGCCAGGACCACGGCGCCGATGTCGTGCACTTCGATCTGGTCTTCCTGGTCGAGGCGGATGGCCTTGGTCGGGCACAGCTTCTCGCACGCCTTGCACTTGCCGTTCTTGAAATAGGTGCAGTTGGCGAGGTCAATGACCGGCTTGTTGGGCACGGCCTGCGGGAAGGGCACGAAGATGGCGGGACGGTTCGACAGTCCTTCGTTGAACTCGTCGGGGATCTTCTTGACCGGGCACTTCTGCTGGCACACGCCGCAGCCGTTGCACAGCTTCTCGTCGATCTTGCGCGCCTTCCGGCGGATGGTGGCCTTGAAATTGCCGATGAAGCCGTCCAGCTTCTCCAGCTCGGAGTACGTGTAGAGCGTGATGTTCGGGTGGCGCGCCACCTCGACCATGCGCGGGGTGAGGATGCACTGCGAGCAGTCGAGCGTCGGGAAGGTTTCCGAAAGCTGGCTCATGTGGCCGCCGATCGACGGTGACTTTTCGACAAGTAACACCGGGCTGCCCGTGTTGGCGATGTCGAGCGCGGCCTGGATGCCGGCGATGCCGCCGCCAAGCACGAGCGCCTTCTTGGTGACGGGCACGCGAATGGGCACGAGCGGGTGGTTGCGCTTGACCTTCTCGACCTGGAAACGCACCAGATCGATCGCCTTGGCCGTGGTGGGCGTGCCTTTCTCGTGGACCCACGAGCAGTGCTCGCGAATGTTGGCCATCTCGCACTGGTAGGGATTGATGCCGCCTTCCTCGGCGGTGCGGCGGAAGGTCGGCTCGTGCATGCGCGGCGAGCAGGCGGCCACGACGACGCCGTCGAGCTTTTTCTCGACGATGGCGTCCTTCAGCATGGTCTGGCCCGGATCCGAGCACATGTACTTGTAATCGACGGCGTGAACCACGCCGGTCATGTCCAGGGCCGCTTGGGTGACCGCGGCAACATCCACGGTTCCGGCGATGTTCTCGCCGCAGTGGCAGATGAAAACGCCAATGCGTGACATTACGGCACCGTCGGCGGGGCAAGGGGTTTGGCTGGGAATTTCACCGGCACGAAGTGGCGCCCGAGCCCGAGCTGCTTCTTGGGCAGGCCGAGCGCCAGGCCGATGACCTGGGTGATGAAGAGGACGGGAATATCGGTCTTGTGTTCGAGTTGCTGGTTGATCTCGCCCCGGCGCAGATCGAGGTTCGAATGGCACATCGGGCAGGCGACCACGACCGCCTCGGCCTGGCGCTTGACCGCGTCCTGCATGATCTTGGCGCCCAGACGGCCGACCACGGAGCTGCGCGAGATCGAGAACGAGGCGCCACAGCACTCGGTCTTGAAGCTCCAGTCTATGGTCTTGCCACCGACGGCCGCGACCAGCTTGTCCATCTCGACCGGATCCTCGGTGCGGTCGAAGCCGGTGACCTTGGCGGGCCGGACCAGCAGGCAACCGTAGTAGCAGGCCACGGTCTGTTCGAACTTCTTCGTCACCTTGGGGGCGATGCGATCGCTGACCTGCGCCAGCAGCTCGATGACATTGAGCACGCGCGGCAGCTTGTCGATGGAGGTCTGCAAGACACTCTCGACCTGCGCCTTGGTCGCCGGGCTGGTCGCGATCTCGTGGCTGGCCGTGGCCAGGCGGTTGTAGCAGGACGCGCAAGGGGCCATCACCTGCGGGAGGCCCGCCTTTCTCGCCTTGAGCAGGACGTTGACGGGCAGGGCCACGGACAGCAGGTGGTCCAGCATATGGCCCGAGCTGGCGCCGCAGCAGTTCCACTCGGGAATCTCGACGAGTTCGATGGACAGCGCCTTCGCCACCGCGTGCAGTGACTCGGCGAAGTCGCGCGACGACCCTTGCAGCGAGCAGCCGGGGTAGTAGCCGACCTTGAGGTCCGTCATACCTTCGACTCCTTCTTCACGGCGCGCGCGCGGGCGAAGATGTTCGCCACCTCGCGCTTGTTGGCGCCGCCGTGCGGGAAGAGGCCCAGCTTGCCCTTGAAGAACATGGTGGGTGCGATGCCGAGATCCTTGAAGAAGTGGCCGGTGCGCAGCTTGTACTCGCCGACCATGCCGAGCTCGAAGAGGCGGCCGGCGCGCTCGACGGAGTTCAGGAAGGCCTTGTGGAAGACCACCACGTCGCTGGCATCCTGGTTGGCCACGTTACGGGCTAGGGCCTCCTGGCGCAGGAAATCCATGGCGCGCGGCAGGTCGACCTCCTGCGGGCAGCGCGTGACGCAGGTTTCGCAGCCGATGCACATCCAGATGGACAGCGACTTGAGCGCGCGGTCCTCGTGCGTTGGGGTTTCGGTCTGCAGCAGGCGCAGCACCTGCGACGGCGCGACGTCCATTTCCTCGGCCGCGGGGCAGCCCGCCGTGCACTTGCCGCACTGATAGCAGTCGGCGACGCTGACTTCGCCCTCCTTCTCCAATCGCGCGGCCAGACTGGGGTGCGCGGACGACGATTCGTGATGGCTACTCATGTGCTTCTCCTGGACGACTAGAAAAAGGACCCCGAGGGGGTTCTTTTAGACTCCCGCGAGGAATGCCGCCGGGCGAAGCCCGCTGGCACTCACGCGATGTCGGCCCTGTGGCCGGTGAAAGTATGCTCCGCGGAAGTGTCGGTTTGTAGGATTTTTCACAGCGAAAACGCGCGTGGATGGCGGATCGCAACGCGCGTAGGTTCGCGTTCAATGCGCTGCGTGCGGCGCGGACCCCGGATCTGTTGCCGGTGCGCCCGGCACCGTCTCGAACGGATAGTCGATGACGAAGCCGTCGCTCGTGACGATGCCGCGGGCGGGCAGGCCGGTGTCACGCCGCTGGAGGAAGTAGAGCGACTCATTCGTTGCTGGCTGGAATACCCGACCCACCGCGAAGTCTGCTTTGAAATCGACGTGGCGACCGATGGTGTCGGTCTGCCAGACATTGGCGATGACCTCATCCGCCGAGGCGAAAGCCGGCTCATGGCGCAGCAGGGGCTCCATGACATGGAAATACTCTGGCTGTAGCTCGGGGTAGCACTCCGGACAGGTCTTCCCATACATGGGCTGGATGCCTTGGGTGCCTCCGCGCATGGCGATGGTCGCGTTCGCCAGTCCCCACATCTCGATGACGGCGCCATCGGTGAAATACGCGAAGACGCCCCCGTAGTCGGTGACCAGGCGGCCGCCGGGCGGGACGACCTTGCGGAGGAACTCGGCGACTCGCAGGTAGCCCGAAACGCTCGTGGTCATGCCAGCAGAAAGGCCCACCTTCGTCTCCTCGGCGTCATTGTTGAGAAAGCGATGGTCCATGCGTCCGGCCATCGCGAGTATCAGTGTCGCGGCGATGGGCGGCACGAACCAGCGCAACGGCGCCCGCGAGCGAAACGCGGCCTGGGTCAGATCCGCGGCCGCAACGACCAAGAGTGACACGAGCAAGGGCACGACGGGCAACACGAAGCGGCCGAACGGCATCCAATCGCCCCCGACGCGAACCACATAGGCCAGGTGCAGGGCGACCAAGCAGCCCGCCAGTGCCGCAACCCTTCTGCGACGCCAGAGCAGCCAGAGCCAGCCCACGACGCCGGGCCACAGCCAGCCATGCCCGATCTCGCGGGCGACGTACTCCAGCCCGTGTATCGGCATGACTTCGGGAATGAGCGACTTGGCGTAGTAGGTCGTGGGTAGCGGCAGACCGTAGTAGTGCCAGCGCCACGCAAACCACAGGAGGTACACGATCACGGGCGGTAGAGCGGTGAAGAGGTAGCGGCCGAATGCGCGCAGGTGGCGTCGGCCGATGGCCCGCAGGAACATCCAGACCAGGAGGAATCCGAAGGGCACGAACCCGTCGATGCGCATGAGGGCCACGGCCAAGCCTCCCCAGGCGGCGTACTTGTCCCAGCGGTTATCCAAGGACGATTGCGCGGTCGCCACGAAGGCAAAGGCGAGAAGGGCGGTGTAGGGGAGGGTTTCCAGGCCGGCGAGATAGGCAACCGCGAGATCCGTATTGAACGAAAGCAGAAGGATGCACAGGGCGGCGGTCGGCCGGGACACCCCGCACATGCGCGCGAAGCGATAGACCGCCCAGCCCAACAACAAGACGAACGGGGCGGCCATGATACGCGCGGCGGCCAGTGGCGCCGCGCCCCGGGTGATTGCGAGGGGCAGCGCCACGAGCACCATCCAGAGGAAGTTCGAGTAGCCTTCCACGCGAACTCCGTGGCTGTAGACCGGACCATTTCCGAGCGCCAGGTTCTTGGAATACGAGAAGGAGATGAAGGCGTCGTCGACGCTTGCGTTCCCGAGCGAAACGCACTGGGAAGCGAAGAGCCCGCCGGCGGCCGTGGCCAGGAGAATGGCCAGCCAGTCTTCCCATCGCAACGTCTTCAGACGGCCGACGATTCTCCACAGGTGCGACATCGCGTGTTACCGAATCACTCGTCTACACTGCCCTGCCTGTATCATATACCAGTCCGCGGACTGGACACAGGTTTGTCCGGCCTCGGCTAGGCCGCTCCACGGCCACGAGCACCACGTCAGTAGGTTCCCAAGATCGTCTCCCCAGCCAGCCCTTTGTCCCCGGGCTTACACGTCACGCTGACGCCGGCGCTGCGCGGGATGAAGAGATCGCATTGCGAGCCCATGCGGATGAGACCGATCTTGTCGCCTTTCTCTACTTGCTGGCCGGGCGCGACGAAGCAGTCGACCTCGCTCACGAAACGATCGGCCATTTGGATCACGACGACGGGGAAGTCACCCGCGATGACGATGGTGTTGCGCG
>Ga0182019_10002051_pt1 | contig 10289 bp, 5 predicted proteins | sample 812E2MmetaG_FD_120483 | JGI IMG/M metagenome (GOLD analysis project Ga0182019, IMG submission 120483) | Permafrost microbial communities from Stordalen Mire, Sweden - 812E2M metaG | ecosystem: Environmental > Terrestrial > Soil > Wetlands > Permafrost | place: Sweden: Stordalen | collected... | reverse complement strand
GTCCTTGCTGATCGAGTAGTTGGGCATGTTCTCGATCTTTTTCGGTTTTTCCGGGGCCGGCGGCGGTGGCTCTTCCTTCTTCTTGGGGATCACATAGGGCCCAACGTCGTTTTGCGGCCCGCCGGCTTCGGCCGGAGCTTCCTGCTTGTTTGGATTCGCCGGGGGCTGCTGCGACGTATCTTGTGCCCGCGCCCAGACCGTTGCAGCAACCGTCCAGAGAACAACCAACGTCAGCAGGATCAAACGCTTACGGGTAACCGGGAGGGCGCGGTTCAGGCCGCCAAATACGCCAGAAAACATAGGGAAGTCCTCGAAAAGTCCTGTGCTAGTATAGATGCAAGCACTCTGCGGTTGGGATATTTTGCGGGCCAAAAAAAGCGCCGCCTCTCCTGGCAAAACCCTCTGATAGCGCGCGGAGTCGAAGCAAGGAACAAGGTCATTCTGTGACCTCCGGGGTATTCATGGGGAAAGCCGCACTCTCTCTCGCCGCCCTTTTGTGTCTCTCGTCCATCTTCGTGAGTGCGCAAGACAGGCCCGCGCCGGCCATCATCACCCCGGCCATCATCCCGCTCGATCAGATCCACGAAGGCATGAAAGGCACCGCCCTCACCGTGTTCCAGGGCGTCAAACCCGAATCCATGGACGTGGAGGTTCTGGGCGTGATGCACAACGTGAACGGTCCCAAGGGCGACATTATTCTGGTCCGTCTGCACGGCATCAAGCCTGAATACACAGGCGTGGTTGCCGGCATGAGCGGCAGCCCGGTCTATTTCGACGGCAAGCTGGCGGGCGCTCTGGCCTTCCGCATCGGCGAGTTCTCGAAGGAACCGATCGCGGGTGTGACCCCGATCGAAGAGATGCTCGAGATTAACGTGCTCGATCATAGTCCCGCACGAAGTCCGGCCCCGGCGCCAATGCGTGCCAGTCTTCCTGAACAGAGCGAAGCCACCCAGACCGCGAGTCCCGGCGAAAGCGCGCCGCTCCCGTCCCAGAACTACAGCAACTATCTGAAGCCCATCGAAACACCTCTCGTATTCAACGGGTTTTCCAACGACACCTTGCAGCGCTACGCGTCGCAGTTCGCAGCGGCAGGCATCGTTCCAGTCATGGGCATTGGCTCCGCCAGCGATCGCAAGCAGCCGGAGCCGATCGAAGCAGGCTCCGCCGTCAGCGCCGTGCTGGTTCGTGGCGATATGGACATTGCCGCCACCTGCACCGTGACCTACGTCGATCCGCAGCGTTTGCTGGCCTGTGGACACCCGCTCTTGCAGTTTGGTGAAGTGGATCTGCCGATGACAAAGGCCAGGGTGCTGGCCACGCTGCCTTCCCCGCTGAATGCCTTCAAAATCGTCAACACCACAGAGACCATCGGCGCGTTCGTGCAGGATCGCCAGAACGGTATTATGGGCGTGCCAGGACGCGAGTCGAAGATGATTCCGGTGACCGTGGCCCTGCACACTCAAGGCGAACACGGAGCGGCAACAAAAGAATTCCACTACCAGGTTCTCAACAACGCGCGCCTCAGCCCGCTCGCCATGATGGCCACCGTCTTCAACGCGCTGCACGGCACCAACGAATACGGCGAGGACATTACCTACCGCATGAAGGGCGTGCTCAGCGTAAAGGGCTATGCCGACGTCACCTTGCGGAACATGTTTGCCCCGCAAGACAACGGGCAGCCCGCTGCGGCTTTGGCCGCAGCCACCATCGGCGAACGCTTTGGACGCATCTACGGCAATCCCTTCGACGCTCCCGACGTGCAGGGCGTGAAGCTCGATTTCGATCTGGTCCGTGAGCGCCGCTCCGCCCGCCTGGAAGCCGCGCGCACGGACATGACGGAAGCTCGTCCCGGCGACCAGATTATGGTGGAGACTGTGATTCGTCCCTATCGCGGCGAGCGACTCGTACGCCAGATTCCCATAAGGATTCCGACCTCCACTTCGAAGGGAACGCTGCGTATCCTGATCAGCGACGGAGACACGCTCGACCGCATGCACCGCGGCACTCCGATGATGAACCGTGGTCTGGGCCTGGCGCCGACCATCGCATTGCTGAACCGGGAGCGCGCCAACGATCGCGTCTATGTTTCGCTTCTCGGCTCCGATCCCGAAGCCATGGTCGCCGACAAAGTGATGCCCACCCTGCCGCTGAGTGTCATGAACGTCATGGACAACATGCGCGGCACCCAGGACATGATCGTGCTCGGTGAATCGTCGGTCAGCGAAGCCTCCACCGATTCCCTCGACTATGTCGTGTCAGGCGCCCAGATGCTGACGATAAGCATCAAATAGCGCTCGCGTTAAATGCAGCGGCGGGCGTCTCGCCCGTCCGCCGGACGGGGCACCCGGCTCTCCACCAACAAGACAATATCGTGATCGGGGATATAGTTATCAGGAACCGAGGTATGACTTTGGCTCGTAAGACGCTCGCTCTGGTATCAGTACTTCTCTTCTCCACCGCCGCGCTTTCCGCATTCGCCCTCGCCGAAGGCACCCGCACCTGGGAACAATCCAAGTTCGAAGAACTCACCAAGGGAACGGCCAAAGGCATCGCCCTGCGCAGTGAAGGCGGCCTCGAACTCGCCCCCGCCTTTAAGGCGCTCGCGACCTCGCCCTCGACCTACATCTGGTCGATCGCATCCGATTCCGTGGGTAACATCTACGCCGCCGCCGGATCTCCAGCCCGCGTCTATCGCATCACGCCCGATGGTCAAAGCGCAACCATCTTCGAGCCACTGGAATTGCAGGTGCAGGCTCTGGTGGTCGACAAGAGCGGCATCGTCTATGCTGCCACCGCACCCGACGGCAAGGTGTATCGCCTCGAACCGCGGCATGCTGAATCGGCGAAAGGTGCCAAGGTCGACGCGAAAGCCTCCTGGAGCGCGTCCACCTGCTTCGATCCCGGTTCCAAGTACATCTGGGATATCGTTCTCGACAATGCTGGCACCCTGTATGTCGCCACCGGCGATCACGGCGAAATCTACAAAGTCAGCCCCAACGGCCAGCACTCGCTCTTCTTCAAGAGCGATGAAGTCCACATTCGCGTTCTCGCGCTCGATCTCAAGGGAAACCTTATTGCCGGCTCCGATGGCAGCGGACTGGTCTATCGCATCGCGCCCAATGGCGAAGCGTTCGTTCTCTACAGTGCGGCCAAGAAGGAAATTACCGCGCTCGCTATCGACGCCGCCGGCAATATCTATGCCGCCGCTGGGGGAGAGAAGCGCCCCGGAACCACCACCCCGCTGATGGGCATCATGCTCGCACCTCCAGCGCAGACCCCGCCAGCACCCGGCGGCAACATCACCATGACCGCAGCTCCCGCCGCGCCTCCGACTCCCTTTCCCGCTCCCGGACTCGGCGCCACCGGCGGCTCCGAGATTTATCGCATCGCGCCCGATGGCGCCCCGTCACGCCTGTGGAGTTCCCGCGAAGATCTGGTCTACGCTCTTGCCTTCGATCAACGCGGACGCCTCGTCGCCGGCACCGGCAATCGCGGTCACATTTTCGCCATCAACGGCGTCGACGATTTCACCGATCTGATCAAAGCCAGCGCCACGCAAATCACCGCCTTCGCCCCCGCTCCCGGCGGAGGACTCTATGCCTCCAGCAGCAACCTGGGAAAGATTTTCGTCCTCGGTCCGGGCCCTGAGTCGGAAGGCACATACGAGAGCGACGTCTTCGACGCCCACGTATTTTCCCTCTGGGGACGTACCAATGTGCGCAGCGCTGGCAGCATCGAGCTTTACGCGCGCAGTGGCAATGTCGACAATCCCGACCGCAACTGGAGTCCGTGGACGCGGGTCGATCTCGCCGCCGGCGCCGAACTCAAAGTTCCGCCCGCGCGCTTCGTGCAATGGAAGTCCGTGCTCCATGCTGGCAATCCCGCCCCTCGGGTTGACGCCGTCCTGCTGAACTACCTGCCCAAAAACGTTGCCCCGGAAATTGACGACATCACGGTCCAGCCCGGATATCGCTATCAGGCGATTTCGCATGTAACCGGCGGCGAGCCGCCCGCGCCCGGACAGCCGCGCTTCGATCCTCCGCCACCCGCCGTGCGCGATCGCGACTCGGTCGGCATCCGCTGGTCGGCCCATGATGACAACGACGATCAACTCGTCTACACCGTCTACTACCGCGGCGACGGCGAATCGCGCTGGCTGCTGCTGAAGACGAACCTCTCCGATCGCTACTATTCTTTCGACGCCAGTCTGCTACCCGACGGCGGCTACACCGTGAAGGTCATCGCCTCCGATGCGCCTTCGCATTCACCCGGAGAGGCCCTCTATGCCGAACGTGTTGGCAACCGCTTCGAGGTCGATACCACCTCTCCGGTCATCGCTAACCTGACTGCCACTCTTGTAGGAAAGCAGATTGGCATCCAGATTCATGTTCGCTTCCGCGCCAGCGATTCCTTTTCGCCAATCAAGCGCGCCGAGTACTCGCTCGATGGCGGCGAGTGGCAGTTCATCGAGCCAGTGGGCCAGTTGTCGGATTCGAAAACCGAAGACTATGACTTTAGCGCCACCGTGCCCCAACCCGAACCTCCGCCAGCGCTCATGGCCGAGAGCACGGGGAACGACCACGTCGTTGTGGTGAGGGCGTACGACCGGTTCGACAATCTCGCGACGGCAAAAACTGTGATTCGCGGGAAGTAGAATTCCTGCGGCGCAGTTCCCGCGGGAGTGTTTGGAAATCCTGGGCTTCGAAAGCGATGCCCTGATACGACGATTGTGGAAAAACCCACGAATGAATGCGTCATCGTGGAAGAGCGGCCCTTCAGGAGCCGAGACCCAGGCTCGCCCGTCCCTGCCCCTGCTTAAATCACTCCTGCGCGAAAATTACCGCCGCATTCTTGACTGTCGTATCCACATCAATTATCTCGAGCGTCGTTGCATCCAGTGTGTAGATGACATAGTTGGCTGCGGGCGCAGTCAGCGTAATCGCGCCGACGCCGTTGTTCGACAGACCGTAGGTTCCGGTGACAGTCTGTGCCCCCGGATACTGCGTCCCGGCCACTTTGTGCGTCTGGCTGTCCAAAGACGTCAGCAGTAAAGTTGCTGCCATCGGGACCACCCCGCTGGTTGCATTGCTGACCGTCGCCACCGCGTATGTGCTTGGCAATTGCGATGGCGCAAATGCGTTGTTCTGTTGCGGATCCATCGCCCCGGTCATCACCGCACTCGACTGATCCAGCAGGAACCCGCGATTCGTCCCGCTCGCATAGAGCACAACCGGTACTCCTCCCGTGCAACTGCTGCCAGTGCCCAGCATCGTCACCACGTACCGCCCGCCCGTTCCTGTCGTATACGTGCAGTTGAATCCCTGAGCCGCCACGATCATGCCCGCATCGTTCGCATCAAAGATGCCGCTGAAGTTCCCGCTACTATTTCCCGCCGCCGAAGTCAGCGACACCAACGTCGTCGAGCCCGTGTTATCCAAACCGGTAAGATGGGAAACAGCGAAGGCATTCAAAGCAGTCGCGTCGTACTTCGTGCCTGGATCCTGAAATACCACCCTTCCCGCCACAGAGGGGTTCGTCGCCAACAAGTCCGTGGAAATCGCGAACAGCGTCAGCGGGTCGTTCGCCTTAGCTTGTCCCGAAATCCCGTAAAGATTGAAGCCATACGTGGGCGTACCGGGCAGGTCGTTGGCAGTTACGGTCATCGTCCCAACCCCATTGTTCATCGTGTATGAACCCGTAACATTCGTGCTCGTCGCCGCCGTACCGCCCTTATTTGTGTCAAGCTGGCCCGGAGTCGTCACACCGATGTTCCCCGCTCCGTCCATCGGCAACAGACCTACATACCCAACTCGTTTGCCGTTGAGATCCGTACCTGTAAATCCGAATACAAACACACCCGTCAGCGACGCCGCGTTTGCGAACTTCGCCGGTGTCGCCTGTTCCACCGAGCCCGACCCCGTCCAGTTCCCATCCGACTCGATCACCCGCAAGTTCCCCGCGGCGTCTAGAACGGCGTTGTAGATATTCTTAGGGCCGCCGGCCGTCGTCGCGTCCACCGTGAGGGTGCCTGCGTTGTTGGTATTGTTGGCATTATTGTTGTTAGCAACCGGAGTAAATGTTGCAGAGTTGACGGTGTAATGTTGCGGGACGCTTCCGGAGCCTGTGTTGATCACTACGTCTTCCACGCCTTGCTGAAACACGCCGTTCTTGTCAAACGTAAGGCTGCCAGCGATCGCCGTGGGGTGGTGCGCGCTGTCGTAGCCCGAGAAACGCAGCGTATATGTCCCTGAGATCCGCGAACTCAAAACCAACACCTTCGCTGTCCCGGTTCCTGTCGTGTCAATCGTCGAAGTAGCCGTCACCTGCACACAATTGCCGCTCGTGCATCCCGTCGGAGGAGACGCTGGCGCCGTATAAACCGCCAACCCGGAAACATTCGTGTCCTGCACCAGGGTTCCGCATGCCGTCCCGCCTTGCGAACAGATCACCGCCCACGTGAATTTCTGTGGCACATTGTCCGGGACCGCCGTCGCCGTGAATTGCTGCACCAGCCCGTGTCCTGCATTTACCGGCGTCGGTGCCACGAACACCGTGATCGGCACTATGTTGATCGGCAGAGTGCCCCGGGCCGTGGAGTCGGCCCGCGAAGTCGCAGTGATCGTCACGGACGATGGATTCGGCGCTGCAGCAGGAGCCTGATAGACACCGGTCGTCCCGTCGATCGTCCCGCACGGATTCGGATTGCCCGTGCATGCAGTGCCGCTTAGAGTCCAGGCAACAGCCGTGTTCGAAGTGCCCGTCACCACGGCCGTGAACGTTATAGACAGGTTGACCCCAACCTGGCTAACCTCTCCGTCGCTGACTTTAACGACGATTCCATTGCCCCCGCCGTTACCGCCCTTCGCGCAACCACCAGCCAGCGCCAGACTCAGCAAAGCCACCGCAAACAGAAGATTCTTTATCATCACCACATCTCTCTGAACCAGATTGTCTTTGAACCCAGCAGTTTGGAATCCGTTGCCCGGAAGCACAATTTCGATTGGAAACTTACCCCAAATGTACCTGAATCCAAGGCACTTTGTCTGCGCGGGCGGAAGGAGTCTCAAGCGCCGCACAGCATGGGAGCCTGCGCAAGAAGTTGCAACTTCGGGACGAGACTTCTACCGGAATTTCTGACGCGAGATATGGACTAACAAACCCTTCCCCCGGCGACTGATTCCGCTCTGTCCTTTACCTGTTTCAGAATTGCCTTCCGTATCACTCCCGAGAACGGCCCTACCAAACTCCAGTACAGGCGGAACTTCCACCGCGCCGCCCGCCCGAAACATTGGATCCGAGTCTCGGTTGAAAGAATCGTAGTCTCTGTTTCTGCCTCCGGCAATTCCGCCCGCAGCTTAAAATTCCACGCAACCTTTGCGTGTCCTGTCCGGGAGAAATCAATGAAGTCGGCCGGCGTAAGATCCATGCAGCGCCCGCCATCCGGCCGCCAAAATCGTCCCGCCACTCCAATTACAAGCTCGTCATCCGGAACCTCCTCCAACATGACGAAGCCCGTGCCCGGGAGACGCTGACGCAGGTCGCCGCGCATACCATGGCGCGGCATTCGCTTTCCGGTTCTGAGGGTCATCAGCAAGCGCGTCAACCACTGTTCACTAAAGTCCGTATGGAGAAGGCCGTCATACACCACCGACCGTGGCGCGCGGATGCGGACCTGGTAGGCCGCACGAAAGTCGTGATGGGGCAGGAATTTGTCGATGCGCAGCATAGCCGACACGCTGAAGCCACAATCAGCGGACACTTCCTATTGTGGACTAACCCGTGACATTACTAATGTGGTATAACCATGCGCTCCATAGGTACTTGACATCTGTAGCCAGCCGCCTCAAAATATCGCCAATTCAGGACAAAACGCCCATTCCTCCAAGAGTTGAACAGTCGACAAGTTTATGACGCTTAGCCAGCCGTCGCAATCTCCCCAGAAGAAAGTCAGTCCCGAACAGTGCAAGCATCCACGGGTGCAGATCGTCTCCCGCGACGAAGAGTCCGAATACGTCGAATGCCAGGAGTGTGGCGACGTTTTTGAGTCCAGTGAATTGAAGGACATGGCGATCGAGGAAAAGAAAGAACCCGAAGAAGAGTGAGCCCGGCTTGAGCGCGCTCACCGATGGCGATCTCCTGATTCTAGTCGCCGGATTGTAATCACCAGGTTTTCCGACGCATCCACCCAAAACATCTTTCCCGCAGGAATGACCGTGGTCGCGCTGTACTCCGTAATCACAGCCGGCCCCCTCATCATTCGGCCGGCAACAAGGTTGCCGCGCTCAAAAACGGGCGTAGTCACGGTCTTGTTGTCAAAGAATACGGGTGCGCGTTCGACGGGGGCCACCCGCGCCGCCGGCCTGCCCGAAGGGTGCGGCCGTGCAACTTTACGCTGCGTTTGGGGCTGCCGTGTCCGCAATCGAGCCCGCAGACGCAGCGTGACCAGCTCAATCTCCCGCCCCGCATGCTGATATCCATAGCGCCGCTGGTGTTCGTCATGGAAGCGAGCGGCGACGTTCCCTGTAGCGGGCACGTTGAGTTCGTAGCCCTGACCGCGATACCGCAGATCAAGACTCCTTTCATACTGAGGAGCGCCGCGCCAACGCTCCGCAAGAAATTCCTTCCGCGCCGCCGCCTCCAGCTTGCGAAATTCCTTCTGCAGTTTTGCCTGCGGCAAACCATCGGATAACCGCCACAGCAGCGTGCGCGAGTAGTCTTTAACCACATCGCTGACCAGGATCCCAAACGCCGACAGCGCCCCGGGCCGCGCGGGAATCATGACCGTGGGGATAGCCAGCGCCTCCGCCAGTTCGCAGGCATGCAGACCTCCCGCGCCGCCGAAAGCAACCAACGCAAATTCGCGCGGATCGTACCCGCGTTCGATCGAAACAACGCGCAAGGCCCGCTCCATATTCGCATTCACCACGCGCACGACGCCGGCAGAAAATTGTTCCAGGCTCAACTGCGAGCCCTGCTTCTTCAACCATTGCGACATAACCCGCCGCGCTCTTTCGACGTCGAGCGTGAACTCGCCGCCCAGAAAGCGCTCGGGGCGAAGCCGCCCCATCAGCAAGTTGGCGTCAGTCACGGTAGGTTCGGTTCCGCGACCGTAGCAAATCGGTCCCGGATCGGCGCCCGCCGATTCCGGCCCCACGCGCAGCGAGCCGCCCGCATCGAAGCGAGCCAGCGAGCCACCCCCGGCGCCCACGGTGTGAATTTCCAGCATGGGAACGCCCACCGGAAGCCCCGCCACTTCCGATTGGCCACCGGCGCGAACCTCACCCTGCACTGCTGCCACATCGGTCGATGTCCCTCCCATGTCAAAGGAAAGAATCTTCCGGAACCCGCTGCGGCCGGCCATAGCCGCAGCCCCCACCAGTCCGCCCGCCGGGCCCGATAGCACCGTGCGCACCGGTTCCCGCGCCGCCGATTCCAGAGCTGTGATCCCGCCACTCGATTGCATGACGAAGATCCGCGGCGCACTCCGCTTCCGAGCCGCGCCAGAGCCATCCCCCAATTTGTCGGCATGCTCTTCTTCTTCGGCATGCTGGGCCCGCTCCGCCAGTCTTTCCATGTAGCTCTGCATAAGCGGCTGCAGGTAGGCGTTCACCACGACCGTGCTCGTGCGCTCGTATTCCCGGAACTCCGGCAGAATCCGATGAGACACAGAAAGCGGCTTGCCAAGCTCCGCCACCGCCGCGGCGACAGCCGTTTCGTTTTCAGGGTTGGCAAACGAGAACAGCAAAGAGATGGCGATGGCCTCAGGATCGGCAAGCCGCAGAGCCTCGCGCACCCGAGTCAACTCCGTGTCCGGCGGCCGCTCCAGGACGAGGCCCTCGGCATCCGTCCTCTCCGCGACGCCAAATCGCAATTCCCGGCAGACGAGCGGCGCAATCCGATCAAAGAAGAAGTCATACAGCCGAGGACGCGCCTGCCGTCCAATCTCAATGACGTCTTCAAATCCCGACGTCGTAATCAGCGCGACCCGAGCGCCTTTTCGTTGCAGCAGAGCGTTGGTCCCGACGGTCGTGCCGTGCAGCAGGGTGAGTGCGGTTCCGCCCGTCTTGCCGCCGCCAATCTTCCTCAGAGCCTCGCCAATCGCGCGCGACGGATCATCGGGAGTAGAGAACACCTTCAGAGTCTTGAGAACGCCGCCCTCCACCCACACGCAATCGGTGAACGTACCTCCGGTGTCGATTGCGATACGCTTTAATGCCCGTGTGGCGCGGACACTCTTGTCCGCGGCCTTTGACCCTGATCTTGGTTCTGGCCGCTGTGCGGAATGAAGT
>Ga0182019_10002050_pt1 | contig 10292 bp, 10 predicted proteins | sample 812E2MmetaG_FD_120483 | JGI IMG/M metagenome (GOLD analysis project Ga0182019, IMG submission 120483) | Permafrost microbial communities from Stordalen Mire, Sweden - 812E2M metaG | ecosystem: Environmental > Terrestrial > Soil > Wetlands > Permafrost | place: Sweden: Stordalen | collected... | reverse complement strand
GATGTGGCTTTAGTCGGTGGGGGTACCTTTCCTCAGCCGGGAGAAATTTCCCTTGGCCATAATGGAGTGTTATTTCTCGATGAGCTTCCTGAGTTCAAAAGGACTGTACTGGAAGTTATGCGGCAACCACTTGAAGACAGGGTTATTACAATTTCAAGGGCAAAATCAACTGTTGACTATCCTGCAAGTTTTATGCTCGTGGCAAGCATGAATCCTTGTCCCTGCGGTTTTCATAATCATCCTGAAAAGGAATGCATGTGTTCACCGGGAATGGTTCAAAAGTATCTGAACAGAATATCCGGACCACTTCTCGATCGCATTGACATTCACATTGAAGTAGTTCCAGTCAATTATGACAAGCTTTCCGATGCAGGGAAAGTGGAACGTTCATCGGTTGTCCGCGACAGGGTTGTGAGAGCCAGAACAATTCAGGCAAAAAGATTTGAAGCTGTAAAAGGTGTTTATTCCAATTCTCAGATGTCTTCCTCAATGCAGCGAAGATATTGTCAGCTGGATGAATCAGGTGGGAAGCTACTTAAAACAGCAATGGATATCAGAGGACTTTCAGCTAGAGCTTACGACAGGATATTAAAAGTTGCCAGAACTATTGCAGATCTGGGTGATTCTGAGAATATTACTGCTGAACATATCTCCGAAGCGATTAATTATAGAAATCTGGACAGGGAAGGTTGGGCGGGCTAGAGTGAATGGCGACTAAGCATGACTCTATAGTTGTCTGGGAAAGTTCTCAGTGCTTGTTTCATTCAACAGTAATGCTATAGCATGCAGAAATTTTTTTTGGTCAAGTGGCTTTTCAAAAACCATATCTGCTCCAAGAAGTTTTGCACCCGGAAGATATCCTGAAGGGCTTATCCTGCCACCCCCTGATATCGCAATTATTTTTAGTTTAGGATACGTTTTCCTGAGCTCAAATATTGTTTCCAATCCCTCTTTTTCAGGCATGATAATATCAGTAATCAGCAAATCAGGCACTTTGTATTTAAACAGTTCCATTCCCTCTTTCCCATTCAAAGCTATATCCACTTCATGTCCTGCCTTTTCGAGCATCTTTTTTATCATGAGAAGTATGGAAGGTTCGTCGTCAAAGACATATATTTTAGCCATGTGTTAAAGTGATTAATTATTATTTTTTATCAAGTACTCTTCTAATTATTTTACTGAAATCATCAAATATCATCGGTTTTAAAATGACTTCTGATATACCGCTCTTAGATATCACTTCATCGGATAAATTTTCTGCAAATCCTGTAATAATTATTACTTTCAATTCAGGGCGTATCTCTTTAAGCATGAAAGCGAGTTCTGTACCTGACATATTTGGCATACTCTGATCAGTGACCAGAAGAGAGTACTTGTCAGGTCCTTTCTTAAATTCTTCAAATGCTGATATGCTATTGGTTGTTATGGTGACTTTGTATCCCAGTTTTTCGAGCATTTTTTTGCCCATAAAGGTTATTTCAGGTTCATCATCAACAAAAAGTATGTATTCATCCCCTTTTAACGGTTTTTTGTCTGATTTATCAGATTCCATAAGATCGGTGCCGAATTTTGGCAGATAAATCACAAAAGTTGTTCCTTTATCAGGGGTACTATCAACTACAATTGCACCATCGTAATTATTAATTATCCCATGTACCACAGAAAGGCCCAAACCTGATCCTGAGCCAACTTCTTTCCTGGTAAAAAATGGTTCAAAAATACGTTCCTGGGTTTTGATATCCATACCGTGCCCGGTATCTGAAATTGTCATACGAATGTATTCTCCCTTTTTCAGATTAGGTATCTTTTCAGCAGATCTTTGATCAATTTTTACCGAGTCAAGTCTGACTTCAAGAATCCCCCCGGTTTTTAACATCGCATGATTGGCATTAGTGCACAGATTCATCACTATCTGATGTATATGAGTGGGATCGGCCAAAACAGTGCCTATATTTTGATCGAAGTGCTGTTTGACTTCGACACTTGGCGGTAACGAGGATTTTATCAGATTAAGTGCTTCTGCGACAATTGGCTGTAATTGAATTGGTTTATTTTCGAAGTCCATCTCCCTGCTAAACGTAAGTACTTGTTGAACAAGATCTTTTCCACGGTGCGCGGCATTGTTTATTTGTTCAATATCAAATCTCAAATTACTCTCTGCCGGGAGTTCTTCAAGTGCCATGTCGGTATAGCCCAGGATGGGAGTGAGAATGTTATTAAAATCGTGGGCGATACCACCAGCCAGTGTTCCAATAGTTTCCATTTTTTGTAGCTGGAACAATTGCTTTTCCAGTTCAGCTCTTTCTCTTTCAAATTTTTGACGTATTTCGATCTCTTTCTTCAGGTCCTGGTTTGCATTTGAAAGCTGTTGAGTCCTCTCCTCAACTCTTTTTTCAAGAGCATCATTAGCAGTTTTGACATTTTCTTTTTCCTGTTCCAACTGTATCCTCATATAATATTCTATCCTGGCTGACAATTCAAGAAAATAGCTGATAAACATTCCAATTACATTGGCACTTATAAAAAAGGAATCATTGCTTATCAGGATTGTAACAGGAGTATGAGATACCCAGATGGCAGTAATCTGATATGAAATAACAATTGACCATCCTGCCATTGATGCATAAATGAATCTTGCCCGGCTAAACGTATAACCGAATATGGATATCAGGATCAATCCGGCATAGTAGGAATAATTTCCAACTTTTGCAGCTAAAATAATCATGACTATGATTCCGAAACTGGAACAGAATATAATGCACGAAATAGTGAACTGCATAAATTTCTTAAATATTCTGGAATAGGAAAACAGAAATGCAGCAATGAGTACAGGAAATACAACACCAAATCGGATGAACCAAAAGACACCCCTGAGTGAATACACAGTTGCAACGTCAAGAAAAGCAAAAGCCCCATAGAAAATCATGGAGAGAATTAGTGAAAATCTGAAAGGATTAACTGATTTTTTGAAATAATCCTGATGGAATTCCTCTTCGTATTGATATAATTCGCCTGTGAAAGAAAGTGTCAGATAGTTAATTGACAAGGACTCATTACCTGCTGTCGGAAGGCCCAGGAATCTACTTCCCACATATTTAAAAATATTCATCAGGAGAGTATTTGTTATATCTTAAATATCTGAAATGAGATATTTACTTTTTTTTTCTTATTTTAAGAAACAGGTTTATACCGAGAGGCTCCTTTTCGACACTAACAATCTCCTTATCAATATGTGCATCTGAAGCTATTCGGAACAAATCTGTTTCTGTCCTGTGATTAAGGTTCCAGTCAATTACCTCCATGAACCTTCTTGTAGGGTTTCTAGTACTGAAATTGCTTATCACCATTTCACCATCTTCGGTGATGCAATTAATATATTTTCTGATGAGAAATGTAAAGTGTTTGTCCTTGAAATAGTCAAACAGCCCGGCACTCCAGATAAGATCATATAATTTGTATGGGTTGAAACGCAATGCATTAATTTTATTGTAAGTAATCTGGTTCTTAAATTTCTCGTTTTTTTTCATTGAGAAATCAATTGCAAACTGATCAAAATCAATCAATTCAAAACTAATGGCATTTTCTCTTGAATAGTCGGTCAGGAATTCATTGACATCTTCAGCCGGACCTGATCCAAGAATGAGAACCTTAGCATTATCCTTTCTCGAAGCCAGGTTTTTACAGTATTGGAGAAAAAATTTCTTTCTGTTTCTTACAGCGCTGGCTGCTGGTTGATTCTGAAAAAAGAGATCCCAGTTTTTATACCGGGGATCTTCATTTACATCATATTGATAAATCTTGTAAATAAGATTAAAATCTCCGGGGTAACCAAAAGGTTTTACAAATGCATGACCGATAAGAGAATTTTCGTTAAGTATGGTTTTTATTTTTTCCCTGAATTCTTTAACATCGTCAAGTCCCAGGCTATTTACAATTGAAGTGAATTCTTCATAATCCGGAAGCTCAGGCCCCCCTTTTGTTATTAAATATTTTAAAAACACGGATGCTTTTTCTTCAAGGCCATTTTTCAAAACAAGAGGATTGGTATTCATGAAAGTTAAATAAAATGATTTCTTTTTATTTTAAATATTTTACTAATTATATAATCTTAAAAATAAGATTTGATTTTCATTATTGGCGAATGGATTTATCAACAGAAATGAAAATATGTTAACATCTTTATAAACAGCGTAAAAGTCTTTTTCCTCAACGTATAGACATTCAATTTCTGCCGACATTTGACTTCAGCAAATTCATGTAATTATACTGAAAGATCTGAAAAATGTTACAGAATCACTCAATTTCTTCCCCATTGAAGAACAATAGTATCAATAATTTATTGATTTTACAATAATTTGTATTTCATTGGTAACACTCTGTCTGATACCCAAAATTTAAAAAAATTAAGTGTTATTACATAAGCAATAATGCTGCGCCTGTTCCGGTGATGATTGTCAGAAAAATCATTGAATCATAACCTATTCCTGCACCGAACTTGTACTCACAAAAAGCCTGAGCAGTGTCGTCATTATCAGGCAAAACAGGAATCTTTTTTGCCGCCAGCAGGGTGTCTCTCGATACGATATTGTATTGCACATGCCACCCCTTCAGCGTTTCAAAAAGGGTTCTTATTATTGAAATAAGTTTCTGCTTTTGAGTCTCATTTGAAGTGCCGGCATAATACCTGCATCCAAATGGCCCCCGTCCAAGCCGGATATAAAATCATATACGGATCCTCCCTCTTTAATAGTTTTGCCTCATCTGATACAGTCTTCCACAAATGCTGAACAGAGTATGTCAGGTACTGGTTCTTCAAGAGCTAAATCGGCTGCTGTGTCAATCTCACCATTATTCGTCAGACATTCCCCAAATTGCTGACATATTCTTTCATCAAACATTATTGAAGGAGCAGAATCGAGGCTTTCCGGATTGTTGCACCATAAACAGCGCAATGGACAGCCTTTGAAAAAGATATTTGTTCTTACTCCATTCCCGTCGTGTATTGAATACTTTTGGATATTAAAAACAGTAAGCATATGTAAGTATCTAATAGCTAATATATTATCAAGGATGTCATGAAATAAGCTTGCTTATTGAAAGTTAAATATAACTATAAATTCTTCTTTTTAACCGGGAAGTTTCAGTTTCAAATCCCTTTCCGGAGATTTTTATTTGTGAAATAATCAATTTATACTATTTTTAAAAACTAATTAAACCACCATATTTTCATTATATGGATCTTACCAAGCGAATCCGTGATAAAATGATGAAAGAGCGCCTCATGTTTGTGTATAGAGGCGTCGTAACAAATGAAAACTCCGTACCGCTTCTGATGCTTCTCGAAAAGGAGATGGAAAATTCAGAATTTGGATTTTTAGGAAGAAAAAGACTTTTCATGTTTGTACTTGAGAGTCTTCAGAATGTTTCAAGGCATAGTGATCAGAATCAGTACGCGGATATGTCGCTTGTCGTTTATTCTAAAAAGGATAATGGGTATACCGTAACTACAGGAAATGTTCTTCCGGCAGCAAATATAATTGATCTTAAAAGCAAGTTGGATGAGATCAATAATCTTCAGACAGACGAGATAAGAAATGTCTACAGGCAAATGCTTAGTAATGCTCAGTTCAGCGATAAAGGGGGTGCAGGACTTGGTCTGATAGAGATGGCAAAAAAGACCGGCAATAAGCTCGATTATGATTTTGTTACGTTAGATGAGGAATTTTCTTATTTTATTTTAAGCAAGACAGTCAATTCTGTTGGAGTCGGAATGCATCACAGGGAAAAGGAGCAACCTTTTAATGGCAAGGTTATTTCACAGCTTGAAAGACTTATGGCTGAAAACAATGTTTACCTTATCTGGTCGGGGCATATATCCACTGATGTGGAGAAAGAAGTTCTCACTTTTACTGAAACAAAACTTGCTGAAGAAGATGTTGAATTAACTCTCAGGAGAAGAATTTTCAGCGTTCTTGTTGAGATCCTTGAGAATGTGGCAAAATACAGTCCGGGAAGAGAACCCGAGGAAAAATTCGGGATGCCGGTAGCAATGATCAGGCTTGAGGACGATGTCTATACCCTGACAACAGGTAATCTTATTCTTAATGAAAAGGTGGAGGATCTCAAGAGGAAGCTTGATACCATAAATAAGTATGATAAAGTAGGACTGAAAGAGCTCTTCAGAAAATCTCTTTCCGGGCAGACTATCAATTCAAACAGCACAGGGAACATGGGACTGATTGATATGGCCAGGAAATCAGGAAGTAAACTGGTATACCAGTTTGAACAGATAAACGAACTCTATTCTTATTATGTTCTGATTGTAAAGGTTGAAGGCAGAACCAATTAAGCCAATGTCTTAAAGCTAAGTGTTTTACCGTCCCACGCGGCATAGCTGCCATTTTTGATCCAGTCGCCGAGAAATACAATTTCTGTTTCCGGCTGCAAATTATATGTCATTGCCAGATGGCGGTGACCAAAAATGAAATAATCGATTTTGTCTTTTTCAAGAACCGACCTTGCATACCTTATCAGATCTTCTTTTTCTTCACCTAGAAATTCTTTTGTTATCCCTTTTCCCAGACGTGAATTCAGTGACCACCTGTGTCCGAACCCAATTCCAATTGCAGGATGGAGGGCTGAATACATCACCTGTAATGGTTTGTTCCTGAAGATGGAAAGAAGTATTTTATATCCACTGCTCGTTGTTCCTAGTCCTTCACCGTGAGCGAGATGGAACTTTTTCCCGTTAAATAGAGTGGTAATTGGGGAAGTATGAATAGTCATGCCACATTCATCAGAAAGATAATCTCCTACCCACATATCGTGATTCCCGGTAAAAAAATGAACAGGGATCCCGGAATCAGTTATTTCAGAAACAGTTCCCAGAAACCGTGTAAATCCGCGTGGAACAACAAGTTTATATTCCCACCAGAAATCGAAGATGTCTCCAAGAAGGTATATCTCTTTTGCATCCTGAGCAACCGAGTTTAACCAGCTGACTACCTTCTTTTCCCTTTCTACAGGTGGAGATCCAGTTGGCAATCCGAGGTGAAAATCAGAAGCAAAATATATATTTTTTGATTCTGTCAAGGAGCACATCTATTTGGTAAATAACTGATCGAGTTTCAGTTGAAGTTCTTTCCCATGAAGGTTTGATGCAATAATTTTACTTTCTTTATCAAACAGGTAATTGGCAGGAAGCGTTTTTACATTGAAAAGCAATGCATTTTTAGGGTCTTTGGGATCATCTTCTCTTGTATTAATCCATGGCAACTCATCAAATTTGACAGCTGCTTTCCATAGCACTTCATTTTCATCGAGATTAATCTGATATATCTCAAACCCCTTTTTGTTGTAAAGTTTGTAAAACTCTTTTAGCTGAAGGTTCTCTTCAATACAATCTTTCGATTGAGCCGACCAGAAGGTAAGAAGTACGTACTTACCTTTAAGTGAGGAGAGTGCGACTCTCTTGCCTGAAATATTTATTAAATCGGGATTCAGGGTTGTACTTGGCAGTTTTTTGCTTATTTGCTCAATCTGGGAGACTAACATCTGATTATACTCCTTTTTAAAATCTCTTGCCAGAGCCTGCACCTGTTTTGAATTAGGATAATGACGGGTAAGTGAATCAGTTACTATTTTAAGGTATTGAAGATCGTGCGGTTCATAGAGAACGTATGTTTGAGGATTAATTCTCTGATATAGCGCTTTAATTGAAGCAAGTGAGTTTATGTTATTAATTATAAAATCAATATTGTTTTTACGTTGAGCTTTTACTACATCAGTAAACTCTGCATTGAGCAAAGGGCCTTTAACATCAAATCCCGGTTCATGAGAAGCCTTTGTATAAAGGGTACTCAGGGAATCAAGTTTTCTTTTTGTCTTGGCAAGAAAAAGATCGAGCGTCTGCAGCTTCTCAGATCCTGCTGATCCTTTGACAGAATAGTTTTCAAAAAGGTTTTTGCCATTAAACAATAGATTTATCTTTTCTCCGGGTTCAGCGAGCAGGGTAATAAAATTTGTCGTTGAAAAACCAAGCTGATAAAAATCGGGTCCTGTCGCCTTTAACTTAAACCGGAAAGAACCTTTCCTGCTTATTTTTGCAGAGTCGACAAGTACACGAGTGTCGACATCCAGTTTGTTGAGGTAAACATATTTTTCTTTTGAATCTTTAATAACGCCATTAACAGCGAATTGGTTCTTGTAATTGCATCCGGTAAAAATAATAACCAGGGTCAGTAGAAAAAGTATTCGTTTCATCAAATGTCGGATTTCCAGTTTTTGTATTCAGGTATTATCTAAATATTTCAGCCAGTTTAGTCTGTAATTGTTGACCTCTCAGGTTTGTTGCAATTATCCTGCCTTCTTTATCAAGCAGATAATTACAGGGTATTGATTCAATCTTATAGAGCCCGACAACTACGGAATTCCAGTATTTAACATCGCTCACATGGATCCATTTCTCAAGATGATCTTCCTGAATGCCATTCATCCAGGCGTCCTTGGTTTTGTCGAGAGAAACCTGGAAAATCTGAAATCCTCTTTTATGATAAGTGTTATATACATTAACAAGATTCGGATTCTCTTTTCTGCAAGGCGTACACCATGAGGCCCAGAAATCCAATAGAACTACTGATCCTCTGGTTGAGGACAGCTTAATTGTGTCTCCGGCAGGTGTAGGAAGGACTATTTCAGGAACCTCGGTTCCTGAAGATGATGGAGGTTCACCAACTGTTTCGCCTTTGATTTTTGCAGTTAACTCCTTAACCTGTTCATGAAGTGATATAACAGGTTCATAATCGGGATAAAGGCTAAACATAGAGGAGTCGACCTTTGCAAAATAGATCATATCTTTTGTGGGATTCAGAACATAAACGCTGGGTGCAACCTGTTGATAGAGTGCAACAAGGCTTACAAGCGATGTGAGATTATCATCAATATATTTTTTAGTGTAGGTGTTAATCTCCCCCAGATAAATCTGTGCCAGACTATCAAGCGATTCAATCACTTTGGGCAACTCGGGTTTATCCACATTTTGTTTATAGATGTTGCTTAATCCTGACAACTTTTTTATTGTTGCCCTGAGTGTTTTGTTGTATTCAGCCATTGATTCAGTGCCTTTTGATCCCTTTAGGGATATCGGATAATTCAATGAATCGCTATGCGCTTTCAGCATGATTTTCTCCCCTGGTTCAACAAGCATCGTCAGAAAGTTATTTTCAGAGCTTTTCAGAAGATAGAAGGAGGGTTGTTTGATTTCTCTCCTGAAATTAAATTTACCGTCAGAAGAAACCCTTATTGAATCAACTGGTTTCAATTCATTCGATTTGAGTTCATCAAGATAAATGTATACCCCGTTAACAGGATTTACAATTGTACCTGATATTCTGACAATATTATTTTTGCAACCAGCAGAAAGTAATACAATAAACAGGTAGAAAAAAAACTTCTTATTCATTAAGTAAAATGTTAATTGGCAATTATTTTCAATTATTGAAATGCAAAGTTATTCTTTTTTTAATCCGCCAATACTTTTAAGAAATTTTATTATTTTTCCAGGTATATGATGTACCTTTACAGGGTTCATTTTTTATTCTTATTCTTACATAGATTCTTTTAAGTTATTCAAATTGTAATTATATGAGTTACATTAAGTTCGATAAAGCTCAAGTTGTAAACCTTGAATTTTCTCTTATAAGGGAGGACATCAGAACTAACAGGGCGGGGTCATATTCTTCAACTACACTGGTTAGCTGTAATACACGCAAATATCATGGATTGCTTATTTGTCCTGTGGATGAGATGGGTGGTGAGAGATTTGTCCTTCTTTCTTCACTCGATGTTACTATAGTAAATAATGACAAAAGTTTCAATATAGGTATAAGAAAATATAAGGGCGACTATTTTAGTCCCAAAGGCCATAAATATATTGAGGATTTTGATGCAGATAACATTCCTTCAAGAATTTACAGGGTAGGTGGTGTTATTCTTAAGCAGGAAAGACTTCTGGTTCATTATGAAGAGCAGCATCTTGCAAGGTTCACAGTTCTTGAAGCTTCGGAACCGATGAAACTACAGTTCCGTCCGTTCCTTGCTTTCCGGAATATTCATCAGCTTACGCATGCCAACATGGCAGCAAATACAAAGGTTGATTTTATAGAAAACGGCATTGAATCCAGGATGTATGAAGGATTTCCTTCGTTAAAAATGCAGTTTTCTACAAAAGTTGAGTTTGTACCTGTACCCGATTGGTATCTTGGCGTTGAATATCCTGAAGAACAAAAACGTGG
>Ga0182019_10002047_pt1 | contig 10296 bp, 10 predicted proteins | sample 812E2MmetaG_FD_120483 | JGI IMG/M metagenome (GOLD analysis project Ga0182019, IMG submission 120483) | Permafrost microbial communities from Stordalen Mire, Sweden - 812E2M metaG | ecosystem: Environmental > Terrestrial > Soil > Wetlands > Permafrost | place: Sweden: Stordalen | collected... | reverse complement strand
CCGGATGGAGCCCCAGCCCTGCCGAGGTGGTGGTGGTGCCGCACACGACTGGCAAGAGTCGCTACACCCCGAATTTCGTGCCTGACTCGTCCTTCCTGCTGTACAGCGAGGCGACCCGGCAAACGGGTGACTCGGATGGGTTGGTCGACTCCTACTCTGATCCTTCGGCCACGGTCTGGGCGGTCCAGCCGCAAGCCAACGCAACGCCTGTGCTGCTGGCCCACGCCAACGCGACCGGCGTGGCTGACAAGCTCACCCTGACTGATGGCCGCAGTACCCTCGTCACCAGCCGAATAGCAAGCGGCATGCTGATGAATACTTTTCCCCGGTCCGCGCCTTTTCAAGCCACCCAAAACGGACACAAGCTATTCTGGTTCACGGTGGCTTCACAGCGCCGGGCCGGCCTGCGACTCTACAAAGCCAACCCCAGTGTTGTTGGTGACGAGCCCACGCAGCTCCTGCTGTGGATGTTTGCCATCGATGCCGACCAAGTGCTGGCCGGGAAGGACGGAAGCTTTCCCGGCTTCTTCCTCCCGTTCCAGGATCTTACTACCTCTAACCATATGGCGGCCTGGACGCAGAAGTACGTCTCGGACAACCCGCCTCCTGCGCCACCAACTCCGCCGCCGGCACCGCCGCTCACGGTGGTGCCAATAGCTCCAATTCTGTAATTGGGTCCGCCAGACCGCTCAACTTCGCTGTCGATAGTTTGGCAGTTGGGATGCGAAACCTAACTGATCCGGCTGGCGACGCGATCATTCAGATCCGCGACCAGGCGTTCGATCAGGGCGTCGTCCACTGACAGGAGTTGCTTGCCCATGGATAGGAGTCGCTCGATTTCGCCAGCGTCGATGGGCCCCACGAAGATCCCTTCGCGCTTGGACAGGGTGTCGGCCAGGAGAACCACGTTGCCCGTGGAGAAGCGATCGCCCGTGTCGTAGTCGGCAGAGTCGCGGATGGCGTGGGTCACCGGGTCGGGCAGCCCCCACTTGCGCGCGATGGCTGCGCCCACGCTGCGATGCTTGCCCGAGATGATAGACAGCCAGGCCGACGGCATGATCCAGCGCTGCACGCGCGTGCCCAGCAGGCGCTGTTCGGCGTCGAGCAGGGTCGCGGCCAGCACCGGACGACCCACGTCATGCAGAAGGCCGCCCAAGTAGGCAGAATCGGGGTGCAAGGCATGAACCGCGCTGGCCAGATCGCGCGACACGATGGCTACCGCCAAGGAATGGCGCCAGAGATCGCGGCACATCTGGGCAATGCAGGGATCGCGTGACTCCAACACGTGGTGAACCGCAGTCTCCACCAGGAAGAGGCGCAACTCCTCAGCGCCTAGCCGTGTGACGCAAGTGAGGACGGAATCGAAGCGCGACAAGCTGGCAAAGGCCGCGCTATGGGCAAGTCGGATCAGGCGCGCGGCCACGATGGGATCAGTCTCGATGAGTGCGGAGATCTGGGGAAAGGAGAAATCATCGCGACCCAGCATGCTTAGCGCCCGCGCTGCCACCAGAGGCATGGTAGGCAGTTCCAGACCGTTGTTCTCGATAGCTGCCAGAACGCTTTCTTCCACCCGGGTGGCCATCTCGCGGGTGAGCGCCACCTCGCTTTGCAGGGCCATGAGGGCAGAGGGACGAAGTACGACGGGCATGTTTCCCCCACAGATGCTGTTGTTCAGTCAGGTTGCTCGCTACCCACGCGCTTGAGCTTGTCGATAAGCGTGGTGCGGTTGAGACCAAGGGCTTCGGCCGCGCGTGTTTTGTTGCCGTTGGCCGCCTTCATCGCGCGCCCGATGAGTGTCGCTTCGATGCGCGACAGGGTGTCGGCGAGATCGATGTGATCGCTCGGCTTGCCGGTGGCGGCTGCCGCGACCGCGGCCAGGCGTGCCGAGGGCGTGCGAACCTGACCCGGCAGATCGTTGACCTCAATCGTGTCGGTCGCACTCATGATCACCAGGCGCTCGACCATGTTCTCCAACTCGCGCACGTTGCCGGGCCAGTCGTAGAGCTGCAACGTGACCAGGGCGGCCTCGGAGAACTTGACGTTCTTTCCGGTGCGCCGGCAGGCCAGGCTGAGAAAATGTTCAGCCAAGCACGGAACATCCTCGGTTCTTTCGCGCAGCGCGGGCAGGGTGATGGGCACCACGTTGAGCCGGAAGAAGAGATCGGCGCGGAATTTTCCCTCGCGCACCAGGGCCTCGGGATCTTGGTTGGTGGCGGCCAGTACTCGCGTGTTTACCTGGCGGATGCGAAAGTCACCCATGGGCTTGACCGCTCGATCCTGGAGCACGCGCAGCAGCTTGCCCTGTACCGCGAAGGGCAGGGCGGTCACATCGTCGAGCAGCAGGGTACCCCGGTCAGCCTCGACGAAGCAGCCGGGCTGCGCCTCGGTGTTGCCAGCGAAGGCACCCTTGGCGTGACCGAACAACTCACTTTCGGCCAGGGCTTCCGGCAGCGCCGCACAATCGACGGCTACGAAAGGACCTGCCGCGCGCGGCGAGAAAGCGTGAATGAGACGAGCGACCACCTCCTTGCCGGTGCCACTTTCGCCGAGCAAGAACACAGTCGCGTCGGTGGGGGCGACGTTGTCGACGAAGTCGAGACAACGCCGCAAGACCGGGGAGGCGCCGATGAGCGCTGCTTGCGGCTGTCCGGCGCCGGTCGGCTGCTCCTCGGTCGCATTGGCCTGCGGCCGCGCGGCAGCCAGCGCACTTGTCACTACCCGGCGCAGCTCGTCGCGATTGAGGGGCTTGACTAGAAAATTGAATGCACCCGCCTGCATTGCCTCGACGCAATCAGCGATGGAGGCGCTGGCAGTTAGCACCACAGCTGGCGTTCGGGCGGGAAGTTCCCGTGCCCGGCGCACTACCGCAAACCCGTCCTGGTTGGGCATGCGTAGATCGGTGACGACCAAATCGAACGTTTCTGATTGCAGCGCCGCAATCGCCTGCGCTCCATCGTTGGCTTCCTGGGCCTGGTGGCCCATCTGCTCAATGACCCCGCGCACGGCCTGCAACACCGGCGGCTCGTCGTCAACGATGAGAATGCGTGCTGCGACTTCAGGCAGCGGGGACGCGTAGCTTTCGACGTCTGGCTCCATCCTAGACAACCTCTCCTGCTCCCTTCGACAGGCATGGACCTAGCCGGCAAGTTTTGAAGGCAACCATCACGGCACAACACCCTATGCAACCCGCGGTCCACCGCTTCAGGCTGAGAGAACCGCGGTAATTGTGTGGAGGGTGTCGACCGGCCGACACCCAAATGGCCCGTGTCATGTCAAAAGTCAGGCGCTCTACAAGAGGTTAGATCAAACCCTCGCGGCGCTCTTGGTCGCACTGCAGAGCCACCTCGGCGCAGCGAAGCAGATTGCGGCCACTGGTTTCTCCGTCGGGGGTGGTGGCACAGCCCAAGCTTATGCCCAGGGGCAGGCCCCAGCGGCCATTGGCATCGGTGACCAACCGGCGAATACGCGACACCACGTGCCCCGCGCCGCGGGCATCGGTGTCCGGCAGCAGCAGAGCGAATTCGTCGCTGCCCAGGCGCGCCACCACATCATATTCGCGCACGGCCTCTCGCAGCAGGCAGGCGACTCCCTTGAGACAGCGATCCCCAGCATCACGCCCATGGATCTCGTTGATGGCTGTCATGCCCAGCACATCCAACACCACCACCGAGAGACAACAGGCCGGGCGATAGCGCGTGCGGGACAGCTCCTCGAGGAGACGGCTTTCAAAGACATGCCGGTTCCACAGGTCGGTGAGCGGATCGCGGTAGGCGAGATTGCGCATCTGGCTGCTGGCAGCCAGGGCGTTACGCAAACTGGCGTTCTCGCGTACGAGCTGGTCGAGGGTGGGCCTCGACGATTCCAATTCAGGGGTGATTTCGGCGGGTAGGTTGAATTCTTCGACGGAGATGGTGGCGGTTGCTGACTTCACGGGAGCCTCCTTGTGGACGACCGCTCTCGCAAGCCGCGTGCCGAGCCCGTCGGAGAATGTGCCTGGCGGTTTTCCCTAGCGATCGCTTGGTGTTGCAGCCACCGTCGCGCGTCCAGCAGGCTTCGCTCCCTGGGCTGTCACGATCCTGACCAGGGAAGCCCCGCCGTCACATTTCTGGCCTCAGAGAAGCTAGCTGGTTAACCACAGAGGCCACAGAGTGCACAGAGCCGGATCGGAAAGGGAAGGGTTGGATCCTGCACGATCCAAATTCCTTCACATCCGATCTCTGCGTCCTCTGTGCTCTCAGTGGTGAAAAAGCTAGCCGGCACAGAGGGCGCCGCTAGTGTCCGATGGACAGGGCGGGCAGGGTGCGTTCCGTCTCCGCCACTACGGCTTGCACCTGATCGGGCTTGAGCTTGATGTCAGCGAACAACGGATCCTCGAGGTCAAGCGGCTGGAGCTGGTCGCGCTGGCCCAGGTGCTCGGTGATGCGATCCGCGGCTGCCACCAGTGCGGTGGTGAGATACCGATTTTCACCCCTGTGACAATTGTGGTGGAACAGGGCCGAATCCACCACGCTAGGTGGCAACTTCCAGATGCGGCACACCGCTGCACCCAATTCAGTGTGAAGGCGGGCGATGGTCGCGCGAATGACTGGCCCTTCGTTTTCACCGGCCATCATCTCGGGCGTGACCCCGCCCACCGTCGCGCAGCGTTCCAGCAGGACCAACTCGCCGATGTCGTGCATGAGACCGGCCAGAAAGGCGAAGTCGGCGGGATCAGAGCGCATCAACCGCGACATGGCGCGAGCCGCAAGCGCGGCCGCCAGGCCTCGCTCGCGCAGCGCCTCGACCTCCTTTTCGAAACCCTTGACCCGGTACATGGTCGAGTTGCTGACGATCATCATCACGATGTCGCACACATTGTCGAGGCCCAGGCGAACCACGGCATCGCGCACACCGACGATAGGGACGCGCGGGGCAAACATGGCGGAGTTAGCCACTGACACCAACTGACCACTGATGAAGGGATCCCTGCTGACCGCCTTCTCGACTCGGGCTGCGTCGGTGTAGGCAAGCTGACACAGTTCAATCACATGCGCCGCAACATCGGGCAGGCTGCGCTGGATCGCTTTGTTGTCGGCGACGGACCGCACGGCGATCTCTTCGATCTTGCGGGCCAGGATGCCGGGCTCGAAGGTCTCGATAGACGGTTCCGCAGGATGGTCTTGCTGAAAAGGAGTCAAGTTCATAGACGCGCCCGCCTGATGGCCATGATCTCCATTTCGGCGCAATCACACTCGATCTTTAGCGCCGCTCCCGCCGACGCTAACGGTGAGTCTGGATCTCACCACGGAGTGCACGGAGTTCACAGAGGCCGGAGTGAAGAGGTTCTGGATCCGGCTCCGAACTTTCGTTCCTTCCGATCCGTCTCTGTGGCCTCTGTGCGCTCTGTGGTGAAACTCCGGTCGCCTCCGCCATCATCCTGACGCCGAGCTTTGGCTGTGTCACTGGCCTGACACGCACAAGTCCGCGAAATCGCTGGCGCAAGAGAGGCACGCGGATTGCTGAACCCTCCGCTGGAGAATGGCCATGGCACAGAACGAAGAGGTAGTCCCAGCCCCAGCAGACGCGAAGACCCCGCGTGCGGGCGGAAACAAGCTAATTCCCATCATCCTGGGGGTCAATGTGGTGATGATGGGCGCGGTGCTGTTGATGGTGATGAGGAAGCCCTCGGCTGCTTCCTCTGCCAGCGTCGAACCCGCAGCGTCCAGTGGACACGGCGAGGCGGCTTCCGGGGAGCATGTGGCCGGCGCCTCACCCGGGCCCATTCTCAAGCTGGAGAACTTCGTCATCCAGCTTCGTGGGGTCGACCAGGATCGCTACGTGCGCGTGGCCTTCGACATGGAGGTCGGCGGCGACGCTGACCGGGAAGTCGTACAGGCGCGCCTGCCGCAGATCCGCGACTCGGTCATCACCTACTTTTCCGACCGAACGCTCGACGAGCTGCGCGGCAGTGAGGGCATCGACCGCACCAAGTCCGCCCTCATGAAGCGCCTCGATGAGGTGGTACCGGGCCGTCGCATCCACGCTTTGTACATCACGGACTTCATCATCCAGTAACCAGGAGCCCGCATGGCGTCTCCACTCGATCCCACAGAAGTAGAAGCCTTGATGCAGGCCATCCAGGAGGGCCAGCTTCCTCCCGACGCCGCCGCGGCCGATGCCAAAGGGCCAGTGGTGCCCTACGACCTCACCAGCCAAGACCGCATCATTCGCGGCCAGATGCCCACTCTGGATTCCATCAATGATCGCATTGCCTCGCTCTTTGGCCGCACCCTCTCCGGACGTACCCGGATGGAATTGCGGGTGACGGCTGCGCCCGCCAGCCTGATGAAGTTCGCCGACATCAACCACTTGCTCAACGGGCAGAACGCGGTTGGCGTGATGAGCCTGGGCGCCGGACACGGATTGGCGCTGGTCATTGTCGAGGCACCGCTGGCCCACTCGCTCTTGGCCGCATCGCTCGGCGATCGCAAAGCCAAGTCCGAGCCCGGCGAGAGCAGGTCCGACCTCACCCACGTAGGCAAGGTGGTGCTCCGGCATGTGCTGAACATGTTGTCGGAAGCCATGGCCACTTCGTGGGAGGGCGTGCTGTCATTCAAGCCGCAGGTCTTGCGCTTCGAGTCCGATCCGCGTATGGCCGCGATTGCCACACCCAGCGACGTGGCCATTCTGTGTGCGTTTGAGGTCACCGGTCCGATCGACGGCCGCGTGATGTTGGCCATTCCCTATGCTGCGGTAGAGGCGGCCAAGAAGCTGCTGAGTTCGCCGCCCCGGTTGGGCGGACAGCGCGACGTGCGTTTCGGTCAGGCGCTGGCACGTGAGCTGGAACTGGTGGAAGTCGAGCTGCGGGTCGAGATGGGACGCTACCACCTGCGCCTGTCTGACTTGTTGGGACTCAAGGTTGGAGATGTGGTCACGCTCAACACCAGCGAGGGCTCGCCGCTGCCGGTGATGGTGCAGGAGCGACCCAAGATGACCGGCATTCCCAAGGTGGTCGGGGGCGGAATCGCTGTCGAGATACTGAAGTCCATCATGCATGCCGCTGCCTCCAATAGGCCCGCGCGACCGGGCCCGCAAAACTTCACCCAGGCGGCCGCGTAGCGAGATCAAGCAAGAGGAAACCATGGCTGAGGAAACCCCGAATCCCGCTGAATCTGGAGCGCAAGGTAGACGCCTCGATCTCTTGCTCGACGTCCCGCTCGATCTTTCGGTGGAGTTGGGGCGGGCGCGCATGTCGATCCAGGACCTGCTCAATCTGAGCCCCGGCTCGGTGATTGAGCTGGACAAGATCGCAGGCGAGGCGCTCGACATCCTCATCAACGGGCGCCTGGTGGCGCGCGGTGAGGCCGTGGTGGTCAATGACAAGTTTGGCATTCGCATCAGCGACATCGTCAGCCCGTCGGAACGAATCGCACGCCTACGCTGAGGAGGACCCCAAGATGCTGACCCAACTGGCCCTGCTTCCGCTTGCCGCCATCACCGTCACGGGTGTGACCAGCGAGACCCAAGACGGTGACGTGATCGTCGAGGTCACCACCTCGGAGCCGGTCTCTGCCCGCGCAGCTCGGCCCATGGTCGGCCATCGCCTGGCCTACATCTTCGTGGACGACACCAGCCCGGTCCGTGAGCTATTCGAGAACGGCAACCACCCCGTGGTGGCCCGCACACGCGCGCGCTACACCAAGCTCGAAGTCCCAATTGATCCCGGCATGCGTTGCCGCGAGCCTGCCACGGTCGAGACCCTGCCCACCGGGCTGCGCGTGCAGTTCCCCTGTGGTTTGAACGCAGGCGCAGCCGCGACGGTAGCAGAGCAGGGGACGCGAGCCCCTGGGCGGCTTCGCGAAGTCAAGCCCGCGGGCCCTGGCGCCTCGCAGGAGTTGCTGCAGGCGGCGCTGGCGCTACCCGCGGAGATGCCCTTCGCTGCCAAGACGGAGAACGAGGAAGACGAGAATCCGGCTGGCAAGCCTCCGACCGAGGACCAAGCAAGCAAGGGAATCGAGGCCGCTACCCTGCCCGCAGCCAAGGCGGCTTTGCCCGCAGCCGCTGCAGCAGCGCTGGCCAAGACGACCGAACCCGTCGGGCACGACAGCAAGCCCGCGGCCGCCGCGCCAACGAAATCGGCGCCGGCGGCCTCGCCCACCGCCGGGTCCAGCCCGGTGAACCAGGCTCACAGCGCCGCCGCTCCCGCGGCCGCGGCCCACCATCCCGGTCTGTCATTGGTCCTGTCTATCCTCGCGTTGGTCGCAGTGGCCGGCGGCGTGCTGGCGCTCACCCGCCGCCGCGCGCGTCGCCAGGGCCTCATCCAAATCCTGGAAACTGCGGCCATTGGGCCCAAGCGCGCGTTGCTGGTGGCACGGGTGAACGGCCAGATGATGGTTCTCGGGGCTAGCGAGGCGGGAATTGCTCTCTTGGCGCCCCTGCAAGGAGCTATCGAGCCGCCCGTCGCGGCGGTCACGGAAAGCTCCCCCGCTTTGAGTGGAGGGCCAGATGAACTTGCCCTGGCTAAAGCGGCCGAGGCCGCGCCCGAGCCCGAGGGAGAAATCGGCATGCTCAGTCGATTGTTCCGGCTCCGGCCCCAGCAGTCGTCCGCACGAGACGCGGCCGCCTTCCGTGAGTTGCTGGACGAAAGCTACGAGGATCAGGAGTTGCGCGAAAAGCTGGCGCAAGGGCTCTCGGGCAAGGTCTCATGAACGGCCCGAGCACCACGCAGCTTCTTTCCAAAGCCGTGGGCGCCAGCAACGAGCTGGCCTTGGCCAGTGGCGGCTCCTCGGCAGTCAAGCTCTTCCTCATTCTGACCGCGTTGTCGTTCGGAACCGCCCTGGTTCTGTCGGTCACCTCGTTCACCCGCATCGTGATCGTGCTGTCGTTCCTGCGTCAGGCGCTGGGCACACCGCAGTTGCCACCCAACCAGGTGTTGATCGGGTTGTCGCTCTTTCTTTCGCTTTTCATCATGGCGCCCACGGTCCGGCGGGTGCACGAGCAGGCCGTGCAGCCGCTCATGGATGACAAGATCTCCATGGGCGAGGCTCTGCAGCGGGCCGAGGGGCCGCTTGCTGATTGGATGCTGAAGCAAACGCGCGAGGAAGAATTGCGCTTGTTCTTTGAGGTCTCGGCCTCACCGCGTCCAGCACGGGGTGAATCGGTACCGTTTACCGTGTTGGTGCCCGCCTTCATGGTGTCCGAGCTGGGTACTGCTTTTCGCATGGGTCTCTTCCTCTTCGTGCCCATGCTGCTCATTGATCTTCTGGTGGCGGTGATTCTCATGTCTTTGGGCATGATGATGGTGCCGCCGACCATGGTGGCGCTGCCGCTCAAGCTGGGGGTCTTCCTGCTCGCGGGCGGCTGGCATCTGGTGGTCTCCTCGCTGATTAGGAGCTTCTGATGTCGCTCGATTTGCCTTCCGCTTTGCTGCGCGAGGGTTTCGCCATGCTGGCCACGGTAGGTGGGCCTTTCGTGGGCGCGCTGCTGGCAGTGGGTCTGGTGGTCGGACTGCTGCAGGCCGCGACCCAAATCAACGATCCGGCGGTGGGCTTCTTGCCGCGCGTGCTGGCCGCGGTTCTGGTAGCTTGGTTCGCGGGTGGCTGGGCGGTCGAGCGCATGGCCCAGTTCGTAGCCGGCGCGATGGAGCGCATGTCGCAGCACCTGTGAGGCAACCGCAGTGTTCACCCTCTTAGCCGTGGCCGCCGCTTTCCTCCTGGTGGTGATCCGCTGCGCCGGCCTGTTCTCAGTGGTGCCCCTCTTCGGCCTGCCGGCCATCCCTACGCGGGTGCGCATGGCCGCGGCCGTGGCGGTGTCGGTGGCGGCGTTCCTGGGCGCGGGCGCGCCGTCCTTTGCTGCCTGGGATCACGCCGACCGCTTCATTGTCGCTGCTCTGTCCGAAGCCCTGCTCGGTCTCTGCGCCGGTCTGGCTGCGCGCCTGGTCCTCGACGCCACCACTGCGGCCGGATCGGCCATTGGTATTTCCATGGGCCTCAGCGTCGCCGCAACCTACGATCCGGTGCACGGTTCTGAGTCCCCCGCGGTGTCGCAGGTTCTCTCCCTCTTGGCGCTGGGCTTTGCGGTGGCGGGCGGCATCCACCGCGAAGCGGTAGCGTGGCTGTGTCGGTCGGTGATCGAGATGCCGCCCGGCTCACCCATCAGCGTCAGCGAGCTGGCGGCGCGAGTAGTGGGCCAGGCTGTGGGTGCCATCGCCTTGGCCATCCGTCTCGCCTTCCCGGTTCTTGCCGCGGTGACCATCGGACATCTGTCGCTCGGCCTGCTCAACCGCAGCACGCCGCAACTCGGCCTTTCCAACATCGG
>Ga0182019_10002046_pt1 | contig 10297 bp, 12 predicted proteins | sample 812E2MmetaG_FD_120483 | JGI IMG/M metagenome (GOLD analysis project Ga0182019, IMG submission 120483) | Permafrost microbial communities from Stordalen Mire, Sweden - 812E2M metaG | ecosystem: Environmental > Terrestrial > Soil > Wetlands > Permafrost | place: Sweden: Stordalen | collected... | reverse complement strand
TGGCCTTGATGGCCGGCAGCCGCGCGGCAAAGAGCGTCCGCGGTCTGCCCTCCTCGTACCAGCGTGCGCGCCAAGGGGTGTACTTTTTTTTGACCTTCCGGACCCGGAAGCGTATGCCCGCCTCCTTGATGGCCCAGCCTTTGTCATCCTCCAACCATTCCAGTTCGGCACCCATGGGAGTCTTAGGTATCGGTATAGGTGACGGTTTTCAAGGCCCAAAATGGCCCAAGATGACACTTCAAAGCCATTCTCTCTCTCGTCTATTCTTGGTCCAAGTCGCTGCTAATATGTTAATGATAAGCGACTAGAGATGGTACGGGCACTGGGAATCGAACCCAGATCACCGGCTTCGGAGACCGGTGCACTATCCATTGTGCTATGCCCGCATCGAACGGCGGAGTCTCAAAATCCGGGCGCGGGCTGTCGAGTGCAAACGTGCCTGCCGGTATCGTTCTCCACGGGTCGGCCTCCTTCGCCCGGCCTTCCGCCGCCGCCAAGCCTATGGCGGACAGGACGGAGCCCAGGGGAGACCCGTGCCACCTCCTGGGCGGTCAGGACTTCGGCTCCGCCTTCATCTGCCGGTGGACAAAAAGGTAGTACATGGTGCCGAGCACCACGAATGCACCGGCCACCCAGATCGTGATGCGGTGCAGCTCGCCACGCATCAGCGCCTCGTCCTGTCCAGCCTTGATCCCAAGATAGGCGAGGACGGCGCACCAGAGGGTCGAGCCGGCCAGCGTGTACAATGAGTAGAGCCGGAAATCCATCCGCACGATGCCGGCTGGGATGCCAATGAGGTGTCGCACGACCGGCAGGAGGCGGGAGAAGAAGATCCCGAACGAGCCGTAGCGCGCCGCCCAGCGCTCGGCGGCCGCCACTTTTTCCGCTGAAATGAATGCGTACCGCCCATAGCGCATGACGAGGGGGCGGCCGGCCAGACGCGAGGCCCAGTACATCAGCGTCGCGCCGAACCAGGAACCCAGCGCCCCGGCGACAACTACACCAACCACGCTCATCTTCCCCTGGGTGTAGGCCAGGTGCGCGGCGAACGGGATGACCAGTTCGCTGGGCAGCGGAACGACCGAACTCTCAATGGCCATCAGCAGGGCCACCAGCCAGTATCCGCCTTTGTCGAGCGAGTGCTGGTACCAGGCGATCAACTGCATGAACATCTCGTGCATGGGGTGGGGCGGGTAAACAAAAAGGGCAGGTCGAAACGCTTCGAGCCTGCCCGGAAATCGGTGTCAGCCGGCGGATCAGACCTCGGGCTTGGTTTTCCGCAGGCCCACAATGCGCTCGCCCTCTTTCCACTGGCCCCGCTTCTTGAGCAACTCCACGCGCTCGAAGCGCTTGAGCACGTTACGCTTCACGGTAAGACCCTTGGCGGATTGCAGACTGTTATGTTGGGACATGACGGAAATCAGGCGGGTGGTTGCGATTTGTGTAAGGGGGCGGGTGTAGAGGTCCCCCGGGCCCATGACAAGTACTTTTCCGAGACATGTTCGGCGCGCACCACGACCCATTCCGGCGTGTCGTAGGGATGACGGGCGAGGACCCAGGACTCCAGCTCGGCGGCCAGCTCCGGCAAGAACTTGAACATCAGCCGGTATTCCTGGGCCGACTCGACCTTGCCACCCCACCGGTAATGGGAGGCAACCGGCCCGTCTACCTGGACGCAGGCAGCGAGATGCGCCTCAACAGCGCCTCGCGCAAGGCGGGAGGCGTCCTCAGACGTGGCGACGGTAGTCCAGGCGAGGAGCATGGCGGAAAAGCGGGAAAGCGGGAAATCGAGAAAGCGGTAAGCGGTAAGCGAAAGCCGGAAACAGGGTCATGCAGCAATTCAGTGGTGTTTTCAATCCCGCGCTAGGACGTTCGCGATGCCGCTACTCCCATCTGGTCTCGGTCTCCCCGAGAATACCCTTGACCCCGGGGCGGGGGCACGTAGCCATTGCCGTTCCTGCTGACCGACAGCGCCCTGCTATGCGTGACGATTACATCAAAGAAGCCCAGAAGGTCATTTCCGACCCGAACATCCTGATCAACGTGGTTTCGCGCCGCGTGAAGCAGCTCAAACGGGGCAGCCGTCCGCTGGTCGAGTCGCTCGAGAAGCTCTCGCCCGAGGACATTGCGCTGCGCGAAATCATCGAGGGGAAAATCAGCCACGAGCTGGCCGAGGGTTGACGCGCCGCCGGGGATGGGTGTAGCGAGTCTGGTCGGCCGGCGCGGCGAGCCGCGTGGCCGGTGAACGTTCATGTGCGCCCAGTCTTCCGATTCCGACCGTTACACGGAGATCCGCAACGCCAAGGCGCGGCGGGACTTCTTCATTGAGGACAAGTTCGAGGCGGGCATCGCGCTGCGGGGCACGGAGGTGAAGTCGATCCGCAACGGCCGCGCGCAGATCAGCGACGCGTTCGCCCGGGTGGAGCGGGGGGAGGTCTGGCTCCACAACGCCCACATCGACCTCTACGAATTCGGCACGGACAACAACCACGATGTACTCCGCCAGCGCAAACTGCTGCTGCATCAGAACGAGATTCGCAAGATCGCGCAGGCGCTCGCGGCGGGCGGCCGGACGCTGGTCCCTCTGCGCATGTATTTCAAGGGGTCGCTGGTCAAGGTTGAGGTGGCGCTGGCCACGGGAAAGAAACAGTTCGACAAGCGGGAGGATCTCAAGAAACGGGCCGAGATCCGGGACCACGAGCGCGTCGTGCGATTCCGTCGCTAGCCCATGCGCGGAACCGACTCTGTCACTGTCCGCGTCCCCGGCAGCACCTCCAACTGCGGATCGGGTTTCGACACGCTCGGGCTCGCGCTGACCCTCCACGCACGCCTGACCTTGACGAGACTGGCGGGCGCCGCGGCGGCCCTTCCTGCCGACGGTGGTAACGACGCGGCCCGCGCGATGGTCGAGACCACCGCCGCGGCATTCTTCCGCTGCGCCGGCCGGGCTCCGTTCGGCTTCAGCTACCGAATTGCGGGAGACGTGCCGCCGGCCCGCGGCCTGGGCTCGAGCGCGACCGTGCGCACCGGTGTGCTCGCCGGTCTGAACGCGCTGGCGGGCGCAGGGTTCCCGAACCGGCAGATCATCGAACTCGGGACCGCGCTGGAGGGGCATCCCGATAACGCCGCCGCGTCAGTGCTCGGCGGGTTCTGCGTGTCGCGCACCTCCCCGGTCAATGGCGCCTATCTCGACTGCGTCCGCATCGCCGTGCCGGCGGAGCTGGCGTTTGTTGTCGTGGCGCCGCGGGTCGCGATCCTCACCAGGGAATCCCGCGGGGCCCTGCCGCGAGCGCTTCCCTTTTTCGACGCCGTGAAGAGCATCAACGCAGCGGCGTTCCTGGTGGCGGCGTTCGCCACGCGCAATTTTGCGAAACTGCGGCATGCGGTGACGGACTTCATGCACGAACCCTACCGATTGCCGGGCATCCCCGGCGGGCGCCGGGCGATCGACGCCGGCATTGAAGCCGGCGCACTGACCGGCTGGCTGAGCGGCAGCGGCTCGAGCGTGCTGTGCGTGTGCGAGCAGCCGGCCGCTCAGGTCGTGCGCATCGCCATGGAATCGGCGCTGGGAGCCGAGGGCGCCGCCTGCGAAGGAGCGTGGGTGCTCACGGCGGAAAACGATGGACTGGCGGTCACGTAGCGCCCGCGGGCGTCCGGGGTCAGCAGGTGCCGGCGGGTCGGCCTGGTTCGTTCCAGCGCAGGTCAGAGGCTCTCTTTCAAAACCGGAGGATTCCCGTCGGGCCAGTGCTGAATGATCGCCTCGGCCAGCAGCCGCCAGCGAACGGGTTTGAAGAGAACCGTCCGCAGTCCGGGCACATGACTCAGGTCCTGCCCGCCGAGCTCGATCTGGTGACCGGTGATCATGATCGCGACGACCGTCGGACAGGCCGCGTGCGCGCGATAAAGGAATTCGATGCCGTTCATCAGCGGCATATAATAGTCGGTCACGATCATGCCGACATTGGCGCGGGGCAGGGCCGCCAGGGCGTCATCGGACCGGGTGAACGGGAGGATCGGACAGTCGAGATTGTCCGAGAGCAGCTCGGTCATCAGCCCGACGTAGGAATGCTCGTCGTCGAGGAACAACACTGGTCGTGGATTGATGATAGCCATCGGAGCGGGGAGAAAGGAGGCGGCTTTCGCCGCCGGTAGAATTATCGGCGGAGGGCAGGACGGTAAAGACCGGAATTTCGAAATCAGGAGTGCTTGCAGCCGAACGGCGGGCGGATTACGGCGGAGGCATGCTGCACATCGTGCTGTTCGAGCCGCAGATTCCGCAGAACACGGGCAACGTGGGCCGCCTGTGCGCGGTCACGCGGTCGCGGCTGCATCTGATCCATCCCCTCGGGTTCCGGATCACCGACCGCCAGCTCAAGCGGGCCGGCATGGACTACTGGCACGCGCTGGACGTGCACCATCATGAGAACTGGGACGCATTTCAGCGCAGCCCGGCGCGGCCCCGCCGGCTGTGGCTGTTCACGACGAAGACCAAGCGCTCGTTCTGGGACGTGCGTTACAAGGATGGCGACGGACTGCTGTTCGGCAACGAGGGCGCGGGCTGCCCGGATTGGCTGCATGCGGCGGTGGGGGAGGCGTGGCGGGTCAACATCCCGCACGCCGACCCGGCGATGCGCTCGCTCAATCTCTCGACGGCCGCGGGCATCGCCTGCTACGAGGCCCTGCGGCAGACCGGGGGCACACGGCTGCCGGCCTGAACCTGGAATGACGCCATCGAGCGGCCAGGTCCGCGGTCGATCTTGCTTCCAAGAGATTCCGGCGTGTTTAGGATAACGCGTCCCATCTCGCGGCGCGTTCCGTTCCTGCCGGTCGGCACCGGCCGCAAATGCGGGGATGGACAGCCAACGCCCAATGCGTCTTGCTCAAGCCGTCGCAGCCACGAAAGAAGAACCACCCCATGAAAGGAATCCCGGTCTTACACGTCGAAGCGGACTGCATTGCACGCGCGTGGGAGCTGTCCCTTATCGAGCTGCACCAGAAAGGCTGCAGCCTCAAAACCGAATACGACAGGCCCGACGATCCGCCGAGCAAGGACGCGACGATGATCATCACCATCGCCGATCCGCTGGGCGAGCCGATGATCCACAAGGATTTTCCGGGCGGACCGGTGGAACTGCAGGAATACGTGATGGAGGTCTGCGATGGCATCAAAGACCACCTCGTGCGCAAGCCGGACGATCCCAAGGACACCCGCTGGGAATACACCTACCATCAGCGGCTGTTCGGCTACCAGGTGCCGGGGCTGAAGCCCTTTGACCAAATCGACATGCTTGCGCGGAAGCTCGCCCGGACGCCGCACAGCCGGCGGGCGCAGGCGGTCACCTGGAAGGTGTGGGAGGACAACGAATGCTACGATCCCGCCTGCCTGCAGAGCATCTGGTGCCGGTTGTTGGAGGAGGCGGGCGAGCCGGTGCTCAGCATGAACGTGCGGTTCCGGTCGAACGACGCCTACAAGGCGGCGTTCATGAATATCTTCGCGCTGGTGCAACTGCAGCAGCGCATCGGTGCGCGCATCGGGGAGCTCAGCGGCCGCCCCGTGCAGATCGGCCGCTACGTGCACATGGTGGACAGCTATCACATCTACGGTTCGTACTTCCACGAGTTCGAGCGCCGGTTTCTCGGAGCGCTGCAAAAGCGCACCTTCGAGCAGCGCACGATGCGCTACGCCGATGTGCGTGAGATGATGGAAGAGGCCCGGCCGGCCATCCTTGAAAAAGCCCGCACGATGGGCCAGGCGTAAGGACGCCGGACTGCTCCCCGATCAAACGCGCTGCCGCGATCCACGCGGTCGGCGACGGGACCGCTGAGCAATGGGGAAAACTGGAGAGGTAAATCAGCGCACAGTCTTAACTTGCGCCCACCCTAAGGTGGGATTACACTAAGAATTCAGTCTTCAAGAACTGCAGCCAAATTGCCCACCCATGAGTGAAACAACATTACCCACCCCCGAGAAGAAAAGCTCCACGGCAGTGGTCGTTATCGGACTCCTCGCCGTAGCCATTGTCGTTGTCGCCTTAACCTTCCGCACCAAGGTTCGCGACCTGAATGATCAAGCCGCAAAAACCGGAATCGCGCTAAGCCAGGCCAACGACCAGACGGCCAAGCTCCAGACGCAGTTGGATGAATCCAAGGCCGGCGCGGCCAAGCTCCAAGCCCAACTGGATGAGGCCAAAGCCGGCGCAGCCAAGTTCCAGACGCAGTTGGATAAGGGCACGGCCGGAGCGACCAAGCTCCAGGCCCAACTGGATGAGTCCAAGGCCGGCGCGGCCAAGCTGCAGGCGCAGCTGGATGAAGGGAAGGCCGGATCGGTCGCACTCGAGGCGCAGGTGGATGAAGCCAAGGGCGCTTGCACCAAACTCCAGGAGCAGGTGGATGCCGGCAAGGTTGCGTCGACCCAGCTCCAGGCGCAATTGAAGGACGCCAAGGCTCACGCCGCCGACCTGCAGGCGAAACTGGACCAAGCTCTGCTTGACCTCGCCAAACTGCAGCCGAAGCCGAAGAAGTAACCGGTTTCAAAAGTCGTCCGGCTAGCGCCCTGCTTGCGACCCGGACTTTGATATAGGCAACGAGGGCCTGGCTCATGGGGGCCGGGCCCAATGCATTGGTTGAAAGCGCAGGCGATCATCGGTCGCAAGCGATCTTCCTACCGGATTCGTCGCTGCGCTTGGAATTAGATTGAGGCAGCCGGCCTTGGCTTGAAGCCAAGGCTCAGATTTCCTGCACCCGGACGCAGGCGACTTCGCGGCCGTCGGCGAGGCGTTCAAGTGGCGGCACAGCGGCGCGGCACTTCTCCGTTGCGAAAGCGCAGCGCGGATGGAAGGCGCAACCGGCGGGCGGATTGAGCGGCGACGGCGGATCCCCGGCCAGCACGATGCGCTGCCGGGCGCGCTCGGCATCCGGATCGGGTGTCGGAATGGCGCTCACGAGGGCCCGGGTGTACGGGTGCCGCGGGCGCTCGATCACCTCGGCGGCGCGGCCGAGCTCGACGATCTTCCCAAGGTACATGACGGCGATGCGGTCGGAGATGTGCTTCACCACCGAAAGGTCGTGCGCGATAAAAATGAGGCTGAGATTCATCCGGCGGACGAGCTCCGCGAACAGATTCAGGATTTGGGCCTGGACGGAGACGTCGAGGGCGGAGACGGGCTCATCAGCGATGATAATTCTGGGCTGCAGGGCGAGGGCGCGGGCTACGGCGATGCGCTGGCGCTGGCCCCCGGAGAACTCATGCGGGTATTTTTGCATGAAGCGCGGAGCGAGGCCGACCATCTTCATGAGCTCGGCGACGCGTCCAGTCACCTCGTCGCGGGGGCAGATCTTGTGAACGAGCATGGGCTCGGCGAGCGTCGCAAAGACTGTCAGGCGCGGATTGAGCGAGCCGTAGGGATCCTGGAAGACCATCTGCAGAGCCCGGCGCGATGTCCGCACTTCCGCCGCACTGGCGGCGGTGAGGTTCCGACCCTCGAGCACAACGCTGCCGGTGGTGGCGGGCACGAGTTGCAGGATGGTCCGCGCCAACGTCGACTTGCCGCAGCCCGATTCACCGACCAGCCCCAGCACCTCGCCGCGCTGCGCGGCAAGGCTGACGCCATCGACCGCCTTCACGGTGCCCGTGTGCCGTTTGAAGACGAGGCCGCGGTGCAGCGGGAAGTGCGTCTGGAGGTTCTTCAGCTCGAGGATTGGTTCAGACATGGCAACTTCACAGGTGCCCGCAGAGTTCGCGGAGGAAGGTACTGATCGGCCCTGTGTTCATACTCTGCGCTCTCGGCGACCTCAGGTGAAAGTCTAAATCTCGCCGGCCTGCACTCGCAGGCAGGCCGAGGCATGGCCCGGCGCGACTTCCACCAGCGGCGGATCCTGCCCGAGGCACAGTCCGGTGGCTGACTCGCAGCGCGGAGCGAAGGCGCATCCGGCAGCGAGCGTGGAAAGGTCGGGCGGGAGGCCCGGAATCGTGAACAGGGCCGCGCCCTTCGGCTGGGTGGAAGGAATCGACCGCTGCAGGGCCCGGGTGTAAGGGTGGCGCGGCTGGTAGAAGATCGCGCGCACTCCGGCGGTTTCCACGGCCCGGCCGGCGTACATCACGAGCACGCGGTCGCAGAGGCCGGCGACCACGCCAAGATCGTGCGTGATGAAGATGACCGCCATGCCGAGTTCGCGCTGCAGACGGCGGATGAGTTCAAGGATTTGCGCCTGCACGGTCACGTCGAGCGCCGTGGTGGGTTCGTCGGCGATCAGCAGTTCCGGCCGCGTGATGAGGGCCATCGCGATCATGACGCGCTGGCACATGCCGCCGGAGAATTCGTGCGGATAGCGGTCGATGCGCCGCGCGGCGTCGTTCATGCCGACGGCCTCCAGCATCTCCACTCCGCGCCGCACGGCGGACGATCGGGAGATTTTTTCGTGGATGATGAGCGGCTCAATCAACTGCTCCGAGATGCGCAGGTAGGGATTGAGCGACGTCATCGGGTCCTGAAAAATCATGGCGATGCGCTTGCCGCGGACGGAGCGTGCCACCTTGGGCGGACAACGCAACAGATCGATCCCGTCGAAGATGGCCGAGCCAGCTTCAATCCGGCCGGGTGGTTGCGGCAAGAGACCCATGATCGAATAGCACGTGACGGACTTGCCCGAGCCTGATTCACCGACGATGCCCAGCGTCTCCCCCTTTTCCACGGTGAAACTGACGCCGTCGACCGCCCGGTGGATCGCGTTGCGGGTATGAAAATAGGTGCGGAGACCGGATACTTCGAGGAGTGGCACGGGCGAAGGCGGAAGTGGGATACCGGATGCCGGAAGGCAGGCAGAGGCGGCGGCGAGCGTTACGGGCGACAGAGCATTAGTTGGACGTCCCGAGCATCTCGTCAACGGCGGCGAACACGGTCTCCGGCCGAAGGCTGGCGAGATTGCCACCTCTCGTGGGCGGGCCGCCGGGTGGCTGGAGAATGCGGACGGGCGCCTGGAAAACCGGCCCGGTCCGCTGGGGGTTGGTCGGGCCGAACAGCGCCAGGACCGGCACGCCGAGCGCGTTGGCGAGGTGCATGCCGCCGGTGTCGTTGGTGACAAGCAGGCCGCATTCAGTCAGGCGCGCCGCAAACGCGGTCAGGTCGGTGCGGCCGGCGAGGTCTTCAACCGGGGCGCGTAGATTGTGGGCGACGGCGCTCGTAACGGGCCGGTCGTTGGCGGTGCCGAACAGACGGAAGCGGGCGGCGGGACAGCTGGCCGCCAGTTGCGTGACCAGGGTCCGCCAGCAGTCGACGGGCCAGCGCTTCTCCGGATTATTCTCCGATCCGCAGATGAGGCCGATGATGGAACGGTTGGATTGCGGAGACTGGAGACCGAAGAGTGCGGGAGCCAGCGGCGAAAGATCCGGCGGCGCATCCAGGCCGAAATGGCGGAGGTATTCCTCCCAGAGTTTGATTTGATGGCGGGACTCTTCATCAAAATGCCCGGGTACCGGCCAAGTGTGCGTGAGCAGCGGCCGCCGGCTCCCCGGTCGCGCAAGACCGAACCGCTGGCGGCAACGGGTCAACCATGCCTCCAGATCGCCGCGGAAGGAAGTTGGGAAAAGCAGGAAGCAATCGGGATATTCATGGCGCAGACGCCAGAAATGGAGAAAGCGGCGCGGCCCGGGCGGCGGCAACGGCCGCACCCGGTCGGCGAGTCCGGACAGTTCCAGCAGCGGACAGAACGGCGCCTGTGCGAGCAGCGTGATCTGCGCATCGGGCCGGGAGGTGCGGAGCGCGCGCAGCAACGGCAGCACCATGACAACGTCGCCGAGCCAGTTGGGCAGGCGGATCCACAAACGCGTCTTGCGCGGGAGGGCGGCGAGCCCGCGGCTCTGGAGATCGGAGCCAAGGAGATTGCGTTTGGCTTCAAGGCGCAGCCGCCGGGCGGGAATGTCTTGGTTGCGCCAGCGGTCGTGCGCCCACAGCCAGGAGGCGCAGGCGTCGTCACTGCTGGAAAGGTGGGACTCCAGCCAGCGGTTGAGCGCAATGGTCATGCCCGCAGCGGTCCCATCGTGGACAATGCGCGCCACGTCCAACTCCACCCGCCAGAAGGCGAGTCGGCGCGGAAAGATCACGTAGAGCCGGGCATGGAATTTCTCCGCCAGCAGCCCGGCGAGCTCGGTGGTGGAACAGACGCGGCCGAACAGCGTGGAAAGAGCGCCTTGGAAGCCGGCGTTCTGGTCGAACAGAAGACTGACGCCGCCGTTGTGCCGCAGGAGCTTCATGGCCTCCTGGAATCCCTCCTTGCGCGAGAGCAGGCGCATGCCGAAGCG
>Ga0182019_10002045_pt1 | contig 10300 bp, 7 predicted proteins | sample 812E2MmetaG_FD_120483 | JGI IMG/M metagenome (GOLD analysis project Ga0182019, IMG submission 120483) | Permafrost microbial communities from Stordalen Mire, Sweden - 812E2M metaG | ecosystem: Environmental > Terrestrial > Soil > Wetlands > Permafrost | place: Sweden: Stordalen | collected... | reverse complement strand
GTGTCAGGCGCCTCAAGAATGGCTGGGCCCTCCACGCGATTGCCCGGCTGCAACGCCGCCGCGTCGAAGACGCACGTCTTCACAAATCCTCCCAGCTCGTGCCAGAAGACCGGGCGCGCATCTCGCACGGCCAAGGGCGGCGGGACGGCTGCACCAAGCGGCCGGCGGGGCAAGCGAGCGTGTGGGCGCGGCAGCGTCGCGTGCAGCACGAAATGGTGAAGCTCGACGCCGCCTGCGGGAAAGAGTGACAGCGGGCTGAAGGCGCGGCCGTAGTCCGCGGCAAACGCCTGATAGACCGCTTCCGCGTCCGACCGCGAGGCCAAACGCAGCTTGGGACAAGCGAAGCGTTTGCTGTTGAGCTGGCCGCCGAACTTGCCGTCGAGCTGCAGGGAGAAAACAACATCACCGACGGGCAAACCCTCGGCTGACAGATCCGCTTTGGCTCGCTCCTCCAGCTTCTCCACTGTGGCATTAAAGACCGCGAAATCGGCGAGCCATTCCTTGCCGCCCGGGGCGAGCAGTTGCAGGCGGCGCGATTGCTCATAAACCTGCTCGACGTCCATGTGGGCCGAGCCAAAAGCGCAGAACACGGCGGAGAAGGGCAAGGTGATCACGCGGCCGACATCCGCGAAAAAGCCGAAGCCGCACCCATGCGTGGGACCTGCGCCGCCGCAAGCCACCAAAGCGAAGACGCGCGGATCGTGGCCGCGCAGGGCAGTCTCTTTGTACAGGGCGTGCCCGGCCTTGGCGTCCACCACTCGGCGGATGAGCATTGCTGCCTGCTCGACTGGGAGCCTGAGCGGCCGGGCCAGGCGTAACTCGATTGCCGCCCGTGCGCGCTCGACGCTTAGGCGCAGGCGCCCGCCGTGGAAGGTTTCGGGGGACAAGTAGCCAAGCACGACATCGGCGTCGGTCACAGTCGGCTCCTCGCCGCCCAGATCGTAGGCGGCGGGACCGGGCATGCTGCCTGCGCTTTCCGGGCCGACCTCGACGCGCCCAGTGGCGGCATCCAGCCGGGCGATGGAGCCACCGCCCGCACCGATAGAGCGCGTCTCCAGCATCGAGATGCCTACCTGCCAGCGATCAATCAGCGGCCGCGCCCGATGCACACCCGGCCGGCCAGCCTCGACAATGCCCATGTCGAAGCTGGTGCCGCCCATGTCAGCGAGAATCAAATTCTCCTCGCCCAGTTCGCGGCCGACAAAGGCGGCGCCCAGCAGGCCGGCAACCGGCCCGCCGTTGCAGGTTTCGACTGCGCTCGTCTTGCGTACCTCGGCCATGCCGCCACTCGAGTGGATCATCATGATCGGTCCCGCATAGCCGCGGCGAAGCAGCTCGTCGCGGGTTTCGCCCAGCTCTTCCCACATCGCCTGGTGCAAATAGGCGTCGAGGATGGTGGTCATGGTGCGGGCGTACTCGTCGCGGCGCGGGAGCACCTCGCTCGACAAGACGACCGGAATGCTGCCGAGGTAGCTCTCCGGATAATGCTCGCGCACGATCTCGCGCACGCGCTGCTCATGCTCGGGATGAAGGTGGGACCACAGCAGCGAGACCACGATGCCGCGCGCCCCGCGCGCCAGCAAATCCTTCACCTTCTCGGCGACGTCGTGCTCGTCGAGCGGCGCCAGCACGCGGCCCAAGGAGTCGACCCGTTCGCGCACGCCCACGGTCATGTCGCGTGGGATGAGCGGCAGCGGGCGCCGGGCGCGAGCCACGTTGCGCCGCTCGCGCACTGGCAGGCCATCGGCCCACTGGCCGCCGCGGCCGATGAAGATGGTGTCCTCGAAACCGGCGGTAGTGATGAGGCCAAGCCGCGGCCCCTTGCGCTCGAGCAAGCGGTTGAGCGCGATGGTGGTTGCATAGCGAACCATCTCGGTCGCCGAAAGCAGCGACGTGAGATCCGTGCCGAGTTCGGCCGCCGCGGTCTCGAGTGCGCGCATGAAACCAACCGAGAGGTTGTACGAAGTGGTGGACGCCTTGGCCTTGACAAAACGGCTCTCGAAGCTCACCACCGCGTCGGTAAAAGTACCGCCCACGTCTACGTCTATTGTGGCATGGGAACCCTGGGAGGGTTCCCAAACCCTCCCACGATGGTCCGCGGCGAGCGAAGCTCGCCGGCTCCCCACGCGATTGGTGCTCATGGCTCCCTCGTGCCGACACTAGCCGCGTGCCGGCGCAGGCTGTCCAGGTCGAGCTCGATGTCGTGGGTGGGCGGGTGCCCGGGCGGCAGCGCCTCGGTCTCGAGCATGGTGCCGCAGCCCGGGCAGTAGAACTCGACCAGCATGCACAGGGCTGGATCCGGAGCAAAGCTGTAGCGCTCGCCTTCGACCTGCGGCGGGTAGAGTGTGCTCGGATCGCGGGCGTACACCAGGCAGCCCTGCTTGTAGTTGCTGCGCGCGGGCCCGAGAGCGCGCTGGCAGCGGCGGCAGTGCCAGGTCTCGCTGCCGAGATCAATTTCCAGATACTCGGTGACGGCGACGCGAGCGCTGGCTACGCGTGAAGGTTCATCCATCCGTTCGGCTCCAGGGTGAAGGTCCAGCCGGGCGGGACCGCCAAGCTGGCAAATTCGCTCTCGACCAGGCACGGCCCGGGCAGGCGAGTCTCGGCCGCAAGAGCGTCGACGGAAAACACTGCGGTAGGTCGCTCGCGTTCGCCTGTGGCCCACCGTACCCTACGCGCGGCCAAAGTGTGAGGGGCGTTCAGTGGCGGGCCCGCGAGTGTCGCCGGTTCCGTGCGGCGAGAGAGTGCGAGGCGCGCACGCAACCACGCCATGTGCGACGACGTGCCGCCCGGCAACGGTGCAAACTCCTGCGTCGCACTCACGGCATGTCGGGAGATCGCCGGAATGCCACCGGGCTCGGCGGCGGCGTGTTCAAGCACTAGCTCGAAAACCAAGTCGCTCGCGGCAAAGCCTTCATCCTCGACATCGCGCCGTGCAGCCGCGACGAGCTCGCGGTACCAAGCACCGAGTGGCAGGCGGCCACTAGTCGCGTCCTGCCCTTCCAGCGACGCCTGATAGACGTGGACAACGTCGAGAGTGGAGGCGCCGAACGCGCCGAATGCAGCGCTAAAGGGAAAAATGTCGACATCGTGCAGGCCCAGCTTCGCCGCGATCGAGGCCGCGTGCAGACCGCCCCCGCCGCCCAAGGCCAGGATTCGCGCCCCAGCCAGATCGACGCCGCGGCCATGCGATCGGATGGCTGCCGCCACCTGTTCCTCGAGGGTCTCCTTGATGACGGCGGCGGTTTGCGCCGGCTCTGCCTCGGGTGCCAATCGCGCAAGCGCGCGCCGGGCGAGATCAGCCCGCAAGCGACGCCGGCCACCGAAAAAACCATCTGGGGCGAAAAAGCCCAGGGCGAGACAGGCATCGGTGACGGTGGCGTCAGTGCCGCCGAGGTCGAAGCTGGCCGGACCCGGCAAGCCGCCGGCACTCTCAGGTCCGAGCGTGAGATTACCGTTGGCCAGTCGTGCGATCGAGCCGCCGCCCAGGCCCAAGCTCCACACCTCCGGCAACGGCTGGCCGAACCGGTGGCCGCAGATCTCGCCCTTCGCGAGCAGGCGCGGCGTAGTACCGGTGACAAAGGCGATGTCAGTGGTGGTGCCGCCGATGTCCATGGCGATGGAAGTCTCGCGCCGGCTGCCACAAATGCTACCAGCGCCGTGGACCACCGCCGCCGGCCCCGAGGCGTAAGTGTCGAGTGCCCGCGTCTTGGGCACGCGGGCGCAGCCTCCGTCGGCATGAACCACCAGCAGCGGCCGGCTGCAGGAGCGCTCGCGCAAGCCATCCTCGGCTTCGCGTAGCGACCGGGCGAGCAGCGCGTGCACGCGAGCGTTGAGCAAGGCCGCCGTGGCACGCAGGAGGTCCTCGGGCCGGCGCGACACCTGGTGAGAGAGTGTGACCGGCACGTGGCCGAGCAGATGCGGCGGATACTCCGCATCGAGTATGCGCTGTACTTCGCGCTCGTTGGCTGGCTCGCGCGCCGAGCGGCGCAACGCCACGACGAGTGCGCGCGCGCCCCGGCCGAGCAGAGCGCGAGCCGCCCGCACCACTTGCTGGGGCCGCGGCTTCGCCAGCACAGCGCCGGACGCATCGATCTCTTCGTCGATGGCGGCAATCAGGTCGGGCTCGACCAGCGCCGGTACGCCGGGCACCGCGCCGAGATCGTCCGCCAGGTCGCGACTAGTGAGAAGTCCGAGCCGAGTGCCTCGGCCCTGCACGAGAGCGTTGGTGGTCAGCGTAGTGCAGAAGCGAATCACGTCGCAACGACGGAGCAGGCCGCCCAGGTCGGCAAAGCCCATACGTTTGGCGCCCTCGCCCAGGCAAGCCAGGAATCCGACGGTGAAATCGTGCGGCGTCGTCTCCACCTTGGCCAGCCAATAGCGCTGGCCATCGGTGAAATAGCCATCGGTGAAAGTGCCGCCGGTGTCGATGTTCGCGGTGAAACTCATCACCGCGAGACCTCGTTGACAACAAGCGCGCGCAATGCCTGGTAGTCGATCTTGTCGTGCGAGCCTCGCGGCAGCGCCGCGCGCACGAGAATGGTGCGCGGCAGTTTGTAAACCGCCAGGCGCTCGGCGAGGAATGCACGCGCGGTCACCTCATCGAGCACAGCACCCGACTCGGGTGAAAGGATCGCGGCGATGGCCGGCTCACCGAAGCGCAGGTAGGGAAAAACCGCGGCCTCGGCCACGCCGGGCATGCTACGCAGCGCCTGCTCGACCTCGACTGAGGAGAAGCGTTTGCCGCCAACCTTGACCACATAGTCAAGGCGACCAAGCAGGCGAAAGCCGTCTTCGCCCACCGGCTCGGCGGCGTCGTCGGTGGAAAGCCAAACCCCTTCCGCCCCACCGGCCCACGGTGACATCACCGCTAGGCCGGCGGTCTCGGCATCGATGCGCCAGCGCACGCCGGGCATGGCCCGATAGGGCTCGGGCCATACGCGAAAGGCGACCCCACCGAGTTCGGTCGAACCGTAGAAATCGCGCAACGGCGTGCCGAACCGGGACGCAAAGGCTTCGGCGACCGCGGGGTCGAGCGGCGCCCCGGAAGAGAGGAAGAGCGTGGCGGAGGGCAAGACTGGCGTCTTTGTAGTCGATGCGGCCTTGACCAAAAAACGATAGTGGGTCGCGCTGCCGACCACCAAGTCAGGGCGATACTTCGCCAGCAACTCGACCATCGCCGCGCCAGTGAGTTCGCTGGCGACCACGATCTCGCCACCTAGCACCAGGGGCAAAATCAGACCATAGAAAAAACCCAGCAGGTGATAGGGCGGGATGAAGGACAGCACGCGACTGCTTGCCGGGAGCGACAGCACCGAGGTGAGAGCCTCTGCCTGGCGGTAGATTTGGCAACCCTGCTTGTCGATGACCTTGTTTTCGCCAGTGCTTGCCGAGGTCAGCAGCGCGGCGAACGGCTCGTCATCGGCCGGCAAAGCTAACCACGCGGGCAAGGCCGCCGCCGGCGCGCTGGTAGCAAGGGCTGTGGCGACGGAAACGCGGCCGTCGCTGCTCGGCCCGGTATCGGCATAGATGCAAATGCCGGGAAATATCCGCCGCAGCACTTCGGCCTCGCGTTTCAGCCCCGGGTCGAACAGCAGCGGACGGCGGCGCGCCCCCCAAGCGGCAAGCAGTGCGGCCAGAATCCAGCCCGGCTGGCGGAAAGCGATGCCGAGCGGACCCTCACCCTGCAGAAAGATCGGGCGAAGAAGCGCCGCCGCCCCAAGAATCTCTCCCGCGGTCCAAGCGCGGCTCTGCGCGCGGGCGAGTGTCCGACCGAGGTCGCAGGTGAGCGAGGCCAGGATCCGGCCGCGGGCTAACTCGTCCTTCGGCGCCATGGAGCAGCCACGCTAGCATGGGACGACGCGTGAGCCAAGGCGCGCGAACCCATTGGGTCGGGAGTAGCCTTCCCGAGGCTGCGACCATCTTGTGTTCACGGAATGGGTGAAGATCACCCTTGCACGGAAGCCGTGAAAAAGGTATCTTCATAGATGCGTGATTCACAGCTTCGCGGACGCCCGAACGGTGGATCTCTGGGCGGGCAGAACCAGCGCCAGAGTGCGACAAGTTCCGCCCGATGTGCAGAACCGCGCCTTCAGGAAACTTGTGAGTATCGATGCCGCGGAAGAGGTCGAAGACTTGAGGCAGCCTCCGTCGAATAGGCTAGAGAAGCTGAAAGGTGATCGTGTGGAGCAATACTCTATTCGCGTCAATGATCAATGGCGGATTTGCTTTCACTGGTCAGGCGGAGCGCATGACGTCGAGCTGACCGACTACCGCTAGGTACGCGGCAGAGAGGATTTGCGAACCAAACCAAGGTCAGCAGCACTGGAGACAGACATGGCATCCATACTAAACAAGGGGCTTCCCGGAAGAATCGCACCCCATCCGGGCGAGTTTCTGCGAGAGATGCTCGACGAGATCGGGGTATCGCAGACGACGTTCCACCGGCGAACCGGCATGTCCATGCAGAGAATCAGCGAGATCATTAACGGAAAACGCGGCATCACTCCCGAAACCGCATGGATATTGGGCAGCGCCTTCGGCCAGACGCCGAAATACTGGCTCAATCTGCAGGCGACGCACGATCTCACGAGGACGAGGCCCGCGCGGCCGATCGCCCGCATGCCCGAGGCGGTAAAAGCTGCGGGCTAGGCTCCCGCCGACGGGTAGGCCAACGGTTGCGAACCGCGGTGCCAGAGCACCGAACGGTTTGCCTCCCGTCGTGAAATCGCGCATTTACGTCGCGTCCCTTCGTTGCTCGTCGGTCAAATACGTTGAGTATTCTCCCTCCTCGCGCCTCGGGCCGCTCGCAACTACGCAATTTCACTCGGTCCGTCAAACCGTTCGGTGCTCTAGCCGCATCCTGGGCGATATGGTAATCGTCGGCCGCTGCCATCGAACGGGATCCACAAGGAAAGCAAGCAAGGAGGTTGACCGTGGAAATGAACTTGAAAGGCAAGAACGTCGTCGTTACTGGAGCTGCGCGCGGGATCGGCCGCGAGATCTGCGCGGGATTCGCCGGGGTGGACGCCACAGTGATCGGCGTCGACTTCCGCGACATGGCGGACACCGAAGGCTATCTGCGCGACAAGGCGCCGCGGGCCAGGTTCGAGAAGTTCACAATCGATCTGGCGGATCCCGCCTCGGTCGAAAAGGGCTGCTCCGCCATCCTCGCGAAGTTTTCGACTGTGGACGTGCTGGTCAATGACGGCGCGCTTTGGGGTGGATTGAAGATAACTCCCTTGGACAAGATTCCAGGCGAGGAATGGGATCGGGTCATCAATATCAATGTGCGCGGCACCTATTTGATGATCAAAGGACTGCTGCCTGGCCTGCGCAAGTCCCAGGGCAGCGTCATCAACATGGCATCCAGCGCGGCCCTGCGCGGATCGCCAGGCTGTTTGCACTACGCGACCTCCAAAGGGGCAATCATCGGCATGACTAGATCGCTGGCCTCGGAACTCGGCGCCGAGGGAATTCGCGTGAACGCCATCGCGCCCGGCCTGGTCGACAACGAGGCGTCGCGACAGTTCGGGGGCGAGAAGTTCCCCAAGATGCTCGAAGGTACAGTGGCGTCGCAGTGTCTGCACACCCCGCTGGTGGAAAAGGAGGTCGTGGGCACTGTCCTTTACCTGGCATCGGCGCTCGCGGCTCCCATCACTGGGGTCCTGCTCACTGTCGACAAGGGACTCATCAAGTACTGAGCGGGCGCCCCGTGGACAAGATCCTGAACTACGTCGACGGCCGGCTGCGCGAGCCAGTCGGCGGCGCATTTGTCGAGAAAGTAAACCCGGCCACCGGTCGCGCCTACGCACTCATGCCGGATTCCGGACCGCCGGATGTGGCCGCTGCTGTGTCGGCCGCAGCGGCTGCGCTGCCCGCGTGGAGCCAACAAACCCCGGCGGCGCGGGCCGAGGTACTGCGCGGGCTGGCCGCGAAGCTTGAGGCGAGAAGCGTCGAGTTCGCGCGTGCCGAGTCGATCGACACGGGCAAGCTGCTGACCCTGAGCTCGCGCATGGACATCCCACGCAGCATCGGCATGCTCAGATTCTATGCCGATTTCATCGGCCAGGGAGACTCGGGCTTGCCCGCGGAATCGAGCTCGGTCCCGAATCCCAAGGCAGCCAATCAAACGCTCTTCCAGCCCCTCGGCGTGGTCGCCTGTATCACGCCGTGGAACCTGCCCCTGTATCTTCTGATTTGGAAAGTCGCGCCGGCGCTTGCCGCGGGAAACTGCGTAGTGGCCAAACCCTCTGAGACCTCGCCCATGACGGCGTATCTCTTCTCCGCGCTCTGCGCAGATGCCGGCTTGCCGCCCGGTGTCCTCAATGTTGTTCACGGGACCGGGCCCAAGCTTGGCCCTGCCCTGGTCACCCATCCCGAGATCGCGGGTGTTTCATTTACCGGCAGCACCGCGGCCGGCGCCGAGATCTCCAGGCTTGCGGCGCCTCTGTTCAAGCGGCTGTCACTCGAAATGGGCGGCAAGAACGCCACTGTGGTCTTTGCCGACGCTGACTATGCGGAAGCGCTTGATTCTGCACTGACGGCCGCGTTCCTCAATCAAGGGCAGTTTTGCCTGGCCGGTTCGCGGATCCTCGTCGAGAAGAGCCTCTACCACAGATTCCGCGACGATTTTGTGGCCAAGGCGCGCGAGCTGCGGCCAGGAGATCCGCTCGCACCCACCAGCACGCAAGGAGCCATCGCCTCGCGGGCTCAGCTCGACAAGATTGCCGGTTACCTCGCGCTCGCGCGCAAAGAAGGCGGCAGCGTGCTTTGCGGCGGGGAGCGCGTGGTTTTGGCCCCGCCGTTTGAGCAAGGCTTCTACTATGCCCCGACAGTGATCGAAGGTCTGCCGCTGAGCTCGGCGCTCAACCAAGAAGAGATCTTCGGGCCGGTGGTCACCATCGCTCCGTTTGCTTCGGACCAAGAAGCGATCGAACTCGCCAATGGCACGCGCTATGGCCTGACCGCCAGCGTGTTTACCAGCGACTCCGCACGGGCGAACCGCGTGGCCCGTGCGCTTGTTGCGGGCACGATCTGGATCAACTGCTGGCTGGTCCGCGACGTGCGCGTTCCCTTCGGCGGAATGAAGGACTCGGGCGTCGGACGCGAGGGCGGGCTGTACTCGCTGCGATTCTTCACCGAGCCGAAGAACGTGTGCACGCGGGAAGGCTAGCGAAGCCAGTCACCGCCGCAAATCCTCTTGTGTGTACTGCGGCCAGGAGTACCCTGGTTCCGAGAACCCATGTCACTGCAAACAGGCCAGCTTTCGACGAGGAAGAAGATGAAGACAACACTTGCTGTCCTTGTGCCTTGCCTGCTGGTCGTGCCCTTGGTTCAGGCGCAGGAAGCGGTGGTGGATCCACGTGTGGATGAGGCGCTAACCGCCTGTGTGGCAGGAGAAGTTCAGAAGGGGATTCGGCTCTTGGCTGAGCTGTACACCGCCACCAAGGACCCGATTTGGATCTTCAACCAGGGACGCTGCTACCACCAGAATGCCCAGTTGACACAAGCCTTGTCTCGATTCCGGGAGTTTCTGCGCAAGAGCAAGGGAGGCCCAGAGGATGTGGATGTTCGGGATGCACAGAAGTACATAACGGAAATAGAGACCGAACTGCAACGAGATCGGCCGGCCGCTGGGACCGCCACCGCGACGGGAGAAGCGACGATTGCGTCCACGCAGACGGGAGCGCCCCCGCCTGGGCACGAGGTGCAGCGCGAGCAAGTCACCGCAACGACTCTGACGGCTGTGCCCGAGGTGCCCGCGGTGCCCGCGACCAATCGTCCAATTTACAAGAAGTGGTGGTTCTGGACGGGAGCCGCTCTTGTGGTGGCAGGAGTGGTCACTGCAGTCCTGTTTGCCACTCGCTCCGACAATGGTCCGTGTACTGGGATCGGCCCCAACTGCGTGGAGTTCAAGTAGCCATGCGGCGCGCATTCTGGATCCTGTCGTGCGGACTTGCCCTGGCCTGTTCAAGCCAAGGGAGCAACACCGAAATGGAGGTCGTGGTGTGGAGCGACCTTGTCGTGCCGACCGAGATGGACAGCGTGAACGTCGATATCAAGGGCTTGACCGAGATGAAGCCTACGCTTTCATTCCCGCTGACCGCTGGCAACGACAGTAGCAAGAGCAAATTGCCGCTGCAAATCTCACTCGTGCCCGCAAACGAGCAGGACTTGGCGTTCGATATCACAGTGACTGGACTGCTCAAAGGCAACCCGGTCGTCTCGCAAGAGGCCAGTTCGTCCTGCATTGTCGGCCAGCGCTTGCTGCTGCCGCTTTTTCTCGGCCGCGCCTGTG
>Ga0182019_10002043_pt1 | contig 10301 bp, 9 predicted proteins | sample 812E2MmetaG_FD_120483 | JGI IMG/M metagenome (GOLD analysis project Ga0182019, IMG submission 120483) | Permafrost microbial communities from Stordalen Mire, Sweden - 812E2M metaG | ecosystem: Environmental > Terrestrial > Soil > Wetlands > Permafrost | place: Sweden: Stordalen | collected... | reverse complement strand
CCGACCGCTGGGTGAAATCATTTTTTCTTACCCCAAGCTCGAACGCATCGCCATGGATGTCGCCCTGGTTAAGCCTGCGACCTGGATGCCGTCGGCCATTGCCGTAGCGGCTATAGACCAAGCACTCTGGGGCAGAAGAACGGTGTACGCCATCGCCTATAAGCAAATGCTGGTGAGCGAGTTTTTTTTGCCGGAGATTTTGGAAGGTCATAACTAAGAAACATACATGACACACTTCGACATCTTACACCCTCTCCCGCCGGGAGAGGGTGTTTACACAACTATTATGCACATTGAAACAATGGGTTACAGTAGTCATAAGCTCCCTCTCCTGCGGGAGAGGGGTGGGGTGAGGGGGTTTAATACATAAAATACAGCATGGCCTCTTACAATAAGAGGCTTGTCTTACACTAACTAATTAGGGTAAATCACTATGCGTTATCTACACACCATGATTCGGGTTCATGACCTGAAGGAATCGCTGGACTTTTATTGCAATAAATTCGGTCTTCTGGAAAGGCACCGGATCGACAGCGAGCCGGGCCAGTTTACCCTGGTTTATTTGTATGCACCGCTGGATGCCGATCAGGCTCACCAGATGCAAGCGCCGTTAATCGAGCTGACCTATAACTGGGATACCGAAGACTATGGCGGCGGGCGCAACTTCGGCCATCTGGCTTTTGAAGTCGACAATATTTATGAAACCTGCCAAAAACTGCTGGATGCCGGTGTGTTAATCAACCGTCCGCCCCGTGACGGACACATGGCCTTTGTGCGTTCGCCGGATATGATTTCCATCGAGTTATTGCAAAAAGGCGAGCGACTGGCGCCTGCGGAGCCGTGGCTTTCTATGGGTAATACGGGGAGTTGGTAAACAAGGTATGAAGCCGGATTTACCTGCTCTCAAAATGTTTTTCCCTCATATTTTTTATAAAAAATAAATGGAAACCTTTAAAGCCTCTCATTGCTGAGGTTGACGGATAGGCGCAAAATGAAATAGCGCGTCTGCATTATTGTTTTGCGAGGCTGTATTTTGAAAACACCCCCCGCATCTTAAGCATGGGGTGACGTGCGTTGGGAATTCCTGGACGGGAATCGAATACTCAGCCGAGTATGCATCGCATACCATACCATTACCCGAAAGCTATAAGGTATGCAATGCATACCTTACATGGCCTTGATTTATATCGCTCGGTTCAACTGATTTTTTAGGTTAAAAAAAAGCTGTGATTAAGTAATCACAGCTTCTTGATTATTTTCATTCAAATAAAGAAGAAAGGGCGTAAAAGCCCTTTCTTTTTCTACTTAGAGACCATTATCAACAATTAAAGCAGTCGCAGTGGTTGTGCCGTTCACGACATAACCACTGGTGACTTCTACATTGTATCCAACACGTATTGCTTGGGTTAGGCCGCTCCAGTTGCCATTCCAAGTAATTGTGGCGCAAACGGGTACTGTCACAACAGTGTTACCAATGGTTACGCTTGTGCCATTAACAGCCGTTGCGTTTGCCAGAATAGTTGGCGCAACTGTTGAACCGGTCGGCGCAGTACAAGATCCCGCAAGAGCAGGAGGAGGAGCAGCAGCTGGAGAAATAGTGATTGTACTAGTTGTAATGTTGTACTTGTTATTCTGAGCATCCGCTACAGAAATCGCTAACGGGAATGTTCCAAATACAGTGGGAGTTCCGGAGATCGTTGTTCCATTAAATGTCAAACCACTCGGCAATCCTGATGCAGCTATGGTGTAAGGAGTCCAACCCCCTTTTGGAGCGATTGTAACCGGAGTATATGGAGTTCCAACGGTTCCTTTGGTAAATGTTGGAGTAGCTAAGGTTAAAGCATTCCATGCAGACATTGTAGTTGCTAAACATTGAAGGTTTGCAGCATCAGTTGAACCAGAATAAGTAACCAATTCACCGACAGCTAAAGTATTCAGACCAGGAGAAAAGGTAACGGTTGCAGGAGCATAAACTGTAGCACCACCAACATTCAAATTACTTCCACTCACAGAATTAATGGCAATTGCGGTTCCAGAGCAAGCGACAGATTGAGAAATGACGTTTATCGATGTTGAAACGGTTTGAGTTGAACCTACCTTATCAGTTGCTTTAAATGTTAAAGGGTATGAACCAGGAACTGTTGGAGTTCCATAGATCAAACCAGCAGTTGTCAATTTTAAACCAGCCGGAAGAGCGCCAGAAGTTAATGTATAGGTAAATGGAGCATCACCACCAGTTGCGGCCAATTGATAACTCATCAGTGTCGCATCTTTCATATCAGGAATAACAGCGTTGAACACGATAGCGGTATCCCTAATCGTGATTGGCGTTACTGCGGAAACGTGCAGATTGTTCAAAGCATCAGTAGCGGTAACAGTAACTTGAAATGTGCCCAATTGTGCAGGAGTTCCAGAAACTACGCTCACACCGTCAAACGTTAACCCTGATGGCAATCCAAGTACAGTGACATTGACAGTATCACCAGCATTTCCAGCAGTTGCCTTAATTGTTCGAGAATAAGGAACACCAGCAACACCATCAGTCAATGAGTTTGTCAGAGTTGGCGCAACAGGAATAACCGCTTGTGGGACTTGACCATCCAAGTTTACCGCTGCCATTTGAGCAACTAAGAATTGACCAACAGTAGCAGGAGGTGTGGCACTTCCAGATGTATCAGGACCTGTAATCGCTTCGTGAGTTGCTGGATCGAATGCACCCGTGTATGAATAAAATTCAAAACGATAAACAACCGATTTGTAACCAGGGTCAGGTTTTACACCACTCAAATCAACGCTACCAGCAGCAGGATTTGCTATATCAGTTTGAAGTCTTTGCCATTCAATTTGAACATTTGCATTGGCTTTTTTAATTACAGCGTTTTCAGCAACCAAATCTTCTACAGCAACGTTATAACCAACTCCAGTCGCAGTGACTTTTACCCATTTAGGTTCGCCAAATTCGAATGGAACTGGTTTAGGTGGAGCAGCAACGTGAATTGCAACTACAGCAGGTTGAGCAACTACAGCAGCTACTGCAGGTTTAGCAGGTACGGCAGCTACTGCAGGTTTAGCAGGTACAGCAGCTACTGCAGGTTTAGCAGGTACAGCAGGAGCGTTACCGACAGCAGGTTTAGCAGGTACAGCAGCTACTGCAGGTTGAGCAGGCACAGCAGCTACTGCAGGTTTAGCAGGTACGGCAGCTACTGCAGGTTGAGCAGGAAAAGCAGGCGTTACACTCCAAACAGGAGTAGGAACGCTTGAAACTGTTGCTGTTAATTGGCCTGGAGTCGCTGTTTCTAGCATCCAAAGATACTCAACCCTTGTTGCTGGTTTAAAGGAAGATACGCCAAAATGGTCACAAGGATAATTAGGGCCGAAAGTTTTTGCGCCTAATGGCCAGCAGCTATCGGTAGGAGCAACAGGTAAAGTTCCTGATGGAGTACCTGCTGACCATTTTTTGTTTACGCTGTCGTAACCCGCTTCATAAATCACATCGACATAAACGCCGCTTGCATCTGAACCATTCACGACTCTTGGAGTACCGTAACGCACCATTCCAGGCCAACGGTTGGCCGCACCGAACATAGATGAAATGTCAGTATCTTGAATACCATGTAAGCGGATATGAAATCCATGTGCAGTAATGTTTGTATCATTTACAACATCAAAGTTTTCAACAGGACCGAATGTTGTTGCATTTGATGACAATGATGCCATCATTAAACCTGTAGCTAGCAGAAGTTTTTTTATATCTTTCATTAATAAAATTCCTCTCAGTTAAAAAAATAATTACAAATGGCAAGTGCTAAACAAAAATTCTAAATAAATGTTTTTATTTTTGCCTGATGTCTTTTGGTGTTTTCCTTATGAATTATGCACTTAATAAAACAACTTAGAAATTATCATATGAAGATTTAAATAACATTAAAAAACCATTAATTTATTAATGTAAATAGACTTCAATTGAATCTGGGAGAGCACACAAAACCCAAAACTGGAACTCAGTCTTGAGCTGGTTAGCCTGTACCAATCTAGTAACTGATGCTTAATTTTCCTTGAACCATTTTCCAGGCTTTGTTAGAGACTCTGGCCGCCTGATCCATGTTATGGGTAACCCAAACATAAGCTCTGTTCTCCGGTGCCTCTGCAAACCAGCAATCGATAATTTTTTCAATCACCGCCGCCTTTTCTGCATCAAGCGCTGCTGTCGGTTCATCGAGTAGTAAAATTTCAGGTTTCAACTGAATGGCTCGTAACAGAGCAGTAATTTGCGCTTCACCACCGGAAAGGTTATGAATGCCTTTATGCAGAAACGCTTTATCCAAACCTATTTCGGCAAGGTAATGAGCAGTCATTGATTCTGAAAACTTTTTCCCTTGATGAATTTTCAAGGTCAATACCTGACGCAGACTATCCTCTACAGTTCCGGCTCCCAGTGAGGGGCGTTGATGCAGATAAATGACATGACTTCGATACAGAGGGATGTCCGCTTTATGGATGGGTTTACCTTTCCAGATAAACTCACCTTGATTTAAAATTTCAAGCTGGGTAATTGAGCGCAGTAACAGACTTTTTCCGGAACCTGATCCCCCTTCAAGAGATATCCGGTCACCAGCTTGAATAAATACGGATATATTATCCAGCAGCGGCTTAGGCGCTGAGCTTTTGAGGATATGCAGGCCATGGATGGCCAGCAGATGATTAACCGGATAACTCATTTCAGTCATTGGATCGATGCTTTTTTGTAGAGGCTAAAGGCGCAATAAACTGATGCGATGAATTGAACATCTGCCGATAACCTAACAGCACCACACTAATCGTCCCGAACATAGTGGTTGATGCAATCAAAAACATTAAAACGATCTGATACTTTACTGCGTCCAAAGGATTAACCCCTGCCAACAGCTGTCCTGTCATCATGCCGGGTAGACTGACTAATCCGACTACCATCATCGCATTGATCATCGTCATCATCCCGGTGCGTATCGATGTCACCAGATGTGGGTGGGCAGCCTCCCAGCGGGTGGCGCCTAAGGCTAATTGACTTTCCAATTCATTTTTATGCGAGGACAATTCTACGCTCAAGCGTTCAAGGGCAAGACAAACACCATTTAATGAATTTCCCAATACCATGCCGAGCAGTGGAATCAGGTACTGCGGCAGATACCAGGGGGTTAGTCGGAGAATGCCAAAAACCGCAAACCCGGTAACCAGCCAAGCGCTTGCCCAGATGGAGACGATGCTGTGAAGTCTCATTCCCGGATAATGGAATTGGCTGCGACTTGCAGCTGTTAAACCCGCTACCCCGGTCATTACTACAATAATAAGCAATGATAGATACCATTGCTTATTGGTAAACACCCACTGTAAAACGAAACCAATCAGCAGTAGTTGCAAAACTGTGCGAATGGCTGAAACAAACAGCGAACGCTCCATTCCCAGTTTAAGATAAAGCGACAGCATACCATTGACAACAACCAGACTTGCTGCCAGTAATACTTGAAAATAAGAAAGATCAAGAAAGGACGAATCCATGTCTGTTAACTCAGTAAAGTTGCGACAGGTGCTTAAGAACGTCGGATAAAGAATTTTTTTCCCGGTAAAGGGTTATGATTTCATCGGCTGGGCTTATTCCAGAATCCAGGCGTTTTTCCAAACTGGCTAGCGAGGAAGGGTCAAACCCGTAGGATTTTAATACACCCGGAGCTCTGTCTAAAATTTCGGCAGCTCGCGCTTTGATAGTGTCCGCTTGCAGTCCGAATCTGGCCACTGCGCCTAAATCATAAATGCGGCTCTGACGGCTTGCTCTGCCCAAAAGTCCCTGATCTAACAATAAGGTCAACCACAGTAGAAAATAGTTGCGAAAATCATCCACTCTCCAACTCATTTCAAAGGTTTTGAATTCCAGTCTACCGGATTCTTCAAGGTGGACTTCAATGGCCGGCGCCACAATACTGCGCCGATAGGTTCTTAGAGATTTTCCGGTTGCGCCGCGAATCTGCCACAGGCCGCCGCGAGTGAGTGGCGAGGCCACGCTGAATGCAGTTAATGCAGGCGCATAATAATTAACTTTAGCGTCCAAATCCAATAAATCCAAAGCGGAAGTCAGTTCTTCGGGTAAGCTGATATTAAAATCCGGCCCATAGGTCACCATCACTTCCATCGCCCATTGCCACCAATCATGGCGACGTTTGTTAACCGGACCCTGAAATTCAAATGCGACAGGATGATGGGAAAGCGCTGCGGCCAATAACCCTGAATCGCTTAAGGCGGCTTGCAGGCGGCTGTGCAACAAGCGAAAGTGGGACAAGCAATCGTCCAGCGAAGAGGCGATAGGCGTACGAATTTCTATGCCTTTCGGCAGCATATCATAGGGCTTGAAGTTTTCATCCACCACGCCGTAACCTTCTACGGCATAAGGCATCAGCTTGGTATGGGGCGATTCGAGTTCCAATCCGTCCAGCCTAGGCAGACCATCCAGCGATATGGATTCCAGAATTTGATTTAGCTGGCTAAATTGCAGATCATGATGCCAAAGCGGGGCATAGGTTTCCTTGTCAAGCAGAAGATATTCCGCCTCTAACCCAAAATTGAAGCCTTCTCGCTTCGTTATTTTTTTCATGTTTCTCTCATTATTCTTATTCATAAACAGTGCGTATCAAGCCAATTCCAAAACTGCCGCATCTAGGATCGGAGAAGTTTTTCTAGGAAGGACTAGCTGGGAAAGCTCTTTCAAAACCAGAGGAATGGATTGCTTTTCCAGATACATTTCGACAATTTCATCGGCTGGCGTGATGTGATTAGCGAGTCTATTGGCCATGGCGTTCAGAGCCTCTACGCTAAATCCCCAGTGCGGCAGATTCCGCGCGGCGGCATGCAAAACTTCATCAGCGGTTCGGGCTATAGCATGATCGCTTAAGCCAAATTGAGCGACCGATTCCAGCTGAGCAATTCTGCCGGCCTGATCTGTGCGGCCAGGCAGAGTATCATCAAGCAGCAGTTCAAGCCAAAGTAAAAAATAAGCATGAAAATCTTCAAGCCGCCAACTCATTTCGAAAGGCTTGAATTCAAATCGCCAACCAAGCTTGGGATGGATCTTAAATGCAGGTGCAACTGCACTGCGCTTATAAGTGCGTATAGCCTTACCATAATGAACCGAGTGAGGATTAGGTTTCCAAAGGTTGCCTTCGAAAAATGGCGAGGCCAGACTTAGTGCAGTCAGTGCCGGTGCGTAATAATTTACCTTGGCGCTCAAGTCTTCAAGATCGATTTTAGAAGTTATTTCGTGCGGCAAACTGATATTAATGTCCGGTCCATAGGTGGTCATGGCCTGCTTGGCCCACAACCAGAAGTTATAATCCCGATGCTCTCGCGGACCATCGAAGCTTTGTGCCGTCGGGTGATAAGATAAAGCCACGGCACGATAACCAATACTATCCAATGCACTTTGCATACCCGAATAGAGCGATTCCAAATAACTGAGACACTCTTTAATGCTTTGCGCTTTTGGGGTACGAATTTCAATGCCTTTCGGCAGGATATCGAAAGCTTGACTATTTACATCATGCACATGATAGCCTTCAACGATAAACGGCATATTTTTGCTGTGCGGAATATCCGGTAAAAGACCGTCAAGATGGGGTACGTTACTAAGATCGATGCCCTCAAGGGCTTTGTTCAGCGTTGCAAACCGTAATTCATGATGCGAAAGAGCAGTAAATGTCTGTTTATCGGCAAGCAAGTATTCTGCTTCTATACCAAATCCAAAAGCATCGGATTGATAGTGTTCGATTTCAGTTTCAAATTTCATGTTCGCTTTCCAGATTAAATAGATAACTCAGTTAACTAAAGCAGGTATCATGCCATGTTATTAACATACTGTATTTAAATGGTTTTGTATTTTTTCGATGAAAAAAAATCTTCCTTTTTTTGCAGAACCTGCAAAAAAGGTCTGCAAAAAAGGTATGTTTCTTGGGATTTTATTTTGGGCTAATTCAGATCGGCGATGGAGATGATCTGCAGCACTTTGACTCTATCGTCGACACTGTGTTTTTGCACATAACCGAGAGCACCGGGAGTGATCGCTACAAAACGCAATACGGCTTCTTCAGACGCCAACACTTGCGGTGGGGTCAAGCCCTGAAAGTATTGTTCATTCCAATAGGACTCCTGCTCTTCCGGCAATTTTTTAAACAAGCTAATCGAAAATGCCCGGCGTAACTCGTGGGTTGACGGTAAATTCAAGGGTATCCAGCGGCTACCGTCGCTAGCCAGCATCAGCTTGCGTAAATAGACCAGTTTGATGGTTTCCAGAGATAAGCTATTCAAATTGCTGGAGGGATGGGTAACTAAAGCCAAAGATTCCACGGCAAGGCCAGGTAAGCTGAAACACATCAGATAAACTGCGATCAGCCGGATTAATATTGTACCCAGATTGCGCATCGCTAAAACAGCACGGTAAATGAAGCAAACAATCCATCAGGCGCCAATTGCCGATTATGCTTGCCGAGGCGATACTCGACTTTCATCACTAGTGATGGTGTCGGGCGATAGGCTAAACCCAACACTTCAGCTTCTCCGGTTTGCTGTTGAGCCTGATCGAAAAATTCGTAGCGGCCAACGGCATATAAAGATTCGGTTAACGGACTGACACCCTGAATATAGCCTTGCCAGGCGTGCTGTGAAACGCTAAGGCTATTGCTATCGCGGTAAACAATTTCGCTATTTATAGCGAAACGTTGATAAGACCAAGCCAGATCCAGACCGGTGAGATGATTTCTGCTATTAGTGTCGCCCATCAAGGCAAAATCCGCATAGGAAAAGCCTATTTGAAGGTTGTCGTATAGGCTATAGCGTAATCGCAAGCCTTGAGCATTGTCGAAATTTGGAGCATCACCGCGTTTGGGATCCAGACTGGAGGTGTAATCGCTGTACACGGAGTATTCTATGGAGCGCTCGCTTAGCGGAATCACACCTTGCAACATGATACCCGTGGCATGTTCTGCAAATAGATTGTTGGTGGCAACCGGGCGAGTAGAAGTCCAAACTAACGGGCTGGCATGCATTAAATTCCATTGACCGATAGGCGTGAGAAATTTACCTGTACGTAGAGTGACGTTGTCGTTAACTAAATAATCCAGATAAAGCCTTTCCAGCCGGAATTTTGCCAGGCCGGTCGTGAGGGATTGACCTTCTTTAATACTCAGACCGTCTTCAACTTCCGTTTCCGAGAAATAGCGCAGCTTGGAGCCATTGTCCCAACTGACAAACAAGCTTAGGTCCTCAAGTGAGAATCCCGTCGGTGATGGCCCCTGGCTGTGCATCTGTGCATTGGCATAACCGCCTAAATGAATGCCGCTATCGCCTAAGGTGTACCCACGGCCTAGCTGATAACCAGAGCCGCTATCGTCTGCCAGAACCTGGACACTGTAGGTTAACAAGGCTATTAGCCAAGCTAGTTGGATATTGGGCATTAGTTCAGACTCTTAATCATGCGTATACGGTAGTGGCAGAGAAGGATTATTCAATCGTCTGGCAAGGCACTATCTGGTATTTCTTTAATTTATACCAGAGCGTCCGCTCGCTGATTCCCAAGATTCTTGCTGCCTTGGCTTTATTGCCATCGGACTGTTGAAGCGCTTTGTTGATCAAGCTTATTTCCAGATTGGCTACGCATTCTTCTAAACCCTGTTCGCAGCTTTCCCTTTCTTCGGGGCTAGCAAGGTTTTGGGTGAGTGCGGAGTTGAAAAAAATTCCTGTGGCAAATGCTCTTCGTTGATTTTGCCTCCCTGACTTAACACCACCGCCCGTTCCATGATATTTTTCAATTCTCTGACATTACCTGGCCAATCGTAAACGGTCAGCATTTCACAAGCGCTGACGGATAATTGTAACTCCGGGTAACCCATTGGTTTTCGGAATTCCTCGATAAAACTACCTGATTGGAAAGATTCTTCAGCCACCCCAGATTATCTCGATTATAAGGCGCATACTGACCCAAACAAACCCACCAAGGAGAAACAGTCATGGCCATGAACCGTATTCAATTCCAACAAGGCTTATCCTTGCCTGCATTCCATGCGCAGTTTGGCACCGAAGAGCAATGCGCAGACGCACTGGAAGCGTCACGTTGGCCGCAAGGCTTCCGTTGCCCAGAGTGCGACAACGCGGATTACTATTTGCTCAAGGGTGGGAAGCATAAGACCTTCCAATGCAAATGCTGCCGGTTGCAGACATCCCTAATCGCAGGCACCTTGTTCCAAAGTACTCACTTGGCGCTGAGCATTTGGTTCCTAGCCATT
>Ga0182019_10002039_pt1 | contig 10308 bp, 6 predicted proteins | sample 812E2MmetaG_FD_120483 | JGI IMG/M metagenome (GOLD analysis project Ga0182019, IMG submission 120483) | Permafrost microbial communities from Stordalen Mire, Sweden - 812E2M metaG | ecosystem: Environmental > Terrestrial > Soil > Wetlands > Permafrost | place: Sweden: Stordalen | collected... | reverse complement strand
GCCCTCGCCCAGCGGACCAGTCTGGCGGAGCAACAGGAGGCCGCGCAGGCCCTGGTGGGTGCGCTTGAAAAGACCCACCGGCTCGCCAACGCCCGGTACGAAGCCGGAGTGGACGGGTACCTGGGCGTCCTCGTCGCCCAGAGCTCCCTCTACAGCGCCCAACAGGGCCTGGTGGGGCTTCGGATGGCCGGGCTGGCGAACCAGGTCACGCTTTACAAGGTCCTGGGCGGAGGACAATGATCTTCCCCCGGAAGAGGGTTTCGATCACGCCGGGCCTGCCGGCGAGGACTGCCCTCCTTGTCCTCTCCGCCATGGCCGGCTCAGTTTCAAATATCGGTTCTTCAATCCGACCGCGCCCCTGGCCCGCAAACACCCGTGGGTCGTCGGATTCCAGACAGCCGCCTCGGTATCGCAATCGCACCCAGGCTCAAATATTATTACGATAACAGTTAGGCCGATAATCCCAATCTGCCGGATTATCGCGGCATCTTTAAAGTTCATTAAATATTCAGGAGTTCGAGTATGGATCAACGAGATAATATCTTAGATGCGGCGCTGAAACATTTTGCGGCCCATGGGTACCGCCGGGCCACACTGGAAGGGATGGCGGCCGAAGTGGGATTGGGGACAACAGCGCTTTATTACTATTTCAAAAGCAAGATGGATCTGTTCAAGGCGTTGGGGGAGCGGGAGGGGGCCGGAATACTGGCCGAGTTGGAGGCTGCCGTGGAAAAGGAGACCAACCCCGGCCGGCAGTTGAGGGCCTTTTGCCTCGTCCGGTTCAGGCTCCTGGGTGAAAAATTTGAAGTCATGCAGATCTCCGAGCGGGTACACCGGGAAATCATGGATTTGAGCCAGAAGATCCAGATGTCGGTATTCCAACGCGAGGCTGCTATTCTGGATAAAATCATCCGGCAAGGGATTCAGGCAGGCGTCTTTAAAAAGGTGGACGTGCCACTGTTGGTAGCCCTAATCCAGCAGACCTTCCGTTATTTAAATGCCCCTGGCGGATTCTTTTCCGGCCGAAAGGAACTCGAAAAAAGGATGGATTTTGCCCTGGACATCCTTCTTCACGGATTGGAGGCAAGAGTATGAAGCACTGCATGGGGCATGCAGGTCCCGCCCCTGTCAGAGATCAGGTTCCCCAATAACGATAAACCGTTGTGTATGTTTTTATGGCCATTGGTCCGCCAGCGAGCTTGCGGGCCGGAACACCGGAACGGCAGGGAGGCTAACTATTATAAATCCTGGCGAAAACCGGCGCGAACTGTTCCAGGGTCGTGGGCGTGGTGTTTTCCTTCGTCCGGACCTGGTCCTTCATCAGGTAGCCCTCGTTCATGCTCCTGAGCATTTCGATCATCCGCTCGGAAATATCCCGTCCCATGCCTGCGCCCATCATGGCCTTCAGCGTGTCCTCATAGGAAAATTGAACGTACTTGAGGCCGGGCTTGCCGATGGCTTTACCCAGGATGGCCGTGGCCTCGGCAAGAGTGTAGTCGCGCGGGCCCAGGAGTTCGCGGACCTGCGATGATTTCTCCGCCCCGGCGATCAGGACGTCCGCTGCCACGGCGGCGATGTCGCGCGTGGCGATCATGGGGATGGACAGATCGGGTTTCAGCGGCGATCCCATCACCCCCATGCCTTTGATGACGGGGATGCCCGACAGGAGATTTTCCATGAAATAGGTGGGACGCAGATGCGCCGCGCGCAACGCCTTCAGCCCGTTCAACCGCTCTTCGTGGTCCCGCAGGCCCATGATGGGGCCGGTTTTTGCGGGCAGATGCGCCCCGAGGCTGGAGAGATTCACCACGAATCCGACCCCCGCTTTTGCAACGGCCTCCACCAAAGATTCGCTGATCCGATTTTGATAGGCGCGGAAGTCGGGTTCGTCCGCGGCGGCGGGAATCATCGAAAACACCGCCTCCGCGCCGTGGAAGGCCTGCGTCAGGAACGGCGTGTCCTGCATGTCGCCGATGCATCCTTCCGCCCCCTGGTCCACCAGGGGCTTGAGGCGTTTGGCCTCGCGGCCCACGGCCCGCACTTTTTGTCCCTTCGCCAGCAGCAGGCGCGTCAATCCATATCCGATATTTCCCGTGGCTCCGGTGATGACGATCATGGCTGTACTCCTTCTTGTTGATTGCAATGCAAAGCTATGAACAGCCGCCGTTCCGCCGGCATTCCTTCGGCGGCGGCGCAGATGAAGAGGATGATTCCGTTTCAGCTTTCAGTTATCCGCAGTTCCTGAAGGATGAATTATGAAGTAAGAATTAAGGCAGGAAAATTGAGCATGGTTCCTGAATAATCCCGATCTTATTCCCCCTTCATCCTTCATAATTCTTACTTCATCCTTTCTTTATGGGCAACTCGTGGAGCTGGTATCCATGGGCTTGTCGCAGGAACCCACGCCCACGGCCTCGGGGCGCTCCACCCCGGCGCTGTTCTTCCCGTAGGACCCCTCCTTGGTGGAGGTTTGTCCCACGACCACGAAATAGATGAAATGCCCCGGCGCCGGGGTTCCCGGATCGAAGGCGGCGAGCCCCGTATTCCCCAGGGAGCAGACGGAACCCGTCCACTGTAGGGAGGATGCGATGGGGCCGGTGCCGTAGTAGATGGCGCTGTCCAGGGAACCGCAGGCGGAGGTATATTCCACCTGAATGCAGGAGCCCGATGTCTTGACACCGGTCATGGAAAGGCCCGCGGGGCTGGCCTCCTTCGGCGGCGATGCGGTGCCGGCGGAACAGGAGCCCGGCATCATGACGTTTGTGATCTTCACGTCGTCGATCCACCATCCCTTGCCGTTCGTAGCGCTGTCGGTGGAAACGCGCCAGCGCAGTTTCACCGTGGTCCCGTTGTAGGCGGAAAGGGAGGTGGTGTAGGCGGAGGCGGAATAGGCGGGCGTGGTGTAGGTTTTCGAAAAGGCGGTTGCGGAGGTGCTGGCGGCAAATCCGCAGGCGTTGCCCGTGTAGGTGAGGGGATTGGGATAGTTCACGGTGGACACCTTCGTCCAGGTCGAAAAGTCCTGGGAGGTTGCGATCTCCACGATCCCCGCGTCATAGTTGGTTTCCAGATCATACTTGGATTGGAAGGTGAGGACCGCGCTGGTGGACAAGGTCAGGGCCGGCGTGGTGAGGGCCGCGCAGAGGTTGCTGGTGGTGGTCCCCGTGGCGTAAACCTTGGGAGCGGTCTTCCCGCCCGTGCTCAGGACGCTCCACGGCGAGGCCAAAACCATCTTGGCCGTTCCCGTGTCTCCGGCGTCGTCGCTCCATGTTCCCGGAGAATAAGGACCGCTGGGGGCGCCGCTTAGGATTGCCGTGTTGCCGTCCTCGGCGCCGCTGGAGGCGTCCACACTGCGGACGATGTAGTAATAATTCGTCCCTGAAGCCAGGGCGGCGTGATCGGTGAAGGAAGTTCCGCTCAGCCCTGATGCGATAAGGGTTGAAGAAGAAGGCGTGAAGGAGGAACTGGTGCTTCGATACACCCGATAGGTGAGCGGTCCGCCGCAGTAGGGTGTCGCCGTGATCCAGGAAACAGTCAGCACGCAGGTGGCGCCCGCGGGATTGGCCACGGAGGCGGCGCCCGCAAAACCCGGCGCCAATATGCAATTCCCCGTTGTGGAAGTGGAGGCTTCCGTCGAATTGGCCGATTCGCAATCCGTCAGCGCCCTGACAACGTAGTAGTACGTTACGTGTCCGGAGACCGAGGTGTCGGCATAAGTTGTGAGAGGGGCGGAAACGGTTCCGATCTGGGTATACGACCCGCCGGAGGCGAGGGATCGGAGGATATGGTATTCGGTTGCTCCGGATACCGCGCTCCAGGAAACGGCGATCCGGTTGTCCCCGTCGCCGTGCGCCTGGAGGGAGGAGGGCGCCGTCGGGACGCTGAGGGCGATATTCAGCGTCGCCGGTCCCGTGCCCACGGCCACAGTGCGGGTCTGGGAGCAATAGCCCGGCATGGATGCGGTGAGATGATAGGTGGTGCTGGTCGCCGTCAGCCAATGGTAAAGGCCGCGGGCGTCCGCCTTCCGCGGATACTCGCCGTGCGTATAGGCGACCTCCTGAAGGCTCACGGTGGCGGCTAAGGGGGCGCCGGTGGAGGCGTTTGTGATCTTGCCCCGGATCTGCGGCGCGTTCAGGGTTTTGTCGAGAAAGAACTGCCAGGCCGTGCGCTGCCGCTGAACCGTGATGTTGCGCCAGGTGGCGTAGTCGGGTTGGAAACTGCTGGAGTTGACTTCGATGACGTAGGAGTACGTCCCATAGCGGCCGTACTGCGTGTCCAAACTACCGCCGTCCGCGGTATAAATGGTGGACCAGACGGGCCCCATGGCGAACCCTCCGGTGGTGCCGTTGTCGTTTTGAAGGATGCTGTTGAGGGCCGTGCCGAGTCCGTTCATCACCGTTTTTTCATCGGGGTCCAGGCAGCCGTAGGAGTACATGAGGTATTGGCCGTACGAGTGATAGCTCAGCGCGAAGAGGGGACGGAGATCGGAAAAGGACTGCACCATGCCCTGCGTCTCCGGCTCCGAATCCGGGGCGGTGCCGCGGTTGGTGTCGTCCGTGCAAACGCCGGTGGAGCCGGCGCAGGCGTTCCAGTTGAAATCATAGTTCCGATTCACATCCACCGGGCACGAGGGACGCCGGTTCTTGCGCCAGTTGCTGTCCGTGCTGAAGACATAGGCCGCGCCATCGGGGTTGACGATGGGGACGATCCAGATCTCGATGGAATCCACCCAGGTCTGCACCTGCGTATCGGTGGCGTAGCGGGAGGTGAGGTAGTCCATCATGTCGCGGGCGATCTCCGCCGTCATCACCTCGCGGGCGTGGTGCTGGGCGTCGAGGAAGAACATGGGGCGCTCGTTGGGCTGGTCCACGTCCTTGGTGATCTTCATGGCATAGATTTTGTGGCTTTCAAACAAGCCATCCTTGATCAGCACCTTTTTCGCGAGGGTCGGATAGGCGGCCTGGACCTGGTCCATGAAGGCCGACATTTCCGTTGGATCGGTGTAATCGGCCAGGGCTTTGGATCCGGGGGCGCGCAGGGGATGGCTGGACTCTCTCCAATAGTACGTGTAGCCCAATTCCGAGAGGCGGCCCAGTTCCTCGTCCGTCGCGACAATGCCGATGTACCCCGCATCCCGGTCCACCCCCGCGATGTCGAACCCCTGGCGCGCCAGGGTGCGGATGTCCTCCGGATCCGTGTACGGCACGTCCACGAACTGGCGCACCACGGGGGTGTCGGAAGCGTCCGCCGGCGGAAGGCTGTCCTGCGCCCAGCACAGGGTGCCCGGGAGCAGGAGCATGAGAAGGGGTAGGATGCATCGCGCACGTCGAACCATCATGGATTTTCTTTTCCTTATTCTCTGGAATAGGACGGGTCTTTGCCCCTCAGGCTTTGATTATTTCACAGCCATCCGAAGCCGTCAAGCCGTTTCGCCTACAGTCCCAGCGACTTGAGCGCTTCTTCCTTCGTATCGAAGATCTCGCACGGGACGCCGGCGCGGGAATAGGCCGCGCGCAGGGCCATGCGCGCGAACGGCTCGGTGGCGTATCGGGCCTGGCCGAGAACGCAGCGGGCCGTCAATTGCTTGCCGCGCTCCCCGTACAGACCGATGACGGCCGCGTGAATCCTGAGGCCGTTGATGTCGCTGACCAGGAAGAATTTTCCGGGATGCTTTTTCGACTCCGCCTCATTGAGCCGGAAAAACTCCTCCACGTCCCGCTCCGTGCGGAGCTCGAAATGGTCCTCCGTGAACAGGATGTTGCGCTTTTCATCGAAGGCGAATTTGATTTCTCCCGGCAAGGGGCTGCGTTTTTCCATCGGCATGGAACGGCGGCCCTATTGCGGATGGAATTCGCCGTCGTCGAATTCCGGGGTGAGTTTCATCACTTCCTCGACGCGGACCACGTAATCATAGTGGGACATCTCCTCGGCGGACAGGCGGAGGCACGCCTCCTTCACCTGCGGCATGGCCGAATGGCGTGACACCTGGGCGTAGAAGGCGGCCATGCCCTTTTCAAAACTCTTCGCCGCGGGGAGGACATCCGCCAGGGCGCCGGTCTTCAGCGTTTGATTGTCGAGGATGCCGGGCATGGTGAACGTTTTCGCCTCCGCCTTTTCCAGAAAAGAGGGCACGTCGAAGCCCAGGCGCTTGATTTCCACCGCCAGCGCCCTGGTGAAGATGCGCACGTGTTCCGCCTCGAAGGTGACGAGTTCCAGAAACATCATGCGGGCATCGTCCTGCCTGGTGCGCGCGGCCAGTTGTTCATAGAGACGCCGCGCCATCACCTCCCGCTCCAGGGCGAATTCGATCACATCGCGGATTTCCATTTTTTCAACGTCCATGGGCACCTCCCGGAGATATCCGGATATTTTACCAGAATGTGGCACAGCCGCCCACGGCTGTGTCAACTGCGTCAGTCGCCTCTCAGCATTCAGCTATCAGCGGTGAGGACGGGAACCTGAAACTTGAAACCTGAAACTATTTCTTAAAACCGGCTCTCAAGCAGCGCGCCGTTTTACGGCGCCATGCCGCACCCGCCGTTTGTCTGGTCGTCCCCCGACATGCCGCATAGGGTGCCGACGGTCCAGGTGCGAGGTATGTTCTGTGTTCCATCATAGGCATAGCCCGGATGTCCGGCCGTTATGCCGTCCGTCCAAACCAGGTTGTACCAGACATTGCCGTATCCCTCGCTGTCGATGGTCGTTTGGCCGGAATTTCCTCCGTCGGGTTGCGCGCATCCGGAATAGCCGTTCCATGCTCCGATATATCCGTAAAGGATGATCAGCTTCTGCGCGCTGCACGCGGAAGTATCATAGGTTACATTCAGCGTGTCTCCCGATCCCTTCGTGAATTGCGCTGCGCCGGCCCCGGTCGCCTTTACGGGTGGTGGAGCGGGCGGGGCAACTGCCGCCGTGTAGTCCTGCCCAAACTGGTCGGAGGAGATGTTGGCATATGTGAGCGAAGGCTGGGTGAAGCCATATCCGGCCAAGCCGGGCGAGACGACGCCGCTCCAGAGAAACGGGACAATGCCGGTGTAGCGGCCGTCGGCGTCGGAGAGGGGATTACCCGGCAATTCGGTCATCATCACCCCGGCCAACCCGGCGCCGTTGAAGGTCACCCTTCCCGTGATCATCGGCAGGATGCGGAGGGAGAAGATGACGCCAAGATCGTTGAATCCCCCCTCCGAAGTTGTTCCATAGAGGACATTGTTGACCATGGCAAAGGAACCCGTGGGTGAGGCGCCATCGCCGAGTCCTCCGGCAAATGAATGAAGAAGCTGCACGTCGTCTTTATAGAGACAGGATCGGAACAAGGTTCCCCGGTCTTCAGCGCCGCCTTGGCGGGTCATCCCAAACGCATACAGAGCGGATGGGACGACGCACGGTATGGAAGGACAGGGAAACTGATAAATTCCTTCGGGGGCCATGGGGGCGCCGACCGGCCATTTTCCATCGGTGGCGCCTCCGACAAAGGAATGAAGGAGTTGGAATCCACTGCCGTTCTGTTGCATTTGAAAAATGGATCCGAAGCCGCCGGCGCCCCCGAGGGAGGTCACCCCATAGAGAACACCATCGGATTCGATCAGCGATCCCTCGGGATAAGCTCCGTCCTCGTCTTCTGCGAAGGATTTCAGGATTTGATAGCTGCTTCCATCGGGGTTGATAGTGAAAATGGTTCCATAGCCGTTGACGCCGCCCCAATCCGACATTCCAAAGATCTTCTCCAGGGACGGTCCAGATAGGGTCTCCAAGGCGGTAAGCGACCCATTGGGCCATTCCCCGTCGCTTGCCAGGCCGCCGAAGGCGTGCAGAAGATGAAAGTCCGTCCCGTCCGGCGCCAGTGTGAAGAGGGTGCCGTAATCCCCGACGCCTCCATGGGGGGTCATGCCGTAGAGCATTCCATTGAATGCGGTGAGGGCGCTCACGGGACCCGCGCCGTCATCCGCGTCACCTTCGAAAGGATGGAGAATTTGGAATCCGCCGCCATCGGGATTGATTTTGAAAATCGTGCCAAGATAATCCGTCCCGCCCTGCATGGTCATGCCATAAAGCTCGCCATCAAAAGCGGTCAGCGCACCCTCAGGAAAGGCGCCGTCCTCGCCGCTGAAGTCATGGATGCGTTCATATCCGTTGCCGTCGGGATTGATCTTGAAAATGGTGCCCTGTCCCTCGCCGCCGCCCCAAGCCGTCATCCCGTAAAGGATCCCGCCGGAGGCAAGGAGGGAAGCGTACGGTACGCCCCCATCCCCATAACAGCCCTCCGATGCGAACAGATGCAGAAGGGTGAATCCGGTGCCGTCGGCGTTGATCTGGAAAACGGTGCCACCGGTGTCGGAACCGGCCGTCAACCCCATCAGCACCCCGTTTGAGGAGATAAGCGAGGAACCGGAAGGCCATGCCCCGTCGCTTGTGTTGCCCGAAAAGGAGTGAAGGACATGATATCCGCCCCCGTCCGGGTTGATCTTAAAGATGGTGCCGAAATTGCCCGACCCGCCTTGACCGGTCATCCCATAAAGCATTCCGTTGGATTCGATAAGCGACCCATCGGGATTAGCACCATCATCGTCCCCTCCGACAAAGGATCTCAAGATCTGATAGCCGTTTCCGTCGGGGTTCATCCGAAAAATGGCGCCCTGGTTGCCTGATCCGCCGATGATGGATAATCCATAAAACATGTCTCCGGACGCGATAAGGGAACCGCCGGGCTCATCGGTTGTGCAAGCGTGCAGCAACTGGAACCCGCCGCCGTCGGGGTTGATCCGGAAAATGACGCCTTGATCGGTCGAGCCGCCTCCGGTGGTCATGCCATAGAGCACATTGTCGAAGGCAAGAAGCGACCCGGAGGGGTAGGCTCCGTCCGCGGCGCCACCCGAAAAGGAATGAAGTTGCTGGAACCCGCTGCCGTCGGGGTTGATCATAAACAGGGCGCCCTTGCCATTTGCTCCGCCGTTCAATGTTTTGCCGTAAAGGACGCCGCTGATGACAGCAAGCGGACCGGAAGGAGATGCACCGTCTCCGCCTGTAAACGAATGAAGGGTTCGAAAACCGCTCCCGTCTGTACTGACCATGAAAATGAGGCCATGATCCCCAATCCCTCCCCCGCCAGTCAAGCCATAGAGCTGTCCCCCATACAGGATGAGGGAGCCTTGAGGATGGGCACCATCGCCGTTCGCGCCGGTGAAGGCATGGAGCACCATGTGCCCGCTTCCATCGGCGTTCTCTTTAAAGATGGTGCCCTTGTCACCTAAGCCTCCCCCGTATGTTATTCCATAGATATGGCCCCCATCGGCGAGCAAATCGCCCAAAGGTCTTTGGCCATCGGGACAACCCGGGACGTAGAAATGAAGGATCGTATAAGGGTCATATTGCGGTTTGAAGTAGGCGATGGCCATTTTGGTTCCGTTCATGGGCAGAGAACACGTGGGACTGTTCCCCGAGCAATCGCCGATCCACTGGACATACTCGCTTCCGGCGCCTGGAGAAGCGGTCAGGGTGATGGTGGAGCCCGATGCCACCGCATAACTGCACGTGGCGGCGCATGAGAAAGCGGGATCGTCGGAAGAGATGGTCCCTGTCCCGGGGCCCACCATGGAAAGTTGCAGTACGGATGTTTGACCCGCCGGCACGGCAAGCGGAATGAGCACCGCCATCAGTAGCGCACCGGCCGATGTCATCCGGGTTTGGAACATGCGTTTTGCTCCCATTGCAAACCCCCCTGAGATTTATACCATGAATGGATGCAAATATAGTGCCATGAAATCGCCGGGTCGCCCGGGACTTGAAATGAATGACTTTCCAAAGATATTTATTGGCCTAACCCTTTTATTTTCAAGGATTATTCAAATAAATATGAGATTTCTTATAAATTGCTCAAAAGCAATGTATTTGTCAAAAATTTGAAAAGTCGTCAAATTTTTGAAAACATTTCACGTTGGATATAAGACGGATACGATATGCGGGCGGTAAAATATTCACACGCAGTCAGGGGCGGCTGCGGCCCATTGCCAGGCTGAACGCTGCTTCCGTCAGTGTTCTTCGGGAGCGATGGACCGGTAGATCACCGCACCGATCATGCCGCCGATGATGGGGGCCACCCAGAACAGCCAAAGCTGGCTGATGGCCCAACCGCCAACGTACAATGCCACGCCCGTGCTGCGCGCCGGATTCACGGAGGTGTTGGTGACTGGGATGCTGATGAGGTGGATGAGGGTCAGGCACAGACCGATGGCGATGGGGGCAAAGCCCTGGGGGGCGCGCTTGTCGGTGGAGCCCATGATGACGAGCAGGAACATCATGGTCATGACCACTTCG
>Ga0182019_10002038_pt1 | contig 10312 bp, 11 predicted proteins | sample 812E2MmetaG_FD_120483 | JGI IMG/M metagenome (GOLD analysis project Ga0182019, IMG submission 120483) | Permafrost microbial communities from Stordalen Mire, Sweden - 812E2M metaG | ecosystem: Environmental > Terrestrial > Soil > Wetlands > Permafrost | place: Sweden: Stordalen | collected... | reverse complement strand
ATCCAGTTAAAAGAAGAAAGAGACTCTCCTTAAAAGGTTTCCAGGTGTTAGGATGGTTTTATCAATGTATTCAATTGATTGTGAGTTATTTGTTCAATTTGTAATATATTGTCAATCAATTAGTTATAAGACTATCCTAAAGGGTGATATTTGTTTACGGCTGTTTTTAGTGCTTCACTGGCCGAGGGCTGGTAACGCTCCGTTGAGCTTATTTTTTTATGCCCTGCAAATACTTGTACTACCCTTAGATCTCCCCCGGCTTTTAGCATGTTATGGATAACACTCATCCGGATAATTTGCGGGCTGAGCTTTCGGCCCGGGAACCTGTTTTGCATGGTTTCTATAAGGTATTGGACATCTTCGCCAGTTATGGGACTGCCTCGCAGGTTGATAAGGAAAGTTTCGTTTGTGGTTTCTTTAATTAGCTTTGCCCTCACTTCATCCAGGTACTTGTAAAATAGCATGATTTGGGTTGATTGTAATGGTAAGGTACGCCCGTTAATTTTGCGTGTTGGCTTTATTTTGATGTTTCCTGTTTCAAGATTAATATCCTTTACTTTTAACCTTACAATTTCCTCGATTGTCATTCCCTGGTAAATAAGAAGGCTTGTGATTACCCGGTTTTTAAGGCTGGCTGTGTTAAAACGTTCTTCCCGATCCAAAAGCTTTTCCAGTTCTTCGGTTTTAAATAAGTCTTGCAGCTGCAATGGCTTTCCTTTGGCATCCATGAGTTTTATGCCCCGGCAGGGATGATCTTCTCTTATCCCGTTTTCAATTAACCAGTTGTAATATGCTTTTATGGCATAGATTATACGGGTTATGGTGTGTGCATTGTGGTAACGGGTACGTAAATGTTCAATGTATTCCATGATGTCCGACCATGTTGCTTTTTGGGCTTTCCCATCGCTTATACCGTGTAAATAAATATCAATGTCCCTTCGGTAGAGTTTTACGGTTTTGGGGCTAAGCTTTTGCCCCAGGTATGTTTGTAGTGTCATATCTTTAGCGTGTTTAAGTGTTTTTGTACAATATGGGTATATATCTGGGTAGACCCCAACGATGCGTGGCCTAAAAAGGTTTTTACATATTCGATGCTCATGCCGTTTTCAAGTAAGTGCGTTGCAATGGAGTGGCGCAGCGTGTGCAGGGTCACTGTTTTACCTTCAATGCCCGCTTTTGCGGAGAGGTATTTTAAACGCAGCCACATCCATTGCCCACCAGCCCTTCGCCCATGATTGTTAAGGATAAAGGCATTTTCAACGTTGGTTGATCGTGTAAAGCCCCCACGCTCGTTGTGGTAATAGTCTTTAAGGTGTTCTGCTACCTGTTCCGCCATGGGCACTTCCCTTGATTTGTCTCCTTTACCATGCCTGACATATAAGATTTTGGAGGCAAAGTGTATGTCCATGATATCAAGGCCGGATGCTTCCGCGCTGCGAAGGCCAAGGCCGTATAAGAGGCTTAGCATAGCCTTATCTCTTAAGGTTTCTGAGGATTTGTAAAGCTTTTGTATTTCTTCCCGTGTTAATGTCTCACGTTCTTTATGAGTTACCCGGTGAGTGGTAAGGTTGCCCATCGGGTCGGCCTCGATGATGTTTTCCCTCTGCAGGTAAGTTAAAAATAACCGTATGGCATAGATATGGAAAGTTATGATTGAAGAGCTCAAAGTGCCTTCCCCATGTCGTTTTGGACGCTCATTTAAATACTGGTAATGGGCTTTGATATGGATCGGTTTTACCTGTTTTACCTGGTTAATTCCTTGCAGCTCCAACCAGTGTAAAAATTCTCTGACACAAGAGATGATATTGAGCCCGGTAGCCTTCTTGTATCCCAAACGGTTTACGTGCCGGCTAAAGTTTTGTAAGAGCTCCTGGTAAGTGGAAGTATATAACCTACGATGTTTCATTTTTCCCTATATACACACTTTTCAGAACGGCGAACGCCAGGGGTATTTTTAGCCTTTAGCCCAGTGTTTCCGGGATATCTGGTGTTCGCTCTGGCGTTCCGTGGTGTTCTGCGGTGAACCACCGCGGGTAATTATTTTATTGTATTTACTTATTATTTAAGTTGTTGCAATTGATTTTCCAAACTGTCTTTTATCCTTGTCCTTAAGGCGGCCATGTTATCCCACCAGGCTATTTTGTATTTAAAACCACGGTTGGCAAATCCAAATTGCTTGATGTATTCCATCTCTACAAGGCGCGATATGTAGTAATGCTGTTGTGTTTTGCTTACCCCCGTTGCCGTTCGGATTTCAAAGCGGTTAAATTCGTAGTCCCGGTTTCCCTTGCTGGCGATGTATTCTTTTAACTTTTCATAGAACTGGCGCAAGCTCCCGTCCAGTTCATCAACCTTTAAAACAATGCTTTCAAATAGGATGTCACAGGCGATCTGTAAGTCTTCTATTTCGGTAATTAAGCGGCCCTGCTTGTCTTTCTTGCGCTGGTACTGGTTTAAGAGGGTTATTTGTTTTACAAAGCTTTGGTATAGTTCGTTTAAGCGTCTTAACTTATGGGCTTCCTCGGGTAAATGGATTTTGTTGGCATAAGGGTTTAATACTTCATAGGGCTTTAGTAATCTGATGCAGTTCTGTAAAAATTCCCTGGTTTCTTGCTCCTTTTTTATGTCGATTATCCCGGCTGAACGCTCGTTCTGGAACTTTATTATCCGAAGGGTTTGTTCCCGGCTTTCGTCAACCGCTATTATAAAACAGCGGCTTACGTTGTCTTCATATGTTTCGCCATGGGTGGTACAGGCAAGGGATGCAATGGGGCCCCTTACCGTTCGTTCACCACCGCGTATGTAGCCGGTATCGTCTTTTATGCTGGTGGATGTCCTTAATATTTCGTTGCTCTGCAGTTCCCTTACGGCCATCTGTGCATCTTCTTTAAGCCCGTCTATGTCTTCAAAGCAAAGGAGCTTATGTACAAAAAAGTATTCGTCCTGGTTGTAAAAGCTGTTGTCGGTTACACGGGTATAGCTTTTTACATCCTCCGGAGGCATCAGCTGGCTTATGGTTTTTAAGAGCCTTGTTTTTCCTGAACCGGAAGAGCCTTGTATGAGTGCGTGAAGGGTATCGGGCATTTTAAAGCTGCTGGCAATGATAAAAAGTAGTATCCGGCTCTTTTCTTCACCTGCTACACCACAGATGCCTATGAGATCATTGATTCGTCCTATTAATCCCGGCAAACTTAAAAATTCGATGCAACGGGCCCCGGTGGCTTCGTTTACTATTATTTTAGACCCATTGTCCCGGGCGCTCTTTTGGTTTTGTAAGTCCCGATAATCTTCCAGAAGGGTGGTGAGCAGGCATAAATCCCCTTCTAAAAGGTCATTTCGAAGGCCAAGGCGTTCGGCTGCTTCGTGGGCCGTTTGTTTTACCTGTTTGTATTCGTAAAGGTCAAGCTTTGCGCGGTGATCGTGGCGGGTTTCATTGCATATGATTTGCAGCGATATTCTTAAGCTGTCGCTTTGGCGTGGGTTAAAGCCTTTGATTCGGTGTTCGGCTTCGGCGCCCTGGTATTTTAAGCTTAAGGGGTTGGTGGCGTCCAAATGGTTCGGTTTGGGTTTCGGTTCTGTTGTGGCTTCCTGTATTTCAGTTATTTTTTTTTCATTTGAAAGAAAAATATCGCTCCTGGTTTCGATAAGGTGGGTTAATATTTCCGGCTTGTGTCCTTGGAGTAGGCTGTTTACATCTTCATTTTCGGGGGTTTCGACGTTGCTTATTTTTAATTTTTCATTGTTCATTCTTAATTGAGGCGCAAGCCGATAGATGGCTTCTTTTCCGGCTTTGTCCCCATCAAAAAAGAAGATGATTTCCTTTAGCTTCTTTAATCCTGTGATGGCCCCTTTATGTTCATCGGTAAGGCCATTTGTGCCATAACATGCTAAAACGCTGTATTTGCTTACAATTTCAGGAACTAACAATAAACTGGCCGCATCTATAATGGCTTCGGTTAAAATCAGCTTTTCGGTTTCCGGTTTTGGATAGCAGGGGTACAGGCCCTGGCGGTTTTCTAAGTAATAGTGCCGTTTGTCGGCATCATTTAACGTACTTCTGAAGTATAGCCCGCTTACCTGGTTTACCTTGTTTTTGAGCGGGAACACGATGCACCATTTACCAAAGGGCCTGTATGCCTTTTCCCCTGTTTTGCTTACCAGCCCGCCATCCTGTAATATGCCAACCTGTAAGCATTGTTTTATTAAGGTTTCATCTTTGCGCTGCCCATGGTGGAACTGGCCGGAGTTGTAGCCGATTTCAAGTTTTTCATAATCCAGTTTACGGCTTTCGATGTACTCTTTGGCAGGATTACTGTTGTGTACGGCATTGCGGAAGTAGGTAAACATTTTGGCTAGTATGTCGGTTTTGCTTAGCTCCCTGGTGGCCTGTGGTACGATAGACCCTGTTATCATCTGCTCAGCTTTTAAAATTGCATTGTGCTTGTCCAGGTTTTCTTTGTACATGATAAAGTCAATTACATCGAGGCTTTTGCCGTGGGTCTTGCAATTGGAGCTAAAACAGTATGCCGTTTGGGTTTTATAATAAACCTGCATGCTCGGGGTCTTGTCTTCATGGAACGGGCAGCAGGTACGGTTATGTTTATCGGGTTTCAGGTTGTAATGTTGTAAGACTTGGGATATTGGTAAATGGGCCTTGATGTCAGCGATTTCCATATGTTTAAATATTTTGTGCCAATTTGATAATGGACAAAGTTAAAAATAAAGTTCCATACAGACAACCATAAGTTGTATTAAAATAACATTTATTGTAAATTGTAGCTGTATTGACTATTTTTGTGTTAAAATAATTCTATATGAACATAGGAGCCAATATAAAGCGGTTAAGAGAGCAAAGAGGCATGAAGCAAAATGAGATTGCCGATTTGATAGGAATGCACCGTTCAAATTACAGCAAAATTGAGAGCGGACAAAGAGAGATTTCTATTGCTGCTTTAGATAAGATTGCACAGTACTTTAATATTTCTCTTGATGAGCTGGTGCACATGGGCGATGACATACCCAAAGAAATTACCGTTGAAGATAAAACAACCGTTGAACAGGTTAGGCTTATCCAGGAACTGGAACAGGAGGAAAAAAAGATGATTTTCAAAATGGTAGAGACTTTCCTCACCAAAAAGAAGTTTAAAGATTTCTTTCAAAAAAATGTAGCCGCGTTATAAAAATACTTGAATATGGCTTCCGATGACAAAAAAACTCCTCTTATGAAGTGGTATTATCGACTTGGTATCATTGGACTTTGTGTCCTTATATTTGAAAAGGGTAGCATTTTAGTAAATTACTTGTTGAAAATAGGTGTTCTTACTTACCAAAACAGTAAGGTAATGATTATGCCTTTAATAGCCCTTAATGAACAATTCAGGTGGACTGTTGGCTTTCTTGCGTTGATATCATTGTTTGTTATGGTATGGGTAATATATAGAAGTTTCTTTAAAGGTGAAGACGGTGGTTATAAAATGATCCTAATTATCCTGGTGGTGCTATCGCTTTGCGGATTGGGATTTTCGCTTTATGCCTTATCTAAGCCTTTACCCATACTGGGGTTGGTTATGGTGCTTGTTATTCCTGTGGCCCTGTCATTATACCTTTCATACATTACTATCCATACCATTTGGTTGACATTGCTAGATCATAAATAGCTTAAAACAACAAAGCCCGGCAGCTTTCCAGTTACCAGGCTCTTATGTTTCAGTTGTAAAGCTCCTTAATTAATCCCTGTTTTAGTGTCGATTTTTCGTTCCACTTTTGCAGAAGGTGGGGGGGCAAATGGAGGTATTCCCTTTGGGATAAGTTCAATCCTATCTTTACTTATTACATAACTTTTAATCTTACTATAAGGTTTCTTTTCTTGCTTTGTTTCTTTCCAATGCGAGAAGTCTACTTTAAACAAATCCTCAATGCCAGTAATTAAATATACTCTCCTATCATTTTTGACAAAATAAAACAGTGGTTTTTTCCCCTTAATGTAATTATCTCCAAAACTGTTAGCAATGAAAGTTACTATCCTTTGATCATCAGATAAATATGTAATTAGTAAGTATTGAGAGGCTCCTTTATTTTCTTCTATAAATATTTGAAGAAGACTATCTACAGGATTTTCTAAAGAAATTGTGTTACTTGTTGGGTAAAAACAATTAGGATTATTCTTATTATTCCTTGAACAAGCAATACAAAATGAAATAATTATGAGGATATATTTTAAATTATTCATGACTATTGCCCTCCATATATGTATGATTCAATTATATCCTTTAATACATTGTTCTTCTGCATTATGTCCTTGACCTGTACGTCCCCACTATAGGGTACCCAATTCCAATTTAACTTGCCATTTTTATTGTAACTTCCGAATACGCCATAGACTTTGCCATCTCCACCCATTGTTAATATTGGCTTGTTTGGTGTATATCTTGATAAAGTCTCTAAATCACCTTCTCCCGTTTGAGTACCTGATGGTTCAGGATCATAATCTCCATAATGGGTATGTATTGTTGCTTCTGTATTAAATGTTTTACCGTCTGCATCAACTATGTTCCCATCTTTAAAGCTATAACCATATCTTGTAACAGGATTGCACTCTGTTTTATCATTCTTGTAATCAGGAGTTACTAAAGCCCCACCATTTTTAGTCAATGCTGCAAATTCTTCTACACCTTTTTTCTTAGAATTGGCATCTAACCGATTAAAAGCATCTTTTTGGTTTGAATAAAATATGCTCCCATCCTTTCTGTAGTTTGTAGTGATTTTCCCGTCTTTATTCTTAACCTGATATGTTTTACCAACATACTTTTGGCCATCTTGAAGCTTTGATTTGTCATTGATCTTGGGATCATATTGGTATGATCCATCTTTATCAGTAAACCAGTCTAACCCAAGTAAATCAATTCTTTTGATAGGATTGTTTCCAACATAGTTATATGGTGTGTAATCAAAATGCTTTTCTGCCAACGGGTCATTTGTAGTAAAACGCCCAATCTGTGGATCATAGAAGCGAAAACCGTAATCATATAACCCTAATTCTACAGAACCCACCACGTCGTCTTGTAGCTCTTTGCCGTTATAGAGGTATTTGTTACTTCCTGACCCCGAAGCTTTTATGTTATTTCAATGTGTACATCTATCTTAAATACTTTCTATTTAGTATTATAAATAAAATAAGCAGTGTAAATGGTATTGCTTCCAATTTAAATATTGAGTCTGAACCAAACATTTTAAAAACTCCTAAGCTAATCCCAATAGAAAGTTTATCTATCGTAAGACTTATTGCACTTAGACTACTAAAGACTAACGTTAGTAAAAGAGCGTATCTATATACTTTCTTGTTTATAAAAAACAGTAGAAGACTGATTGCACAAAAACATAATCCTAAAATATTTCTCCAATCAAAAAAAGAATGAAAAACAATGATTTGAGTTAAAGTATAGACCTGTATTAAAACTAAAAGAGTAAATGGAATACTCTCTATAAATGCTTGTTTTTTATTCATTTTCCAACTTTTCAAATATATATGGATACAATGGATTAATAACTCTTGTATTATTTATAAAACAACCCTGTAAAACATTAAAGAAGATTATTCCAGGTAAGTCTGTCAAATCATCCGTTGAGTAAATAAAATCATATAAGGTATTATTTATATCTATGCATGCTTCATACATTGCAAAGTTCTTACTATTACGGATAATGTCAAGCTTATTAAAATATATCTTTCTATTATCATTCTTTATTACAAGTCTAGTCTGGTTATGAACAGTAAAGTGCTTATTAACAAGACTTATGACCTGCTTACTGTATTCATCGGATCTAATAACAGTAGTATCATTGGTAATTTCACTTACAAGAAGATATTTCCCTTTTGAGGTATCTACATCATTGAAAGTGGCGCGGAATAAATATTTTTTATCAGTAATAATATTCCATTTCGAAGGATAATTAATGGCAAATTTAACTGTATCGTTTAAAAAGGTACTCCAACTTAAATTTACCTCTGCGCTGTCTACTAAATAAAACCAATCACCTTCTTTCAGGCCATTATTATAATTGCCTTTCGATAATAAAACCTTCTTTTGGTCGTAAAAAGCCCAATTGCCAGATTCTAAACTGTCTTTTAATCTTCCGTCCACAATAACATCTGTAATAGTATTATTATAGGATAAATAATAGTACTTAGGCTTCTGGTTCTGACAAGACAACAAGCAAAGCGTAATGTAAATTATGATGCTTTTTTTCATCTTTTTTAAATTCTAGTTACCAATCAGTTTTTTTTCTAGTTCTACTTTTACACCCACTGCAGATGTACTTGTTGTAGTCGACGTATTGATTGGAACTGTCACTTTAGCGCCCACTTTAGCACTTGTTGTCTTATTTCCATTTGATGTGGTAGTATTAATAACTTGTCCATACGCACTAGCCGCAGCTGTTGAACTTTTATTTGTAAGACCTACGCCGGCTTCTACTGTTGTTTTTTGTGTACCTTGTGTGTCCTGTGATTTTGCTACAGATAAATTTGCAATTTTACCAACAACAGATGCAGTTACACTAACTTTCTGTTCGGTTTTAGTTATTTGTGTGTTGCTTGTACTAAATGGACTAGGTACATTATTATTATCCCCTGTATAATTAAACATGTTTTGGGGTGTAAAGGAAAAAGTTGCTTTGTTTTCTGTAATCACTGATGAACTAGCATTAGTTCCATCGCCTGATACTGTCTTTGTTGTCTGAACGATTGCAGTAGCGCTTGCTTCAAAAGAGAATAAAGAAGACCATGATTGAAAAACCTGCCTAAAGCCATCTGCAATACCTCCTAATGGGTTTTGTGCGGCCCAAATAGCCCAGTTTGCATCAGCTCCTTCCAATCCATCTATTTCAATTTTCGAAATGGGATCATTTGAACAAAACTGGTAAGGTGTCATATAAACAAATTTTTCAGCAAGCCTATCTTGAGTGAAAAATCTACATATTTGTGGATCGTAAAAACGATATCTAAAATCATACAACCCTAAGGCTACAGAGCCCAGCACATCATCCTGGAGTTCTTTCCCATTGTAAAGGTATTTGTTACCATTGTTCATGTACTTGCCTTTCATTTGCAGTCCAAAAGGGTAATAATCTGCCTTCTGCACTACTTTAAGGCTATTTGCCGAAGTGGCTTCAAATGCAACCCGCGTATTTCCGAGATGGTCCTTTAAATGGTATTCATATACAAAGTGGCTTCCTGCTTTTGTATACTTGGTTACACGGCCCCCGCCTGTAATTAAGTTTACAAAAGCGCCATAATCCATATCATTTCAAAGAATTTTTGGGTTTTCAATGTCTTTTAAAGAAAGTATAATTGTTATTCCCTTTTTCAATTCTTCAGAATATGCTTTAAAAAACAACTTTTTACCTTTCCTCTTAGAAAATTTTAAATCACTAGTTTCTAAATTAAAAGTTTTGAGCTTTAAATATGTAATGTAAGAACTTGGGACATTACAATCAAAACTAAAATCATTTGCAATAGAATTTTTATAAAATTGACCACTAATAAACTTTATCGTTCTGTTTTTTTCATCTAAGGCCAACAAATATTGGCTGCTAAAAGGGAAGTCTTCAACGCCAATCTTATTAACTTCAATATCTCCCTTTTCATTAATATACCTGAACCCATCAATGAAGATTTGATATAATTTATAGTTGCCCAGAGGATAGGCCTGTGATAGCTCTTTTATGTCCATTTTTAACTTAAAACCATAATCCGCTATATATGCGTCAAAAAAGAAGTTACGAGTTGAACTTAAAAGATTTCCCTTATATACGCCATTCAAAGAATGTAGGCTGTACTTAATGTTAAAAGCCGCAATGTTCTTATATACTTCGTTATATATAAATTTGTTTGTTGAATCTGGAATATTGAGATTCTGCAAATATGCAACATTTGCTTTCAGGATTATTAGAGTTAAAATAAATAGACGTTTCATATTATTGATTTTTTTCTTCTTCTCGTATTTCTTTTTTAGCTTCTACATAATTTTGGTCACATTTCGTCTCTGCTGCGTCTGCAGCTTGCCCACTAGGATTTCCTTTTCCATGGCCTTTAGCTGTGTTGGGCAAGAAAAATGCTTTTGCTTTGTTCTTTAAGGTAAACGTAGCATGGCCCATTTCATGAGCTACAGTCGTTACAAAGGACTTACCTGAAAGACTTGCATCTATTGTAATGACACTGTTATCCATTTTTACTAATCCATTTGCTTCTGACTCTGAAATGTTAACTCTAGTACCACTGGTTGTACCTTTTGAAAATTTAAATTCTGACATT
>Ga0182019_10002034_pt1 | contig 10317 bp, 11 predicted proteins | sample 812E2MmetaG_FD_120483 | JGI IMG/M metagenome (GOLD analysis project Ga0182019, IMG submission 120483) | Permafrost microbial communities from Stordalen Mire, Sweden - 812E2M metaG | ecosystem: Environmental > Terrestrial > Soil > Wetlands > Permafrost | place: Sweden: Stordalen | collected... | reverse complement strand
TGCCTCGATGCGATCCTCGCCGGGATGCTCATCGTGCTGCGGACGCTTCTCCTTCCCGCTGGCCTGCGCCCACAGACTAGTTTTTAAGGGACGACTTCTTTAGTCTGCGCGATCGCCCAGTCGATTTTGCCGCCGAAGTCGGAGAGGGGAATGACGGCCGACAGCTGCGCATCGTCGGGGCATTCGGAATCGTTCTTGGCCTGGCGGTCCTGCTGCTCCTGATCCCAGTCAGCAATTCGGGCCACGCGAGGATGATCTGTGCGGTTGCGTTCTCCACCTTCGCCATCGGCGGCGTCATGGCGTGGTTCGGTGCCAGGTCGGAGAGGGCCAGACGCGCTGTGTGACGCTTGAAATGGTTCGATGTCAATGATGGCCTCCACAGGCACGAGATTCTCCGAGTTGGCGAAGGAGTATCGCAGCGCGCTTCTCGATGATGTCATTCCCTTTGGGGAGAAGCATTCCGTGGACCGCGAATGCGGCGGCTTTTTCAGCTGCCTCGACCGGGACGGATCGGTCGACGACACGGACAAGTTCGTCTGGCTGCAGGGGAGACAGGTTTGGACCTTCTCGATGCTCCACAACCTGTTCAAAAGGCGCGATTCATGGCTCCAAATTGCGCGGCACGGGGCGGAGTTCCTCACACGCCACGGAAGTGACAGGGAAAGGAACTGGTGTTTTAGCCTCACCCGCGACGGCCGGCCCCTCGTGCAGCCCTATAACGTCTTCTCGGACTGTTTCGCGGCCATCGCGTTCGGCCAGTTTGCCCGGGCGGGAGATGATAACCATGCCATGCAGGCTGCGGCCCGGGCGACGGCAACCCGGGCTTACAACAATATTCTCGCCCGCAGGGGCAATCCCAAGGGTAAGTATTCGAAGACAGTTCCAGGCACGCGGCCCATGATTTCATTGGCGCTGCCGATGATCCTGGCCAACGTGACGCAGGAGCTGGAGGGCCTCCTCGATCCCGGCACTTTCGCCCACACCCTGGATGTGTGCATCGACGAGGTATTCTCGCTATTCTTAAATGAGAAAACGCAAGTTCTACGCGAGCACGTGGCGCCGGACGGGCGGGAACTCGACTGCTTTGAAGGCCGCTTGATCAATCCCGGCCACGGCACCGAGGCCATGTGGTTCATCATGGATGTTGCCGAACGCCGAAAGGACCGGGCGCGAGTGGAAAGGGCGGTCGATGTCGTCCTGCGGACCCTCGAGCTTGGATGGGACGACAAGTTCGGGGGGATTTTCTACTTTCTTGATGCGCAGGGCTACCCGCCCCAGCAGCTGGAATGGGACCAGAAACTCTGGTGGGTCCACGTGGAGACGCTTGTCGCCCTTCTCAAGGGCTACCGCCTGACGGGCAGGCAGTCCTGTTGGTCGTGGTTCGAGCGTGTGCACACGTACACCTGGACGCATTTTCCCGATCCCGAATTCGGGAATGGTATGGGTATCTGAACCGCCGCGGGGAGGTGCTGTTGCCATTAAAGGGAGGAAAATGGAAAGGATGTTTTCATGTCCCGCGAGGCCTCTACCTCTGCATGAGGGAGCTTGAGATACTGAGTGAAGGCTCCTCAAAGAAGGGAGTTACATGAGGTGCCTTGCCCGATTGCCGACGAGTGACTGTCCGGTTACCTATTACAGACCGCGCCACCTCTCCCTCGCCGCTGGCTAGGCGACACCTCCGGTGCAGCGCGTTGCGCCCATTCCCGCCGGGCCCTGTCCGCACGGGCCGAACCTATTCGACCCCTGAGTCTCTGTTTTAGCCCTTGGGTCCCTGTGCAGCGAACCTTTCGGCAATCCTCACGGCATCATTGGCGGACCTCCACGGGCCTTGTCCTGCAGCAAGCGCACCCGCTCTACGTTGGCATTCGAATCGACGAGATTCAGGCTCCGGACCATCTGGCCGATTGTCATTTTAGCGCTGTTTGACCAAAATATCCCGTTGTCCTCCTGGTTGTAATAGTGGAACCCGACCTTGTCCCCGAAGAGACGCCTGAGCGCCTCGCCCTCCTCCAATGCTGCCTCCCAGTGTAGGATCTCATAGGATAGGTCGATTTGGTGGACAAGGACGGATGGCTCGGTCACCTGGGCTTCGATCAATCCGAGCGGGCTATAGACCGCAGCGTGGTATCGAGGCGTTGCGCTAACTATGTAGTAGCCGTGCTGCAGGGCGTAGAACAAGGGACGGACGGTTTCGGGCGAGGCCGACGGGAGCGCAACGATCTCCGCGCCCTGCTTGGCCAATGACTTCCAGCCATCGGGGTAAAGCATATCGAAGCAAATCTGGATGCCGAGCCGACCGAAGTCGCAGTCAAACACGGGGAATCCCGGACCGGGCGTTGTGCCGCCTTCCAATTCGTCGCTTCCCTGCGGGGCCACGGGATGCACCTTCCGGTATATCCCGGAGACGTGCCCGGCGCGGTCGACCAACACAGCGGCATTGCTGTAGCGAAGGGGCATGCCCTCCTCCTGCATGAGAAGTGGCACGACCATATAGCACCCATAGAGCCTGGCGCAGCTTGCGATGCGCGGCTGCACCTCCGCTAGGCGCACGGTCTCTTGCGGCATCGAGTCGCCCGGCCGAGCCAAGAAGAACTCCGGCAGTACAACCAGATCCAGCTGTTTCCCGGGATATTTGCCTTTGGCCTCGGCTGCCACCTCCGCCATCAGCCTATCCATCTCCTGAAGTCGGTTCTCCAGCGACATCTTGAAGACCTGGTCGCCGCAGATCACCGTACCGAGAAGGACCTTGCGAGGAAGCCGGTCGCTGCGCGCGGTAGCCGGCGCGCCCGCTGCCTGTAAGGGCGATTCTGCAGCGGCCGCCCAGGAAGAGCCCGCTAATGAAGCGGCGAGCGCGATTCCCAGAAAGGCGAGCGTCGCATTGAATTGCCTGATGGGTATCTCGCTGAAACGATAGCGCGTGCTCATAGACAATTCCTATTGTTTCTTAAGATGAATTTCAAGAGGGGAGAATCTGCGCCGGTGCCGCAAGTGCGCCCACGTGCCTTGCCGTGGGACGCTCCGATCATATCGATTTCAGAGGGAGGCGCGGTACAAGAGACCGCCGGATTGGGGGCTGGCGAGTGCTTGAGGCATATCGAATATGTGCTTGTTGCAGTCGGTAAAATCCTCATGTTCCCGCCAGTTTTGGAATAGGCTATAGGATATCGTGCATTCCCCTCCGGTGATCTTGGTCACGGGTGCCAGCCGCGGTCTCGGTCGCGGCGTGGCACTGCAATTAGCCGCGGAGGGCTGTTCGGGCGCGATTAACTACGTCGACAATCTTCCGGCGGCCGAGGAAACGGCCGCACTCTGCAGGAAGGCGTCGACCTCAAAGCGGCAGGAATTCCTTCCGATCCAAGCCAACATTGGCTGCGGGGTCGACCGGACGCGCCTCGTCGTCGATACGCTCTGGAAGTTCGGCCATATCGATGTGCTTGTGAGCAACGCGGGCATCAGCCCCAGGATGCGCACCGACCTCACCGAGGCCACTGAGGAGTCATTTGACGAGATTGTCCGGATCAACCTCCGAGGTCCGTACTTCCTGACCCAGGCGGTCGTGCGTCATTGGCTAAAGGACAAGCCCAAGCCGGGGCTTTCTGGCGGCTTCAAAATCATTTTTGTCACATCGATCTCGGCCGACACCGCGTCGGTCGACCGCGGGGACTACTGTATATCTAAGGCAGGGCTCGCGATGGCGGCCCAGCTTTGGTCGGCCCGTCTTGCGGCAGACAACATTCAAGTTGTCGAGGTCACGCCCGGGGTAATGGCGACGGATATGACGTCAGGTGTGAAGGGAAAATACGACCGGCTCCTGGCGGGAGGCTTGGTCCCGCAGAAAGGATGGGGTACGGGCAAGGACGTTGGCCTGGCTGTCGGCGCGATCATTGCAGGCCGTTTCCCATTCTCCACCGGATCGGTGATCCATGTGGATGGCGGCCTGCACGTCCGCCGCCTCTGACTCCGCGCAGTCATTCAAGAGCACGCTAACGCGTTGCCGCACCAATGATCCGAATCGACTCATCCCTCACGCCTGGATCCCTTCGGAAGGACGTCGACCGCCTGTTTCAGGTGTCCGAGGAGAAGATCGCCTCGCTGGAGCGAAGCTGGAATCCGCGCCGGGGAGCGCCCGTCGTCACGGTTGCTGGCCGATACACCTCGCGGGAATGGACCCAATGGACCCAGGGGTTTCAGTTCGGATCGGCGATCCTTCAGTTTGCCGCGACAGGCAACAGAGGCGACTTGGCCATTGGTCGCGATGGCACCTTTCGGCACATGGCCGAACATGTGAGCGATTTCGGCGTTCACGACCACGGCTTCAACATCGTTTCCACCTACGGCAACCTCTACCATCTGGCCAAGGCCGGCCGCCTGAATGCGGGAGAGGGCGAGCTCCACCTCTATGAGCTGGCCCTCAAGGTCTCGGGCGCCGTCCAGGCATCCCGGTGGACCGAAATCCCGAACGGTCTCGGCTTCATCTACTCCTTCAACGGGCCCCATTCGCTCTTTTCGGACACCGTCCGCTCCCTGCGCAGCCTTGCGCTTGCCCACCGGCTCGGCCACGCGCTCATAGGAGAGAATAACCGGCGGATCTCCCTACTTGCCCGCCTCCTGCAGCACGCGGAAACCACCGCACGCTTTAACGTCTACTATGGAAGGGGTCGCGACGGGTACGACATACGCGGCCGCGTCGCCCATGAATCTCTCTTCAATCTGAACGACGGCTCCTACCGCTGCCCAAGCACGCAGCAGGGATACTCGCCATTCACAACATGGACGCGCGGCCTTGCTTGGATCCTTTGCGGCTACGGGGAGCAACTCGAGTTCCTCGACACGCTGCCCGAGCGTGACTTCAGCGGCTTCGGAAGCAAGGACAGGACACTGAAACGATTCCTTGAGGTCGCCCGGGCCACAGCCGACTTCTACATCAAATACACACCCACGGACGGTGTGCCCTACTGGGATACCGGTGCGCCCGGCCTGGCCAAGCTCGATGGCTACCTGGATCGTCCAGCCGATCCGTTCAACGACTATGAACCCGTCGACAGTTCCGCCGCGGCCATTGCCGCGCAGGGTCTCATACGGATCGGCCGCTGTCTTGCCGCGCGGAAGATGACGGCGGACGGTTCACGGTATCTGGCTGCCGGCCTTACCGTTGCCCGCACGATATTCAAGGAGCCCTACCTTTCAGTTTCGCCGCGCCACCAGGGGCTCCTGCTTCATTCGGTCTACCATCGCCCTAACGGGTGGGACAACGTGCCCAAGGGCCGTAAGATTCCCAGCGGAGAGTCCTGCATGTGGGGCGACTATCACGCTCGCGAGCTTGCCCTCCTCCTGAAGCGGATGATGGAGCGCAATTCGTATTATACGTTCTTTGGCGGCTAAAGTGCTTACTGCCATGATACCCCCGTTGATGGATTTCTCCCGACTCTGTGTCCACACCGTCACCACGAAGCCGTGGGGTATCGAGGAAACAGTGCGGCGATACTCCGCTGCCGGTGTCAAGGGCATCACCATTTGGCGTGAAGCGTTTCTGGATAAGGGTCCTGCGGCCACCGGCCAGTTGGTCCGCGACCATGGGCTCAAGGTGGTGTCACTCTGCCGCGGCGGGTTCTTTGCGGCCTCTTCGGCGAATCGCCGGGCCAAGGCGATCGATGACAACCGGCATTGCATCGATGAAGCGGCAGCACTGGGGGCTCCGCTTGTTGTTCTCGTCTGCGGCGCAGAGCCCGGCCAGGCGCTAGGCGATTCGCGAAAGCAGATCTCAGACGGCATCGCCGCCGTGCTGCCGCATGCCGCCGCGGCGAAGGTCAGGCTCGCCGTGGAGCCGCTTCACCCCATGTACGCCGGCGATCGTTGCGCCATAAACACGCTGGGCCAAGCCCGGGAGATCTGCGGGCGGTTGAATTCGCCTTGGATCGGCGTGGCTGTCGACGTCTATCACACCTGGTGGGATGACCGCCTCAGGGATGAGATCGGGGCATGCGGCCGCGGAGGTTGGCTGTTCGCCTTTCACGTCTCCGACTGGCGCCTGCCAACTGTTGATCTGCTCGAGGACAGGGGCCTCATGGGGGAAGGCTGCATTCCGATTCGCGAGATACGAGAATGGGTCGAGGGGGCGGGTTTCACGGGCTTTATCGAGGTTGAGATATTCTCTCGGCGCCTGTGGGCTGGCGACCAGGCTCAATACCTGGAGAGCATCAAGGATGCGTATCTCTCGCGAGTCTGAACCCTAATTTCATGAAAGAACATCTCATCGGCATAGTCATGAACGGTGTCACGGGGCGCATGGGGACAAACCAGCATCTGATCCGGTCGATCCTTGCTATCAAGAAGCAGGGGGGGGTCCCCCTGGATAGCGGCGACGTCGTCATCCCCGAGCCGATCCTCGTGGGACGCAACCCGGACAAACTGAAAGCCCTCGCTGAGGCCCATGGAGTGGCCCGATTCACGACCAATCTCGGCGCCGCGTTGAAGGATCCGTCCAACAAGATCTATTTTGATGCCCAGTCCACGGACCGCCGCGTAGAAGGGGTCCGGCAGGCGATCGCCGCAAGAAAGGCGATTTATTGCGAGAAACCCATCGCACTGGACACAGCCACCGCCGTGGCTCTTTACCAGGAGTGCCGCGCTGCGGGCCTGAAGAACGGCGTCGTGCAGGACAAACTGTGGCTTCCGGGATTGCGCAAGCTCAAGTTGCTCATCGATTCCGGCTTTTTCGGCCGCATCCTGTCCGTGCGCGGCGAGTTTGGCTATTGGGTATTCGAAGGCGGACTGCAGCCTGCGCAGCGCCCGTCTTGGAATTATCGCAAGGAGGACGGGGGCAGCATCGCCATGGACATGCTCTGCCACTGGCGCTATGTCGTCGACAATCTTTTCGGCGAGGTGGCGTCCATATCCTGCCTCTGCGACACTCATATACCCGAGCGGCTGGACGAGCGCGGCATGCCGTACCGGTGCACGGCCGACGATGCCGCCTACGCCACGATGCAGACCGAACGGGGACTCATTGTCCAGTTCAACAGCTCGTGGTGTACGCGCGTGCGACGCGACGATCTGCTCACCCTCCATGTCGACGGAACCAAGGGCTCGGCCGTTGCAGGCCTGCGTGATTGCTGGACCCAATCTGCCGAGAGCACGCCTTGTGCAATCTGGAATCCCGATATCGCGCAACCCATCGACTACTTCGAGGGCTGGCAAAAGATGCCCGAATACGCCCTGTTCGGCAACGCCTTCAAGGTGCAGTGGGAGCTTTTCCTGAAGCATGTGGTCAACGACGAGCCCTTCCGGTGGACCCTCCTCGAAGGCGCCAAGGGTGTCCAACTGGCTGAAAAAGGCTTGGAGTCCTGGAGAAAACGGGCGTGGGTTGAGATTGGGCCGTTTGCCTGATCGAGGCTGACCCCATCGAGCCGGGCGTCCAACCAGAATATGCAGCTACTGCCGCTCCAACTCGCCAGATGCACCACTCAACTCCCATGGGTGACTGATGCCGCGTGAGCTCGATTCCAGCATGCGCCAGCCATTCCGCCGCGCCCTATCGACCCTAGGTTGTCCTGATCTTCCGCTGGATGAGGTTCTCGCGCTGGCGTCCCGCCACGGCATCGACGCGGTGGAGCTCCGCACTCTGGAGAGGACGACGGACCTTCCTGCCCTATTCGCTCGGAACGGCGAGGACGCAATCCGTCGCACACTGAAGCTGCATGACAAGGTCCAGGTGCTGGCTCTCTCCACCTCCTTCAAGCTTGTTCGTCCGAGTGAGGCTGAGCGGGCAGCGCTCCTCTCGTTTGTGCCCTGGGCCGAGACGCTCGGGGTGCCTTGGCTTCGGGCGTTCGACGGCGGTGAGGCCTCGGATGACGGGACGGTCCCGTCGGCAGCTGACACGCTTTGTTGGTGGCGTCAGTTGCGAGCCAAGCATGGTTGGAAGGTAGATGTCATGGTGGAAACCCATGACGGATTGGTAACGCACGAGGCGATCAGTCGTTTTTGTTCGGAGGCGGGGGATGTTGCGCTGTTGTGGGATGCGCACAACACGTGGCGCCAGACTGGCATCGATCCACTCGATCTGTGGCCTCACATCGCTGAGCATGTCGTTCATATCCACGTCAAGGATAGCGTGAGCCGCGCCTCGGGGGCCTTTCCCTATGCTTATGTGTTGCCAGGCGATGGCGAGTTTCCGATGCGGCGGCTGACGGATGCGCTCAAGCGTTACGGATATACGAACGCTGTCAGTCTCGAGTGGGAGAGGCAATGGCATCCGGATCTGCCGCCGTTGGAGCTCGCCCTTCAAGCCGCAGCCAACCGCGGCTGGTGGTGACGATGGCCCCCATGAATCTGCCCCAGCTGAACGCCGTTTCATGAATCGCACTGTCAGACTGCCGCAGTTTCTGCCGCGAATATGCAGTTCGTAGAGGAGAGCCTTCAATGCGGCTATGCGAGCAAAGCCAGATACGGCACCGCAGGCTAAGACGCATGCTCCGGATATCACTATTTTCCGGCTCAACCCTCATGAGTTTCAGCCACACGTATCTCTCTGAAACTGGCGACGTGATTTTGCCGCTGCTGGGCGTTGTGGCGACTCGCTGTGGCATTCAGAGCCCTTACGTCACTCCAACGATGGCATTTGCTTTTATTGCTTTCTGCGGAATCAGCGGCTATCGCGCCGATCGAAAGGAACCCATCGCTGCGTGAGTTGGACCTGCGCATGAAATCACCAATGAATGCCTCGCGAAACAGAAACCCAAGATTTTTTGCGAGACTCGGTTCCGCGAGGACATATGAAGTTATGGCCACAGCCGGCTTTGGGGATGAGGGGAAAGGTCGGAGCGGTAGACCCGTTCGCGGAAGTGGTGGAAGCTGCCGGTCCGGGCGCCGGTTTCCACCGCTTCCTGGCCCAGGAAGATCGCTCGTACCCCCGCAGAATCCGCTCAGCCAACCTGGTCCCATCCCGGGAGTCTACCGGATCCCGGCACCGATGTCACCACGTTGAAATTGGACGCTTATTTACAATCTACATCAGGAATGCTGCAGTGGTGAGGATCTTTTCGCTGTTCAGTAGCACTTTGTCGGCTTAATCTGCATCATAAATGCATCATTTCCGTTCGTTATTCATTGACCGAGTCAATGTACGAATCCCCGGCTTGCAGATCTTCAAGTTCGCCCTGCATCGGCATCTGTCCAACGATTCCTTGATCGAACTCCATCGGCATAGGTGGAGCCAGGTCATTCTCTACCTGCATGGGCAAGGGCAGCATCTGTCTAAGGAGGGCACCGCGCGGGTGGAGCCGGGAACGCTGGTCGTGTTGCCACCGGCCGTATGGCACGGGTTCCAGCGCACGGCCGCCAGCGCACCATTGTGTTTGATGATCAATTTCCGCCTGAGAAGGGCGCAGCTGCACGGCGCGGTCGTCTGCAGCGTGCATCACGCCGACCTAACACAGATTCGGCAGCACTTGGGGTACCTGCTCAAGCTTCAGGCGAGAGACAAAGGCGTGCTGCACTGGGAAAGCGCGATGGTGATTCTGCAACTTCTTATTTCAATGCTTCGCGTGGCGGGATGGTTGGAGCGTGTGCGGCCGCCATCGGCCGGCGAGACGGGCGCGGCCATACGGCGACTCTTGTCGAGAATGGATCCCACGGCCTCTTCCCTGAATGTTGTGAAGCAGAGCGGTTATCATCGCGATCATTTGAATCGGTTGGTAAAAAAGGAAACCGGATTGACGCTGGGACAGTTTCGAATGCAGCTCCGCCTCGAGAAAGCGAAGGACCTCCTCTCCAGCGGCGTACAAGTGGGCAACGTCGCAACGATGGTGGGGTTCCTGGATCAGAGCTATTTTGCCCGTTGGTTTCGCCGCCAGACCGGCCAACCGCCTTCCCGATGGAGCCGGCGAGGCCTCGGCTTAACGGTCGAAGGGCAAACCAGCGCGTTGGTCTCGCATGACCGCGGTGAATAGCGAAAACTAAACGATGAGAAGAACCCTGCTCGGCGACGACCGTTTTTCGCTAGCGTGGCGGGCGGTGCTAGCGAGCGCCGCATTCACGTGTTTGTTCGAGCATTGTGGCGGTGGGGGTAGAAGTTCCGTGCGGTTTCAAACATGGCGTAGATGTTCTCGGCCGGCGTTCCGGCCTGAATGCAATGGGAGGGACCCAGGATGTAGCCGCCGCTCCGGCCGAGCGTCGAAATGAGATGTTCAACTTCTACACGAACTTGATCCGGCGTCCCGAAGGGTAACGTCTTCTGAACGCTTACCCCGCCCTGGAAACTCAGCTCGCCTCCGTAGACCGCTTTCAATTTGGCGGCGTCCATACCGGCCGCATCGAACT
>Ga0182019_10002033_pt1 | contig 10320 bp, 9 predicted proteins | sample 812E2MmetaG_FD_120483 | JGI IMG/M metagenome (GOLD analysis project Ga0182019, IMG submission 120483) | Permafrost microbial communities from Stordalen Mire, Sweden - 812E2M metaG | ecosystem: Environmental > Terrestrial > Soil > Wetlands > Permafrost | place: Sweden: Stordalen | collected... | reverse complement strand
GGAGGTCAACCTGTTCGGCGCCTTCTACATGATCAAGGCGGCGATCCGGCCGATGCTCAAGGCCCATGCCGGCCGGATCATCAACATGTCGAGCGTGTCGGGCCAGGCCGGTCAGATGGGTCAGGCCAACTACTCGTCGTCCAAGGCAGGCCTGATCGGCCTGACCAAGGCCACGGCTCGTGAAGTGGCGTCGCGAGGCATCACCTGCAACGCCGTTGCGCCGGGCTTCATCATCACCGAGCTGACCAAGGATCTGCCCGACGCCCTGCAGGAGCAGATCAAGACCGCCACGCCGCTCGGCCATTTCGGCACGGTCGACGACATCGCCAACGCCGTCACGTTCCTGGCATCCGACGAAGCCGCCTACATCACCGGCCAGGTTTTGGCCGTGGATGGTGGGCTGGTGATGATGTAGGTCGCAGAAGGCGGGCCGGTTCCAGCCCGGCCCCGCCGAAGGCGGCGACAGGGCGGCCGAACGCTTTGGCGATTTGCGCAGCGGCCGCACGCGGCCACACGTGGCCGCCGTCTACGAGACTGCCAGCGCCGAGGAGTCGCGCGGCGCGGCAACCGCTACCCGCGGGGCGATACGGGACCGGACGCGCATGAAGGGTATGCGGAGCGAGCGTCGGACAATGAAGCGACGCAGATCGATCCGGCCGGTCCGGGCCCTTTCATCGGCCAGGAGCGTCGTGATCAGAAAGCCGGACATCAGCAGGAACAGAGTCACGCCGATGACGGATGCGAACGGCGCCCCAGGAAATCCGGCATGGCCTGCCATTACGAGCAGAATGGCAATGCCGCGAACGGCGTCGAGGGCACCATTTCGGCCGGATCTCAATGTCGGCTCGCCGTCACGCATGTGTGACCTCCCAAGCCCCCAATTGGCGACGACATTACCATGGCGACACCGGGCTCGGGACGGAGCCCAAATTGGTTTGTGGAATCGAGAACGGGGCCTTTGGCGGCCCCGTTCTCGATTCCGGCACTGACGAAGACTAGCCGACCGTCACGTTGTATGAGGGCGGGATGCTCTGGATGAATATCTCGCCGCGGACCAGCGAGATCTCATTGCCCGACGCATCGTAGAACCGGGTCAGGGCAGTGTTGCTCTTCTTTTTCCAGGTGCCAATCGTCTCCTTGCCTTCCTGGAAAATGAGGGCCTTGCCGGAGCCCACGCTCTGGACCTGGGGCCGGTTGTGATTCGGCTCGGTCTTCTCGTAGTACAGGTTCTGGTACATCACCACGATGCTGCGGGCGTACACCTTGCTGTTGTTCGCCGGATCCAACTCTGCAGCGCCGTTGATCAGGCGCAGATACGAGTTGGTGACCCAGCTGTATTGATAGCCCACCGTTCCGGTCCGATACACGATCGAGATGTTCTGCGACGCGGGCCGGCTCGCGATGGGCGAATCGTCGATGAAGGTGCGCGTGGGCATCTTCTGGTATGTCGTGGGATAGCCCGACTTCTTCGCGATGCAGGTAAGCAGCGCGCCGGTGCTCGTGTAGGCGTTGTGCGGACCGGGGCGAGTGCTGACGCGGTGGTAGGCGCAGCCGCTGCCGCTCAACGCGTCCAGGTTATAGATCGACTTTGCAGCCGCCGCTTTCGGGATCGTGACGTGGCGTGCGACCGAGTCGCCGCCGTAGTGGCCGAACACGGCCTTGTACTCATTGGCCCAGTAGACGTAGTAGGGTCGGGCGCTCCGGACGGGGCCGATCGCGGAGGCGGTCCCTTCCTGAAATACCATCATGTAGCGGTCTTCGCCGCCGTCGGCCGGGGCCTGATAGACGATCGAGGCCGATGAGATACCCGACTGCGGTCTGGCGACCTTGTTGTCGTCGACCATGATGGCAATGGCCTCACGGTTGGCCAGGGCCGTAGTGGTCAGAACGCCGTCGAGCGGGGCGTAGGCCATTCCCGATGGGAACGGCGTGGGCGTCTGGATTGGGACCGGCGTGGGTGTGGGCGACGGCGACGCCGTCGGACTCGCTGTGGGTGTCGGCGACGCGGTAGGTGATGGGCTGGCCTGCGAGGTGCCGCCCCCTGCGGACACGAGAAGCAGACTACCTGCCAGAACCACGACGACGGCGACTGCCGGAACTGCGATCAGCCGAGTTCTGCGGCTGGCCGAGATGCGTTTCAACACTAATTTAGTCTCCCCTGGACGAACGTCCCATCAAGGATAGCGGCGATTGCCGCGGCGCGACCCGACCACAACCGGTCCCTTTCGCAGGAGTTGGTGCGACGGCTCGCCAAAGGGCCGCGAGCGCGCATAAGTTTCCGAAACATAGCCGTCCTGTTCCTTCGCTCCGGCCTTACGCCGTTACGTCGGCGAGCACGTCGGCGAGCGTCCGGCGCATCGGAATCTCGGGCCGCCAGCCGGTGAGTTGCGTAAGCAGCGTGGCGTCGCCGCGGATCTCGGCCGGATCGTTCCCGCGAACGAGCGCCTTGTCGATTTCGATGCGGACCGGCACTCCGGCAAGGGCGCACAGCTGCTCTATCAAGCCGCGGATACTGAAAGCCTCGCCTGCTGCGATGTTGACCACCAGCGGCGCCTGTGTCGGGTCGTCGGTGAGCAGTTCCAGGAGCAAGCGATAGGCTCGCACCACATCCCGGACGTCTGTCAGGTCGCGCCGAACATCCACGTTTCCGGCCGGGATGCAGCTGCTTTCGCCGCGCTGCAGCGCCACTACGCGCCGGGCCATGGCCGGCACCACGAAGACCGGCCGCTGCCCGGGACCGGTATGGTTGAACGGCCGGGCGACGACGACGGGGAATCCGTAACGGGTCGCCGCCTCGATGGCCACGGCCTCCTCGCCGATCTTGGACAGGGCGTAGGGGTGGATCGAGGCGACGGGGGAGTCCTCGGTCAGGGGCAGGTCTGCCGCAGCCGGCGAGCCGTAAACCTCGGACGAGCCGACGACCAGCACCGGCGGCCGGATTCCTATAGCTCGCAGGGCTTCGAACAAGGCCGCCGTGCCACCGACGTTGACCCTGAACGCCTCCGCGGGGTCGGTCCGGGCATCGGGCGCGAAAGCCATGCCGGCGAGGTGGATGACGGCCTCGGGCGCTCCGTTTGGTCCGGAGAACCAGCGGGCCAGACCCGCCCGGTCGGTTATTTCCAGTTCCTCTGGGCCCGGTGCCGGAATGACGGTGTGGCCGTTGCGGGTGAGTTCGCCCTGCAGCCAGCCGCCGACAAAACCGATGGCGCCCGTGACGTAGACGCGCATCTTTGTGCCCTAGCCTCGAGCGTTCGCCAGACCGACGTCGGTGCTTCGTACAGGATGTTTACGGAGCCGGTCCAGGTCCGCATCGACCATCATGCGGATCAGCTCTTCGAAGCTGACCGTCGGCTGCCAGCCGAGCACCTTGTGCGCCTTCGATGGATCGCCCAGCAGCTTGTCGACTTCGGCGGGGCGATACAGCTGCGGGTCGATGACGACGAACTTCTCGTAGTCCAACCCGACGCGCTCGAACGCGATCTTGCAGACATCGCGGACGGAGTGATCAATCCCGGTCGCGACCACGTAGTCGGAGGCTTCGGGCTGCTGCAGCATCTGCCACATCGCCCGGACGTAGTCGCCGGCGTATCCCCAGTCGCGGCGGGCGTCGATATTGCCCATGCGCAGCTCCTTGACCAGCCCAAGCGAGATGCGGGCCACGCCGTCGGTGATCTTGCGCGTCACGAACTCGAGGCCGCGACGGGGAGACTCGTGGTTGAAGAGGATTCCCGAAACCGCGAACATGCCGTAGCTCTCGCGGTAGTTGACCGTCAGGAAGTGGCCGTAGGCCTTGGCGACGCCGTATGGGCTGCGTGGGTGGAACGGGGTCAGCTCGGTCTGCGGGACCTCGCGCACCTTGCCGAACATCTCGCTCGACGACGCCTGATAGAACTTTGCCGAAGGCTTGACCTGCCGGACGGCCTCGAGCATGCGAGTGACGCCCAAACCCGTGAACTCCCCCGTCAGAACCGGCTGGTTCCACGATGTCGGCACGAAGCTCATCGCGGCCAGGTTGTAGATCTCGTCCGGGTTGACCGCCTGGATCGCGGCGACCAGCGAGGCCTGATCCAGGACGTCGCCCTGGATGAGCTCGATCCGGTCGGCGATGTGCTCGATACGCTCCATCGAATCGGTGCTCGAGCGGCGCGTCATGCCGACGACCCGATAGCCCTTCTCGAGGAGGAACTCGGCCAGATATGAGCCGTCCTGACCGGTGATGCCGGTGATTAGTGCGGTCTGATTCATGCACGGAGTATAGTCAGTTGCGCGGGCCCACCTCCCGACGTTGCTCGGCGCCGGTGTCTGCAGATGATGCCGTCGTCATCGGGAGCCGAAGGAGGGTCAGCAGTTGAGGGTGATCGTCGACACGGCGACGCTCCGGCGGACACACGCCGGCAAAGCTCGTTGGGTCGCCGGCCTGGTCAAGGCCCTCGACGCGATCCCCGATCTCGAGCTACTCAAAGCTCCAGGGCCCCGTCGCGTCGGCGGAGGGCCGCTGTTCAGGCCGGTCAACGTGACGCTTCAGCGGTGGTGGTACGACGTCGGCATCCGGCGCGAGGCAAAGCGCTGGGGCGCCGACGTGATGCTCATGCCCGGCGCATATGCGAGCTCGCCGGGATCGATACCCCAGCTGGTGGCGATCCTGGACGTCAACTACCTGACCCAGCCCGGCACCTACGAGCCGATGTTCGTTCGATACGCCACGTGGTCGGTCAAGCGTGCCGCCCGTAACGCCGACGGCCTGATGACCATCTCCGCCTTCAGCCGGGCGGAGATAAGCCGCCACCTGGGCGTTGACCCAGAGAAGATCGCCGTCGTCTACCCGGGTCTCGATCGGCCGCCGGATGGCACTTTTGCCCCGCCGCTGGATCGGCCCTATGTGCTGTATGTGGGCGCCACCGAGAAGCACAAGAACGTGGGACTGCTGCTCGATGCCTGGGAGAAGATGAACGGCAGTATGGTCCTGGCCATAGTCGGCCGGCCGGGCAGGGACCACGCCGAGCTGGCGGCGCGCGCGGCGAAGTCGGGCGGCCGGGTCCTGCTCGTCGGGTCCGTGGATCAGACGAGGCTCGAGGCCTGGTATCGCAACGCCGTCGCGTTCCTATTCCCGTCGCTGGCCGAAGAGTTTGGCTACCCACCGCTCAAAGCGATGCAGCGCGGAGTTCCGGTGATCGCGTCCCGCGCGGGTTCGCTCCCGGAAGTGCTGGGCGACGCGGCCGCCTACTTTGCGCCTACGGATCCCGAGGACCTTGTGAGCCGTATCTCAGAGGTCGTGGAAGACGGCGCACTCCGAGCTTCGATGGTGAGCAAAGGCCTGGCGCAGGCCGCCAAATACGACTGGGCCGATGCCGCGGTCGCCACGATCGCCCTGCTGGAGGGGCTGGTCCGCCGTGGCTGAGGCAGGGATCGTGGCTCGAGCGGGCGGCGCGGCCGGAGCGCGGGCCGCCGCGCAGGCCGCCGCGCAGGCCGCCGCGCAGGCCGGAGCGCGGGCCGCCGCGCCTGCCGCCGCGCGGGACGCCGGAGCGCGGCCCCGCGTGCTCTTCCTGTCGGCGGACTTGCCGTGGCCGCGGGACGGCGGCGGCCGGATCGCCACGCTTCACATCCTCGAATCGATGTGCCGCCGCTGCGACGTCGATCTGGTGGCGATGGCCGACCCGGTCGGTCAGCCCGACCTGGCGTATCTGCGCTCGATCTGCCGCAGCGTCGAAGTGGTGAACATTCCTTTCACCTTTGGACGCCACCGGCTCCGCCAGCTGGCGGTTCTCCTGCGCAGCCTGGCCTCGCCGGATCCCTACCGCGTGCGCAAGTTCCGCAGCCGCCGTTTCGACGCCGCAGTGCGGAGGCATCTCAGCGAAACGACCTACGACATCGTGCACTGCGATCAGTTCGGCGCGCTGTCGTACATAGCGCTGGCTCCGCGCGACGCGGTCGCCACGGCGGTTCATCACAACGTGGAATCGGACATCTACCGGCTGGCCGCCCGGCAGGCCGCCAACCCGCTGCGCAAGGTGTTCGCCGCCAACGAACGTTGGAAGCTCGAACGGGCCGAACGGCGCCTGCTGGCCCGCTTCGACCACGTCTTCGTGCTCGCCCCGGACGACGCCGAACTGGTGCGGGCGCTGGGTGTCGATCGCACGACCGTCATCCCCATGCCCGCCCCGGACGTTGCGCCCCGGGACGGTGTTCCGCCGCCCGGACATCGGGTCCTCACTCTCGGCTCGATGAGCTGGTACGGAGTGGCGGACGGGCTGATGTGGTTCCACGACGAGGTGCTGCCCGAGGTTCGCGCAGCCGTGCCCGACGTCGAATGGGAGCTGATCGGCGCCAACGCCCCGGCCTCGATCCGGCGCCTTTCGGACGAGCCGGGGATCGTGGTGACCGGTTACGTGGAGGAGCTGGCGCCGCATTTCGACCGTGCCCGAGTCGGCGTCGTGCCGTTGCGGATCGCCGGCGGCGTGAGACTCAAGCTGCTCGATTTCATGGCGCGCGGCCTTCCGGCGGTGGCCACGTCGGTGGGGGCCCGAGGTCTCGACATCCCCGACGGCGCCGGCTGCCTCCAGCGCGACGACCCCGCCACGTTCGCGACCGCGGTGGTCGAGCTTCTGACCGACGACGTCCTCTGGGCCGAGGCGGCGGCAGCCGGCCGGGAGTTTGTGCGCGAGCATCACTCGACGGCCAGCCTGGACAGGGCGATAGCCGAAGGTATCGAGCTGGCGACTCAGCGCCACCGACGGGAACTGGGAGGACGGTCATGACCGAAGGCGGTCCGGAGGTCGTTCAGATCGGCTCGATCTTCCTCGACAACGTCACCACGGACGAAGCCGATGCCCAGATCAAAGCGTGGCTCGCCGCCGCCGACGCCTCCGGTCGGTACGTCTGCACGCCCAACGTGGACTACGTCATCCGGTCCGGCCGCGACCCGATCTTCCGCGCGGCCATCAACGCCGCCAACCTGCGAGTCCCGGACGGGATGTGGATCATCTACGCCTCACGTCTCGCCGGCAGACCGCTCCGCGGTACCGTCACGGGGCGGCTGATCCTGCCGCGATTCGCCGAGTATTGCGCCGGCAAGGGCCTGACCATGGGAGTGATGGGCGCGGGGCCGGGCGTGGCCCAGGAAGCGGCCGAGCGGCTCAAGGCGGACTGCCCGGGTCTGCGGATCATCCACGCGATCACGCCGCCCAAACCCTTCGTAGTCGGATCCGCGGAGGATGCCGCGATCGTGGCGACCCTCAAAGCCGATCCGCCGGCGCTCTTGTTCGTGTCGCTGGGCGCGCCGCGGCAGGAGATCTGGATGAAGGCCCACGCCGCGGAGCTGGCGCCGATGGTTCTGATCGGGGTCGGGGCGGCGCTGGACGTCGTCGCGGGCAAGGTCAAGGAAGCGCCGCACTGGATGACGCGAGTCGGCCTCGAATGGTTCTACCGGTTGGTCCAGGAGCCGCGCCGTCTTGCCCGCCGCTACCTGTGGGACGACCCCCGCATTCTGGGCTGGGCGGTGGTTACTCGGCTAAGAGGCCGCCGCAGCTAGCCGAGCAGGCGCGAGTACGCCGACCAAAGAGCGGCCGCGGCGGCGCGGCGGGAGTAGCGGTCGCGCGTCGCGTCTCGCGCCGCCGCAGTCGGGACCTGTGGCGCGGCCATCGCTTCGGCGATCGCCTCGGCGTCGGACGGAACCAGCGTGGCGAGCTCGCCGACCGTCTCTCGGGCCGACGGAATGTCGACCGAAATCACCGGCACTCCCCGCAGGGTCGCCTCGATCGGCGGCAGGCCGAAGCCTTCGATTCTCGAGGTAGACAGCAATGCCGTAGCTGATGCGTAGGCTTCGTCCAGGTTGGAGTCGGAGATGCGGCCGTCGAATTGGATCGAGTCCAGGACACCCAGACGAGAGGCGACTTCACGTACCCGTGCGCGCCGTTCCTCGCTGGACGGTCCGATGAAGCGGAGGCGGCCGTCGCCATTGCCGGCGCGGGTGCCGTTGCCGCCACGGAAGCGGGCCAGCGCCTCCACGGCCAGCTCGGGTTGCTTGTGCGGGTCCAGCGCGCCCACGAACAGGAACGTTGGCCTGTTGGGGTCCGGATGGTGCGAGACCACCTCCGGAGCGACCACGACCGGAGCCACGATGGCGATCCGCTCGCGGGGCACGGCGAGGCTGGCGCTGACATCGGCGGCGGTCGCCTCGGAAATTGCGATCACCACGTCGGCGCGGCGAACCTGGTCCAGGTAGGCCCGATACGCATAGCGCTGATGCGGCTGCCACGAGGCCAGCATCTCCGTTTCGTGGAGAGGGATCAGATCGTAGGCCGTGACCAGCTGCCGGATCTTGCGGTTGCGCCACGGGCGGTGTGGATCGGTGGCATGGAAGATGTCCGTACCGGTGCGGCCCATGGCCCGGCCGAGGGCCAGCGGACAGATGACGAGGCCGATGTCCAGGGGCCTGAAGCCGAGCCAGCGCGAGGTCGTGGAACGTCCACCGAAGGCACTGAGGTCCTGGCCGGCACGGCCGACGGCCCAGACCAGCTCGCGCCGCTCGGCGGGCCACTCCTCCAGCGAATCGGCGACGCCGCGGACGTAGCGCCCGATGCCCCGGGCTCCGTGGCCGCCGGCGCCCGGTCCGACATCCATCAGAACTCTCGACTGCAACCTCGATGACCTCCGGTTTCACTTGAGCGTCGGGCGGAGACGTGCCGCCTAGTCTGAACGACCCGGTCTCGGCGCGCTCGTCTCTCGGTTCGGCGGCCACGCTAGGCTTATGCTTCCAGCCGTCCGCGGACACACCGCATCAAGCGCAGGAGATCATGACCACCACGTCGAGCAAGGCCGGCCAGGCCCGGGTGACTCGCGCTTCGAGCCCGGTGGTGGTGTCGATCGTGGTCAACTTCCGCGGCCTGGCGGAGACCAGGGTCTGCGTGGCGTCGTTGCTGGCCGTCGACTACGCCGACCACGAGATCGTCATCGTCGACAACGACTCCGGTGGGGGAGAGGCGGCCGCGCTGGAGGGCGAGTTCGGCGGCGGCGAATTCGCCGGTCGCGTCCGAGTCATCGCCTCCGAGCGCAACCTGGGATACGGCGGCGCGGCAAATCTCGGTCTGGAGCTGGCTCTGGAGCGCGGTGCGACCTACGCCTGGGTCCTCAACAACGACACCGTCATCGACCGTGACTGCGTCCGGGCGCTGGTCGACGCTATGGCGGCCGAACCGGAGTTCGGCGCCTCGAGCCCCGTAATCGATGCCCCGATCGGCCCGGAGGCGCCCAACGGCATCTGGTACGCGGGCGGGACGGCGAATGCCGCCAGGGCTTCCACCCGCCACGTTCTGGAGCCCATCGAAGCTGGCTCCGGTCTCGTGCCCACCGGCTTCGTGACCGGCTGCGCGATGTTCATTCGCTGCGCCGCGCTGTCGAAGGTCGGTCTCTTCTGGCCCGAGCTGTTCCTCTACTGGGAGGATGTCGAGCTGTGCTACCGGTTGACGGAGGCAGGCTGGAAGCTGGGCGTCGCGCCGGCCGCACACCTCACGCATATGGTGCACGGCAGCGTTCCGTCGCGGCTGGCGACCTACTACTTCTACCGCAACGCGGTGCTGGTCGCGGGTCGCCACGGCCACGCACGGGGGGCGGCGCGGGCAATCGTGGCTTTGTCGACCCGAGCCGCCAGGCGCTGGGCCGCGTGCATCGTGAAGGGCCTGCGGCCATTTCCTACGGCGGAGACGCGAGGGTTGTTCGCCGGAGCCGCGGCGGTCCTTTCGGGTGCGTGCGGCCTATCCAGGCGTCCTTCAAGCGCCAGCTCCGCCGATTCGTGAGGACCGTGGCGTTAGGCGGACGGAGCAAGAAGTCGGGCGTCGGTCAGTGGCCTACCACCGTCCGGAAAGGCGGCGGCATCTGCACGAAGCCCATCGAACCTTCATACTGTGCCATCCGATGACGGTTCCGTGGTCGACCTGGGCCAACGGGCGTGACGGTAGCAGCGTCGCTGGTGGCCACGGCATCTGAGCATGAGCGCAGCAGCCAGAAGCTCGGCCGCAGGGGTTTGGCAACCCACCCCAAGAGCACTAGACAGGAGACCAACGACCACGAGGGATGCCGCCGCGCCCGGAATGCCGGTGCTCGGGGTTTCGCGAGGTCTTGGGCGGCCCTCGAGGGCAGTTGGAGCACGGAGATCTAGATGATATTGAGCGAGAGCCCCGTGGCGGGAACTGGCCCGAGTCAAGATCTTGACCGGACCGTCGTCGTAATCGGGGCTCGCAACCCATGGCGGGATCTCGGGTTGGGCGAACTGTGGTCGCACCGAGAGCTCCTGTTCTTCTTCGTCTGGCGGGACTTGAAGGTTCG
>Ga0182019_10002031_pt1 | contig 10321 bp, 7 predicted proteins | sample 812E2MmetaG_FD_120483 | JGI IMG/M metagenome (GOLD analysis project Ga0182019, IMG submission 120483) | Permafrost microbial communities from Stordalen Mire, Sweden - 812E2M metaG | ecosystem: Environmental > Terrestrial > Soil > Wetlands > Permafrost | place: Sweden: Stordalen | collected... | reverse complement strand
GCACCGGCACATACATCTGGATGCGGATGCATTTTTGACTCCCCGTGACTTGTTCGGCTAGCGACAAGCCTTTGTTGTCGTGATGATGGGCATAAACCGGAAAACTACTGAAGCCGTGTTCCGCTTCCAGCATCAACAGGCTGTCAATCATCATGCCTTCCAGGCTGGGCGGAATATTGATAGTCACCAAATATTCTGTGCAGTTCATAGCGCCGTCCCCCTGGGCAAGCCGAATAATTTGAACAAAATCGGCAATAAGAATAAAGTCAAAAAGGTGGACGATACTAGCCCGCAGATGACTAAAGGCCGCTGGATTTCAGAGTCGGGGCCGTTTGCAAACAACAGCGGAATCAAGCCCTTTTATTTCAAGCGTCTCTCCAAGTGTGTTGATTTTTTAATTGAAACTGATCGGCGGTTCCCGACCCCAAAGCGGCATTCAAATATGTAGGAGCCAATAGCTTTAATTACGCGTGGGCACAAAAAGCGTGTCCACCCTTGGCTATGTTTTCGTCTCCTTGTCGCTTGTTGATGCCCAAGTCAAAAGTGCCGTTAGGATCATGTGTAGGACGACCGCCGGCCATAGTAGTATGCCGCTCAAGCCGCCAGTAAAACCGACGTAGGCGAGATACAGCGTGACGGTCGAGCTATAGGTCAACATGCCGACCAGCGGCGTGCACGGCCAGCAAGCGACCCCTAATCCGATCAGGGCGATGCCGGTTACACGCGCTAACGGTATGGCGACGCCGGTTAGCTCTGCACCGAACAGCAATTGCCCGACCAATGACGGAACAATCAGCAACGCCACGCCAGTCGCGGCTTCGCCTACAGCAGCAAAAATCAATACTCTCTTCATTGCGCCGGTCATACCTAGTCTTTCGCGCGGGCGACCGCGTCGGCAATAACCGGAAGTTGCTTACGCTCTTCTGCCGTCAACTGTTCCGGTTCAAGGTTAAAGGTGACTTTGTTGATTGTGCCGGTGAACTTGAACGGAACATCGTAGCGATACTCCAGTAGCGCGACGCCGGTACGCGTATCCTGGCCGATGTCGAAGGTTTCGTCTTCCGGAAACGTGATCGGGGTCGCGTGTTCCATGGAATTCCTAGCCACTTCCTTGCCGTCCACGGAGAGTACGCCCGTCCCACCCTTGCCCAAGCCCGGACCATCTGACTTGAAGTCGAAGACGATGGTGTGCTTGCCTGCGCTCAACTCAGGCCCGGCCCAGGTAGTGCGCTTGAGGTCGAGCAGGTTGTAAAGGAACACCGGCTTGCCCCGACCAATGCCTACCATGCGAGTGGTGAATACCGAGACCACCAGAAGTGAGGCAAATATCACTACGATGTAGCTCATAATCATTTCCGGGCGAGACCAGTTTTTGCTTCGTCCGCGCCAGACCAGAAACAATCCGAACACCAGGAATCCAAAGCCCAGATTCTGGAATAAGTCTGCCTTGAACCACCAGTTGAAGCCGCGACTCAGAAACAAGCCGTAGCCGCCGAAGCGCCCGCCGTCGGTGACGATCATGCCTTCCGCGCCACCTTTTGGAATCTCGACCTCCGCAGTAATGGTGTACGACTTGTTCAGGATGCTCGGGGCGCCGCTGTTAGGTACGCCGGTCAGCACCCCGGAGTAGGTGAAGACCTTTCGTCCCGCTGTGAGGTTCGGCTTAGGAGCATTCCAGCGCGACAACGACGTGTTATCGAGCGGGAGCACGTCATGCTTCTTCGCCTCGGCGTAGAAGATGTCCTGCATCTGCTTGAGCTTATCCGGCATCTTGGCAGCCAAGTCGTTAAACTCGGTGGGATCCTCGGCAACGTTGTAGAGCTCCCACTTGTACCCGGTGATCACGTCGGGCGGCGGGGCGCTGCTCAGTTCCCACGGAAGCGTTGCCGGGGTTGTCGCCGCGATCCAGCCGTCGTTGTAGATGGCGCGGTTGCCGAGCATCTCGAAATATTGTGTGGTGTGCCGGGTGGACGCGTTGGCGTTCGCCGTGTCCCATGTGTAGGCCATACTCACGCCGTCCATCGGGCGCTGCTTGATTCCGTTGAGCGCATCCGGCGTCGGGATGCCGGTCGCTTCGAGGATGGTCGGCACGATGTCGATGACATGGTGAAACTGGCGGCGGATGCCGCCCACGTCGTTGATGTGGCCGGGCCACGACATGGCTACGCCCTGCGCCGTCCCGCCGAAGTGCGACGCCACCTGCTTCGTCCACTTGAACGGCGTGTCCATCGCCCACGCCCAAGGTGCCGCAAAGTGCGGGAAGGTTCGATCGGATCCCCAGAACGGGTACCAGAGCAACTGATCCTTGACAGGCACAGGAACGCCATTAAAGGTGGTGAACTCGTTCGGCGTGCCGTTGAGCATCCCTTCGGGGCTCGCGCCGTTATCGCCACTGATGTAGATGATCAACGTGTTGTCGAGTTGGCCCATGTCCTCTACGGCCTGGATGACCCGACCGATTTCGTGGTCGGTGTACGCGAGGTAAGCTCCATACACGTCGGCCTGCTTGATGAAGAGCTTTTTCTCATCCCAACCGAGGGAATCCCACTCCGGCAGTTCCTTTGGCCACGGCGTCAGTTGGGCGTTCTCTTGCATAATGCCCAGCCGCTTCTGATTGGCGAAGATGGTTTCGCGCAGTTTGTTCCAGCCGCCGTCGAAGAGGTGCATGTCGCCGATCTTCTTGGTCCACTCCGGCGTCGGATGATGTGGTGCATGGGTGCCGCCGGGTACGTAATAGACGAGGAACGGCTTCTCGGGCGCTATCTCCTTAAGCTGCTTCATGTACTGGATCGCCTCATCGGCCATGGCCGTGGTGAGGTTCCAGCCCGGTTTGCCCTCGAAGGGATAGATCGCCGTCGTATTGCGGTAAAGGTTAGGTTGCCACTGGCTGGCGTCGCCGCCGACGAAGCCATAGAAATACTCGAAGCCCATGCCGTTCGGCCACTGCTCGAATGGCCCGGCCTGGGTCGACTGATAGAAGGGCGTGTTGTGATCCTTGCCGAACCACGAGGTCGCGTAGCCGTTATCCTTAAGGATGGTGCCGATGGTACCGTTCTCCTTTCTGATGACTGAGTCGTAGCCCGGAAACCCCGTCGCGATTTCGCCTACCACGCCGAAGCCGGCCACATGGTGGTTGCGCCCGGTGATCAATGCCGCCCTTGTTGGCGAGCAGAGCGACGTGGAGTGGAAATTCGTATAGCGCAGTCCGCTCTTCGCGATGCGATCCAGTGCGGGGGTTGGGACGACGCCGCCGAAGGTGCCCGGCGCGCCGAAGCCGGCGTCGTCCGTCATGATGAGCAGCACGTTGGGTGCGCCCTTGGGCGGCACGACGCGTGGTGCCCACCACGGTTTCGACTCCGAGGCCTTTTCATTGATCACCCCGCCGAACTTCGGATCGGGCTGCGGAAGCTCTTTTCCGCTGATAGTGGTAGTGGCGCTGGACGAACCCGGCGTGCCGGTAGTTTGCAATTGATCCGGTTGATTAACTCCCTCTTTTGTGATGATTGCTTTGCTGGCTTTGCCTTGGGTATTTTCCGCAAGCACCGGGGGCGTAACGAGTGCAAACGTTAACACCGCCAAAACAAAAAACACATAAGCAAATAATTTTGGTTTCATAGTTATTTCCTTTCAATAATGATTTTATTTTCTTCGCTACACCTGCTTGCTGTCAAGCTAAAGCAGTTACATTCCTTCAATCACCCACAGCCGCTAAATCGTAGCGACAACTACCGCGCGAGCAGTTTAGTCCATTAACCGTTACTTGATTGGACGTTACTTGACACTCACCAACGTTCCTTTCCTGATGAAAGCGGAAGAGTTTTGCCTCAAAAATATTAACATGCCTTGAGAGAAACTTGCTTTGGTTTAAATAACCCCATTCTCAATCACTGGCAACACCCAGTATTGAATGCCGGAACCTGAAAAATCACTGCGTAATTGCGCCAGTAATGCCGGTAATTCCTGCACCGGCACATACATCTGGATGCGGATGCATTTTTGACTCCCCGTGACTTGTTCGGCTAGCGACAAGCCTTTGTTGTCGTGATGATGGGCATAAACCGGAAAGCTACTGAAGCCGTGTTCCGCTTCCAGCATCAACAGGCTGTCAACCATCATGCCTTCCAGGCTGGGCGGAATGTTGAGCGTCACTAAATACTCGGTACAGTTCATGGCGCTGCCTCCCTGGGCAAGCCGAATAATTTGAACAAAATCGGCAATAAAAATAAGGTTAAAAAAGTAGAGGATACCAGGCCGCCGATGACGACGATGGCTAAAGGCCGCTGAATTTCAGAGCCGGGGCCACTGGCAAACAACAGCGGGATCAAGCCGAAGGCGGCGATGCTGGCGGTCATTAATACCGGCCTTAAGCGCCGCGAGGAACCCAGTGTCACCACTTTGGCGATGTCCATGCCGGTGGCCTTGAGCTGGTTAAAATAACTGACCATCACCACGCCATTGAGCACCGCGATCCCCAGCAAAGCGATAAAACCGACGGAGGCCGGTACGGATAAATATTCGCCTGAAATCCACAGCGCAAACACGCCGCCGACCATCGCCAGAGGAATGTTGGACAACACCAGCACAGCTTGGCGCACCGAACCGAAGGTTGAAAATAACAGTAAAAAAATCAGGCCCAATGAGATCGGCACCACCAGCGATAGTGTCGCCGCTGCCCGTTGCTGGTTTTCAAACTGGCCGCCGAATTCAATAGTGTAGCCGGTCGGTAGTTTGAGCTTTTCGGCAACGGCTGCGCGGGCTTCATCGACGAAGCCGACCAAATCGCGGTCTTGTACATTGCTGCGTATTACGACAAAACGTTGCCCACGCTCCCGACCGACGGAAACCACACCCTCGACTTTCTGGATGTCGGCTATTGCCGTTACCGGGACGTGACTGCCATTCGGCAAGGTGATTTGCAGGTTATCAAAATTGGCGGTATTGCTGCTGCCGCGTAAAATCAGCGGCGTGCGTTTAATGCCTTCTTGGACGATCCCTAAATTTAGCCCTTCAATCTGGGCGCGTAACAGCGTTTCTATGCTGTCGCTATCCAATCCCAGGCGTCCGGCGGCCAATTTGTCGATGGTGACCGATAAAAACTGCATGCCGCTATTTTGTTTGGCGAACACATCACTAGCGCCTTTGATATGTTTCAGAATTTCAGCGATTTCATTGGCTTTTTCGTTTAACACGGCAAGATCGGGGCCGAACAATTTAACCGCCACATCGCCGCGCGTGCCGGTGAGCATTTCCGAAACCCGCATTTCTATCGGCTGGGTAAAGCCGAAGGCGATGCCGGGCGTTTGCGCCATGACTTTGCGTATTTCCTCAATCAACGCCTCCTTGCTGTGCATACGCCACTGGTCTTTAGGTTTAAGCACTAAGAAGGTATCGGTTTCATTCAAGCCCATAGGATCAAGGCCCAGTTCATCAGAACCCACGCGCGATACGACGGTTGCTATTTCAGGGATATTTTTAAGCAGATTTTTCTGCACCTGAATATCCAGAGCGACCGATTGCTCCAGGGTGATGGACGGCAATTTTTCCAGTTGGATGATAATATCGCCTTCATCCATAGTTGGCATAAAGGTGCTGCCTATCTGGCTAAAGACCACGATGGTCACCGCCAATAATGCGCCTGCCGCTGTAAAGACTTTTTTATTGTTGGCCAAGCACCACAACAAAGCCGGTTGATAAGCCTTTTGTAATTGCCTGGGCAACCAGGGTTCTTCATGAGACACGTCTTTCAGCAAATAGGAGGCGAGAACCGGGATCGCCGTCAACGACAACACCAGCGAACCACTGAGCGCAAACACGATAGTTAATGCCACCGGGGTAAACAATTTGCCTTCCAGTCCTTGTAGGGTCAACAACGGTAAAAACACAATAATAATAATTAAAATGCCTGACGTAACCGGGCCTGCAACTTCGCGGGTCGCCCGGTAAATAACATGCAGACGCGGCAAACGCCTCGCTTTTTCGACATCCGCCAGCTGCGTAATGAGATTTTCAACCACCACCACCGCCGCATCCACCAGCATACCGATGGCGATGGCCAAACCGCCCAAACTCATTAGGTTGGCCGACATGCCCATAACCTTCATCAATATAAAAGTGAATAAGGCCGCCAGCGGCAAGGCTAGGGCGACCACCAACGCGGCGCGTAAATTACCCAGAAATAAAATCAGCAATACCACAACCAGCGCTATCGCTTCCAGCAAGGCATGTAAAACCGTGCCCACCGCCTTGTCTACTAGGTCGCCGCGATTGTAAAAGACCTTGGCTTCTACGCCGTTAGGAAAACCTGCGCTGATTTGAGCCAGTTTTTTCTCTATGCCGGTTATCGTTTGCCGGGCATTAGCGCCGCGCAAACTCAGCACCAGCCCGGTCACGGCTTCGCCTTCGCCGTTTTTACTGACTGCGCCATAGCGTGTTAACGCGCCGATGTTAATCTCCGCGACATCGTCTACGGTAATAGGAATCCCGTTTTTATTATCCACGACGATGTCGCCGACATCGGCCAGGGTTTTGATCCGGCCTTCAGCCCGCACGATCAAGGCTTCCTCGCCGTCGGTCATGCGCCCGGCGCCGTCATTGCGGTTATTGTTTTGCAACGCCGTCATCAGTTTTTCTATGCTGATGCCCCTGGCGGACAGCCGGGTATTGTCCGGTATCACCTCAAAACTCCTGACTAGGCCGCCCAGGGAGTTCACGTCGGCGACGCCCGAAACCGTGCGTAGTGCCGGACGTATCACCCAGTCCAGCAAGTCACGGCGCTCCATCAGACTCAAGCCGCCGCCTTCCACGGTAAACATAAACATTTCCCCTAAAGGCGTGGTCATGGGCGCAATACCGCCCTGAACGCCCACAGGCAAGTTGCCCCATAGCGTATTCAAGCGTTCGGCAATCTGCTGACGTGCCCAGTAAATATCCGTGCCTTCTGCAAAATCGACGGTAATGTCGGTTAATGCGTATTTGGCGATGGAACGCAGCATGGTTTGATGTGGAATACCCAGCAACTCAATTTCTATCGGTGCGGTGATTCGAGCTTCCACCTCTTCAGGCGTCATGCCGGGCGCTTTAACGATGATTTTTACCTGAGTCGGTGAAACCTCGGGGAAGGCGTCTATGGGAATGTTTTTAAAGGCATAGTAACCGCCGAAGGCCAATAGCAACACCGCGATCATCATCAGCAGCCGCTGGCTCAACGCAAAACGGATCAAGTCGGCCATTATTCGGCGCTCCCCAATCCCAGCCAGTTGGCTTTCAGCGCCACTGCGCCTTTGACGGCGATGTCTTCGTTACCGCTCAGATCACCGCTGATAATCGATTCTTCGCCCTGTTTGCCGATGACGGTGACAGGGCTGACGGTAAAGCCGTCCCGGTTACGGATAAAAATAAAAGATTTTCCTTCGTTTTGGGCAATGGCGGTATTGGGCACTTTAAAGGCGGCGGTTTCGCTGGGTTGAATAATCCGGGTGTTAATGGATTGCCCGGCGCGCAGGGCGGGTTGCTGATCCCCGTGCTGCTGATTCCCGTACCGTTGGTTCCCAAGCTCCAGCTTGGGAACCAACGGTACGATAACCGCCCTCGCCAGCAGTGTCTGATTTTCCGGATTGACGCTTTGCCCCAACAACGTGATTTTTGCGCTGACCGGGCTGTTTTCAACCAGTACCTGATCGCCGATTTTAATGCTGCCTATGTGTTCAGGAGGAATATTAATCTCCAGCCAAAGCTCGTCCAGATTGGCAATACGATATAAGGGCGCCAATATATCCATGCGTTCACCCGCCACAGCCATCCTGTCCATCACGACCCCTGAAATAGGCGCATGTACATTGAGCAGGCTGCTTAACTGGCGGGTTTTGGTCAGGCGGTTGATTTCGCCGTCCGTCATTCCGGCGATTTCCAGCAGTTGCTTATGTTCATTAACTTCGGAGACAAAGGCGTTATATAGACTGCTGGTTTCCTGCCAGCGCCGTTCGGCAATGACGCCTTCTTCCGCCAGCTTTTTATCCCGTTGATAAGAAAACGATCCTAATTGCATCTCGCTGACGGCTTTAAGGTACAGGCGTTGCATAGACAACAAATCAGGGCTGTTAAGCTGCGCCAACACGTCGCCTTTTTTAACCTTGTCACCCAATGCCGCATTCAGTTTGGTAATAAGACCGGCCTGGGAGGCGCTGACTATATATTCCTGGGTGGGTGGAATCACCACTTTGGCAGGCGCCGTTAATATCGGGATTTGTTTGACAGGTGTGAGTTTTCCCAGGATAACGCCCAGATTATTAAAATAATCCTGTGATATGTGTATCTTATTGTCCGCAAAAACCTGCGGACAAAAAAGCAATGAGGCGCTTAAAAGCAGACACAAAGCGAATTGCTCTTTTAGCCTTTCGACTTGCGCCTTGGGCCTTAACGCGTTAATTATTTTCATGGTATAACTCCGACCGCCTGATTATAAAGCGCCTTATCCCGCTGTAACATGACTGCGCGTTCTTTCGCATAGAGTATGGCTTGTTGGGTTCGGGACTCGATTTTTAATAAATCCAGCAGATGGATTTCACCCACGGAAAAAGCCAGTTGCGTCATGTTTAACAGCTCTTCGGAAACCGCTTTTTGTTCATTGGCCGTGTCCAATTCAACGCGGTTCACTTCCAGGTTATGTTCTGCTTCGTGATGCGCCTGTTCCAAAGTGCGGTGCAGCTGCTCGCGTTCGGCGATTAATTTGTTTAATTCGACATTGACCGCTGCAATGTGCGGTTGCGCATGAGCGCTGCCGCCAAAAGGCACGTTCACGCCGACATTGAAAAATTCCGCATGGTTACTGCGGTAGTCAACGCCTTCATCGCTTAACAGTCCGGCGACGGCATGGCTTTGCCCTGAACCTATCGCTTTAATAGCGTTAAGCTCAGCCTGCTTGCGATCAATCTCACTATTAACTGCAACCAGGGCCGGATGGTTTTGCCCGTATTCCTTTAATGCCGCCAGATTTTCCTCATAAACACCCGGCACTTTATTGGTTTGGGTAATAGAGGTGTAACGTTTGCGGGAGTGCATAAGCTCCGCTTCAGCGACGGTGAATACCGAACGTTTTTGCAATAATTCGGATTTTGCCAGCAATTCATCGGCGCGAGGCAGGTCGCCCAGCTCCACGCGGCGCTGGATGGTTGCCAATAAGCGCTGATAAATACCCAGCTCCGCCTGTGCTTGCTCATAGCGTATTTTTGCCAAAGCGATTTCCCACAAAGCGCCCCTAACCAGTCCCGCGACGCGTAATCTAACCGCTATCGCTTGTGATTCGGCGCTGGTTTCAGCCTGACTGGCCAGCTTATGTTCCGCATCGCGCTGCCCCAAGTTCCATAGCGGCACCTGTACGCCTACCGTCCCGTAATTCAGTCTGAAAGAGGCGATAGACTGATAGCCCAGCGATGCTTGTGATGCCCCGGCTGTCCAGCTTTTACTACGCTCCTCAATAGCGGCGGCTTCTTCTTCCAATGCCGTAAGCCAGCTTGCATCAGGATATTTTTCCATCGTTAAATCAATGAGTTTAGGCAAAGTCAGCGTTGCGTCAACGGCGATGGGGTCAAGATGATCAACCGCATGACCCAATTCGGCCTGGCTCCAGTCTGAGGATTGGGAGCGGGCAGGCAAGGGAGTCAGCAACAAGAGTCCCGGCAAGAAAACAATATACACCAGCAAGAGTCCGGGCGCGGGTTTCCTGAAGCGATTCAAGGAAAACATAGTAAGCTCAATGCGGACAATGACCGCGTGGAAGGCAAAAACGCGCAGGCGCGTTTGTTTACAAAGACACGCAAACGCATCTTATACGAAACGAAGGGGATTTATAGCGATGGCGGTGCTCGGGGTGGGGGCGATGGAATAAATAAACGGTAAACCAGTTGTGGAGGCTGTACAGAAAAATGACTATCCAACCGGGAGATGGCGGCATTAAATGCGGCAGACGGTTGATGCAGATAATAGCTGTTATCTGCATCAACCCTGTGAGTCCGGTTTTGTTTAAGCCCCAAGTCAACACCGACTATCATGCCGTCTACAGCGACGGCATATATCGCCGTTTGCATCTGGGCGGCCAGCGTATCAGCTTCAGCGCCGTAGTGTTCAAGCCCCGGCACATGCAGCCCCAGCGATGGACTAACTTCACTCGCATGGGCATGTACCAACGGTGCAATGAATTGCAGCATCATCAGAAAAATGACCAGAAATTTGCGTAGTGTTGGAAACATGCGGCCTATGCTATATTAAGAAAAAACAATTTGTTGCGTTAATTATAAGCTCAAATAGTGATTGAACCTGAAAAATC
>Ga0182019_10002028_pt1 | contig 10329 bp, 9 predicted proteins | sample 812E2MmetaG_FD_120483 | JGI IMG/M metagenome (GOLD analysis project Ga0182019, IMG submission 120483) | Permafrost microbial communities from Stordalen Mire, Sweden - 812E2M metaG | ecosystem: Environmental > Terrestrial > Soil > Wetlands > Permafrost | place: Sweden: Stordalen | collected... | reverse complement strand
CTCTACACCAAGCTTGCCGGCATGACCGGTACGGCAATGACCGAAGCCGAAGAGCTGCACAAGATCTACAAGCTCGAAGTCGTGGCCATCCCGACCCACCGGCCCATGGTGCGCGATGACGGGGCGGACCTCGTCTTCCGCAACGAGACCGGCAAGTTCATGGCCCTGATCGACGAGATCGTCGAGATGCACGAGCAAGGCCGGCCGGTGCTCGTCGGCACGGTCTCGGTCGAGAAGTCCGAGAAGCTCGCGGAGATGCTGACTCGCCGCGGCGTCAAGCACGAGGTCCTCAACGCCAAGTTCCACGAGAAGGAAGCCCCGATCGTGGCCCAGGCAGGCCGGGCCGGCTCGGTCACCATCGCCACGAACATGGCCGGCCGCGGCACCGACATCCTTCTGGGCGGCAACCCGGCGGGCCTCGCCTCGGCAATCCTCCACCGGCGGGGCCTCAACCCGGCCGAGGTGGACAAGGAAACGTACGACGCCGCGCTGGCCGAGGCCAAGGCGATCTGCGACGAGGATCACGAGAAGGTCGTGGCCGCCGGCGGTCTCCACATCATCGGTACGGAACGCCACGACTCACGCCGCATCGACAACCAGCTGCGAGGACGCGCCGGCCGCCAGGGCGACCCGGGCTCGTCGCGTTTCTACCTCTCCCTCGAAGACGACCTGATGAAGCGCTTCGCTTCCGATCGGGTCGCCGGCCTGATGGAGCGCCTCGGCCTCGAAGAGGACATGGCTATCGAGTCGCGGCTCGTATCCAAGACGATCGAAAGCGCCCAGTCGCGCGTCGAGGGCTACAACTTCGACATCCGCAAGCACGTGGTCGAGTACGACGACGTCATCAACAAGCAGCGCGAGACGATCTACGAAGAGCGCGACAAGGTCCTGCGCAACGAGGATCTGGCCGAAACCGTAGAGCGATTCGTGGACCAGGAGGTCGACTTCCTGGTCGACCTCCACCTCTCGCCGGATCTGCCGATGGACCAGTGGAACATGATCGGCGTGGTCGCCGGCATCGAAGCCATGGGGCTGGCCAGCCCCGAGATCACGGAGGACTCTCTCTGGGACTTCCACAGCCGCGACGCCATCGCCGAGCATCTCAAGGACATCGCCGCGGCCCGGATCGACCAGAAGATCGAGGAGAACGCCGAGGAGTGGTCGCTCATCGAGCGCCTCGTTCTCATCCGGACGATCGACTCCATCTGGGTCGAGCACCTGACCGAGGTCGACGAGATGCGACAGGGCATCGGCCTGCGCGGACTCGCCCAGGAAGATCCCCTCAACGCCTTCAAGAAAGAGGCGTTCGCGCTGTACGAAGAGATGAGCGCGCTCATCCGTCATCAGGTAGCAACGACCATCTTCCGCGTCGCGATCGTCCGCAACACCCCGCCGCCGGAGGGCACCGAGGGCCGGGCGGCTCCGAACGCCGCCGACGGGCCGCCACCGGCGGATGCAGAGGCCGGCCGCCGTATAGCCCGAGGCATGTCGAATCTTCGAAAGCCCCTGCCTCAGGGCCACCCGTCCGGTGGCTCGACCGGTGCTCCATCGGGCGGCGCCGTTCGACCGGGCTACTCCCCATCCGGAACGCGCATGGGCCGCAACGACACTTGCTGGTGCGGATCCGGCAAGAAGTACAAGAAGTGCCACGGCCAGTAGCAACGCTTCCCGCGCCGGGGGCCGGACGGCCCGCGGTTCCGACGCACGCCTGAAGCGGCCACGGCCGACCGGCGGCGAGCGGCTGCGCGACATTGTCCTAGTCGCAACAGTATTCGTTCTGGGTGCTTGTGCCCTCACGGCCGCCACCACTTTCAGAGTCTGGCAAGTCGGCCAGCAGGATGGCCGGCGGCCGGTGGACGCGATCGTGGTATTGGGAGCGGCGCAGTACAACGGCCGCCCGTCGCCGGTGCTTGCCGCCCGCCTCGACCACGCCATCGAGCTCTACAAGAATGGCCTCGCGCCCTACCTGGTCACGACAGGCGGCAAGCTCCAGGGCGATCGATACACGGAGGCTCAGGCCGGCTATCGGTACGCCGTCGCACGGGGGGTGCCCGCCTCGGCAATCCTCATGGAGACCACGGGCAGCGACACCCTGGAGTCGATGATCAACGTCAAGGCCCTGTTCGATGTCAGGGGCCTGCATACGGCCCTCTTCGTGTCGGACCGCAGCCACATGCTCCGCGTCCTCAGGATCGCGCAGGACCAGGGCATCGAGGGTTGGTCCTCGCCCACCGACACCAGCCCTGACGACATCGACGCGACCCTCATTCGCAACTCGATGGTCCACGAAGTGGTCGGATTTGGAGCCTACGTCTTCGGCCTGCAGGATGCGGATTCGACTGCGATCGGCTCGAGCGGCAATTCGGCACCGACTACGGGCACGCCCCGGCGGACGGCATCGCCGACGCCGTAGGCGGACCGTCATCCCGGCTTCGTCCTCGCAACCGGGCTGTCTGCTGCCCCTTCGGCGCGAAGCAAGGAAACCGCCCCGACATTCGCTCCAGGTCGGGATTTATCCAGGTCCAGCCCATTTAACCTATTGGCTACGGTGAATTGAGACCGTATACTCGACCCATCGTCCGCCGCGACCAGGACCCGTCATCCAGGTCGCGGTTCTGCTGCGGGGCGAATGCCGTCACACCGAGGAGAGTAGTGAAGCAGGCAGAAGAAGAGGCATTCATCGATCTCATAGCCTGTGAGCGAGATTGCCGCAACTGCAGCTACGCCGCCGCGCTGGATTGCGATGGCAACTGCGGCATTTGCACCCACAACGTCTACTGCCCCTGCGTGAACCCCGTCGTCGCCCGGAGCAAGAGCGCCCTGCGCTTGATCGAACTCCGTCCGGTGCTTCTACAGGATGCCCGAGGCCGCTCTTAGTGGAGCCGGCCGAGATTCGGGATCTGGTAGCACGGATCCAGGCGACCTCGGGGCGTCTTTGACCTCGAGGTCAAGGAGCAGCGACTAGCCGAGCTCGACGCCCGTGGAGGCGAGGCCGGCTTCTGGGACGACCAACGGGCTGCCAAGAAAGTCCTACGCGAGGCCGAGGGGCTGCGCGAGGAATTGACCCTGTGGCGTCATCTCGAGTCCACCGCCAATTCCACTCTTGAGCTGCTCGAGCTGGCGCAGGAAGAGAGCGATCAGGCCCTCCTCGACGAGGTGGCCGGCGAAGCCGCCACTCTGGCCCGCGAATATGGCAAGGCCCGCACCGAGCTCCTCTTCGGCGGAGAATACGACCAGCGCAACGCCCTGCTTACGATCAGCGCCGGAGCCGGCGGCACCGAAGCGACCGATTGGGCGCAGATGCTGCTGCGGATGTACCTGCGCTGGGCCGAGCGCCACAAGTTCGCGACCGAGATCCTCGATCAGACCGAGGGTGAGGAAACGGGCATCAAGAGCGTAACCGTGGCCATCGACGGCCGCGCCGCGTACGGCTTCCTCAAAGCCGAGCGCGGCGTCCACCGCTTGGTCCGCATCAGCCCGTTCGACTCGCAGAAACGCCGCCACACGACATTCGCCCTGGCCGAAGTCCTGCCCGAAGTCGAGAGCGATCTCGAAGTTGAGCTCAACTGGGACGAGATCAGGATGGACACCTTCCGGGCGACGGGAGCCGGCGGTCAGCATGTGAACAAGACGGACTCGGCGGTCCGGCTGACGCATATCCCAACCGGAATCGTGTCGCAGAGCCAGAACGAGCGGTCCCAAACACAGAACAAGGAGACCGCGTCCAAAATTCTTCAGGCTCGGCTATTGCAGCGGGCAGTCGAAGAGCATGAGGCGGCGCTGCTCAAACTCCGCGGCGAGCATGTGGAAGCCGGTTGGGGAAATCAGATCCGGAGCTACGTGCTGCACCCGTATCAAATGGTCAAGGACCATCGCACCGACATGGAGACCGGCAACACGTCCGCGGTGCTGGACGGCGACCTGGACGCGTTCATGCAGGCGGAACTCGAGCGCGAGGCCACCGGCTCGGTCATCGGCACCGGCGCGTCCGAACCGGCGGCCGGATAGTGCCCGTCACCTACCGGCCGCCGCTGGCTTCGGAGCTGAGCGAGTGCGCCCTGGTCTGGTACACCGCCGTCGACGACTACATGGCCCGCCTCGGCAGACCGCTCCCGTCCCCGTACCTGGATCCACTCCTTGCCCTCCTGGCCCACCTCCAGAAGACGGATCCCGGAAGGTTCCTAGTCGCCGTGAAGCCCACTCGCTCGGTCGGGGGTCCCGGCGGCGAGCAGATCGTGGGCTTCGGCATCGCCGCCCAGCGAGAGCACGTCTGGTTCCTCTCCCAGTTGTACGTTCTGCCGTCCGACCAGGGGCACGGCATTGGGCGGGCGTTGCTGACACAGATCCTGCCGTCGATCGAGGCCGATACCGCGCCGCCGGCCCTCGGAGCGTCGGCGGCCCTCGGAGCGGCGGAGGCCGGCCCGGGCAATGTCGGACCCGGCAACCGCACCGGCATCCTGGCCACGTGCACCGACTCCGCCCAGCCCGTCTCCAACGGCCTGTACGCCCGCCTCGGCATCGTGCCGCGGCTGCCGGTCTTCAACCTTGTGGGCACGCCCAAGCCGTCCGCTCTGGCCAGGCTCCCCGCCGGCGTCGAGGCCGCGCCGTTTGGTCGCGAGGATCCCGCCGGCGCCATCGAGGCCGTCCATCGCGCGATCCTCGGCTATGCCCACGCCGCGGACCATGCCCACCTGCGCGCGTCCGGCCGGACCGGCTTCGTCTACCGCTCCGATGGCGGCGAGCTGCTCGGCTACGGCTACAGCTCGGAGGCCGGGCGTTTCGGACCGGTGGCCCTGCTCGACGAGACTCTCACGGCCCAGGTCCTGGGCCACCTCATGAATGCCATCAGGCCGCGCGGCGCAACCACGGCCTGGGTTCCGGGCGCCAACGACCGGGCCATAGTGGCGATGCTGCGGGCGGGCCTGCGGATCGAAGGATTCCCGGCTTTGGTGTGCTGGACGAGGCCGTTCGCCGGCTTCGAGCGCTACATTCCGGCCAGCCTGGCGCTCCTGTAGCGCTTCCGACCACACCGACCCGAGGATCGGTGCTAGCCTCATGATCATGGTGAGCCCGGTGACCGACGAAACCAAACCGAGCCAGAGCCGCCACGACGGCGAGCCGGACGGACCCGCCCCCCGGCGGCCCATTGCGGACCGGCCGACTCCCACTCGGCACGTCGCGGATCGCTCGGCCGCCGACCGCCCACTCGACGACCCGGTCCCGACCAGGATCGTGCTCGCGATGCAGGGCGTAACCAAGGCGTACCCCAACGGACGGATGGCCCTTCGAGACGTGGACCTGATGGTCCCCGAAGGCGATTTCGTCTTCCTGGTGGGACCGTCGGGCGCGGGTAAGTCCACCCTGATCAAGCTCCTCATCCGCGATGAGCTTCCCACCAAGGGTCTCGTTCTGCTCGACGGCCGTGATCTGGGCCGTCTCAAGCGCCGCGACGTGCCCAAGGTCCGCCGTCGCATCGGCGTCGTCTTCCAGGACTTCAAGCTGCTGCCAAACAAGACAGTCCGCGACAACGTGGGCTTCGCCCTCGAGGTTACCGGCACGCCGCGCCGGGTGATCGTCCCGGCAGTCGATCGGGTCCTGCGCGTAGTCGGCCTGACCGGCCAGGCCGATCAGCTCCCCGGGCAGCTGTCGGGCGGCGAGCAGCAGCGCACCGCCATCGCCCGGGCCCTCGTCCACAACCCGCGCCTCTTCATCGCGGACGAGCCGACGGGCAACCTGGATCCGGTCATCAGCTGGGAGATCATTCAGCTGCTGCTGCGCATCAACGAACTCGGCGTGACGGTCCTCATGGCGACTCACAACGCCGAGGTGGTGACCGCCGTCCGCAAGCGAGTCGTGGCCCTGGAGAACGGGCGGATCGTGCGCGACGAACACGGTGCCGCTTACCACCGCGAGGACTGAAGTTGCTCCACTTCATGGCGTTCAGCCTCCGGCGGGCCTGGCTCGGATTCTGGAAGAACGGACTCATGAGCCTCGCCGCGACGGCAACGATGGTGCTCGTGCTCGTCCTGATGTCGGGGCTGATCATCCTGGTCATCGGGCTCCACGCAACGCTCGACTACGTTCAGAGCGAAGTCCAGGTCGTTGCCTACATGAAGGACTCCGCCAGCCAGCAGGACGTTCTCGCCCTCGAGACATCCCTTCAGAAAATGCCGCAGGTTTCCGAGGTTCAATTCGTCTCGAAGGCGCAAGCGCGTCAGGACTTCCTGGCCCGGCACCCGGGCGAAGCCGACATCATCAACACGCTGCCGGACAACCCGCTGCCGGCCTCCCTCCAGATCAACCTGAGCGACCCGAGCAACTATGTCGATGTGGCGCGCTACCTCAACGCTCAACCGGCTGTGGACCATGTCATGAACATCCAGCAAACGGTCGACCAGTTGAACTCGGTCATCGGCGTGCTCCAGGCGGGAGGCACGGCCATCCTGATCGTCGTCGGCCTGATCGTGCTCTTCATCGTTGTGAACACGATCCGATTGGCCGTCGTTGCCCGGGCGGACGAGATCGAGATCATGCGGCTGGTCGGCGCCTCGGACGCCTTCATTCGCTGGCCCTTCATCTTCGAAGGCGCCATGGTCGGTTTGTTCGGCGCCGCCATCACCATCGCCCTTCTCTTCTTGAGCCAGGGTCCGATCACCGGCTTCCTGGCCGACTACTTCAAGGTTCTGCCCATCGAGGCCAGCACCACCGTCGGACCGAGTATCGCCCTGGTCGTGCTGGGAACCGGCGTTGGCATCGGCGTCCTCGGCTCCTTCCTCTCAGTCCGGAGCTATCTCATCCGCTGATCGGGCGGCCGGTCCGCGTCGTTCCACCCGAGGTCCAGTCATATGTCGTCTGCGCCCACGCCCGAAGAGTCTCCCGCGCTCGATCCATCGGTCGATGACCTCACACTGCCTGTCGAGCGCTCGCGGCGCCGAAGCGTCGCGCCCTCGCGCGTCAGCTTCCTCCTCGTCGCGATCCTCACCGGAAGCGCGCTATTCATGGGCGGCTTCACGCTGGGCGCTCACGTATCGACGACCCCCGGGACGCCGGCCGATCAAGAGGCGCGCTTCGCGGCGTTCTGGGACGTATACGGGCTCATCAACAGCGACTTCGCCGGCTCGCCCAAACCAAGCCAGGACGCCCTGGTGCAGGCCGCAATCAAGGGCATGATGGAGGGCCTCAACGACCAGTGGTCGTACTACCAGGCCCCCGACGATTTCGCAAACTCACTTCTCAACGTGGGCGGCCAGGCCGAGGGCATCGGCGTGCAGGTCCAGCTCCAGCCCGTGGACCCGACTTCCACCATGAGTTGCGACAAGATCGGCGGCGGCTGCGAGCTGGCGATCATCAAGCCCATAACCGGATCGCCCGCCGCGACCGCCGGGATCCAGGCCGGCGACGTGATATCGACCGTCGGCGGGGCTTCGCTCGACGGCCTTACCACGGACCAGGCGATCGCCCTGATCAAGGGACCCAAGGGCACGACCGTCACGCTGGGAATCATTCGAGGCAGCCAGACCATCCAGGTGCCGATTGTTCGCAACGTCTACACCCAGCCCGAGGTGGAAACCAGAACGCTGGGCAACGGAACCGTGGCATACATGCACGTAACCGGCATGAACCAGCCGGCCAGCTCTCAGCTCGACGCGGCACTCGCCACTGCTCTAGCCGCGGGCCAGAAGAACGTCATCCTGGACCTGCGCGGCAATCTCGGCGGCTATGTTGCCGACGCCGTGAAGATCGCCAGCGAGTTCATCGGCTCCGGCTCGATCGTCTACCAGGTGGACGGCGCCGGCAAGACCTCCGAGCTGGATGCCAACTCCGGTGGTCGCGCTACCGACCCGGCCGTCCATCTCGTCGTCCTGGTCGACGGCAATACGGCCTCCGCGGCGGAGATCCTCTCCGGCGCGCTCCAGGCTCGCGGCCGGGCCAAGCTGATCGGCACCAAGACCTACGGCAAGGGCGTCGTCCAGGAATGGCTGCCGCTACCCGACAACTTCGGCGGCATCCACCTGACCGTGGCCCGCTGGCTTACGCCCGACCACGTATGGATCCAGGGCAAGGGCTTGCTGCCGGACGTCCCAATCGACTCGTCCAACGCCCGGGCCGGAACCGACCCGGTCCTGGACGCGGCCCTGGCGCAGTTCGGGCTGCCGCCGGAGCCGAGCACGTCGCCGAGCACGTCGCCGAGCGCGAGCGCCGTGCCGAGCGCCGCTCCGAGCGCCGTGCCGAGCGCGAGCCCGGCCCCGCTTCCGAGCCCCAGCCCCTCGGCCAGCTGACTCACCTCGCGGATTGGCCGGTTGCGCCTTTCGCGGCCGTCCAATACGATGCCCTAGAACGAAAGGAGGTGATGTGCAGTGATAGATAGTCCGATGCGCTGCACCACCTCGCTCGGAGCCGCTCTCTAGCAGAACGGCCACCGTGCGGGTGGTGCGATTACAACGCAGTATCGAATGCCGGTCCTCTGGGCCGGCATTCGTGCGCCTGCGCCGTTCCCCGCGGTCAGCCGTCCGCCGGCCCGGCCCGCTCCGGGCTCTAGTCCGCTAACCTCGTCACAGCCAAGCCGCACCGAACCCAGGAGTCCAGCCATGGGCGAAGAAAAGACCGTCGCCCAAAACCGAAGAGCTCGGCACGAGTACGCCATCGAGGATTCGTTCGAGGCGGGCATCGTGCTGACCGGAACCGAGATCAAGTCGGTCCGGGTCGGCAAGGTCAGTCTGGCCGAGGCCTACGCGCGCATCGACCACGGCGAGGCCTGGCTCGTCGGGGCCACGATCCAGCCCTGGGATACCGGCAACCGCTACAACCACGAGCCCAAGCGAACCCGCAAGCTACTCATTCACCGCAGCCAGATCGTCGCGCTGCTGCTCAAGACCAAGTCCAAGGGGCTGACTCTCGTCCCGCTCAAGATGTACATCACCACCCGCGGACGGGCCAAGATCGAGGTCGGGCTGGGCCGCGGCAAGCAGCAGCACGACCGCCGCAACGACATCGCCGACCGTGACTCCAAGCGCGAGATGGAGCGCGCCATCGCCGACTCGACCCGCGGCCGCGACCGAGTCCGATAGGGGCGCCGGCGCACACCTGCGCCGTTCCCGTGCCGGCCTGCGCCGACACCCGCGCCAACAGCGGGCGCCAAGGGGAACGAATCGCGGGTTCCGCTGCGTCAGTATTGGCGAGATGGCCAACCGTCACGATCTAGTCACCGCAGCCAGAGCCGGGGACGGCGACGCATTCATGGACCTCGTCCATCTGGAAACGCCCGAGGCGTTCCGGCTGACCCTGGCCATCCTGCGCCACCCGAGCGACGCCGAGGACGCGCTCCAGGACGCATTCGTGCGCGCCTGGCGCGAGTTACCGGGGCTGCGTGACCTGGAGCGCTGGCCGGCCTGGTTCCGCCGGATAACCGTGAACGCTGCAATAGACACGAGCCGGCGCAAAAAGTCATTTCACATCGTGCCGCTCGGCTTCCACGAGCCGCCACCGATGGCCGACAGCTCGGCCGGACTGGCAGATCGCGATGAGGTCGCGCGCGCCATGGGCCGTCTCGACTCCAAGGATCGAGCGCTTCTCGCGCTCCGCTTTGGTCACGATCTCGAGTTGCCCGACGTAGCGGCCGCGCTTGGCATCCCGCTGGGGACCGCCAAGTCGCGACTCCACCGTGCCCTGGGTCGCATGCGCAAGGAAATGGAGAGCATCGATGAGCTCGAAGGACATCGAGAGCCTGCTTCGGGAGAAGCTGAGTGCCGGGTCGAGCCGGCCCCTGCCGAGCCCGGGATTTGAGGAGAGAGTCCGCCGCTCGCTGACCACGCAGGTCCCGAGCCGGCGACGCACACACGTCGTGGGGACCCTCGTCGGTCTGGCTGCCGTGTTGGCGCTGGTCGCCGTCGTTGTGCCGTGGTGGATCGGCCCCCGCTCGGGGGCGTCGGGGCCGACCGTCGGGACCGGCGCATCATCGACCGCCGTTCCGCTCGCCCACGCCCAGAAGTGGTTCCTCGCCTTCGACTACCCGGCCGCGTGGAAGGTTACGGACCAGAGCGTTCTATCGATGGCGGATCCAAACCCGCTGGTCCACTGGCCCTTTGTCGGCTCAGACTGGGCGACCACCGTCCGGTCGGTCGGCTTTGTAGGATCCGGCTCGGCAACGGACGAGTGCGTGGCCCAGGATCAGAGCGCAGTCCCCGGCTTGACCTGCACCACCAAATGGACGTTGCCCGCGGGTAGTGCCGAGGTCCGCTTCCTCATGGCAGGGGACGCGAGATGGAACGGCCTATCCGCCATCGACGGTTTGACTCTCCCCGGCTACACGCGAACGACCATCGACGGGCT
>Ga0182019_10002027_pt1 | contig 10332 bp, 5 predicted proteins | sample 812E2MmetaG_FD_120483 | JGI IMG/M metagenome (GOLD analysis project Ga0182019, IMG submission 120483) | Permafrost microbial communities from Stordalen Mire, Sweden - 812E2M metaG | ecosystem: Environmental > Terrestrial > Soil > Wetlands > Permafrost | place: Sweden: Stordalen | collected... | reverse complement strand
CGGGCTCCCCACGCGACTATTCTCATGGGAACCCTCAGAGGGTTCCCAAACCCTCCCGCGATGGTACGCCGCCGGCAAAGCCGGCGGGCTCCCCACGCGACTATTCTCATGGGAACCCTCAGAGGGTTCCCAAACCCTCCCGCGATGGTACGCCGCCGGCAAAGCCGGCGGGCTCCCCACGCGACTAGTGGTCTTGCTCCTTCTTGCCACTTGCTCCGAACCTGCTCCAGGCAACCGCCCTCCTATTGAGTCCTCCCACTCGGCTCTGGGCACTGTGCCCGCGACCGAGTCCGCCACCTGGACACGCGTTGCCGTCCCCACCTCGCCGACCCCCAACCCGCGCTATTTGCAGGCAGCCGCTTTCGACGAAACCCGCAACCTGCTGGTCATGTTCGGCGGCTGGTCCGGCGCCACCGCCAGTAACCAATTCGGGGCGGCGACCCAGGATATGTGGGAGTGGAATCCTGCAACCGGCACATGGACCAACCGCACGCCTGCTGGCCGCAAGCCGAGCCCGCGCGCAGGCGCGAGCATGGTCTACGATTCGATCCGTAAGAACTTCGTCATCTTCGGTGGGCGCTCGACCACAGGCTACGACTACCAAGACACCTGGGAATGGGATCCTTCCAGCGGCACGTTCAGCGACCGCACCACTTCGGGTCCGGGCGCTCGCAGCCAGCACAGCATGGTGTTCGAGAAGTCCACGGGCAAGGTGCTGCTTTTCGGGGGAGGTCTCGCCGATGGCGGCACCTCCCTCTGGCCCGAGACCATCTACTATAACGGCTTGCCCATTACTGGACCTTCGGCCGACGGGACCGGCATTGCGCTGGCGTTTGCTGACACCTGGGAGTGGGATCCCAGCCAGGGCACCTGGACCCAGCTCACGCTGGCCAAAGCGCCTAGTGCCCGATACGACTCTGCGCTGGTGTGGGACAGCCAGCGTAGCCGCGCCGTCTTGTTCGGCGGAATGCAAAAGGACCACGCTGATGCGGATGGCATTCCCCAGCAGGACACGTGGGAATGGAATCCGTCGACGCCGGGTTGGACTCTGCTGCCGGCCGCGGGGCAGACGCCGAGCGCGCGCTGGGGCCACGCCATGGCGTACGACCCCGGCCGCGGGATGATTGTGCTTGCGGGCGGCAAGGACTTCCAAACCTACCTCGGCCTGGCCGACCTGTGGGATTGGGATACAACCGCGGGGGCGTGGAAGCAGCGCCTCACCGGCAGCGAACCCAATTTGCCACTGAGGCGCATGTACGCCTCGCTGGTCGCCGACCCTGCGGGAAACCGCCTCGATCTGTTGGCAGGCGCGGTCTTCTACCTGGAGTATCCGTCCAATATCACGCCGTACGAACCAACCTACCAGGCGTTTGTCTCGGCGGACCTTTGGGAATTGCAGCCCGCCACGGCGACGTTCACCAACCGCACGCCGCCGGCAAACGCACCGAGCGGTCATCAAGGTCAGGCCATCGCATTCTGCCCAGCCACTGGCAAGACCTACGTGTTCGGCGGCTCCAACGACAAGTTTTCGATGCTGGACGACCTGTGGGAATGGGACGGGAATTCCTGGTCTCAGGTGCAAAGTGATGTACGGCCTCCTGGCCGTTGGTGGGCGGCCATGGCCTACGACCCAATTCGCAAGTCCCTCATTCTCTACGGCGGCCAGGGCTACCAGGAAGGCAGCGACACCTTGGACCTCGGTGATACCTGGGAATGGCAGAGCGGGACCCGTCAATGGAGCCAGCTCTTTCCCAAGTCGAGCCCCGGTCCCCAGGGCTGGCCTGGCATGGTCACCGACTCTGGGCGCGGGAAAGTGCTGCTCTTGGCAGTGGAAAGTGACAGCTCAGTCTGGGAGTGGGATGGCGCGAGTGCGAACTGGACCAACCGCACACCCGTTTCAGACACGGGCTCGCCGGCTCCAAGCTGGGGCCCGCTGTTGAGCTTCGACGATGGCCGCCAGAAAATGTTTCTCTTTGCCGGCTTGAACCTGAGCAACGGGCAAAATGCCAGCAACAGCGCTTTTTGGGAGTGGGATCCCATTTCGGCCGGCTGGGCGCTACGCAACAGTGGCGACATCGTGGATTTCGGCGGCGCCCCTTTCCCAGTCGTGGCCTACGACAGCCTGCGCCGCCGGCAGGTCATGCCCTCGAACGCAACGATCACGACGGGATCCACGACCACTAGCAAGACCTGGGAGCTGGATGCCAACGGTCCAACCTGGTACCTGCGCAATTTGTCCGCGGGCCCCACCTCGCTCACTTCGGCCGCCATGGCCTTCGACAGCCAGCGCGGCGTGATGGTGCTATTCGGTGCAGGCCCGAACGATGGTTCGGACCTGAGCGAAACCTGGGAGTACAAGGTAGCGAATCTCGGCAATGGTGAGGGATGTACCGCCGCCACGGCATCGACCTGCGCTTCTGGCTTCTGCGTCGACGGTGTTTGCTGCTCAATCGCGGTCTGTTCGGGAGCGTGCCAATCCTGCAACGTTGCCGGCCACCAAGGCACCTGCAGCCAGGCAGTCGCGGGCACGGAAATTCCTGGTAGCTGCGCTGACGGACAGGCGTGCGACAGTACTGGCAGTTGCAAGGCCAAGAACGGCACTGCCTGTTCCAGCGCGAGTGTCTGCGCCTCTGGCTGGTGCGTGGATGGGGTGTGCTGCGAGAGCGCGTGCGATGGGACTTGCGTTTCGTGCAACCAGGCCAATCGCGCTGGCAAATGCTTTCCCTATGCCTTGGGCAGTGATCCCGAGAATGAATGCGGCTCTGGTGATGGTGCGTGCCGTTCGACCTGCAATGGTGCAGGTTATTGTGACTATCCGCAGCTCGGAGCGCCTTGCGGGATCTGTCAGACCTGTTCTGGCGACGGCATGTGTTTCGGCGCGGATCCTTCCCAGTGCGGCGCTGGCGGCAGCAGCGGGACGGGCGGCACAGGCGCGGGTGGGGCCAGCGGCAGTGGCGGCGCGGGCGGCGTGGGCGCTGGCGGCGGCGTGGGCGCTGGCGGCGGCGTGGGCGCTGGCGGCGGCGCGGGTGGCGTGGCCTCAGGCGGCTCAGGTGGACGCGGCGGCGCGGGTGGGGTTGGTGGCAACATTGTCGTCGGTGGTGCGGGCGGCATGGTTTCGAGCGGCGCGGGCGGGGCCAGCGGCACCGGTGGCGTGGGCGGCTTCGCTGGCGGTATCACCGGTGGCACCAGCGGGCGTGGCGGAGTGGGTGGTCTCGGCGGCAGCATTGTCGGCGGCGCGGGTGGAAGTGGCAGAGCAGGCGGCGCGAGCGGCTCCGGCGGCGCGAGCATAGGCGGCGCAGCCGGAGATGCTGGCGGAAGCGGCTTGGGCGGCACGGGCATGGGTGGTGCGGGCGCAAGCAGCGGCAGCGGCGGCGCCACGGTTGGCGGTGCGGGTGGAAGCATTGGCACAGGCGGCTCAAGCGGCAGTCCCGATGCTGGAAGAGATTCGATCCCCCGCGATGCGGGCAGTCCCGACGGCCGGCAAGATTCGCTTCCGTCCGACACAGGCAGCCCCGACGGCCGGCGCGATTCGCGCCCACCCGACGCGGGCAGCACCGTGCGGCTGGGCCGTTCGGGCTGCGACTGCAATCTGTCCCGGACCGCCACAAGCGTGCGCGGTCTACCCTTTGCCTTGTTCGCCGCTGCCTTCTTGCTTCGGCGACTGCGCCCCCTGCGGGGGCTTCGGGACCGCCGGCCACCCAACAGGCGTTAAGCGGCGGAAACACATCGCTGCGTGGCAGGGGTGACCTGCGGTCGCCCGGCCGTGGTCTGCCCATCGATGGCGGCGACGCTGGATGCGCAAAGAAAATCGGCGTAGTCTCGCCCAACTATCATGCTGAACGTCAAATTGGTCTCCTCGATTCTCTTCGGAATCTTCTTTGCGCTGGCCGGCTGCAAGACGGCTGCCCCGGCAGCGCCCGCAGCCACGCCAGCTCCACAGCCGAATGCGACAGGTGCGGCGGTCGAACTAGCGCTCAAGCCAGCCTCCGCCGCGGCCGGGGCCTGGGGCATGAGCGTCTTGGTCGCCTCGCCCATGAAGCTGGTGGTGGACCTGGATGCGCTCTCCAAGAGCCTGGCGTTGCCCATGCCACTTGGTCAGTCATTGCTTCCCACACTGACCAGTTGGCTAAGTCCAGGTGGGGTGACGGTGACACGCGAGACGCTTGATCACTTGGATCTCACTCATCCGCTGGCTGTTGTTTGGTTGGTGCGGGGCAGTGACGCGCCGGCTGGCTGGTGTGCCGCGATTGCTTTCAAAGAGCACACATCCGCGTTGGATGCCCTGCAGAAGATGGGGACCGCCGGCGCCCAGAGTGAGGGCACCATCGAGCGACGCCTGCCCTCGGGCGACTTGGTCTGGGGCGCTGTCAAGGATCGCCAGTTGCTGCTTTCCAGCTCACGCGAAACCCTGCTGGCGGCTGGTGCCCTGGCCATCACCACGCAGGGAACACCGATGGCAGGTCAGGCTCTTGTCACCTTGTCCCCTTCGGTCCTGGCCCGAGGTACCGGCCAGCCTTTGGACGTGTTCGTGTCCAGCATGCTCGGTGAGGCCGTGGCCGAGATGGAAAAGGACGCCTCGGGCGCGGGCAAGGGACTGACACCCGCATCGAAGAACATGACCGCGGCACTTCTCAAGGCATTGATTCGCCCGTTGAGTGAGATTGCCGTGGCTCGCGTCAGTCTCGAAATAGGGGATCGGCGCGGTGTGGCTCTGCGGGTCGAGGCCCAGCCCACGCCTGGCTCAGGGCTGGCCTCCCAGGCTGCTCACGTTTCGCCCTATGTTTTCGATCCGGCTCTTCCTGTGCGCAGCGATGCCAGCGCGGCCATCGCGTGGGGCGATATGGCGCCTTGGCTGGCGAACTGGATTCAGGTTGTGGAAGCCTCGGGCCCTGCGGGCCAAGCGGCCGGCCGGGACCTTCGCGCGCTGGTTGCCGAATCGCTGGACGGTGGCTCCTGCGTCGCAGCCGTCGGCGAGGTGCCGATTCGTTTCATGTGTAGCCTGTCAGTGCGTCCTGGCGTCGATGCCTCGCACGCCCTTGCTAGCTACCTGGCGTTTCTTGAGTCATCCAACGCCTGGGAGGCAGAGATTGATGGTCGCAAGCCAACCCCGCTCAAGGTGAAACACAAGGGCAAGGTGGTTGAAATCGAAAAGCCGATCGAAAGAAAGGATTCGCAAGCCACGGCGCTAATGAAGACGATCATGGGAGGCAATGCCGTGCACACTGCGCTGACGGTCAAGGATCGCCATGTGGTGCTTGCCATCGGTCCCAAACCGAGCGAGCTCCTCGATCGCTACGGCAAGCCGCAGGCTTCCATGAAGGCCGCGGCGCCTGTCCTGGCGCGGTCGTTGCTCGACACGGCAGGTGCCGACTTTCTGGGTTCGGTCGACGTGGTGTCTGTGCTGGGCAAGGTGCTTGCGAACAGCAAGGAGCTGGGCGGCTCGACTTTGGGCGGCATGATGACTGCGGTGCCAGGTCTGGCTGACCTGCGAGCGCCGGTGGTGCTGGATGGGCACGGCGGTTCGGTTGCCGCCATGGAGATTCAGGTGCCCTTCGGCAGCCTGCAGAACATTGCTCGGGTGGTCAGCGCCTTCATGGGTCAGATGGGGACCACGCCTGCGCATTGACGAAAAATAACATTTGGAGAAAAGCCCAGAAGATCCGCTAGACTACAAGAACCAATCATGAGAGTTCTCGCAGTTTCCCTAGCCGTCGTTTTCGCGCTTGTGGGTGTGCCCGCGCTCGCCAGCGCTGCCCCGGCTGATTCTTTCCGTCCTGCTGCCTCGTCTGCCAGCGCTGCCTGTCGCGCCAGGAAGAAGAAAGCCAAGAAGCAGTCTGCCGACAGCACTGGCAAGAAGAAGGGCAAGAAGGACGACAAGAAGGCCTACGGCTTCGAGCTGTAGGGTCGTTCGGGCTTGCACCCGGGCGGGCAGTCGGCTAGTGCTGACCGTCGGGCCATGCCCTCAGACGGGGAATCTCTCAAGTTGCAGCCCTTTGCGGCCATGCCGGGGTCCGCGCTAGCCGGATTGCAGGTTCTGGCTGCAGACATAGATGACACCATCACCGCGGGTGGCAAGCTGTCCGCGCGCACCCTGGGGTTGTTCGAAGAGTTGCAGGCCGTCGGGCTGGTCGTGGCCTTGGTGACCGGGCGCCCTGCCGGTTGGGCGCAAGCCTTGGCTGGCTATCTTCCTGCCGTGCGCCTGGTGGTCGGTGAGAACGGGCTGATATGCTTCGACGGCGCGGGCCGACGGCGCGACCTGGGACCGCCACGCGATGCGAGTTTTGCCCGTGCCCTGGCCGACAACGCTGAACGCGTCGCGCGCGCCTTTGCCCTCACCCGCACCGATGACGATGTCTTTCGCTTGTTCGAGCGCGCCTTCTTGCGGCCTGCCGGCTTCGACGCAGACGCCTTGCGCGGCTGCCAGCAGCTTGTCGACAAAGGCTTCGAGGTGATCGCCAGTTCGATCCACATTCACGTACGACCCTCGGGCTGGGGCAAGGCGGACGGGCTGCTCGCCGGGCTCGCTCCCATGCTTCCCGCTGTGGTCGGCGATCCGGACGCAAGCATTCTTTTTGTGGGTGACAGCAGCAATGATCGGCCGCTGTTTGCGCGTTTCCCTCGCACCAGCGTGGGTGTGCGCAACGTAGTGGGTTTTCTGGACGAACTGGGCGTGGATCGCCCTGCCTACATCACCGAGGGAGAAGCAGCAACGGGCTTCGCCGAGGTTGTCGCCAGGGTGCTGGCTGCACGACGTCGCGCGCCGTAGGGCGCCGGCCTTCCGCCTCCATCTATGCGTCGGCACTTGCACAGTGCCCGGTATCTCCATACGATTCGCCGTCGCATAGGTTCCTGTAACAAGTCCCCCCTAGCTGGAGTACCCCAATGGCGAAACTGTCCGGAAAAGCCCTGGTCGCCCAGGGAGGCGGCCCCACCGCCGTCATCAACCAAAGCCTGGTCGGTGTAGTTCTCGAGGCGCGCAAGTTTCCCGAGATCACCAAGGTCTACGGCGCTCGCCATGGCGTGCGCGGGATCTTGAACGAGGACTTCCTCGACCTAACCCAGGCCACCACGCACAACCTAGAAGAGGTCGCGCGTACACCCGCCTCGGCGCTTGGCTCCACCCGCGACAAGCCCGACGAGGAATACTGCCGCAAGATGTTCAAGATCATGCTGGCGCATGAGATCCGATACTTCTTCTACATCGGCGGCAACGACTCGTCGGACACCTGCCGCATCGTGAACGAGCAGGCGAATTCCGCCGGCTACGAGCTGCGCACCATCCACGTGCCCAAGACCATCGACAACGATCTGGTGGGCACCGACCACTGCCCGGGCTTTGGTTCGGCGGGCAAGTTCGTGGCGCAAGCGTTCGCCGGCGCGAACCAAGACAACCGCGCCTTGCCGGGCGTGTACATCGCCGTGGTCATGGGGCGGCACGCAGGCTTCCTCACCGCAGCCTCGGTTCTCGCGCGCAAGTTCCCCGACGACGGTCCGCACCTCATCTACTTACCCGAGCGCCATTTCAATCCGGAGAGGTTCATCGCAGACGTGGAGTCGGTCTACGCCAAGCACGGCCGTTGCATCATTGCGGTGTCCGAGGGCGTCTCGGGCGCCGATGGCCAGCCGGTCATGACCACACTCAAGCCCTCGGTGGAAAAGGATGCGCACGGCAACGTGCAGCTCTCGGGCACCGGCGCGCTGGGTGACCTTTTGGCTGATCTCATCAAGGCCAAGACCAAGATCAAGCGCGTGCGCGCCGACACGCTGGGATACCTGCAGCGTTCATTCCTCGGCTGTGTCAGCGCCACTGACGCCAGCGAGGCGCGCGAGGTGGGCGAGAAGGCCGTGCAGTTCGCGGCATGGCACAACGTTGATGGCTCGGTGGCCATCCGCCGCGTGGGCGACTACGCGGTTGAGTATGATCTATTGAAGCTGACCGACGTGGCGGCCAAGACCAAGCACATGGCCGACGAATTCATCAACCCGGCAGGCAATGACGTCACCGAGGCGTTCAAGGCCTATGCGCGGCCTCTGGTGGGCGAGTTGCCTGATATGGGGCGCATCGCCGCACCGACCGTGCACAAGATCAGAGGCGAATAGCACAAGGAGAACCCAATGGCAGAGTCACGCGTTTCGTACAAGGAACTGGGCATCGTCAATACCCGCGCGATGTTCAAGGCGGCGATGGCAGGCAAGTTCGCCATCCCGGCCTACAACTTCAACAACATGGAGCAGATGCAGGCCATCGTGATGGGCTGCGTGGAGTCGGATTCTCCCTTCATCCTCCAGGTCAGCTCGGGCGCGCGCAAGTACGCCAACCAGGTGCTGCTGCGCTTTCTGGCCCAGGGTGCGGTGGCCATGATCCGCAGTACGGGCAGCAAGCTGAATTTCTCCCTGCACCTGGATCACGGCGACACCGTCGAGCTGTGCAAATCGTGCGTCGACACCGGTTTCTCGTCGGTCATGATCGACGCTTCCCACCACCCGTTCGAGAAGAACATCGAGGAGACGCGCAAGGTGGTGGAATACGCCCACCAGCACGACGTCACCGTCGAGGGCGAGCTGGGCGTACTGGCCGGCATCGAGGACGACGTGGTGGCAGCCAAGTCGATCTACACCCAGCCCGACGACGTAGAGAAGTTCGTCAAGGCTACCGGGGTGGACTCGCTGGCCATCTCCATCGGCACGTCGCACGGCGCGTATAAGTTCAAGCCGGCACAGTGCACACGCAACGCCAAGGGCGTGCTGGAGCCGCCTCCCCTGCGCTTCGACATCCTCGACGAGATTGAAAAGCGCATCCCTGGCTTCCCCATCGTGTTGCACGGGGCATCGTCGGTGGTGCTCAAGTACGTCGAGATGATCAACAAGTACGGCGGCAAACTAGACGACGCGGTCGGCATTCCTGAGGAGCAACTCCGTCGCGCCGCCGGTTCTGCCGTATGCAAGATCAACATCGACTCCGATGGTCGTCTGGCCATGACCGCGCTGATTCGCAAGGCGCTGTGGGAGAATCCCAAGGAATTCGATCCGCGCAAGTATCTGGGCCCGGCGCGGGACGAGCTCAAGCTGCTCATCGCCGAGAAGAACCGCAACGTGCTCGGCTCCGCTGGGCACGGCAAGGAGATCTTCGGGGCGTAGACGCCTGTTTCGCCTGGTTCCCGTGGCGGCGACCTGCGGTCGCCGTAGGAGCGACCTGTGGTCGCCGTAGGGGCGACCTGCGGTCGCCCTGCAGAGAAGGCCTCTTCCCTGAAAAGGGGAGGGGCCTTTTCCTAGGGACAGCCCTGGCGCGTGTAGGTGGTGGCGGTCACGATGCTTCCCGAGGTGGTGGCAAAGACCATTTCGGTGGGTGTCGCGGTGTAGCTCAACGCGGGCGGGATGGTCACCTCGCCGGTACTGCAGGTCGTGGTTTGTAGCAACTGATTGCCGGAAACCGACGCGGTGGTGTTGGCACGGAACGACGAGGTGGTCGTGCCGCTCAGCACGTCGCCGGCCCAGAAGATCGTGCTGCCGTTGCCCTCAACCACCAAGGTGAAGCGCCGGCCAGTGCCGGTGGTGGTTCCCCAGGCCTCGGCCTTGGTCGCCACGTACAATCCGTCGACCACTGTGCCGCCGCTGAAGGTGGGCGGGGAACCCGTGCCCGGGGAAAAATCCACAGACTGAGCATTGTTCACCACCGAGTTGCACGCGCTCGCTGCGGTGAAGTCGGGCGCGCCTGAGCAGGTCGCGGCCGAGGCCACGTCTGTCGGCGAGCCCCCGGCGCCGCCAGCCGCGCTATCGGCCGGGCTCAACACCGTGGCGGCATCTGGTGTGCCGCCTGAAGGGTTGCTCCCGCACCCAGTGGTTATGCTCAACCCGAGCAGGAGTGCCACCCGGCCTCGAGAAAAACCTTGAAGCTGCGTCTCGATGTGCATTCGCTTTTCCTTTGTCGTGCCCCGGCGGGCAGGTTGAGTTTGTCTCTGCACGACTGCGCCGTGAGCGGCGATGTTACAATGATAGGCCATGGCGAGCTTGCCGCCCAAGCGATCCGCGACCCGCGAGCCTGCGTCCGGCCAGTGGGTTGCGCCGCAGCGGGCGCCGGGAACCGCCAAGTGGAACCTCCCTGCAGAAGAGACGGCCATGGAGTTGCGCCTGCGCGTGCTGGCGCTTCCCTTGGCCATTTCCGTCGCCTGGGGGGTGGCCCACACGGGCATGCCCCACGCGCTCATGCGCATATTCGTCAGTATGTGGATCCATGAAAGCGGCCACGCGGTCACCGCGTGGCTGTGCAGTCTGCCCGCCTTTCCTGGCCCGTGGTTCACACCGGTGGCGCAGGAACGGAGCTGGATCTTCGGT
>Ga0182019_10002024_pt1 | contig 10342 bp, 9 predicted proteins | sample 812E2MmetaG_FD_120483 | JGI IMG/M metagenome (GOLD analysis project Ga0182019, IMG submission 120483) | Permafrost microbial communities from Stordalen Mire, Sweden - 812E2M metaG | ecosystem: Environmental > Terrestrial > Soil > Wetlands > Permafrost | place: Sweden: Stordalen | collected... | reverse complement strand
TCGGTGGGCACCTGGGCCGGCTCGAACACTTCCTCGCCCGCGACGTCAAAGGGGCTCGACGCCGGTTGACGCCTGATCAGATCCGCCTCGGGAGCGGCGAACAGGGTGCTCGACACTGCCTCGGGCTCCGCTTCGAACGCGGCGGAGACCTCGGACCAACTTCCCGGTGCCCAGGGATCCGACGTGCCGCGCTCGCCTGACACCCTCGATTGCGGCGTCGAGTGTCCCAACGCATCGGCGGAACCAACTCGATCTGGGGAATCGGCGCCCGGGTCACCGGCGGCCAGATGCTCGACCCCGGTGAGCGGGATGGACTCGGCCGCAGTCACCACCGGGTTCGAGCCGGTGTAATAGAAGGCCGAGCTGGTCGGCGGCTCGTTGACCTCGACACCGAGTGACGGTTTGGTTCGCAATGCGGCCGGATCGTCGAGCACCGAGCGAATGGCGCCGTGCACCTGCTCGAGCCCGACGCGGTACTCCCCCATGCGCTCCTCGAGCCGCGCAAGGTCGCTGGCCAACTCGTTCTTCCGACGATCCAGCCCGGCGATCTCCTCGAGCAGCTGATCGCGCTGGGAGACCTTCTCCCGGTCGGCATCCTCGCGTGCCCGTCGAAGCATCTCCTCACGCTGGCCCTGGGCATCGCGGACCAACCGGTCGGCCTCGGTCGCGGCCTCGGCGGTCTCGGTCTCGGCCCGGGACCGGGCATCGGAGAGCAGATGAGTCGCTTCCTGACGCGCTTCGGCGATAGCGGCGTCAGCTGTGCGCTTGGCCAGCATCAGGGTGCTCGTAGCCTGACTCACCTCTTCCTCGTCGCTCAGTGCACCTGAGGCCACTTCGGCCACGGGCGGCTGGGCACGCAGCGCGGCGGCCTCGGACTCGGCCTTCTCGACGCGCCCCGCGAGCGTGTCGACCTGGGACTGAAGGCCGCTGAGAGTTGACCCCACCTGCTCGAGGAAATCGTCGACCTGATCGGGGTCGTAACCGCGGAACTTCTCGGAGAAGTCGATCTGCTCGATCAGCTGCGGAGTGACGTTCATGCCCTGAATCGTAGCGAGCGGTCCGATCCCTCCCGCGGAGGGGGGCGGAACCCCCGCTCGACCCTGATCAGCGGGAGGTCTGCTCCACCAGGTCGCCGTCGCGGATCCGGCGACGATCGTCGGCCGAAATCTCGACATCGGCAGGCGTCAACAGATAGATGTGCGACGCCACCCGCTCGACCGCACCGCCCAGGCCATAGGCCACTCCACTGGCGAAGTCCAGGAGTCGCCGGCCCAGATCGCGATCGAGATCCTGCAGATTCAAGATGACCGGCTGGCGCCTCTTGAAGAGGTCACCGACCTCTTGTGCGTCGTTGAACGTGCGCGGGGAAACCACCTGCGGACGGGGCGATGCCGTGGTGGGAAGGGGACGAACGACGCCCCGTGGGCGAGCCGCCTCCGAAGCGCCCCCAACGGTCGGCAACACACGGATGCCGCCCGGTTCGGGCTCCTCCCACTCATCGGAGGAGAGCGCGGGTCGGGCCGACGCGAGTGTGCGAACACCAAGGTTGGACGGCTGGGACGGTTCGTCGTAACTCAACTGCTGGTCGTCGACAAAGTCGTAGTCCTCGTAGTCCTCGTCTGGCCCGAGACCGAGCCACGACATTCCCTTTCGCAACACACTGCTCATTGTCGACACCTCCGCCGATCCGTGATCGCCCTCCATTCTCGCACGACTGCCGTACCCGCCAGGGGACAGTCCCTCACATGGTACGCCCGCCGAAGAGCGCAGTGCCTATCCGAACCTCGGTAGCGCCACTGGCCAACGCCTCGTCCAAGTCGGCTGACATCCCCATCGACAGCTGGTTCAGTCCGAGCCGCCCGGCGGTCGCGGCCAGGCGAGCGAACGCGCTGCTGACCGCTGCGACGCCACCGGGACCATCTTTGGGCGGGCCGACCCCCATGAGACCGGTCACCATGACGCCAGCTTCAATTGCGCCGGCAACGACGTCATCGACCTCGTCCCAGTGGCAGCCGCCCCGCCCGGGGATGCCGGCCAGGTCTACTTGCACCAAGGCCGACACCCCGGGCAGTCGTCGGCCCACCTCGCGAGCCAGCGAGACCCGATCGATGGTCTCGATCACTGACACGTGTCCCACAAGGGACCGCACCTTGTTCGATTGCAACTGTCCGATGAAATGCCACCGCAGGTCGAGGTCGGCCGTCTCCCGGGCTTTGGCCACCAACTCCTGGGCGTAGTTCTCACCGAGATCGACCAGGCCCACCGCAACAGCCGCCCGCACCACCGCGACCGGATGCCGCTTCGTGACCCCGACGATGGTCACGTCGTCGCGACCGACCGCTGCGATACGTCTCTGCAGCGCGGCCAGGTTGGCGGCGATCCGCTCTACGAGCTCGGGGTCGACAGCGGAGGGGGTGACGGGATCGGGGCCGTTCGAGCTCACGGTTCCATCCAGATCACCGACGCCTGGCGGCCGTGTTCGGCCCGCCCCCGCCACGAGAACCAACCTGGATCGAGCGCGGTGCAACGCACCTCGGTCTCGTCGAGCGGAACCCCGAGATCGGCCAGCACCCGGCGAACATTTGCCCGCAGGTCGAGTGCCGGGCCACCCGCGCTGGTCGCCCCCACCACCTCGGGCCCGAATCGGAACGCCAGCCGGGTGAGATCGGCGGTGCCGAACGCGTACGCGGCCGGCGAGATGCACGGCCCGAGCCGGGCACACACCCCGTCGCCTCCGAGGGAGCGTATGGCGGCAACAGTGGCTTCCAGCACCCCGGCCTCCAGTCCGCGCCACCCGGCATGGGCGGCTCCGACGATGCTGACCCCGCCGCTGTCTCCCCCCTCGAACAACACCGGGGCGCAATCCGCGCTCTGGATGGCGAGTGCGGCGCCGGGCACGGCGGTGACCGCGGCGTCGGCCTGGGCACCGGCATGGTCACCGGGGTGCTCGACCACCACGACCGTGGCACCGTGGACCTGTCGAAGCCAGGTCCACGGATACGGGCAGATGGCAGCCCGGCGTGCCGCCAGGCCCGCGGGCTCCGCCTCTATCGAGAGATCCCCGTCCGCGGCCGAGCCGAACCGGGCGACGACGCCCGAACCCAAGGGTCGCTCTACTTCAGGAAGGACGGCACGTCGAAGTCGTCGTCGCCACCGTCGTCGAAGTCGTCATTGTTCTCGGCGAATACGTCGGCCACGTCGACGTCGTCGGAGATCACCCTCGACATCGGTGATCCGTCGGGCTTGTTGGTGGCCGGCTTACGGCCGTCGTCCCAACGCTCGAATCCAGCGGCGATCACCGTGACCCGCACCTCGTCGCCCATCTCGTCGTCGATCACGGCGCCGAAGATGATGTTGGCCTCGGGGTGAGCCACCTCGTGGATCACCGTGGCGGCATCGTTGACCTCGAACAGGGTGAGATCTGATCCGCCACAGATGTTCAGCAGGATTCCCCGGGCACCGTCGATGGCCGATTCGAGGAGCGGCGAGCTGATCGCGGAGCGGGCCGCATCCAGTGCCCGCCCGTCGCCCGAGCCGTAGCCCACGCCCATGAGGGCCGAGCCGGCGTCGTGCATGATCATCTTCACATCGGCGAAGTCGGTGTTGATCAGGCCGGGGGTGGTGATCAGGTCGGTGATGCCCTGGACGCCCTGGAGCAGCACCTCGTCGGCCATCTTGAACGCGGAGAGCATCGACGTCTTGTCGTTGGCGACCGACAGCAGGCGATCGTTCGGGATGACGATCTGGGTGTCGACCTTCTCCTTCAGCTTGGCGATGCCCTGGTCCGCCTGCACCGAACGCCGGCGCCCCTCGAAAGCGAACGGCCGGGTGACGACACCGATCGTGAGCGAACCCTGTTGCTTCGCGATCTCGGCGACCACCGGCGCACCGCCGGTACCGGTACCGCCACCCTCGCCCGCGGTGATGAAGACCATGTCGGCGCCCCGCAACACCTCTTCTATCTCGGCCCGGTGATCTTCGGCCGCGGTCTTGCCCAGCTCTGGGTCCGACCCGGCTCCGAGCCCCCGGGTGACCTCGCGGCCGATGTCGAGCTTCACATCAGCATCAGACATGAGCAACGCCTGGGCGTCGGTGTTGATGGTGATGAACTCGACGCCCTTGAGCCCAGCGTCGATCATGCGGTTGACGGCATTGCAGCCCCCGCCACCGATGCCGACCACCTTGACCACAGCAAGGTAGTTCTGGGGATTCTGCGCCATCAGCTTGCGACCCTCTCTGTCGGGGCAGTCGAGTTGGTCCCGAGGGTGCCCACCCCGAGTTCGATGTGGATCTCGACCGGAGCTTCACTCTAGGTGAACCTCTGGTTCAGGGTCGAACCTCTCGGGAGTTCACCGAAGGGGATTCAACCAGCCTGCAGCACCGTCGGCGCGGAGGGAATCCTCACATCGAGTCGTTCGAGGTGATCCAACGCGACCGAACCGCCCAGGATGGTCTCCGCCGAGCGGTACTTCTGTTCCACCTCATGCGCGTCCCCGAACAACAGCTGGCCCGAGGGCCGAAGCGTGAGCGTGAGATCACCAGCGCTCGACACGCTCGCTCCGCCGGCGTGGACAGCCACGTCGTCGGGCATGGCGCCCAGCATCTCGACCGATGCGGCCACCGCCTCGGGCAGCACCGTGCCGATGCGGACCTTCACGTCAGACGGAAGGGTGACGACCGGCAGCGCCTCATCGAACGGACCGGCGAGACCGGCGATGCGCCCGCCCGTCGCGATCACCAACCGGCTGCCACTCGGAGTGGCCACCAGGGCCACCGCGTCGCGTTCAGTCATCTGAATGGCCACGCCATCGGGCCAGCGTCGGGTCACCCGAACCGTACGCACCCATGGCAGCCGGGCAATTCTCGACGCAACGGCCGAGCTGTCCACATCGATCAGCCGATCGCCGACCCTGAGCTTCGACGTCGCAATGACCTCTGAGCTGGTCAGGTGACGGTCACCCAGGACGGTGACGTGTCGCAGCTGCAACAGCGGTGAATACAGCGCGCCGGCCGCAAGTCCGACGAGCAGCACGACCAGGCCGGCCGAGATGATGATCCGGCGCCGATTGCGCTTGGCCGCCTGGCGGATCTCGATCCGCCGGGCTCGGAGTCGGGGCTCCATGTGAACCGTGGGATCGGCGTCGGGGTCGACCTCGATCCGCAGCTTGACCGGTTGGTCCTGAATGGTCGTGCTCACGAACGGGTCCTCCCAACGTTCCCGCCGTCGACGTCGGAACCCACGAAGCCGATCAGGCGTGTCTCGGTCTCGAGCTCGATGCCGGTGGCGGCGAGCACTCGCCTTCGAACCTCGGCCATCAACTTCACGATGTCGTCGGCCGAGCCACCGGGGTCGGCCTGGATGAAGTTGGCGTGCTTGGTGGAAACGGCGGCCGACCCGAGCCGTAGCCCCTTGCAGCCGGCCGCATCGATGAGTCGGCCGGCCGAATCACCGACCGGATTGGTGAAGACCGACCCGGCATTCGGTCCACCCGGCTGGTGCTCGCGCCGCCAGCGGACCACCTCGGCCACCTCGGCCTCCGCAGCCGACCGGTCGCCCGCGGTGAGCCGCAACTGCGCCTCGGTCACCACCTGGCTGGGTCCGATCGAAGAATGGCGGTACCCGAGCCGGAGCTGAGAGACGGCCATGGCGCCATTTTCGCCGGTGGCGAGGTCGACGACGCGGACCCCGCTCAGCACGGCGGCCATGTCGGAACCGTGGCCACCGGCGTTCATCCGGACCGCGCCCCCGATGGTGCCGGGTACCCCCACGGCCCACTCGAACCCGGTCAGCCCGAGCGACGCGGTACGTCGGGCGACCACCGGCAGGGCAGCCGCGCCGCCTACCCGGACCGTGGTGCCGTCGGGATCCACCGACATGAGTTCGAAGCCGCCGCCCAGGTGCACGACGAGGCCCGGGAACCCGCTGTCGGCCACCAGCAGATTCGACCCGTTCCCGATGATCAGCACCGGCTCGTCGCCCCCGGCGGTTGCTCCTGCGATGCGGGTCAGCTCGTCGAGGTCGGCCGCCTCGGCCGCGAGCGCGGCCCGACCCCCCACTCGATAGGTGGTCATCGGGCCGACGGGGTGGTCGCGTCGCAGCTCGACCCCGGCCGCGGCCAGTCGCTCTGCCAGTTCCGCGACGGTCATGTCCACCGGTCCAGCAGGATCTGTGGGACGGTCGTCAGATCACCGGCGCCGAGCGTGATGCACAGATCGCCCGGTTGCAACAGGAGGTCCAGCTGGTCAGCCAGATCCTCGAGTGCTTCGACGTACCGGCACGGGCGCCCCGGGTGGGCTTCGAGCACCGCGGCCAGGATCAGCTCACCCGAAACGCCCGGCCGGGGCGCCTCGCCTGCAGAGTAGATGCCGGTCACCACCAACAGATCGGCCTTGTCGAAGGCATCGGCGAACGTCGACCACAACGCCTCGGTCCGGCTGTAGCGGTGAGGCTGGAACACGGCCACGACCCGATCCCAACCCCCGCTCGCCGCCGCCGCCAACGCAGCTGCAACCTCTGAGGGCAGATGGGCGTAGTCGTCGACGAATGTGACGCCCCTGGCCTCCCCGCGCAGCTCGAACCGGCGGGCGACTCCCCGGTCGGTTGCGAGCGCGGCGGCCGCCTGGCGGGAGTTCACGCCCAGTTCTGTGGCCATGACCACCGCGGCGGTCGCATTGGCCGCGTTGTGCACGCCGGGCAACGCCATACGCGCCTCGGCCAGAACCGAGCCGTGGCGCTCGATTCTCCATGACACCCCAGCCCGTCCGGTGGCGACGTCGACCATGCGGTAGTCCGCGCCGGCAGCTTGGCCATAGGTACGGACAGCTGGAGCGGGGCGACGGCGGGCGGCCAGCTCGGCGACGACCGGGTCATCGGCACAGAGGACGACAATGCCCGGGGTCTCGGCGACGAATCCTTCGAACGCCTCACGCAGCCGGTTGAAGCCGCCGTGATGCTCGAGGTGGTCTGGTTCGACGTTGGTCACGATGGCCGAGCTCCGCGGGAGCTCGAAGGCCGAACCGTCCGACTCATCGGCCTCGACGACGAAATCGCGACCAGAGCCCCAGTGCGCGGCGCGAGCCAGGCTCCGGACCTCGGCTCCGATGACGAACCCGGGGTCACGCCCCGCCGCGACCAGAACCTCGGCGAGGAGCGACGACGTGGTGGTCTTCCCGTGGGTGCCCGCTACGGCGATGGTGTCGCGCAAGCCGCAGATCGCAGCCAGCAGCTCGGCTCGCCGCAGCACCGGGATCGCCCGACGTACCGCCTCGAGCACCTCGGGATTGTTCGGCGGCACTGCCGTGGACACCGCAACCAGGTCGAGCAGTCCCGACACGTTGGACGCCCGGTGCCCGATCGAGGTCGTGACCCCCGCCGCCGCCAGCCGATCGAGGGTCGCGGACGGGACCGCATCGCTGCCCGACACGCGGTGGCCCATCTCGATCAACACGGTGGCGATGGCGCTCATCCCGGCGCCGCCGATGCCCACCAGATGGATTCGCAGCGGTCCGGCCGACAGATCCAGGGCGTTCACCAGCGCTCCCCCGCCGCAGCGCGGATCACCAGATCGGCGACGGCGACCGCGGCCTCGGGTCGCCCCACCGACGCGGCCGCTGCGGTCATCCGCGCCCGGGCGTCGTCATCTTCGAGAATCCGTCCCAGCTCGGTGGCCAATCGAGTGGCGGTGCAGTCGGCATCGTCGATCAGGATCGCGCCACCGGCCGCCACCAGTTCTGCCGCGTTCGCCCGCTGATGGTCGCGAGGTGCGATCGGGAGCGGCACCAGGAGGGCGGGCACCCCCACTGCGGCAAGTTCAGCCACGGTGGTGCCACCGGATCGGCAGACCACGACGTCGGCTGCGGCCAACAGCTGGTCCATATGGTCCTCATAGCGCACCGCGTCGTAGCGGAGCCCGCCCGGACGGTCGTCGGGTCTCCGAAGTGACTCCCAGTCCCGGGCCCCGATGACGTGACGGATCCAGACGTCGCTCCGCCCAGCCCACGCCTCGGCCAGTCCCACGACGGCCTCGTTGATGCGCCGGGCTCCGAGCGAGCCGGCGAAGACGGCAATGACCTTCCGCTCGGGTTCGATCCCGAGCACTGCGCAGGCGGCGCGGCGGCGAGCCGTCCGCCCCCAGTCATCGGCGGCCATTGCGGCGAGGATCTCGGGCCGTACCGGGTTGCCGGTCACCTCGGCCCGGGGGAGGTCGGTCCCCGGTACCGGCACCGCGCACACCCGGGCGAAGCGCCCGATCAGCCGGTTGGCCGCCCCGGCTCGGGCGTTCTGCTCTGTCACCACAACCGGCACCCGCCAGGCCACCGCGGCCACCGACGCCGCCACGCTCGCGTACCCACCCAGGCACACCACCACCGCTGGGCGGTGACGCCCGATCCAGGCCAGCATCTTCATCTGCGCCCGGATCAGGCCCCAGACGGCACCAAAGTTCTGCCCGGACAGCTTCCGTACGATGCCGCGCCCGGGCAGGAGCACCACCTCGAACCCGGCATCGGGAACCACGGTGGCCTCGGGCCCCCGGGCCGAACCCACGAACGCGATGTCGGTGCGGTCACGACCGGCCTCGACGAGCGCCGCGGCGATGGCCAGGCCCGGCAGGATGTGACCGGCGGTACCGCCGCCGGCGATCACGATCGCCCGGCGCCCCTGCGTCGGAGTCATCGCCGCCGCGGACGGCCGGGCGCGATGGTGCCCGGTTGGCGGGCGATGTTCAACAGGATGCCCGCGGCGAACATGGTCATCATCAGAGAGCTGCCGCCATAGGACACGAACGGCAGCGTGATGCCCTTGTTCGGCAGCGCGCCAATGGACACGCCGATGTTGATGAGCGCCTGGAAGCCGATCCAACACGAGATGCCGACGGCCAGCAGGAGGCCCGAGAGGTCACGGGAACGGCGCCCGGCGTTGACCCCGGCGGTGAGGAACACCAGGAACAGCGAGATCACGATCACACAGCCGATGAGGCCGAGCTCTTCGCCGATGATGGCGAAGATGAAGTCGGTGTGGGCCTCGGGCAGGAATCCCCACTTGGCCTTCGAGTTGCCCAACCCGACGCCGAAGAACCCTCCCGACGCCAGCCCGACCTGTGACTGCAGCGTCTGCCAGCCGGCATTGGACGCATGCTTCCATGGGTCGAGGAAGGCCAGCAGACGGGCCCGGTGGTAGCCGGTCATCGAATAGCCGATCCCCCCGACGATCACCGGCACGCTCATGGCCGCCATCGAGTCGAGCCGGGCTCCGGCCACGGCCAGCATGACGAAGGCGATGACGGTGATCAGGGTGGTCGTGCCCAGGTCGGGCTCGGCCAGGATCAGCGCGGCAATCACCCCAACACCGACCATGGCGGGGAGCACCGTCGCCTTCCAGTCCCGCATGACAGGGCGCCGGCGTTCCAGCAGCCCGGCCAACCACAGGATGACACCCAACTTGGCCAGCTCCGAGGGTTGGAAGCTCAACACGTCGGGACCGAGCCAACGGGTGGATCCGTTGATCGTGTGACGCAGTGGTGTCGGAAGCAGAACCAGGAGCAACGACACTGCGGCCACGGCCAGGATGGCAGGGCCGAGACGGATGAAGCGGTGGTAATCGACGCGGCTCGCGATCCACATCACGACGATACCGAGGCCGAGGAACATCGCCTGGCGGTAGAACCAGTAGCCCGACGTCGACTTGGTGTGACTCGCCGACACCATGGAGGCCGAGAACACAAACACCAGGCCGATCATGCACAGCAGCGCGGTGGTGGCCACGATGGTCCAGAAGAGCGTCGGCGATGGCGGCGCGGCCACCCGCAGCGACGAGCGTCGCCGGGTCTGGAATCGTCCCAGGCGGAGAGCCCGAGGCTGGCCGTCGACCGTTCCGTTCGCCGCGCCGCCGCCCTCACGCGACCGCTTCGGTTGGGCCTCGGGGCGCGTCACGCCCCGTCGCGTGCGCCCAGCGACCTCGAGCGGCGAGCGGGGAACCGTCACGACAACACCTCACTTCGAACGATGCGGGCGAAGTCGTCGCCGCGCTCTGCATAGGACCCGTACCAGTCGAAGGACGCGCAGCCAGGCGAGAGCACGACCGCGTCCCCGGCCCGCGCCAGCCTTGAAGCGGCCGCCACCGCCTCGGTCATTGATGCCGCCGCCGCGCCGGGCACCCCGGCGAAGGCAGCAATGACCTCGGCGGCCGATTCGCCGATGCCGACAACCGCCCGCACCGGTGGCGCCAGCGCGCCCAGGACCGACAGATCGACGCCTTTGTTGCGTCCACCGGCGATAAGCACCACGGAGTCGAATCCCGAGACGGCGGCGGCCACCGCATGGGGGGTGGTGGCTTTGGAGTCGT
>Ga0182019_10002023_pt1 | contig 10343 bp, 6 predicted proteins | sample 812E2MmetaG_FD_120483 | JGI IMG/M metagenome (GOLD analysis project Ga0182019, IMG submission 120483) | Permafrost microbial communities from Stordalen Mire, Sweden - 812E2M metaG | ecosystem: Environmental > Terrestrial > Soil > Wetlands > Permafrost | place: Sweden: Stordalen | collected... | reverse complement strand
CTTGCGCCAGCCAGGCAGGGCCTGCCAGGTCTGGGGTTGCGCGACCAGGACCGCAGCAACGCCAGCGGCAAGTCGTGACGAGGCAAGAACTTGGACAAGCGCCAGGCGGCCGTTTTCCCGGCTGCGAACTGCGGCCAGCAGCGCGGGCACCTGGAATCCTGCGCTCGCCAGGCGGCTGAGGCGTCCACCATCAAGCTCTGATAGCTTCGGGGGCGACGGTGCGGTGGCCGGGCGCCGTCGGCCGTCCTGCGCGTCGCCCACGCGTTCGGCCTGTAAGCGCAACGCACGCAACATGACGTAGAAAGATGCGGCGGCCAGGCCCGGCTCGGCCAGGGGATTGCGCTTGACCATCCTTCTCGTGATCCAGTTCACGTCGCGCAGGTTCGCCGAGGCGTCAATCAACAGCAGAGTCGTACCGGCAGGCTCGGGCGTGGCGGAAAGCCGGACCAGACCTGGCGAAAAATCGCCCTCCATCACGATGAGGTTGGCGCCCGTGGGTGTGGGCTGCAGCCAGAGCTTGCCTTCGAGATTCCATAGGGGAACCTCCAACTCCCAGACCACCATGCCTTCGGCCGTCCGGCCGGTGGTTGCGTGGCGACTATCCGCCGCTTCGAATTCGAGTCGGCGCAGGGCAGGCAGGGCCGATCGGTAGGCCGCCAAGTCCACCAGCATGGCCCGCACGTGGCCGACCGAAGCAGCCACCCGCGTGGCCAAGCGCAGCCGCGACGGCCGGCGGCCGGGATCGGCCAGCACCACGAGATCGGCGCCTTCAAGAGTGTCGAGCGCGGCGGTCAGCTCGTCGGGCGTTGCAAGAAACGGTAGCGGCTCAGCAGCCGCACCACGGCCTGGCGTGAGCACGCAGAACAGTGCCGCGAGAAAGAAGGCTGCCCTTGTGGCCGCTAGAACCAAGCCCCTGCGACCTTCGAGTGGCGAGGTTCGCCTGTCAATCAGCGGCTTCCCCTTTGACCTTTCTTGAATGACGATGCGTCGACTTTCGCTATGCTCGGCGCAGCACGGATCGCGATGTCTCTTAGCATCCGGCCGACAAGCCGGGCAGCTGGCAAGGAGGGCCGAGAACCGGCCCGGAATGTACTGATGTACTTGAGGACCGGAAGCGCAGGCCCGACGCAGCCAGCGGGCCGGATCATCGGCCGTCGTCACCTCAGTGCCTCAAGGGGAGCTTGGTCAGTCTTTCTCGACCATCTGGTCGTAGAAAGCCAAATACTCATCTTTGTGCTCGCCCTCCCGCACTGCAATGGCCGCGCGCGGGTGTTCATTGAGCATGCCGGTGATGAGGTACGGGATGCTGTAGCCCCAGTCCAGGTCTTTGGCCAACGGCACGAAATGCTTCTCGATGCACTCTATGACCGGGCGCAGGTGGAACTTGGGATTCTTGAGGAACGCCAGCAGTAGTTCGAGCGCGCAGTTGCCCGCCCCACGCCCAAGTCCCGCGATGGTGGCGTCCAAGCGGTCGGCACCCACGATGAGCGCCTCGACGGTGTTGGCGTAGGCAAGCTGCATGTTGTTGTGGGCATGGATGCCGACGTGTTTGCCGGTTCCGTCCAGCGCTGCCAAGAAGCCGAGCACCAGGTCGTGAATCTGCTCTGAATAGAGAGCGCCGTTGCTGTCAACCACGTAGACGGTATCCACCGGGCTCTTGCCTAGAACCGCCAGCGCCTCCTCCAGCTCGCGATCCTGGACCTTAGAAATGGCCATCAGGTTGAGCGTGGTTTCGTAGCCCTTGTCGTGGGCGTCCTTGATCATGTCGACCGCGCCCGGGATCTGGTTGATGTAGCAGGCCACGCGCACGCAATCGATGACGCTCTTGTCTTTGGGCAGAAGGTCAGTGTGGTAGTCAGTGCGATCCACGTCAGCCATGACCGAGATGCGCAGCGGGCGCGGTCCCTCGCCCACGATGCGGCGGAGCATGTCTTCGTCGCAGAACTTCCATGCCCCGTGTTCGCCCGGCGCGAAGATGCGCTTGGACCCCTTGTAGCCCAGCTCGCAGTAATCCACCCCGGCGGCTGCGCAGGTGTCGTAGACAGCCTTGACAAAGGTTTCGTCGAACTGGTGGCTGTTCATCAGACCACCGTCGCGGATCGTGCAATCCATGATCTTGATGTCGGGGCGAAAGGTCACCCAGTTGCCTTTCGCGTCCACATGTTTTCGGTGCAGCATCGTTTCAGCTTTCGTTTGAGCCTGTTTTATAGCACGTCTAACGCGTGTGCGACACGGCGGTTGGCGGTTCTGGGATTCGGAGCAGGCTGATCAAGTTTGACGCCTCGTCGAGCACACTCGTCGAGCACCGGCTTGACACTTACTGCATCCAAGCACTAGCGTTTGCCGCGGAGGAATTACGCCGAAACTCGTTTGTGGTTAGTGGGCGTGAGCCTCAAGGGAGATATTGCGATGCGACTCCTCCGGACAACTTGCTGCGTTTTCAGCCTGCTGTTCGCGGTGCACCTCGCATGCGGGAAAGCGCCGCTCGCCGTGGGCGGCAAGGACGGCGGCTCGGATGCCGCCGGGGACGTGCAGGCGCCGCGCGATGCGGCCGACGACGGCAGTAGCTTCGTTCCCGTGTCTCCGGATTGTCCGGGCTGTACGTTTCCCCCACCCACTGCTTCTTCTTGTGCCGCGAGCGTGCCCCCCATCTCGCTCGTCTATCCTCCGGACGGGGCGCTTGTGCCACCCAACATGGGTGTCATTTCGGTGCAATGGACGCCCTACGGCTCCGCCTTCGTGCGCTTCGAAGTCCACTTCCATAGTGCCAATTCCGATTGGGGCATCGTCACCAAGTGTGCAATGCAAACCATCGACGCACAGTCCGGGGCGCCGGCCGGGGGCTGCGAGCTGATCGTGGATCCCCTTTCCTGGAGCACGCTGGTAAACGAAAATCGCGGCGGAGATTCAGTCACGATCACCGTGCGCGGCACCACGAACGGCGACTGCGTCACGTCTTCGAACAGCGTTCGCCTGTCATTCGCGGAGCAAGATCTGATCGGCACCTATTCCTATTGGAAATCGAACATCCAGGTCGTCGACATCACAGGTCAAGTCTGGAGCAAAACGTTTGGCCAGGTGGAGACGTCCGAACGCCAAGTGGCATCCGCGCTTTCAGCGACGTGCACCGGCTGTCACGTGCCCTCGCGCGACGGCTCGCGCATGGTCGTCTACCAGAACCCGCTCGACTCAGATACTGTCGATACCGACGTCTTCGGGGTTCTGCTCGACATGACCGTGTCCCCCGATGCGAGACCTATCGGCCCAGGAGCGGACCCCAGCGCAGGGGTGCCTGCGGGTTTCAGTGCTTTCTCCCCGACCGCGGGCATCTATGTAACTTCGAATGGCCTCCCGCAAACGACGGATCCGTTCGCCGCGCCGGCCAACGGCTTCACGGTCTGGGACGCGCAAACCGGGGCCTTCATCGGTCCAGCGACCATCGGAGCCGTGGGCATCCGTCCCACTATGCCGGCCTGGTCAGCTGACGGAACGTCGCTGGTGTACGTGCAGCCGACCGCTGTGGCGAGTTGGCGCCAGGGCCAACTCAACGACGACAACCACGTCTTCGGCGGCAGCCTCTTTACCGTGCCGTATGCCAGCGAAACCGGATTCGGAGCGCCCTCGTTGCTCTTGCAATCCGGCGGTGAAAACAACTACTATCCGAGCTATTCGCCGGACGCGCCTTCCTCGCTCGTCCTCTTCGACCGCGCACCGCTTGACACGAAGGTCGGCATGCTCACCGGTTGTACGGGCACCTTCCCGAAGATCGTGTGTCCCAACGACAGCTACTACAACCCGGCGGCACGACTGATGGTGATGCCGGCGACAGGCGGCTCGGGGCCACTCGATCTGGAGCTGGCGAACGGCTCGCCGGTTTCATCCCCGGATCCGCTTTCGAACTCGTTTCCGCGCTGGGTCCCGGTCGCACAGACGTACAAGGGCCAGCCGCTCATGTGGGTCGTGTTCTCGTCCACTCGAGACTACGGGCTGCGCGTACTCAATCACAAGGCGACCGGGATGTACCCGTGCTACCCAGCAGATTCATACCAAGGGGGCGGCAGAGGCGTGCATACCTACACGTTCAGTTCCCAGTGCCAAGAGCCCCAGCTCTGGCTCGCTCCGCTGTTTCCCTCCGAGGTGCGGGCTGGCAATGACCCTTCAGGCGTCGCGATTTGGCTTCCCTACCAGGATCCCAGCAAACACAACCACATGCCCGAGTGGTCAATGCGCGAGTAACACGGAATTCTCGGACAAGATGAGAAGCCCTCCTGAATTCGTGAGGGCGATTCCAAGGGGAAAGCTAATCTGCGCCGGTAGCGGTCCCAAAGCAACGCCTCCAGTCAGGGGCGTTCCAACACTTGTCGTCACATCGTCGGTTGCGATATCGATGTGGCGCACGGTATCATTCACCATGTCTGAAACGAACAGGTCGCCCAGGGCGTTGGCGGCCACCGCGACCGGGTGGTTGAACGAAGCTGCCGCACCGATCCCGTCGCTGCTGCCCAGGCTGCCGCTGCCGGCGACGGTGGACACGGTGGCGGTGGCAATCTCGATCTTGCGAATCGCGAGGTTTAGCTCGTCCGCGACATAAAGATTGCCGAGCCCATCGGCCGCGATACCGAACGGGGAATAGAACGTAGCGGACGAGCCCACGCCGTCAGCAAAGCCGCGCACGTCGGGCTTGCCCGCAACCGTCGCCAGCAGACCTTGCTTGAGATCGATGGCGGCGACGACGTGCCGGTTGTAGTCGGTCACGAACAGGCTACCGCCGAAAAGCGCGACGCCCGAAGGAGAACGAAAGCCAGAGAACGCGTCACCTGGTGCTGGCGTCGGGGTGAGCGTCGTCACCGTGCCTGCGCGGAGATCGATCTGACGAATGCGCTGGTTCTGGACGTCGGCCACGTAGAGCAATTGATTCTTGTCATCGAGTGCTAGCCCTGACGGGTTGTTGAAGCGAGCATCCGCCAACGCGCCGTCCACTGACCCGACCTGGCCCGCGACGCCGGCCAGGGTCGTGACCTGCCCCTTGCCGAGGGAGACCTTGCGGATGGTGCTGCTGCCCGTGTCCGCGACGTAGGCGCTGTCGCCGCTGGTGGCAGCAGCGATCCCCTGCGGTCCCGTGAATCGCGCCTGGGTCCCAGTTCCATCGGAGCTCCCCTCGCGCGTGCCGCCCGCGTAGGTGCTCACCGTCCCGCTTGCGAGATCGACGGTGCGAATCGCGTAGTTTACTTCATCCGCCACGTACAGCGTTCCGCCACCATCGTTCCACAGGCCGGCCGGGCCCCAGAATCGGGCCTGGCTCCCCACGCCGTCGACAAAACCTTTCGCCTCGGCGCCTGCCACCGCTGTCACAGTGCCATCCATCGCGACCCGCACGATACGGCCATCGACCGTGCTCCCGTCGGCAAAGAGCGATACCAAGAGGTCGGCTCCGTCGATGGCGATGCCTTGCGGAACAGGCCCCAGGGGCACGGCGCCAAACGTGGTGATGGTCGACACGGCGAGCGTGCTAGTGTCGATCTTGCGAATGCTTTGGTTGTAGGTGTCGGCGACGTACAAACTTCCGCTACCATCATCGGCCACGGCCCTCGGCCCGTAAAAGAGCGCGGCCGCGCCCACCCCGTCCGTAGTGCCGCCATTCTGAGGGACACCGGCCATGGTCGTGACCTCGGCACTATCGGGCGCCATCTCCGAATCGTCTGGTTGTCCGTGTCGGCAATGTACAAGTTTCCATCCGGGTCCAAAGCAATACCTTCAGGCTCGTCGAAGCCGGCGGCGCTCCCAATGCCGTCAGTGGTACCGGCGTGTTCCTGACCGGCCACGGTGGTTACCAGCCCGGTCGCGACGTCGATTCTGCGTATCAAGTGGTTCTCAGTGTCGGTGAGGTAGAGCGAACCAGCCAGGTAGGCGAGACCGCTCGGCTGATTGAAACGCGCCAGGGCGCCAGGGCCATCGTCCGTTCCGACCTGGGTGGCGGAGCCGGCCAGCGTCGTGATGATCCCGGTCCCCAAGTCGATGGCGCGGATGCCATTCAAATCGGCGAGATAGAGGTGCCCCTGTCCATCGCTCACAAAGCTCCACGGGTCCACGAAGTGCGCTGCGGCCCGCGGTCCATCCACCCAACCCACACCGCCCGGTTGCCCGGCAATCAAGTCGAGCCGGGCGAGCTTGGCTGGGACACAAATGCTTGCGCAATTGGGCGCCTGCTTTGATGAACCGCACCCGGTCGCGGCGAAACCTGCCATGAGTAGAAGAACGCTCGCGATCGATGCAGGGGTTGCCAGCGCGCTCAAACGCGGGTGTCGCTTCGACGCCACCACTTTCCCCGCTGCTGTCCACGCAATCAACCGAATCGCGCCGGGACCGCTCATGAGAGACCTCCAGAACGGATGACACCATAGCACAGAAGTTGAGCGCGTAACCCTACCCGCTGCCTCAGCAGCACCGGGGAACGGCAGCAGGGGTTGTTCGTCCTATCCACCACTAGGCGCAGCAAGCACGTTCGCGACATACACAATCACGCAGGTTATGTTGTCGTCGCCGCCGCGCTCATTGGCCATGCTGATCAGGGCCGAGCCCGCTTCGCCGTAGAAATGTTTGCTGAGTACGAAGCCCAGTTCGTCAGGGGCCAAGTAGTTGCAGAGGCCATCCGAGCACAGCAGAAAGCAATCGCCCGCTTCCACCAGTATGGTCAGGATGTCTGGCAAAACCGTGGGCTCAAAGCCTACCGAGCGGGTGATGATGTTGCGAAAGCGCGAAACCAAGACGTCGTCCGCGGAGACTAGGCCCGCTCGCACCTGTTCCTGAACCCACGAGTGATCCTCGGTGAGCTGGCGCGCGTGCCCGTCTCTGAAGAGGTACGCGCGCGAATCCCCCACATGGCACACGGTCACGCTCTCGGCGTGGAAGCACAGGCCGGTCAACGTGGTGCCCATGCCTGTGTAGTTAGGCTCGGCCTGGGCGCTCTCGAAGATGGCCTTCGACGCAGCCAAGGTCGATTCCCTCAAGGCCTGCGCCACCGCGTCGCCGGTCGTCGCTGCAGTTGGACCGCTTGCCAGACGCGCGGACATCTCGCGTTCCAGGATCTCGGCCGCCATACGACTGGCGCGCTCTCCTCCCAGGTGGCCACCCATCCCGTCGGCCACTGCGTAGAGCTGCAAATCATCGCTGCACAGAAAACTGTCTTCATTGTGCTCGCGCTTGCGGCCAACGTCGGTGACAGCCCAACCTCGGGGTTTCATGTCGCTCAGGCCAGTGTAGACCGAATTGCTCTAGGGTGCCTGGGGTAACGGTGTCTGGGGCGCCTGGGGTGCTGGCGTTGCAGGCAGGGGTGCCTGGGGCGGCAGCGCCTCAGTCGGTGGTGGCAGGGGTGTGGCCGGCCACGGGGCCTTGAGGCTCTTGGGCGCGATGCGGCTCTCGATAATGAACTGGACCCGACTGGAGCCGCTGCTCACGTTGCCCAGCTTAAGGCGTTTCGCGTCAACACCGTGGGCCGAGAGAGTCTTGAGTACCTCCTGGGCGCGCCCGCGCATGGTGGCCTCGGTCACGCCGTCGGCGCGCACGTCGATGCGCACCCGCCCCAATTCGGTGTGCCCGCGCATGACCATGGCCACCAGCTTGACGATACTGACGCCCTGGGGACTGAGATCGGTCTGGCCGGGCAAGAAGGTGATGCGCTCGATGATGTCGATCTTGTCCTCACGAAGCACGACAATCGGCGCGCCTGGGTCGGGACAGCCGTCGTCGTCCTTGTAGCCATTGAGGGTCTCGGGTTCATTGGGACATTTGTCCTGCTTGTCCGGGATCCCATCCTTGTCGTTATCTAGGTCCGGGCAGCCATCGTTGTCTTCGAACCCGTCCATATCTTCAGGGTCGTTGGGGCAGGCATCGTAGATATCAGGGACGCCGTCGTTGTCGTTGTCGGGATCCGGGCAACCGTCTTCGTCTTGGAAGCCGTCCTTGTCCTCGGGCTCGTCGGGGCACTGGTCTTTCACGTCGGGGATGCCGTCGCCGTCCGAGTCCTCCAGTGTGCTCGGGCAACCATCGTACGGGCGCTTGCCTTTGCCGTCTTCGGGGTCGTTGGGGCAAGCGTCGTCGACGTCAGGTATGCCGTCGTGGTCGTTGTCCGGGTCAGGGCATCCGTCCTCATCCTGGAAGCCGTCAAAATCCTCGGGTTCGTTGGGGCATTTGTCGAGGGCATCAGGTATGCCGTCATTGTCGTTGTCTTCGTCCGGGCAGCCGTCGTCGTCTTGGAAGCCGTCCTTGTCCTCGGGTTCGTCGGGGCAGCGATCGAGAATATCAATGATGCCGTCATGGTCTCGATCGCGGAAGTCCGGCGCCCAGCCCAGACCCAAAAAGCCGCGGACCATGGGGCTGCCAATGCCATGGTTGACACCCATGCCAACACCCAGCAAGAGACTGAACATGGCCGGTAACTGGGCGCGCATGGCTAGGTCAAGTTCGGCAGGATTGGCATCGACATAGGTCCATGAACCGACCCGGCCGTTGATTTCAGCCAGCACGGACATGTCGGGGAGCACGCGAAAGTCGACCGCTGCGCCATACAGCATTTGATCGCCCATCACTGCTCCCAAGATTTGGGATTTCTCCCGCAGCAAGACCCCCAACATGACCACGGTACGAAAGCGTTCCGAACTCTGGTATTCGAGCAAGGCCCGGCCACGGCCGGTGACGGACCTGTCGCCCAGGAAGTTCGCCGAACCGCCTGTCGCAAAAGTCGCACCCACGGAGAGCCCGAACACGAAGGCCTGGTCTGGGCCAAAGGCCAATGGCGCGGCCTTGGCCTCCACCCGGAGGTCCCCGAACTTCCCATAGGTGTGAATCTGAGAGCCAGTGCCCTGGCCGGCCGAATCGAAGTTGTCGCCCGAGAGGTACAAGGTCATGGGCGCAGCGACGCCGACCTCGAAAAGATTGAAAAGGCCCACTGCCCCGTAGAGCTCAGCCATGGCCTGGTGGCGTACGACATCCAGCCGTGTGGTGGTGCCATTCACGGTGGAGTCGAGCGCGAAGGCACCATATTGATAGTTGGTCAGCAGGCCCAGATTGAACATGAGGTGACCGGGAACGTCGGCACTGTCCAGGGTGATGTAGCTCTTGGGGCCAACCGCCGGGTGGAAGAGCTGGACCTCGAACGAACGGTCCGCCGACGGGGGTGGGATGCTGGATAGGCCCTGCGCCCAGGCCGAAACGCCAGATCCCAGGGCGACCAGAAAGAAGGCCAGTGTGAGGGTGGATGCACGCATGGCGCGCAGAAAAATCCACTCCGAGGATAACCGGCGCTACGCGTCCTTGTCTACCTTTCAGTCTGAAACGTGTAGGTCCAGGGGATGACTTGGTCAACCACGCGGCCGTCGCAGGCATGGGCGGGCCTAAACTTGGACCGGGCCAAGGCCTGTTTCGCGGCCTCGTCCAGGCCGTAGCCAGCAGACTTGATGACCCGAGTCCACCGCACGTTGCCCTGACGATCGACGGCCACACGGAGTTGCACCCGGCCTTCGATGCCCAAACGGCGCGCCTCGGGCGGATAGTCGGCCCTGACCTCGCTGTCCATGACGGCGGCCTGGCAGACCAAGTTGTCGGCTACCGGCGCAAAGGCGTCGGGGTCGACCGCCGGCGGGAGCGGCGCAGGCGGCGCCTTGGCCGGCGTGCGATCCTTGGTCATGAGCGTGTTTCCCACCGGCACCGCCACTCCACTTTCACCCTCGACCACCGACTCAGGTGTGACGCCGAAAACTGGCGGCGGGGGCTCGGCACTAGGTGGCGCGGGTGGCACCTCGCGGTTGGGGCGCGGTGAAAGTGTGGGCGGCTTGGGCGATGGCCATCGACTTGCAGCGCGGGGAGCCGGAGTCGGGGACTCGATTTTTGGCCCGGGTGGCGGCGGCTCCAGGGCAGGAGGACGCCTCTCCACGGTGTCTATCTCGACCGTGATTGGTGCCCGCGCCAGCCTGGGCCGGCTCAGCACCGAGAACAGCGTAAGCGCGAGCGTGACGTGCGCAATCAGCGCCACCAGCCAGCCCCAGAGGGTCGCATAAGCACGCCACCCGCTGAGCGCCAAACCGTTTGCCACTGTTGGTCTTCCTAGGGCGTGGGAGCTGCAGCCGGGACGGCGCCAGCGGGCAGCGCCGGCATGAGCGCCCCCGATTGGTAGGCAGCATCGACGTTGATGGCGAACTTTCGCACGCCCGCGCGCTTGACCAAGTCGATCAGGTGCACGACGTTGCCGTGGGGCACTACCTTGTCGGCGGCGATGATGGCCTGCAGGTCAGGGTTCCTGGGCAGATCGGCTGCGATGGAGCGCAGCACCCCGGCGTCGTCGGAGGGCT